>OIYW01000599.1_pt1 | contig 31935 bp, 28 predicted proteins | sample 1588351 | NCBI WGS metagenome assembly OIYW01 (sample SAMN03283268) | human gut metagenome | biome: human-associated habitat; material: feces | host: Homo sapiens | place: USA | collected 2013 | reverse complement strand
GCGCAGATCCTCGTAATTCGCGCCCTGCACCACGCCATACAGCGCCTGATACGGCTTGCCGAGACGTTCCTCGGTAAGCCGCTTGTGCTCGGCCACGCAACGTTGCGCCCAACGGTAGGTGCGTTCCACGGAACGTTCCTGGTATCCGCGGGTGTTCATCAGCGTGGTCAGCTCGTCGAAGGCGAACATGATGTCGGCGCCGATCTTGTGCTGGATGCCCATCGAGATTTCGGCGGAGAAACGGTGCAGCGAGCCGTTGAGCGGCGATTTGAACGTCACGCCGTCCTCGTCCACGAACGCGAGCCGCTCCTTGCCTTCCGCGATCACGTCGTCCGATTTCATGCCGGTGACGTCCATGGCGAGCGTCTTCTTGAAGCCCGCGCCAAGCGAAAGCACTTGGAATCCGCCGGAATCGGTGAAGGTCGGGCCGTTCCAGTTCATGAATCTGGCAAGCCCGCCGGCTTCGTCGAGCACCTGTTCTCCGGGTCGTTCATACAGGTGGAACGCGTTGGACAGCAGGCATTGCGCACCAAGATCCTTCATGGTTTCGGGCAGCACGGCCTTCATCGCGGCCTGCGTGGCCACCGGCACGAACGCCGGGGTGTGGATGTCGCCGTGGGGGGTATGGATGATGCCGGTGCGGCCGTATCGCGCGCCGCCGCGCCCCTTGCCATCGGCCGCATCTGGCAGGCGGGTTTTCTGCTCGAAGTGGAACGCGTCGCGGCGGCCGGGCTTGCCGGGTTCCGCGCCGCGGGGATGCTCAATAAGGTTTTCGGTCGATGCCGCGCTGGTCGTGTTGCCTGCTGCGTCGTGCGTTGCGCCGGCTGCCGCGTTGGCCGCTGAGGTCTCGTGCGCCACCGCGCCGGTCTGTGGTTCGTTCAAGCTTGTCATGCTCTCAACTGTATGCGATAGCGCCGATTGCCGCGGTGGCGCCATCGGCGGTCGACGGTGGCATCGTATGGAGCAAACTGCCAAGCGATTCGATTGCTACTTTCAACAAACATTCAGGAAACTTCCAGAGCAGGTATCTTTACTCTTAGATAGCAGTTCGAGCGGCACGATTGCTGACCATGTTGAATGCCGCGAGACGAATAAGGAGCAACAATGGCTGAAGATAATAGCGATCAGAACATCGCCCAGCCGCAGGATGGCACGCAGCCGACCGCGCCGCAGACGCCGAGCGAGAACGTCGCCGACGAAGCACAGACTTCCGTTACCGAACCGATTGCAGTGCCGAACGCGGGCGAGCGGCCCACCACCGCCCTTCCTACCGTGGACGCGGCGGATGGCACGGCAGGCAATACCGCTGACGATACGCCGGATTATGCTTCCGCTGCCGGTGAACGCACGGTGATCAACAACGCGACGCAGGATGCGCCGACCGAACAGTACCGTCCGGCGCCCGAATACGGCGCGTACGGTCCGGTGCTGACGCCGCCGGCTGGCGATGCCAGCGGCCAGACCGCCCAGCAACCGCAGTACGGCGCGCAGCAGCAGGGCCAGCCGCAGGACAACCGTCCGTCGTTCTTCGGCGCTTTCGGCAACCCGTATACGACCGGCAATCAGCGGAACAATGGCAATCCGTCCGGCAATCCGTTTGGCGGCTCGTCCGCGCAGAACGGCGCGCAGCAGAACAATCAGCAGCAGCCGCAGTACGGCGCGAACATGCCCCCTGCGGGACCGGGCAACCGCAATCCGTTCGGCGCTCCGGGGCAGGGCTTCCCGAACCAGCCGAACCAGACGCCGGTCGTCACCAAGCAGAAGTCCGGCATGACCAGCCATGTGGTCACCGCCGTTGTGGCCGCACTGGTGTCCGGCGCGCTGTGCCTCGGCGTCGGCTTCACCGCGATCACCAACGGTTGGGTGCATGTGCCGACCTCCAGCTCGCTGTCCGACGTCAAGTCCAACACGTCCGGTTCCGGTTCCGCCAAGGCGAAGTCCGGTACGGCGGTCGATTGGACCGCGGTGGCCAAGGAAGTGTCCGATTCCGTGGTGGCCATCGACGTGGCGACCAGCGACGGCGAAGCCAAGGGCTCCGGCGTGGTGATCAGCGACAAGGGCTATATCGCCACCAATAACCACGTGATTTCCGGCGCGCAGCAGATTCAGGTGACGCTCGCCAGCGGCGCCGTCTATTCCGCGAAGGTGGTCGGCACCGACACCACCACCGATTTGGCCGTGATCAAGCTTGACAATCCGCCGAGCGATCTGAAAGTCGCGGAATTCGCCGATTCCGACAATCTCGCCGTCGGCGAGGCCGTCATGGCGATCGGCAATCCGCTCGGCTACGACGACACCGCCACCACCGGCATCGTGTCCGCGCTCAACCGCCCGGTGACCGTGACCGATGACGACAACAACGCCATCGTCACCAACGCCGTGCAGATCGACGCGGCCATCAACCCGGGCAACTCCGGCGGTCCGACTTTCAATGCGGCCGGCCAGGTGATCGGCATCAACTCGTCCATCGCCTCCACCGCAAGCTCGTCCGGCACGGCAGGTTCCATCGGCATCGGCTTCGCCATTCCGTCGAACCTCGTCAAGCGCGTGACCAACGAGATCATCGACAATGGTTCCGTGAAGCATGTGGTGCTTGGCATCACCATCAAGAGCTCCTCGGTGGAAGCGGACGGTGTGACCCGCGGCTGCGCCCAGGTGCAGGCCGTGACCGACGGTGGCCCGGCGTCCAAGGCCGGCGTGAAGGCCGGCGACTCCATCGTGGCGTTCAACGGAAAGGCAGTGAACAACAACTACTCGCTGCTCGGTTACGTGCGCGCCTCCGCCATGGGAGACAAGGTGAAGCTGACCGTTGTGCGCGGCGGCAACACCATGGATCTCGAAGTGACGCTCGATCAGGAAGAGACCAAGACGAACTCCTCCAACAAGCAGGAACAGCGTCAGCAGAACAACGGCAACGACGATAACGGCAACGGCCAGAATGGCGGCAGCCAGAACGGCCAGAATGGCGGTAACGGCAACAACGGCGACGGCGGTGGCCTGTTCGATCCGTTCGGTCTGTGGTAAAGCCGGATGCGCGGCATCGTACGGCAACGTACGGTGTGCGGCGTTCATGCCGACAGCGATACGGGTGGCTGCCACCCGATAGGCTGACGGCGAAGCCGCAACCGCAATCCGCGTAATCGCGGAAAACGCTGAACAAGCCGAAAAACGGCGGAAAACAAGGGCTGTGCGAGCAATCGCACGGCCCTTTTCGTATGCGCGGAACGCGCGCGACGAACGAAAGCACACGCAAACGACCGCGGCAATCGCAATGCTCTGTTATGCTGGAAATATCTTTTTACGCCGTGTATCGATGGTCCGCGCAGGCGGGGCGCCGATGGGTTAACAAGGCGTCCGATACGAGCGTAAGGAGATTCTCATGCGTAGAATCATTTCCATTTGCAAAGAAGTTCCGCTGCTGCCGATCGCCATCATTGCCGCGATTCCGTTGGCATTGCTGGGTTCGTGGCGTCCGTGGGAGGCTGCGGGCGTCTCGCTGACTTTCGGACCGTTCAATCCGGGTGTCGGGCAGTGGATCGTGATCGCGCTGGTCGTGTACACGATTGTGGTGACTGTGATCGGCATGATTGACGATTTGCGGCACGGTCACGTCGGTGTGGATCTGCTTGCGGTTATTGCGATCGCGTCGACGGTGGCGGTGCAGGAATACTGGGCTGCGTGGGCCGTGGTGCTGATGATTTCCTCCGGCGAGGCGATTGAGGAATTCGCACAGTCGAAGGCGGAAAGCAACCTGACCGCGCTAGTGGATGCAGCACCGCGGACCGCTCATGTGGTGACCTTGCCGGGCGTGCGCGGTCATGTGCATACGACCGGTGGCGAGCATGCGGCGGACGTGACGGAGGGTGGGTTTCGCAAGGTTGCCGGGGCTGGTGATTCCGGTGTTGGCGGTTCCGCTGCTTATGTGTCCGTTTCTGGTGAATCGGACAAACCTGGTACGAAGCCTTACGACGCGGCCGGCGAGCATTTCGAAACCGTTCCGGTCGACCAGGTCAAGCTTGGCGACGTGATCCTCGTGCTGCCGGGCGAAACGGTGCCGGTCGACGGCGAACTGCTGTCGGGCGTCGCCACGTTGGATCTGAGCAATATCAACGGCGAGCCGGTGCCGCGCGAAGTGTATGCGGGCGCGCGCGTGCTGTCGGGTGCGGTCAACGGATCGACCGCGCTGACGATGCGTGCCACGCAATTGGCGCAGGATTCGCAGTATCAGAAGATCCTCGAACTGGTGTCGTCGGCGCAGGAATCGCGCCCGACCGTCGTCAAAACCGCCGATGTGCTGGCGGTGCCGTTCACCATTCTTTCGCTGGCGATCGCCGGCATCGCGTGGGCCGTCGCAGGCACGCCATTGCGATTCGCGCAGGTGCTGGTTTTGGCCACGCCCTGCCCGCTGCTGATCGCCGCGCCCGTCGCGTACGTGGCCGGCACCGGTCGCCTTGCCAAGGCGGGCATTCTTATCAAAGCGCAGGACGTGCTGGAAAACCTGGGCCGCGTATCGCATATCTTCTTCGACAAAACCGGCACGCTTACCGTCAAGCAGCCGCAGGTCGTGCGCGTCGAGAAGCCGTTCGAAAACAGCTCGCCGTACGACGAGAACCACATTCTGATGATGGCCGGCGTGGTGGAAGGCTACTCGGTGCACATTCTGTCGAAGGGCATCGCGGCGGCCGGGCAGAAGGCCATGCAGGAACTGTACGCGCGCTATGAGAACGGGCAGCGGCTGTGCGCCGAACGCGATCTGCCGGGGCATGGACGCGATTACCCCGTGGTGAAGAACATCGAGGAACAGTCGGGCAAGGGTGTGTCCGGCGAGGTGAACGGGCATGCCGTGCGCGTGGGTCGTTTCGCGTACGTGACGGCCGACGAGGCCGGCTTCACGCATGTGCTGGGCGCAGGTGCGGCGGCCGGTATTGCGGCTGGTGCTGTGGCCGATAGCGCGGTTGGCGATTCGGCGACCGGTACCGCTGCCGGCGCTTCCAAGAAGCCGGAGGTGAACTCGCTGTTCGCCCCGCTCGAGCCGGACGAAATGGCCGCGTACGTGGCGATCGACGGCAAGCTCGCCGCGCGTATCGTGCTGCGTGACGTGCCTCGCGAAAACGCGAAATCGTCCCTTGAAAAACTGCGCCGGCTCGGCGTGAAGAAACTGTCCATGCTCACCGGCGACAAGGAGGCTTCCGCACGCATCATCGCGGGCGAGGTCGGCATCGACGACGTGCAATCCGAACTCTTCCCCGAAGGCAAGGTCGCGGCCGTCAAGAACGCCACGGAAGACGCGCACCAAAACCAGCCGGCGTGGGACAAGGTCGTACAGCGCGTGGTCGGCGAATCCATGACCCGACAGGTGACGATGATGGTCGGCGACGGCGTGAACGATGCCCCTGTACTGGCGGTTGCGGACATCGGCATGGCCATGACCGACGGCACGTCCACCGCCGCGTCCGAATCGGCGCAGGTGGTCATCATGAACGACGACATCGCCTCCGTGCCGCGCGCCATCGCCATCGCCAGCCGCACGAAGAAAGTGATGCTGCAGGCGGTGCTGGTCGGCCTTGGATTGGCGATTATCGGCATGGTCGCGGCCGCGTTCAACCTCATTCCGGTGGTCGTCGGCGCGTTCATGCAGGAAGCGATCGACGTGGTCAGCATCCTGTGGGCGCTCACCGCTCTGCTCGACCGCGAGTAGCGCCGGTTGCGGCGACGAGCCGTGCGGAGGCTGAACCGCGTTGCGCCGTGCTACATCGAGCTGGGCGAGATTTCGCCAGCGATGTTCCGGCGCATCCACGTGCCGAAATCGGCCGCGTCCACGCCCTGCGACAGCAGGAACATGATCTTCGCGTACGTGGCTTCCAGCGTCATGTCGCCCGATCCGATCGCGCCGGCGCGGGCGATCGCGTCGCCCGTCTCGTAATGGCCGAGCAGCACTTCCGCCTGCTGGCATTGCGATGCGATGACGACAGGCACGCCGTCATGCAGCACGTCGGCGATCACGTCGGTCAGTCCTGGCTCGTCGCTCGGCACATTGCCAACGCCGTACGCGCGCAACAGCACCGCTTCCGGACGAGGGTCGAGCATCGCGGCCAATCGCGCGGCGGAAATGCCGGGAGCCATGTCGATCACGGCCACATCGTGACGGGAGTAGGGCAGCGGTGACGCCCAACCGCAACCGGAGCCGGCCGAATCGCCCGCATACCAATGCCACGGCGTGCCGGTACGTGCCAGCGGGCCGGTGGACGGCGCCGAAAACCCTTCGAACGCCCAGCTTGACGATTTGCTCACACGGTTGCCGGCGAACAGATGATGGCCGAAGAACAGGCCGACGCCATGAAAACGTCCGCTCATCGCGGCGTTCAGCGCACCCGTGACGTTCGCGGTGGCGTCCGATTCGATTTTGCCGAGCGGATGCTGCGACCCCGTGAAAATCACAGGCTTGCCGAAACCGGTCAGCGCGTAAGACAGCGCGGCGCTCGAATAGCTCATCGTATCGGTGCCGTGCAACACCACGAATGCATCGGCGTCATCGCGGTGCGCGCGCAGGTCGTCCGCCATCGTCTGCCAATTGTCGGGCGTCGCGTTCGACGAATCGATCAGCGGGTCCAGCTCGGTGAACGAGAACAAGCTCGGGGCCAGATGCGCGTCCTCAATCAGCCGGCGCAGCCAGCCGCGCATATCGGCGCCCGGAACCAGACCGTTCGGTGACTCGACCATACCGATGGTGCCGCCGGTATACGTGATGTGAATGCGCATATGCCCACCCTCTTACGATAAGGACCTTCTTTAGTGAGGGACCGATTGTGATCTTCTGCGATTGTACGTTCTCCTGCGCCGGCACATGGGCCGGGCTGCGCGTTGCGAGGCAAGTAAGGGAATCGCAAGAAAGTGCCGTATGCCCCCTGTTGGAAATGCAGGGAATATATTAGGCTGGAACATATGAGCGAAACCAACGAACTTCGTATTGCTGTAATCGGCGCCGGCCCCGCAGGCGTCTACTCTTCCGATATTTTCCTGCGCCAGCTGGGCAAGCTCGGCGAAGAGCTGGGACTGGGCACCAAGGCCCGCATCGACCTGTTCGAAAAGCTGCCGGTGCCGTTCGGCCTGGTGCGCTACGGCGTGGCCCCCGACCACCCTTCCATCAAATTCATCGCATCCGCTCTCGAGAAGACGCTCGACAACCCAGACATCCACCTGTACTGCGACGTGGAATTCGGCAAGGACGTGACGCTTGACGAGCTGCTGGAACGTTACGACGCGGTGCTGTTCGCTACTGGCGCGGTGGAGGACAAGCCGCTCGGCCTGCCGGGATCGGATCTGGACGGCGTGTACGGCGCCGCGAAATTCGTGGAATGGTATGACGGCTATCCGACCGGCGCCCGCGAATGGCCGCTCGATGCCGAAGAGGTCGCCGTGATCGGCGGCGGCAACGTGGCCATGGACGTGGCGCGCGAGCTCATGCGCAACGCCGACGATCTCAAGGCCAAAACCGACATTCCGGACAACGTGTACGAGGGCATCAAGGCCAACAAGGCGAAGACCCTGCACCTGTTCATCCGCCGTGGCGTGGCCCAGGCCAAGTTCTCCGTGCAGGAGCTGCGCGAAATGGAGAAGCTGCCGGGCGTGCAGCTGATCATCAACGAAGACGACTTCGATCTGGACGACGACACTATCGAGGAGGCCGGCAAGGACAAGCTGACCCGTCAGATGGTCGAGGAGCTGTTCACCATCCGCGAGATGGCCGAGGACATGGAAGACGACGGCGACACCGATTTCGAAGGCAACCCGGCGGATCGCAAGTACTACATCCACTTCAATTTCGCTCCGGTCGAAGTGCTGGGCGAGGATGGCAAGGTCGTCGGCATCCGCGTCGAGAAGACCGAGACCTCCGCGGACGGCAAGATGACTCGCACCGGCGAATTCGAAGAGTACCCGGTGCAGGCCGTGTACCATGCGATCGGCTACAAGCCGGCCACCGCGCCGGGCATCGCGTACGACGAGCGTCGCGCGCACCTGGCCAACGCGAACGGCGACGGCCGCATCACCACGGAGGCCTCCGGCGAGGGCGCGCAGGTGCGTGAGCGTCTGTACGCCACCGGTTGGGCCAAGCGTGGTCCGGTCGGCCTGATCGGATCCACCAAGTCCGACGCGCTGCTCATCGTCACCAACATGCTCGAGGACCTGTCCAAGGCCGCCGAAGGCGGTCGCGTGGCCGCTGACCGCGATCCGGAATCCATCGACCGTCTGCTGGCTTCCCGCGGTGTCAAGCCGATCGACTTCGCCGGCTGGAAGAAGGTCGACGCGTTCGAACGTGCCGAAGGCGCGAAGGAAGGCCGCGAGCACAAGAAGGTCATCGACCCGGAGCAGATGCGCGCGCTGGCGCATGCCTGAATCGGGCCGGCTGGAATTAGGGTGGGAGTGCTGACTTCCTGACACCCTAACTCCAAGCCTTTTAACGCAATCTAGTAACGCCCCGCACGTCCGATTCCTCTGAATCGGACGTGCAGGGCGTTAGTTTTTGCCGCTTTAGTGGTCGATTTTCGGCGGACTGGTCGCGTAGCGTGCGTTTTCGATCGCACAACCGCCCGTTTCTCCAGAATCGGACATACGCGGTCGTTTTGACCTATTACCCCCGAAGTTCGGGTCCATGCGCTAGGCTGACCCCAGTGAAACGCGGTGCGCAATATCATCGCAAACGGATGCGGGCATTGAAATCTAAGGTTGTGAAGTCGGCATGAACTTTGGAAAACACGTCAAGCGCAAGGCACTGTACTGCTGTTCCGTGTCCGTCGTGGGCCTGCTGATCGCCTGCCTGATCGGCTTCGCTATGGGCGTGGGTCTTGTCGATGTGCATCTCGAAGAGGAAGCCCACGCAGCGGCGTCCTCGGGAACGTCTTCAGAAACGTCCTCCACGTCGGGCGCGCTTAAGCAAAACAGCGCGTCGCAATCGCAGACACAAGCCGTCTCGTCGCCGACGCAGGTCGCGCTGGACGGCATTTCCGCAGTCGAGGGCAGCGCCACGATCACAACGCAGGGCTTCACGCTAAGCGCCGATTCGCAGGCCGCCGTGCAGTCTCAAATCGCCACTTTCGAAGCCGACGGATATACCGCATCATTCGTGCTCGCCGACATCACGACCGGCCGCACGATCGCATACAACGCCGATGCACAGATCTATTCGGGCGCCATACCTGATATCGCTGTTCTCAACGGGCACCGTCGACCTGAACAGCGTGGCCCAATCCGCTGACGCGCAGTCCGCCACCGTCCACCAGAAGGTCGACGCCGTCCTGCGCAATTCCGACAACGCGTCTTACGACTGGCTGTACAAAACGTATGGCCTCGACTGCTTCAACACGTGGGCCGAACAGGCGGGTGCGGCTTCCAGAATGGGTGATCGCGGCGGGTACCTGTTCACCTCCGCGCGCGACATGGCCAAACTGTGGACCGCCGGATACGGTTTCCTGTTCGCCGGGCAAACGGCGGAGGTGCAGAACATCACGCCCGAATCGCTGCAATGGCTGTCCGGAGACATGACGAATTCGCTGAACTCCTGCATCCACGCGGCCCTTGGCGATGCGGACACCGTGTACACGAAGGCCGGATGGATCAACGGCGAAGGCGGTTTGTGCGCGCTGAACGATGCCGGACTGGTGATGTCGCAGTCGGGCACGTACGTGCTGGCGGTGCTGACGAACGCGTGCGGCCGCAACGATTTGCTGACCAGCCTGATCGGCACGCTCGACGCAGTGCATTCGGGGGGTATGCGGGGGTAATACGTTTCAAGTTGGGGTGACTCTCGCCGTGCCGCAGATAGGTCTATGGCCGATGCTGTAGCGTCGTTGCGTGGCATGTTTCTAGATGTTGCAAATCCACCCTTCAGCTTGTATACAGCAAAATCCCAGCCTGAATTCCTAGGCTGGTGGCCATGAACGGCAAATTGCAGGTGCACGGCCATTGCAATGGCTTGAAAACAACGCTTTTGTTCGCGTTGATGTGGGGCGTCATCATGCTCATCTGGTGGGCGACCGGCGCCAGTCAAAGCACGCTCGGCTACTACATTCTCATCGGCCTGGGCTCCACGTTCGTCTCCTACTGGTTTTCCGACAAACTGGCGATCGCCAGCATGCACGCTCGACAGGTGAGCGAGCAGGAAGCCCCCGTACTATACAAGATCGTCCGCGAGCTATCGGCGAAGGCAGGCAAGCCGATGCCGCGCATCTACATCGCCCCCACCATGAGCCCCAACGCGTTCGCGACGGGGCGCAACGAACGACACGCGGCGGTCTGCTGCACGCAAGGCATCCTACAGACGCTTAACGAACGTGAGATTCGCGGCGTGCTCGGACACGAACTCATGCACGTCTACAACCACGACATTCTGACGTCCGCAATCGCCTCCGCCATGGCCACCGTCATCTCGTACCTCGGCTACTCGCTCATGTATTTCGGCGGCGGCCGTTCGCGTGACGACCGCGACGATTCGGCGTCCGGCGGCTTGGGATTGTTGGGTGTGCTGCTGAGCGCGATTCTGGCGCCGATCGCAGCGTCGCTGATACAGATGGCAATCTCCCGCACACGCGAATACGACGCCGACGAAGACGGTTCCAAGTTGACGGAGGATCCGGAAGCGCTCGCTTCCGCGTTGAGCAAGATTTCCGGCGGTGCAGCCGCGATGCCGATGGAGAAGACCGCCGGCACGCAGTCGGTGGCTGCGATGATGATCGCCAGTCCGTTCTCCGCGGAGGGCTTCTCCAAGCTGTTTTCTACGCATCCGCCGATTCAGGACCGCATTGCGCGGCTGATGCAGATGGGTCAGGAGATGCGTCAGCAGGGCGTGCAGTCCGGATATTTGGCCGGTGGCTATGCCACGAGCGGCGTTGCGGCGGCGGATATTCGGCAAGGCGGACGTTCTGCGATGGCTGGTGCCGGTGGGCCGCAATTTGGAACGCAGTATGGATCCGCGCATGATTCGGGCGGCTCGGCTGGCAGATATTCTCGCGACTATTCGCAGCGGCCGCGTGGTTGAGTCTCCGTGATATTGCGGAAAATTGGTATCGCATGTCGGTCTGTGTCCGCATACGCATCCGTTGCGTGCTAGACTAATGGCTCGTGCCCAAAAGGCACACCTTGCGGATGTAGTTCATCGGTAGAACGAAAGCTTCCCAAGCTTTAAAGGCGGGTTCGACTCCCGTCATCCGCTCCATTCGAAACCCTTGGAATCGTTGGAATTTCAAGGGTTTTTCTATTGTCGTAAAAGACCCGTGAAGCCAACTTCGCGTCGCGCAACTGTCGGTTGCGTCGCAAAATTTGGTTGCGAATCGCAATGCAACCGCAAGATGGTGGCGTGGAACGCGACGTTTGTGACAAGCTGCTGATGCTTTGCGACATGTTCGGTGTGACGTTGGATGATTTGGTCATGGGCGACGTGTGCGCGTCGGCGGGCCGTGGAGGTGCGGGACGCGTGGGGCTGTGTGGATGCGGGACGCATGGACTTGGCTGCCGATACGGCTGGTGTGGCAGCGTCGGATGGGGTGGTTGACTCTGCTGTTGGTGCGGTTCCGGGGGTAATCGGGTTCGCGGCATCGCAGGTTGCAGGAGTGTCCGATTCTGCAGAATCGGACACTCGTGGAGGGCGATGGGTAGGCTGGAGCCCGTGAACACGAACCAGAAGTCCCCCTCCGATTCCGGCGCAAACCACCCCACCGGCAACTCCTGCAATCCGCTACTCGGCCATGCCACATCACACGCGGCGACACTCATCGGCCTGTTCGCAATCGTCCTGTGGGGCTTCATGGCCGGCCTCGTGCGACTGGTCTCCGAATCGTTCGGCGCCACGCTCGGTTCGGCGCTCATCTACACCGTCGGTGGTGTCATGCTGTTCATTGTGCGCCGTCCGAAACCAATCCGCGAAGCGCCATGCAAGTACCTCATCGCAGGCGGACTCATGTTCATCGCATACGAGGCGTCAATCTCGCTGTCGATCGGCCTGGCCACAACGAACGCGCAATCCGTGGAAGTCAGCCTTGTCAACTACTTGTGGCCGACGCTGCTGGTGCTGATGACCGCAGCGGTATCGCACAAACGTGGTGCGGTCGCCAAAGCGATTCCTGGCGTGGTGATCGCAACCATCGGTGTGGCGATGGCGGTTGGCGGAGAAAGCCTTGATATGCAGGAAGCGGTCCACAATATCGCCAGTAACCCCCTACCGTATGTGCTCGCGTTTGTTGGCGCCTTTATTTGGGCGATTTATGCGACTTTTACGCCGTCGTTGTCCGGCGGTTACGACGGCACGACGATTTTCTTCTGCTGTGTGGCCGTTGTACTGTGGACCATCCATTTCGTTTCGGGAGACGGTTTGCCGGACACGGCGCCCGGCATCGGTGGATATGCTGCGCTGATTGCGTGCGCCGCTTCGATTTCGGGCGGCTACGCGTGCTGGGGATACGGCATGTTGCACGGCAGTATGGAAACGCTTGCGATTGGTTCGTACGCGACTCCGCTGTTTTCCACGGCTTCTAGCACGCTTCTGTTGGGCGTGGCGCTGGGCATGCCGTTCTGGATCGGTGTTGTGCTGGTGGTTGCCGGTTCTCTGATCAACGTGTGGTTTGCACGGTGCCCCTGAGTGTCCGTTTCTCCCGAATCGGACAACCTGGGGTGACCGGATGACGCGTGGGTGGCTGATTCGGGGGGGATCGGACACTTGTTGGTGCGTGAGGAGGCGACATGTGGGGTAGTGGCGGCGCAGAGGAGCGCCGGGATGGCGCAGCGGTACGTAAGGGAAGTGACTGGGCAGGACAATGCCCTACGCCTCCACGCTAGCTTAGGTTTTTGCCGGCTGGTCGATGGTGACGAATTCGTGGCTTTGGGTTTTCAGGTCGTCGATGATGGCGGGCAGCGCGTTCACGTGTACCAGCCGAAACCGATCTAAACCGGCTCAAACCAGCCCGTTCAAATCCGCCTCGTCACATCACCTTGGTGGACTCCAGATTGCGGCTCACCCAGTTGTTCAACCGGATCACCGGCTTGCGCAACACCAATCCCAGCAGCAGCGAAGGAATCAGGAACAAGGCGAGATGCACCATATCAAGCAGGTACTCATTGCCGTACGATCCGGCCATCGCGGCGTGCATGGCATCGATGGCGTGCGGGAACGGTAGGAACGGGTAGAGCATTTGGAAGAACTTCGGCAGCGTCTCGATAGGGAACGTGCCGCCCGAACCGGCGACCTGCATCACCAGCAGCACCACGGCCACAGCCTTGCCGATATCGCCGAACGACACGGTCAGCGTATACACGATATTCGAGAACACGAGCGCGGCAAGCCACCCCACGGCAAGGAACTGCAGCGCATGATTCGCCTGCACGCCAAGGAAATACATGTCACCCAGGCAAACCAGTGTGCCCTGCAGCAACGCGAGCAGCGCGAAGATCGCGTACCGTCCGAAATACTCGTGGTCGAGACGCAGTCCCCAACGTGAGGCGTTCCCCGGGCCGGACGGGCCGGCGATGCGCGGCAGCGTGTCGCCCAAGCCCAGCACATGCGCCTTCTCGCGGTCCGAAATTGTCACTTTCAGCATGGCGCACAGGATGATCGCACCCACCCAGATTGACAGGATCGTATAGAACGGCGCCATGGCCGAACCGTAGTTCGCAATCGGGTATACCGAGACGCGATGCAGTGCGACGGGCGCGGAAATCAGTGTGGACAGTGTGGACGCGTTGGCGGTGGCCAGTGCACGTAGTTCGTCCGATTCACCCGAATCGGACGAACTGGCGTCGTTGCCACCATTGCCACCATCGCTGTTGCCGTCACCGGCGTTCCCGCCCGTCTCCAGCTTCGTGATCAGCTCCTTCACCGTCGCTGCCGACGAGTCGAGTTTCTTCGCGATCGCGCCGAGCGTGGAACGGATGGACGTCACATTCGTCCCCGCATCGCCCGTCACATCGTCCAGATCGTCGGCGGTGCCGCTCAGCTGGGTGATCATGCTGTCGGTTTGGGAGATCAGCGTGCTGACTGTGGAGGCGAGCGCGTCGATTTTCGGCTTGACGTTCGTGGCGTAATCGTCGCGCACATTGCTGATCGACTGCTTCGCGGAGGTGATGCGGTTCAGGATCTCCTTGCGGGAGCGTTCCGCGGCTGCGGTATCCTGCGTGACCTGCGTGGAAGCGTCTTTCAGCTGCTGCGCGAGCTTCTGCGAATCGCCTTTGGCGGCTTCCAGCAGCGTGATCTCCCGGTCGATGGCTTCCAGCAGCGCCTGTTTCGCGGAATCACTGTCCGGTAGTTGTTCCACCGATTCGCGCATGTGGTTGAGGCTTGTGATGTACGTGTCGTACAGCGATTCGCCGCTGGAGATTTGTTCGCTCAACGTTGCCAACTGGCTGGCTGCGGTGTCTGAGTCCTTGCCGATCGCGTCGAACGCCTTGTTCACCTTGGCAGCTACTTGGTCGAACGCGCCTGACACCTGGTCGAGCGCGGTGTTCACCGAGGAGGTGACGTTCGCACCTGCAGAAGTGAGTGACGTGGCACCTGATTTGCCTTGCTTCAACGCGTTCTGGGCCTGTTTGCCCGCCTTGGTCGCCGAGGCGAGCAGTTTGCCCGTGGAATCCACGATGTCGTTCGCCGAGCCGAGCAGCTGCGAATACGACGTCACCTGCTGCGATGCGCCGCTCAGCGTATCCGCCATGGTGGTGAGATTGCCGTTGAGGTTGCGCATGTATTCGGCCATTTGCGGGCTTTGCGAATAGTGTAGGATGCTTGAGGCCAGGTCGAGTCCGACTTGCGCAATCGTTTTGGCGAAGGTTTTGTCGATCGTGTTGACCACGGTTGTCGCGCCCTGATCGGTGATATGCGGGGCGATCGGGTTGATTTTCTCGTTCAGATAGTACTTGAGCTGCGCGTGTTTGATGTCGGGGGAGAACAGCGTCATCATGTCGGCGCTGAAACCTTTCGGAATTACGATCGCCGCATAGTATTCGCCGGATTTCACCCCGTCGATTGCCTTGTCGCTTTTCACGAACTGCCAGTCCAGCTGGTCGTTGGCGTGCAGTGTGCTGATGATGGTTTCGCCCACGTTGACGCGCACCGGTATGAGATCCGACTTGTAACCCTTGTCGTTATTGGCCACGGCGACCTTCAATGCCTTGGTGTTGCCGTAGGGGTCCCAGCTGGCCGCGATGTTGAACCAGGCGTACAGCGCCGGCACCACCACCAGGCCCATCGAGACGATCACGGCGATCACGTTGCGGGTGGCATGGCACATGTCCCGCTTGAAGATGCCCCAGATCATTTTCACTGTTCGTTCCCCTCCTCACGCAGACTCCTGCCAGCATTTCCGTCCGTGTTTCCAGCCGCATACTCAGCCGCATGTTCAGGCGCATGTCCGGCCGAACCACCATGCGCAGCCTCATACAGCCTCGTACGTACGGCATGCATCGGCTTGTAATGCATGCCCGGCCGGAACAGCAGGTTCTCGTGCAGGATCGCGCTGCGGAACTCTTCCGCACTCATCGCTTCCTCGCCCAGATAATTCGCATACCGTTCGCGCAGATACTCCACCACGATGAGATACGTGTCGATGGCGATGATCGAAATGATCCAACCGAGCAGCATGGCGAGCTTCATGCGCGTGATGAATAGCAATAGCAGGAACACGAACGGCAGTACCGCCAGCGCGAGGAATCCCCAACGCACCAGGCGCGGGTACAGGCGGAAGAAATGAATCGCCCGTCTGCGGGCGAGTTCGGGGAACTCCTCGGCGATCTGTTGCGCGGTCTCGGTGAGCCGCAACGGTTCCACCGTGCCTTCGTTATGTTCGGTGATCATCAGATCAGTGTCCGCCAGACGGTTGTCGAACAGGCGGTTGAGGTTCAACGCCAGCTTGCGGACTACCAAGCCGATGAACAGCGCCACAGGCAGATACCAGAACAGCGAGAGCATGTCGATCCAATAATGGTTGGCATACATGCCGCCGATCGGCCCGCGCATCGCGTTGATGCCGTAGGTGAACGGTAGGAACGGTTTCAGACGGCGGAAGAATTCCGGCATCATCTCGATGGGGTAGAGGCCTGCCGCGCCCGGAATCTGGATGATCACCAGAATCACGGCGACGGCCTTGCCGATATGCCGGAATGCCACGGCGAGCGCGTAAATGATGTTCACGTAGACGAACGAGGCGAAAATGCCGGCGAGGATGAACAGGAACGGATGCTCGCATTGGATGCCCAGCGCGAGATCGCCGATCGTGGCGATGATCGCCTGCAGGAATCCGACCGTGACGAACAGCAGCCAACGGCCCATATAGCCTTGGCGTGGCGTGTACATGCGGATCTTCTCATCGCGGTCCACTTCAAGCTTGTAGATCGCGACGAGCACGAATCCACCGACCCACAGCGCAAGATTCGTGTAGAACGGCGTGACCGCGGAACCATAGTTTTTGACCGGGTAGAGGACCTGTTCGTCCAAATGCACCGGCTCGCCCACGAACGAGCCGACCTCGCTCGCGTCAAGTCCGAGCGCTTGGGAAAGCTGCTGGAACATCGCCGAACTGCTCAACGCGGCCACATCGGTGCGCGTGGTGTTGAGCTGTTTGGCGAGATTGGCGAGCTGTGTCTGCGTGCCAGCAATGGTGGTGTTCGTTTGGGTCACGGTGCGCGACAACTGGTCGAGCAGCCCGTTGCCCTGTTCCAGCGTGCTTTGCAGCGTGGTAAGCGTGCCGGACAGCGACCCATTGGCCAGGCTGAGTGTATCGAGCCCGGTGTTGAGATTCGGCATGACCGTGCCGGTGATGGTCGTGCGTGCGCTCGCCATCGACGCCGTGCCGTTCTTCGCCAGCGTGGTGACATCGTCGTTGAACCCGTTCGCGGTGTTCTTCCCCGCGTTGATCGCAGCCGTGGTGTCCTGATCGAAGGCGTCGATGCGCTGCTGCTGGAACGTCAGCTGTTTGCGGGCTTCGGCGAGCTGCGCGGAAAGATCCTTATACGTTTGGCTGTTCGGATCCAGCTGGCTGGCCTGCAACGCCTTCTCCACGTCGTCGAGCACATTGCCGGTGGTGGTGTTGACGTGATGCATGGTGCTGGACACTTGGTCGAGCGCGTCCTGCGTGGTGTTCAGTCCGCTGAGCACGGTGCCGGTGGCATTGCTCACGTTGACCTGCAGGCCGGACAGTTGCGTGCTGCCGTTGTCGAGCGCTCCGACCAGCGTGTTCGAGAATCGTTCGGTTTGTGTGCGCGTCTCGCTCAGCAAGTCGGACGCCTTGCCGACGGTGTCAAGCGAGTTGGTGATTTCCGAGGCGAGCGCGATGTTGGACTGTTTGGCCGAATCGATGGTGGTGAGGGCCTTGTCGAGCGTGGAACGGGTGTCGCGCAGCTGCTGTTGGACGGTTTCGAGCTGGTTGATGGTGTCGGTCAGATCGTTGACGACGTCGCTTTGCGCGCTTTTCACGCTGCCGGTGGTTTCTCCCGCTGCCTCCTTCACTTCCTTTGCCACGGCGTCGGCCACGCTGGAAACGAAAGTGGTGTTGATCTGCTCGTCGATCGTGGTCGCGCCCGTATCGGTGATTTTCGGCGCGATCGCGTTCAGCTTTTCGTTGATGTAGTACGTGATCGACGGTCGGTCGCCTTTACCGGTGACGGTGCCGATTAGTCTGGAGCTGAAGTCTTCCGGCAGTACGATCGCCGCATAGTATTTGCCGGATTCCACGCCTTCGATGGCTTGCTGCTTGGGAACGAAACGCCAGCCGAGCTGATGGTTCTTCTTAAGCTGGTTGACGGTCTGCTGGCCAGCGTCGAGATGGCCGACCAGCGTGGAGGTTGTGCCCTTGTCCTCGTTCGCCACAGCGACTTGGATGTTGCCCGTGTTCGCGTACGGGTCCCAGTTGGCGAGGATATTGCACCATGCGTACAGTGATGGGATGATGGCCACACCCAGCGTGACGACGAGCGCCACGGGGTTCTTCAGAATGCGTTTCACGTCTCGAAGGAAGATGGCGAAAACCTGGTGCATCAAGCCTCCTCGCGGGTATTGGTCGCAACATCTACGTGCGGCGGCATGCCCGTGCGGGAACACCCGGTTGGGCTCTTCGTCGCGCGATCTGGTGGACATTCTATGACTTCCGATGGAACGATCGCAATGGTTTCGCCATGTTTATTGGTCGGTCCCGCAAGTGTCGGGATATGAGACGAAAACGCTCGGCATATGGCTCTAGTGGGGCGGGCGACCTGGATATGGAGCGGACGGTCGGGAAAACGGAAAGGAAAGATGGCGAATGTTGTCACATGACAAGTGGGATAGGGTTGGGCGATAATGGAGGCATGACTATTGCAACGCCGGAACGTTATGCGCAAATGCTGGACGCCGCACGCCGCGGCGGTTACGCCTATCCCGCGATCAATGTGACCAGCACGCAGACCCTGAACGCCGCACTCCAGGGTTTCGCCGAGGCGGAATCCGATGGCATCATCCAAGTCTCCGTAGGCGGCGCCGCCTACTTCTCCGGGCAACGCGTCAACGACCGCGTCACCGGCTCGCTTGCCTTCGCAGCCTTCGCGCACGAAGTCGCGGCGAAATACCCCAACATCACCATCGCCCTGCACACCGACCACTGCGCCAAACAGTATTTGGACGAATGGGTGCGCCTCTTGCTCGACCATGAAGTCGAACAGGTGAAGCACGGTCAGGAACCGACCTTCCAGTCACACATGTGGGACGGTTCCACAGTGCCGCTGGATGAAAACCTCGACATCGCAGAAGAACTGCTCGACAAATCCCAAGCCGCGCACACCGTGCTGGAAATCGAAATCGGCGCGGTCGGTGGCGAAGAAGACGGGCACAGCGCCGAAATCAATGACAAACTGTATTCCACGCCCGCGCAAGGCATCACCGTCGCGCAACGACTCGGCCTCGGCGAGCGCGGACGCTACATGGCCGCCTTCACCTTCGGCAACGTGCACGGCGCATACAAACCGGGCGTGGTGAAACTGCGCCCCGAACTGCTCGACGAAATCCAGACCACGGTCGCGCTCGCGATCAAGGCCGGCGAAATGCCCGACCCCGCGCACTCGCTGGATGTCGCTCCCGGTAAGCCGTTCGCCCTGGTGTTCCACGGCGGTTCCGGCTCCGCGCCGGAGGAGATCGCGCAGGCCGTGAGCTACGGCGTGGTGAAGATGAACATCGACACCGATACGCAGTACGCATTCAGCCGTGCGGTGGCCGGTCACATGTTCTCCAACTATGATTCGGTGCTCAAAATCGACGGTGAGGTGGGCAACAAGAAGCTGTACGATCCGCGATCCTGGGGTCGTGAAGCTGAATCCGCGATGGCCGCGCGTGTGGTCGAAGCATGCAAGCAGCTCGGCAGTGCCGGGCGCGCGCTGAACTAGCCAACGGTCTTTCGAACTGTTTTCGGGCGTTTTCTGGTCTGTTTTTCGGACCGGTTGCAATCCGATTACGGTCGGTCCGGAGCCGTGAGCATCCCTCAGACCCGGTAGAGGGTGAAGAGTAACCTTTGTAAGGCTTTAGGCGCAAGGCTTAAGGCAGAATCGCGTACGCACGGAGGTGCAACAACATGCCTGGAATTGTTTTGATCGGTGCCCAGTGGGGAGACGAGGGCAAAGGCAAGGCAACGGATCTGATCGGCACGAAGGTCGACTACGTGGCCCGCTTCAACGGCGGCAATAACGCTGGCCATACTGTGGTGGTCGGCGACGAATCGTATGCGCTGCATCTGCTGCCGTCCGGCATCATCAGCCCCAACACCACCCCTGTCATCGGCAACGGCGTCGTCGTCGATCCGGAAGTGCTGTTCCAGGAGATCGACGGCCTTGAAAGCCGTGGCGTGGACTGCTCCCGACTGCTGGTGAGCGAAAGCGCGCACATCATCGCCCCGTATCACCGCGTGCTCGACAAGGTGACCGAACGCTTCCTCGGCAAGCACAAGATCGGCACCACCGGCCGCGGCATCGGCCCGGCCTACGCGGACAAGATCAACCGCGTGGGCATCCGCGTGCACGACCTGTTCAACGCGGAGCACCTGCATGACAAGGTCGAGGCCAGCCTGCATCAGAAGAACCAGATGCTCGTCAAGCTGTACAACCGTCGCCCGATCGACGTGGACGAGACCACCGACGAGCTGCTCAAGCTCGGCGAACGCCTGAAGCCGTACGTGGCCAACACCTCCCTGGTGCTCAACAAGGCGCTCGACGAGGGCAAGACCGTGCTGTTCGAAGGCGGCCAGGCCACCATGCTCGACGTGGACCACGGCACCTACCCGTTCGTGACTTCCTCCAACCCGACCGCCGGCGGCGCCTGCACCGGCACCGGCGTTGGCCCGACCAAGATCACCCGCGTGATCGGCGTCTCCAAGGCGTATGTGACCCGCGTGGGCGAAGGCCCGTTCCCGACCGAACTGTTCGGCGAGGACGGCGAATGGCTGCGCGCCCAAGGCCACGAGTACGGCGTGACCACCGGTCGCCCGCGTCGCTGCGGTTGGTTCGACGCGGTCGTCAACCGTTACGCGGCCCAGGTCAACGGCCTGACCGACATCGTGCTCACCAAGCTCGACGTGCTCACCGGCCTCAAGGAAATCCCGCTGTGCGTGGCGTACGACGTCAACGGCGAGCGTCGCGACGATATGCCGACCGACCAGGCCGAATTCGCCGCCGCGAAGCCGATTTACGAGTCCATGCCGGGTTGGGACGAGGACATTTCCCAGGTCCATGACTTCAACGATCTGCCGAAGACCTGCCAGGATTACGTCAAGCGTCTTGAGGAACTGTCCGGCTGCCGCATTTCCGTGATCGGCACCGGCCCGCAGCGCGACCACATCATCCAGATCAACTCGCTGATCGACTGAAGCTGATTCGGCTGATTCGTCGATATGAACGTCGGTAACGAACGTCAATGACAAGTGCCGGTGGGCCTGTGCCTGCCGGCACTTTGCGTATGGTGCGTGCGATGGCGTGCGCGTATGACGCACACCGCATACACACCGACGGGGTGCGCGGCGGAGGAACGGAAAAGGGGAGTGCGATGACTGCAATGCCGCCTAACGACAGGTTCGACAGGTTTGACAGGTTCAGCAAACTGGTCCCGCGATTCGACCACCTGAAATGGAAGATGGCCGCTGCCGGCATTCTCGTCGGCCTGATTTCCGGCTTCCTCGTCGTCCTCTACCGTCTCGGCATCGAATACGGCACCGACACCGCGCGCTGGATCTACGCGCGCATCCGCGAAACCCCGTGGCTGGTCGCACCGTGGGCGGTCGCCGCAATCGCAGCCGCGCTCGCCATCGCATGGATGGTCAAAAAAGAGCCGATGGCCGGCGGCAGCGGCATTCCGCAAACCAACGGCGTGGTGATCTGCGGCCTGAAAATGCGATGGCAGACGATTCTGCCGGTTCGCTTCATCGGAGGCCTGCTCGGATCGCTCTTCGGCCTCTCGCTCGGCCGCGAAGGACCGTCCATCCAAATCGGCGCATCGGGCGCGCAGTTCCTATCGCACCGGCTGCGCGGCAAGAAACGTGAGGACGTGCAGGAGCATTATCTGGTCACCGCCGGTGCCGCGGCCGGCCTGTCCGCCGCGTTCAGCGCACCGCTGTCCGGCATGATGTTCGCTTTGGAAGGGGTGCATCGCAGTTTTTCGCCCGCGATTCTGATGGGCGCCACCGCCGCGTCCCTGACCGCCGATTTCGTATCGAAATACTGTTTCGGCCTGCGTCCGGTGCTTGACTTCGGCACCATCGGCCAACTGCCGCTCGGCGAATACGGGTGGCTGATTCCGCTGGGATTGGTGGCCGGTTTGGTTGGTTCGCTGATGAACCGTTCGCTGCTCGGCTTCCAAACGCTGTACGGCAAGCTTCCCGCATGGAGCCGCCCTTTGATCGCGATCGCACTCGCGCTGCCAATCGGCATTTGGCTGCCTGACGTGCTCGGCGGCGGCTCGAACCTGATCGCCATGGCCGAGCATGCGCGCGTCGGCTTGGGCATGCTGTGCGTGCTGTTCGTGGCGAAAGTGCTGTTCACCTCCACCAGCTTCGGTTCAGGCGCTCCCGGCGGCATTTTCATGCCGATTCTCGCGGTTGGCTCACTCGCCGGCGGTATCTGCGGCGAGACGTTGCACCAGTTCGGCAACCTGCCGTTCGATTCCGTGGCGATTTTCTCGGTATGCGTGATGACGGGCACGCTGGCCGCGTCCGTGAAAACACCGATCACGTCGATTCTGCTGGCCGTGGAAATGTCCGGCACATTGACGCACATGCTGCCGGTCGCCGCCGTCGCGTTCATCGCATTGCTCGTCTCCGACCTGCTGCGTACGAAACCGATCTACGGCGAGCTGCTGGAACGGTACATGCGCGCGCAAGGCGGCACGACGGCAATCGCCAATCGCATCGACAACGGCATCATGGAACTGCCTGTGGAAATGGGCGCGACCGCGGACGGCAAGCTGATGCGTGACGTGCGCTGGCCGTACGGCTGTCTGGTGATTGGCCTGCGTCGCGGCGAACGGCAGATCGTGCCGCATGGCGATACGCGGCTGCGTGCCGGCGACTATCTGGTCGTGCTGTTCAGCGGCGAGGACGAAAGCGACGCACGGCATGCGATGCGGCGGCTGTGCGACGTGTCCGTCTGACGCGGCCTTACTGTCTTCCATAACCATTCGTAGACGTCTAGGGCCACCCGAAGTTATCCACAGTTATCCACCGAATCGGACATGTTCGATGTTTGGTTGCAACGCACGTGTAGACTCGTACAAGGTTAGGAAGACGGCACCTGCGGCCAGCTCGTTGCCGTATGGCTGGGGTGGAACGACGCTGTCCGCGGAAAGCCAAGTACAAGGGGAACGTGATGGAATCGCAAGAACAACGGGCGGCAGACTCGCCAAACGCGGGTGATGAGCCGAATCCCGCCACACAGTCGATCGACGTCGCCGAAGTGGCGCGCGCGGATGTGCGCCCGTCCGGTGCCGCCGCATCCAAGCATCCGCCGCAGATTCCGCTCGCGCCGATGAAACGCATGCAGGCGCGATTCAACCCTCTTGCCGATGGTCTGATGTATCTCGTGGTGTTCGTCGGCGGCTTCGTCGGCGTCGGGTTCCGTCGCGCCACGGACCTGCTGCTGCCGTCGGTGAACGGTTCGCCGTTCGTGGTGGGCACGTTCGTGTCGAATATGCTCGCCTGCTTCCTGTTTGCGATGCTGACCGAATACATGGCGACCGCGTCGTGGCTGCGCCGCAGGGTACGGCAGGTCGTCAGCCGTGGCGTCGGGCTTGGTTTGCTTGGCGGACTGTCGACGATGTCCGGCGTGATGTTGGAAACCATGGAAGGCATGCGCGAGCAGCGTTTCGGCAGCGCGCTCGGCTATCTTGCGGGAAGTTTCGCCGGCGGTCTGATCGCGGCCGCGGTTGGCGTGGCGCTGATGCAGGCGTTGCTGGCGCGCGGCACACGCAAGCGGGTCCGTAACGCGATCGCCGATGCCTCCACGGCTTCCGTATCCTCAATGTCCGATTCGGGTGAATCGGACGCGTACGACACTGTGCAGAACGTCCAGATGACCGACACTGCAGTATCGGCTACGCAGAGTGTTACGCAGACGGTCCCCATGGCCGATTCGGGCGAATCGGACGTGCCGGCCGCGCAAAATGTGCAGAACAACGTGCCGGACGCGCAGGGCGTGCGCCACGTGAAGGTGGCGGATGCGGCGCATTCGGCCGCGCAGGCCGCGTTGGAGGCCGCGCAGGCGGCACAGCAGGCGGCCCAGGTCGCCCAGCAGGTCGCGCAGACCGGGCAGGTGCCGAAAATCGAATCGCAGCCGCAGTCATCGCAACCCGTCGCACCTCTGCCCAGCTTCGAACCCAAGCCGGTCACCGCGGAAATCCCGCTCGTCGCCGACCCGACCACAGGGGAGGTGCGCTGATGACCTGGATGATCTGCCTGTTCGGCGGCATCGGCGCCATGGCCCGTTATGTGCTTGACGTGTCGATCCAACGCAGCTGGAACCGTGACGGCAACCACAGCTTCCCCCTGGCCACGCTCGTCATCAACGGCGTCGCCTCCCTGTGCGCCGGCATCGCCATGATGTCGTACTATGCGCAGTCGGTTGATATGGGCACGGTAATGACGTTCGTTGTGGGGTTCCTCGGCGGATTCTCAACATTCTCGTCGGCGATCAACGAGGTGCTGTCGCTGATTCGCAAACGCCGTTTCGCCATGGCCTTGGGCTATGGCGCTGCCACGGTCGCGGTGCCGCTCGCCTGCGTGGCGCTCGGATTCGGCATCGCCATGCTGGGCGGCCACGCATAGCTGTCACCGGCTCGGCCTCGCGTAATTTTCACGTTACACGGGCGGTCATCGGGTAACGTTCAGGAAATCTGAGCGCAACCGCGCGAGCTGTTTCCTCTCCTACGTTGTGAAAACAACAAGAGAGGAAAAACCTATGACAGCCGTAACGTATCTCACACGGCATCGTCGACCGGGAATCGTCATACTCTGTTTGATTGTCGCCGTTCTCTCGATGCTTTTCGTACTCCCTCCCGCCATCGCGTCCGCAGCCGATTCCGGCGCGCAGGCCGTCGATGAATGCAATCCGACCGCCAGCAACGGCTGCGTCAACGGCATCCTGCAGGACGCCGACAAGAAGCCGATCGCCGACGTCACCATCACGCTGTCCGGCAAGGCGACCGCGGAAACCAAAACCGCGGCGGACGGCAAATGGGCCTTCTCCGTTGCCGATGACGGCGATTACACCGTCACCATCGACGCGTCCGTTGCGAAAGAGCACGGCCTGAAGGCAAGCAGCGCGACGGTGACGATCAGGAAAGCCAGCTTCGACAAGCAGCGCGGCGTTGTCCGATTCGACCAGGCGGGCGATTCCGCCGGCAGCGGCACGTCCGGCACATCTGGATCGTCCGGCTCGGCAAACGGCACGAAAGGCGCGACCGGCACATCCGGATCGACGGCGGCCACGCAATCGCCAGTCAAAAAAGACGGCTCCAATGTCGGCAAACGCATCTGGCAGCAACTGTATTCCGGCATTATCTTCGGCCTGATGCTGGGCCTCATGTCCGTCGGCATGAACCTCGTCTACGGCACCACCGGCCTGCAGTCGTTCTCACACGGCGAACAGGTGACGCTCGGCGGCCTCATGGCATACGTCGGCACGCAGATGCTGCACATGCCGCTCATCGTCTCCGCCATCTTCGCCATCGTCATCGGCGCGCTGACCGGCTTCATCCAAAACGAAATCGTCTGGGGGCCGCTACGCAGACGCCACGTCGGCACCATGCAGCAGATGATCGTCACCATCGGCCTGTCCATGGCGTTGCAGTACACGTTCCAGTTCTTCTTCGGTGGCGACATCAAAGGCATCGTCAAATCGGTGCCGGACAGCTTCCAGCTCGGACCGATTACCACCGACATGCCGACGCTGGTCTCCGCGCTCATCGCCATCTGCGTGATCGTCGGCGTCACCCTGTTCCTCTACAAGACGCGACTCGGCCGCGCCACACGAGCCGTGTCCGACAACGCGGCGCTCGCCGCGGCATCCGGTATCAACGTGGATCAGGTGGTCCGCGTGGTCTGGATCCTCTCGTGCGCGATGGCAGCCCTGTCCGGCGTGCTGCTCGGCGTCTACCTGAACGGCATCTCCTGGAACACCGGCGCGACCCTGATCCTGCTGATGTTCGCCGCGGTGACGCTCGGCGGCCTCGGCACCGCCAATGGCGCGTTGATCGGCTCGCTGGTCATCGGCATCGTGGCGGACATGAGCTCGCTCGTCATCCCCAACGATATGCGTTACGCCAGCGCGCTGGCAATCCTCATCATCGTTCTGCTGGTGCGCCCGCAGGGCATCTTCGGCAAGCAGCAAAGGGTGGGCTGATCCATGGACATCATGACAATCATCTCCAACGCGGCGGGCGAGCTGATCGCCCCGACCACAGCGGCGTACGTACTCGCCGCCATCGGTTTGAACATTCACTTCGGCATGACGGGCCTTATGAACATGGGCCAGGCCGGTTTCATGCTCCTTGGCGCATACGGATTCGCCATCACGCAGTCGATGGGCTGCAACCTGTTCGCCTCCGTATGCGCGGCGCTCGCGCTCGCGGTCATCTACGCGCTGCTGCTGGGCATTCCGACGCTGAAGCTCGGACCCGACTATCTGGCCATGGTCACATTGGCCGCCGCGGAAATCATCCGCATCATCGGCAGATCGACGGCCATGACGAACTTCACCGGCGGTTCCGCGGGTATCTCGCCGCAGGACTTCACCGAGAAATTCGAATCGCTTTCGCCGCTGCCGGACGGTTCGACCACGTTCCTGCTGTGGGAAAACTGGAACAAATAGCGCTCGCCGACGCGCGCTCCACAAAAACGTTGGAATCAAGCCGTTTCCAGCGTACATATCATCGATACGCCATTTTGAAACGCGGGAATTTTTGACCAAAAATAGACTCATACGCCACAATTGGAGTGGTAATTCGAGTGGTAAAGCTCCACCACCTCAACCGGGGGATGTGTCATGGTCAGGAAGTTCGGCAAGATCGTCGTCAAGCCAAGCAAGGCCAATCCGAAGTGGATAGAGGCCTCCTATCTTACGCCCGTGGCCGCCTTTTCGGAATGGCCGGATCTGCCGAACCGCCAGACGGCCACCTTCCCCTGCACGCAGGACGGCAGGGACGAGGCCGCGGCATGGCTGACCAGGGCGAGACGGCGCATCGAGGCTGACGTGTGGGAGCCGGAGCGCATCGTCAAGCGCAAGGCCAAGGACACCGCCCTGACATTCGGCGAGTATGCCGCGAAATGGCTGGAGACGCGTGAGGGCGAAGGACTGCACGCCAACACCATCTACGGCATCAGATGCACGGTCAAACGGCTCATCGACGCGTTCGGCGGCATGCCGATCGGCAAGATCACCTCGGCCGACATCGAGCGCTATGCGGCCACACTGCCGAAGGACCACCCATACGTCGGCCGAGAGCTGCTGTCCAAGCTCCGCCAGATCCTCGACGCCGCCGCGACCCCGGACCAGGACGGCATCGCCGTCATCGCCAAATCCCCATTCGCCATGCAGGTACGCAAGCCCGCACCCAGGGAGGAGACGCCCGCCGCCACGCCACGGCAGCTCAGACTGATCCACGACGCGATGCCACGGAAATTCCAGCTCGCCATCACCCTCGCCATCTCCTGCGGAGGCCTGCGCATCGGCGAGGTCTGCGCGCTCCAACGCGGCGACATCGATCTCGACAACCGTCTCATCCACATCCGCCGCACCAGACTCACCCGCGCCCGCGTCATCGCCGGGCCGCCGAAGACCGCCAGAAGCAAACGCACCGAACCAATCCCCGAAGCCGTCATCCCTGAAATCCGCGCGCACCTCGCCGAATATGTGGCCGACCAGCCGGACGCATGGATATTCCCCAGCCCGCTGGACCATGACAGGCCGATCAGCACGGACGCCATGCGCGAAGCCTACATCAAAGCACGACGACAGGCCGGACGCGAAGACCTCCGATTCCACGACCTGCGCTCCACCGCACTCACCATGCTCGCACAGAACGGAGCCACCGTCCGCGAACTCATGGCCGCCGCCGGCCACAGCACGGCCACCATGGCCATGCACTACCAGCGACTCAGCAAAGACAGACAGCGCGCGCTCGCCGACAAGGTGGCCGCCAGCATCACCACGCCGCAGCGGGACGTTACAGTCTCGGCCGAGAACGACAAGGATAAGGAAATCGCCCGGCTCCGCGCGCGTCTGGCAGAGCTAGAGGCGGGGGAGTAGGCAAAGAAAAAGCCCGGCACATACTGCCGGGCTGTGACTGTATTGGTTCATTTACTGCTTGGTCATGGTTCCGCAGGAGCTGATTTTGAGCTGCTGGCCATTGCCTACCGTGACTTCCGGATAGCCGCCGCCAGGGAAATCGTTCTGGACGATGTTGTCGCCGTTGTCGGTCGAGATCTCCCAATAGCAGTCGCTTCCTACCTGGCTTGTGGCGCGATATGTGCCGGCGTCGATGTCCTTGCCGACCTGCCACACGCCGTCGGAGATGGAATTCTTCTTCGCTTGGTCCACTTGGCCGGTCAGGGACTGCAGCTCGGCCTTCTTCGCGTCCACCTTCTTCTGCAGGTCGTCGTGCTGTGCATTGAGGTCCTTGATGCCGGACTTCACGTTGTCCGCTTCGGCGATCGCATCCTTGGCGTCGTTGTATTCGTCGGCGATTCCGTTGTATTCGTCGACAAGATTGTTGTAATCCTTAATGAGCTTCGAGTAGTCCTTTTTGTCGGCCGCCATGCTCTTGGCCACTTGTTTCACGGCCGCCGACCTGACGCCGATTGTGTGCGCTATCGGAGCTGTGATCAGCACGGAGAGACACACCAGCGCCACGCATACGCATGCCGCCGATTTGAAGCTCACATCGCTCTTCGTCAGAGCTTTGATTTTCGTTTCCAGCTTGTGTGGCTGGTGGATTTTCAGACCATTCTTCAATGACATGGCGTCCCTTTCTCTTCTTCAATTGCCCACTCCAAGCTTAGATAAGAAACACCCCTGCCGCAAAGTAGCTGCAGGGGTGTGTCGTCTACTGCGAGGCCCTCGATATGAGCTCTTCGGGACTCATGCCCCATGCGTCGCAGATTTTTGCGATGTCGCTAAGCGCCCATTCCTTTTCGTCGCCGACGCGTTCTCTCACATATGTCTCACCTCTTCCTATTGTCTTTGCAAGTTCCCTGCCTGACATTCTGTGGATTCCCATTTCGGATCTTATGGCCTTGCTCACCTGCCGACCGAATGGGCTTACTTCTATTTTTTTGCTACCCACATCCATCATTATAGCGCGCAATTGCGCTGACATGCGCGCAGGTGAGTAGAAATGCGCGTGTTTTAATTTGACAGTGCGCGCAATTGCGCGCATAATGTGGACTGTCAAGGAGGAAACATGACATACGGAAACATCAACGACATGGCATCGGCGAGGATTCGTGCGGTCATGGCCGCTCAGAATATCCCGGTCGCCAAAGTGGCCGAAGTCTGGCACCAATCAATCGACATGGCCAGCCGACGCATCAACGGCACCGTCGAACTCAAACTCAGCGAAATCGACGCATTCGCCTCCAACACAGGCTACAAGCCAATCGACTTCCTCGCCGACCGATTCGAAATCAAAATGCCGGCGCTCGCCGACGTCGCTTGAGAAGGGATGCTCCATGCCGGACGCAACCACCATGGAAAAACCACTCCTCGACCCAGTGGCGCTCGCCCACGAGATAGCCAAGGAAGCCGTCAGACAAACGGCATATGCGCCGCGATGGGTCAGTCTCAAGCAAGCCAGCGCGATGCTCGGCGGCGTCGATCAAAAGACTCTCCGTAAGTGGGCAAGGGCCGGACGCATCAAGATGCGTCAGCCAAGCGGATACCACGGCAAGCTCATGGTCAGCGTCGCCAGCATCGAGGAATTCGATGCCAACGCCGGAACGCGCCGACACTAAGGACAGACAACAATGCGCAAGGAAACCAAGAAGCCGCAAAGCTCATACGCGGTCGCCGTCGTTCGCGACCGCAGTTGCGAAGCCGACGTCCAGGCCGCACGAATCAGCATCATCACCGACGAGAATCACCTCGCCGGCGTGACAGTCAGCCGTGCGGCGCTTGAATCGCTGCAGGCCAGCATCGGCCGACTGCTGCGCGAGATGGACGAGGAGGAATCATGACCAAGCTCGCACATGTCATCCTCTGCCAGCTCGTCGCCGCCATCTGGATCGCCGCCATATGGGTGCTGTACTGCACACCGGCCTGCACGCATCCCATCGAACACCTCATCGCCGCGCCGGTCGCAGTGCTTATTCCGGCGGCCGTCATCATGCGCCGCCTGTGCTCGGATCCCCGCGTCATGCGATGGCTGGAGCAGAAGTGAAGGACTTGGATGACTCCGCACACATTGCGGCATGGACGTGGTTCGTCATGCGCGTCCATGCGGGAGCCATCCAACCGTCAAGGAAAAGACGCTAAACCGGCCGGACGGGTCATCTTCTTCTTCTCCTCCCGTCCGCCCCGCCGGAGCCCGCGACAGGATGCGGGCGCCATAGATCGGCGCTCCGATAACGCCGGCGGATGGATGCGCGGTTCGATTCCGCGCTCCGGCACGACATCCAATCCAATCCCAAAGGAGGCACACGATGCCAAGCAAGACAGCCAGGCCGGAAGGCGAGCGGTGGTTCGAATGGCCGCTCACGCCGACCAGCATCGGCATGACGGCGGCCGAACTTATCAGTGAATTGTATGAGACCGTCACCGCGCTCAACCATGACCGCAGCTGGAATCTCACGCTGGTCGCTCCGGCGCGCTTCGGAGACATCATCATCGACCGCGAGGCCGGATGCCTCCGCGCGAAATGCGCGTGGAAGACCAAGGACCCAAGCCAGCTCGGCCCGGAACCAGCCGGATACGTGAGGGGAGAGTGACGCCATGGCCATCGGAGAGACCGTCATCACCATCGTCGGCAACCTCACCGCGGATCCGGAACTGAGGACCACCGGCCAGGGCGCGCAGGTCGCCAGCTTCACCATCGCAAACACCGCGCGCGTATATAACAAGCAGACCGGCCAGTACGAGGATGGGGCGGCGCTGTTCATGCGCTGCTCGGCATGGCGTGACATGGCCTCGCATTGCGCGCAGAGCCTTGCGAAGGGCATGCGCGTAATCGCACAAGGCCGTCTGCAACAGCATTCCTACCAGGCGCAGGACGGCACCAACAGAACCGTCATGGAACTGCAGGTTGACGAGATCGGCCCGAGCCTGCGCTACGCCACCGCGCAGGTCAGCCGCATCAGCCGACAGCCGCAAGGTCCCGTCTACGGCAATCCCGCCGCGCAGACGCCGACCGTCAACACCGGAGCGGGCGGCTGGAGCCAACAGCCGGCGCAGACACAGCAACCCGCCCAGCCTCCGGCCGATGATCCGTGGGGCGCGCCGGCGGCCGACCAATCGTCATTTGGGGACTTCGGCAAACCGGATCCGGAACCGGAATTCTAAAGGAGGAAGCAATGAAAGCCAGCGAACAGCAGGTGCTCATCCCGCAGGAAGCGACACCGGACACGCTCATCGACCTCATCGGCAAGACGCAGCAGGTCACCAAGGCCGCGGCCGTCGTACTCAAGGCGTGCCGGAGCGTCATGGACACCAACACCAAGAAGGAGCACATCGACAAGTGGGGCGGCATCCACGCCATCACCGAAGCCGTGTACGACTGCGCGGACCTCGCGCAGCGCATCCTCGACGCCGGCCTGGCCATGGAGAACATGTGCGCGAAGCCAGCCACGTCACGGCAGATGATCCTCATCGACGACCTGCGCCGCAGTCTCGACATGGACGACGGCGACGTGGAGGCGACCGTCGATCCTGACACCGGCGAGATCGCCTGAACCACGGAAGGAGCAAGAGAGATATGTGGTTTATTGTCGACGACCAGATGGCCGACGACAGGCGCATCCGCCGCCTGCCGCTCGCCACCGTGGGCCTGTGGGTCAAGCTGTGCGTCATCCACTCCAAAGGCGTCTCGATGCAGGCCAAGGATCCGGCCGCGTACCCCGGCCACTTCGACAAGCTCGATCTCAAGGACGCCGGAGGCACCATGAAACAGCTCCAGCAGCTCGTCGACTCCGGGCTTATGGAGGAGCACGACGGCGGCTGGCGCCCCGTCTACGCCGAAGGCATCTGCAGGGAGCCACGAGTGTTGACCGAAGAGCAGCGCGAGGCGCGCAGAAAGGCCGGAAGCAAGGGAGGACGCCGCAAGGCGGCCAACCAGAAAGCCAAGCAAAAGTCTGGCGACTTGCCGGAAAACAGCCAAGCAAACGGAGAGCAAAACGGTAGCGAGATGGGTAGCAAACCGTCTAGCAAGTTGCTAGAGGACAGCCAAGCAAAAACATGGCATAAAACCGATAC
>OIYW01000598.1_pt1 | contig 31938 bp, 22 predicted proteins | sample 1588351 | NCBI WGS metagenome assembly OIYW01 (sample SAMN03283268) | human gut metagenome | biome: human-associated habitat; material: feces | host: Homo sapiens | place: USA | collected 2013 | reverse complement strand
GGCCAACACCAAACATCCCCATCACTACAGGATACTCCGGCAGAGAAGCTGCCAGGGATTGCATCTCCTGTTTGAGAGCAGCTAACGCGGAAGAAGTTGTCTGGAGTTGAGAAATGGCCTGTTCTACCAAAAGTTTTGCCGTATCCGTTTTCGGTATGACACCGAAGTGTCTGCAAGCAGAGGCATAAATATCCAGCGCCTTATCCTCGCTGAAATTGTAGCCGTGCTTTCTGCACCACTTCTGGTATTGGGTAGTAAAGGCCTTCTCAGACCGGCCACAAACGCACTCGCAATGCCAAAAAGTAGCGACAAAGTCCACCCACTTCTCGCTGCCATCGGCGCGGGGCGGACTGGTAAACAAGCGATTTGCGTCTGGGAAGGTGGTGTCCAGCAGGGAGATCAGGTTATTCTTCAGCATGGTCTGAACTTTGGAATACTGTTGGTACTGCCGGTAGCAGATTTTCAGCATGAGTCGGGTATCCTCCTCCGGGATATATCTCGGCAATGTGAGCCAGTGGTCAAGACCGTAGTTGGCCAGCTTTACGGCATCCTTTTTGTCGGTTTTGGCCCGTCTTAAACTGTTGTTTCCGTAGTCATGCACCAGCATTGCATTGACTACCGAGACATAAAGGCCCGCGTCGTGGAGCAGCCAGGCCACCGGAGCATGGTAATTACCCGTGGATTCCATCACCACACGGGTCTCGCCGTCCAGGCTTTTGAGCAGTCCTGCCAGCTCGCTCAGTTCATTGGCGGTGTGACGTACTTCAAAGGGTGAAACCACTACCTCTCCGAAGGGCCGCATGACTGCAATCATGCTCTTACCCTTGGAAACATCGATGCCAACGCAGTTCATTCACATTCCTCCAATACAAAGAATCTGCAACCGGAATCCATCTTTTCTCGCTGCCGATTCAATCTATTGTGTGACACGAACTCTCCGACATCCGGTGGTTCAACCTGCTTAAATCGAACGCTGCAACGAGAGGATGGCTAACAGTCTTTCACACGGACATACAAGCCCAAGGAGTGATTGGTCAGCCAGTTGCTCCTCTCATTGTAGCTTAGGCACGAGATGGAGGGAAAGCCGGACTGGCTGTCCGGCTTTCCTGTCCAAATTTATTGTAATAGGTGTGATACTATGTTTGATCCCATCGCAGCTTCACAAGAAATTCGGGATAGTTACATTGACTATATTACCACCACCTTTCATATGGCAGATGACACTTATCAAAAACAGCTGCATTCTGCTCTTCGGGAAGAAGGTGCCGTAGCTCGGGGGCCGTTCCTAGATATTGGTGGTTCTTTTGAAACAGGGAAAACTCTGCGGGAGTTGATGGAGGAGGGAGTGATCAGTTCTCTATTTGATCGGCTGGAGCCCATTCCTGAAGCGGAACGAGAATTGAAATTAGACCGTCCTCTGTACCGTCACCAGGAAGAGGCGTTGCGCAAGGCTTCTCGAGGAATGAATTTGGTGATCACTACGGGCACAGGTTCCGGTAAGACGGAGAGCTTTTTGTTGCCTATTATCCAGCATCTGCTAAAAGAACAAGAGGCTGGTACTCTTGGGCCAGGAGTGCGGGCCATAATTATCTATCCCATGAATGCATTAGCCAACGATCAGATGAAACGTATGCGTGCCCTGTTTAAACAGTACCCCTGGATTCGCTACGGTGTATACAACGGGAACACGGAGCACTCCCAGGCGAAAGCTCTTATAGAGTATCGCCGCACTTTTCAGGACCAAAATGGTCAATCCTTGGATCCGGCACCCAACGAGGTGATCTCACGAGAAGTGATGCAGCAAGAACCGCCGCATATCCTGATTACTAATTACTCCATGTTGGAGTATATGATGATCCGCCCTAAGGACGACGCGGTGTTCACCAATGCCGAGCTGCGGTTTATTGTACTTGACGAGGCCCATATTTACAAGGGTGCCACCGGAATGGAGACCTCTCTGCTGATGCGTCGTCTTCGGGCTAGAATCAGTCGGCCAGATAGCGTACAGTACATTCTGACCAGCGCCACCCTGGGCGGACCCGAAGCCGACAGCGAGGTGCTTCAGTTCGCTGCAAGGCTTAGTGGTGTAAACTTCCAAAAAGAGGGCATCATTCGCTCCAAAGAGAAACACCCCCCCATGGATAATCCGCAAGATTTTCCTTTGAACCTGTTCGAGGAGCTGCATCAATTTCCGCAGCATACCGGGGAAATCTTGAAAAAGTATCAGGCCGATTTTGCTCTTGACAAGGGAGACGCAGAGAAACTGTACCGGCTGTGTCTTCATTCAAATTTGTTTTCTAGACTGCGGCAAGTAGCTAAAGGTTCTGTTACGGTGGCGGAGTTGAAACGAACGTTGACAGAAGGAAATCCTCTTACCACTGCGCAGTTGGTGGCTTTTATCGATGTGTGCGCTCGGGCGGAGTTGGATGGTGCCAGTCTGATTAAACCCAGATATCACTTTTTTGTCCGTGCTCTGGAGGGAGCGTACATTACATTGGGGATGGATAAGCGGCTCTTCTTACAGCGGAAAGAGTATTTGTCACCAGAGGAAGGAAATATCCGAGTGTTTGAGGCGGCTGTTTGTGGAGATTGCGGTCGAGTAGCTATTGTTGGCAAGGAAGAAGATGGATTTTTGCGCCAAACTGCCCAGCGGGGCCTTCACGACAATGCGGATTATTTTTATATCACTCAGGATTTGGACGAGGAGCTGTTCGAAGACGAGGATGCTGAGGAAAAATCAAATGCCCCAGAAGAGTTCGTCGTATGTGCCAAATGTGGTGCTATTGCTCCTTATGCGGACGTAAAGCTGGAACAGAACTCCAAGTACAAGCATTTTTGCGATCATGGGTCAACCTATTGGATTAAGGTCCGCAAGGCTACTAAGCGGGAAGGAAAAGGAGCAATCTGTCCTGCCTGTGGCTTCGGATCACTCCGACGGTTCTATTTGGGCAGCGAAGCAGCTACGTCGGTGTTGGGGACGGAGCTCTTTGAGCAGCTGCCTAGCGAAGAAGTGACCGAAGAGACTCCTTCTGTTTCCAATACCCGGCGGAGCTTGTTCTCCAGGACACCCCCAAGCCGCCTTGTGCGGAAAAAACGCACACGGCAGTTTTTGTGTTTTTCTGACAGCCGAAGTGAGGCGGCTTTTTTTGCTTCCTATATGGAGCGTTCTTACCAGGAATTTCTGCGAAGGCGGGGGATCTGGTGCGTAGCAGAGATGTTTCGTCAGCAAGGAAGAGATACTGTCAGTGTGGCGGAGTTCGTCTTAGCGTTGACTCGTTTTTTTGAAGTAAACCGCTGCTTTGCTGAATGGGATGAAGATAGCCAGGATACTGGGTTGCTGGCTGCGGTGAGCAAGAGCAACGCTTGGGTTGCCGTTCTCAATGAGATGTTCAATGCCCGACGCAGCACCAGCCTAGTTTCTCTGGGAGTACTCTACTTTGAGTATACCAAAAACGATGGGTTTGCCTCTGCGTTTCAGGATGAATTCGGCATTCCGGAAGCGGACGCCCGTGCTCTTTGGGAGTTGTTGGTGCAGGACGGAATTTTCACTGGGGCACTGTATACCAGCGATCAAGCGCTGACAGCGGCCGAGCGGGAGTACGTTTTTTTCAGTCCAGTGGAGAAAAAACTCCATCTGATGAAAACTGCAGCCGACTCTAAACATAGTTGGATTTCTGGTTGGAGGGGACGCAAGCGCTCGAACGGAAATTATTATGTGAATTCCAAGCTCTTGCGGCTCTCCCGCGGCCTAGGAATCTCCTTCGAGGATGCCGATGAGCTACTGGCTGACTATTGGGATAATGTCCTGGTGCCCGATAAAGAGGATTTCCAGTTCGATGCTAAAGACTTCCGGGTCCGCATTGGAGGTACACCGGGAGTACAGTTTTACCGTTGTAAGAAATGCGGTAGGGTGACTCCTTTCTTTGTGAGAGGCCGGTGCGCCTCGGTAAAATGTTCTGGGACGCTGGAGCCTTTCGATCCTCAGCCAGAGTGGGATGATAACCACTATGCCAAGCTTTACCGTAGTAACCAAGTGGAGCCCCTGTACATCAAGGAGCACACCGCGCAGTTGGCAAAGGATCAGCAAACACGTTATCAGGAGGCTTTTGTGCATAAAAAGCTCAATGCGCTTAGCTGCTCCACTACTTTTGAGATGGGCGTGGATGTTGGAAGTTTGGAGACTGTCTATATGCGAGATGTGCCTCCTAGCCCAGCAAACTATGTGCAGCGAGCAGGGCGTGCTGGCCGATCCAAAGGCTCAGCTGCTTTTGTGCTTACCTACGCTAAACTTTCCTCCCACGATTTTACCTATTATCAGGATCCGGCGGCTATGATTAGCGGTAACATCAAGGCCCCGGTGTTCGAAATTGAAAATGAGAAGATTTTGAGCCGTCATATCTATGCGGTGGCCATTGGTACTTTTCTCAAGGAGAACCCCTGGGTCTATGATGGAGACGATCAAGCTACATTTCTGTTGGAAGGTGGTTATGAAAAGCTAAAGGAGTTTCTTGCGAGAAAACCCAAGAGTCTGCAAGACATACTTCTTCGTTCTATCCCTCTCCAGATGCATCAGCGTATGGGCCTTTTGGACTTCAGTTGGGTAGAGCGTCTCTGTGGAGAGGACGGTGTGCTTGAAATAGCAATTCAGGATTTCCGCGGAACTGTAGCGGAGATGGAGAAGCAGGTGACCACATGTCGTCGCAGGAATGACATGGAAGGGGCTGGAAACTGGAGCAGGAATCTAAGGTTTTTCCGCTGTGGAAAACAGGATAACGCTGGGAAAAAGAGTTTTATCAGTTTCCTAGTTCGCAACAATGTATTGCCTAAATATGGTTTTCCAGTGGATACGGTGGAACTAATCCCTGATAAAAATGCCATGGGAAAGGACCGCTCTTTACAGCTTGCCAGAGATCTGCAAATGGCTATTGCCGAGTATGCTCCCGGTGCTCAGGTTGTGGCAGATGGGAAAATGTACACCAGTCGCTACATTCGTAAGATGCCCAACAAAACAGGCGAGTCTTCCTGGGAGCGGGGATATTACTGTCCCCAGTGCCCCAGCTGTGGACAGCCAAATTTCACGCGGGAACCCATTACCAGTGCAGGGAGAGAATGTGTCTCGTGTCACCGAATTATCGGATACCGGTATTGGCGCAAAACTTTGGAGCCCCGTATGGGTTTTGTGGCAGAGCCGGAAGTACGGCCAGTTCCCATGCATCAGCCGGAGAGAGACTTTAAAACGGATGATTACTATATCGGTGATCCCCACCGAAACCTAATCCAGAAGAGGGTTTTCCAAGTGAATGACCAGATTCTTTCGATTGAGTCTACCTCTAATGACTCTCTCGTAGTGGTTGGCCAGAGTGCCTACACGGTGTGCCCAGTGTGTGGATATGCTACAGAGGGGCCCCTACCATTAAAACATAAAAACAGTAATGGTTTCCCCTGTCGCAATCAGGATGGTAAGGGTACGGAATACCGCTTGTCTCATGATTTTAAAACAGACGTGGTACGGTTGTCTTTCTTTACGGAGAAGGCGGCGGATATGACGGTGATGCTCTCAGTGTTATATACCCTGTTAGAGGGACTTTCTCGGGAGTTGGAAATTGAGCGTACGGATATTAAAGGTTGTCTGTTCTGGGAAGACCTGGGTGAAAAGATGGGGTATGCTATCGTTCTCTATGACAGTGTAGCTGGCGGTGCTGGTCATGTGCGTCGCATGGTAACAGACCACGGAGAGATATTTCAACGCGTGCTACGGCGAGGTCTTGCTGTGGCAGATGATTGCTCTTGCGGGAGTTCGTGTTATCAATGCTTACGGAATTACTATAACCAAAAAATCCATGATTTGCTGGATCGCAAGGCTGCCGTGGAATTTCTACGTCCTTGGGTGGGGGCTATGAAACTGGTAGCGGAGAAAGAATCACATTAAGCCATACATGACACGGCGGATCATCAGTAATAATTACCCTATAAAGCAATCCACAAAATCCACATTGTTTGAGTGTGGCGTTTGTGGATGCTTTTTCTTATTTTAGGTTTCTACAGAGGAACCCTAGAATTTGTTTATATTTGTTTCCTTCCCAGTGTGATTTTCTGAGAAGTTGATGTACTCTTCTATTTTACGAGCTGCAAAAAGCGCTTCGTTTCATACGCAGAACTATCTTGATCTTTATTCAAGAATAGTGCATCACATTTTTCCGAGATTTACAAAGGGTGTTACACACATTTTTCCGGTATTTTATGACTTGAATAAACACATTTTTCTGAAAATGAGGCCACAAACCGTCCGCTGCTATGGATGTGCACGAAACCCATGGAAAACCATAATAGGTTTGATAGTGTCTCCAAAATCCCGTATAATAAGACCGAGTAAGTCAATGCGGAAACGGGGTGTTGCTCCTATGACAGAAGCCGAACTTCTAAAACTGATTCAAGCCGGCGAAACCATCCAGATGGAATTTAAGAAATCCACCACCGAGATCACAAATGATGTGTACGACACCGTCTGCTCGTTTTCTAACCGGGACGGCGGCACCATCCTCCTGGGCGTCAAAGACAGTGGGGAAATTTTGGGTGTGGCCCCGGACGCAGTGGACCGCATGAAAAAAGACTTCGTGACTTCCATCAACAACGGGCAGAAAATCAATCCACCCCTGTACTTGCAGCCGGAAACTTGCACGGTAGATGGCCGCACGCTGTTGGTCATTCAGGTGCCGCCCGGCAGCCAGGTCTGCCGTCATCACGGACGGATTTTTGACCGCAGCTATGAAGCGGATATTGATATCACCGACAACTCCGATATGGTGTATCAGCTGTACGCCCGGAAAAGCGGCAGCTACTTTGTCAACAAGGTAACGCGGTTCCAAATGGAGGACCTGCGCCCCGACCTGATCGAGCGCGCCAGAGCTATGACGGCCAGCCGCACGGTCAATCGTCCGTGGAAGTCCATGTCAGACGAAGAACTGCTGCGCAGCGCCGGTCTGATCTTAAAAGACCCCGAAAGGCAGCTCGAAGGCATTACCCTTGCGGCGATTCTTCTGTTCAGGAAGGACAGCACGATTCTGTCCGTATTGCCGCAGCACAAAACGGACGCCATTTTCCGGGTGGAAAACCTGGATCGCTATGACGACCGGGATGTCATCATCACAAATCTGCTGGAGACCTATGACCGGCTGATCGCGTTCGGTCAAAAGCACCTCAGCGACCCCTTTGTGCAGGAGGGCCTCCAGAGCGTCAGCGCCAGAGACCGCATCCTGCGTGAAATTTTCTCCAACAGCCTGGCGCACCGGGATTACTCCAGCGGCTATGTGGCAAAGTTTGTAATCGAGCGTGACTGGCTCTATACGGAGAACGCCAACCGTTCCCACGGACACGGCGCTCTGCACCTGTCCTCCTTTGAGCCGTATGCCAAGAACCCGCCCATCTCTAAAGTGTTCCGAGAGATCGGACTGGCGGATGAGCCGGGGTCCGGGATGCGGAATACTTACAAATACACAAAGCTCTACTCCGGTGGGACGCCGGAATTTATCGAGGGTGATGTGTTCCGCACCGTTGTCCCGCTGGCCCCGATTGCCGTGGAAAAGGTCGGGCCGCAGGGCGGGGGCCAGACGTCCCCACATGATACCCCCTATGACGCCCCTATGATACCCCTCATGACAAAATATTGGCCTTTTGTTCAAAACCACGTTCCAAAGCAGAAATTATGGGATATTGTGGCTACCATGATGCCAAACATTTCACGAAAAAATATCTCAAACCTCTGTTGCAAGCAGGTCAGCTGCAAATGACGCTGCCGGATAAACCTCAAAGTCACAACCAGAAATATATAACCGTACAAACAGCTGTGCCAGAAAACTAAACGAATGCAGGGCGCTGGAGAAATCACACGCTCCGGCGCCCTGCTTTTTATGAAGAAATAAGAATGGTCTTTTACTGGTTCGCGCCATAATCGCTGACCCGTCTTACTAGCCACGGATATAGGACAGAACCTGACAGTTCTCTAGATCACAATCCCCTGGCAGTGGTCGAGCTCGTGCTGGATGATTTGGGCCGTCCAGCCGGTGAAGGTCTTGACCCGCTCCTGGAAACGTTCATTCTGCCACCGCACCTTGATGGATTTCCACCGCTTGGCAGGCCGGGTGCCGGTGAGGGACAGGCAACCCTCCTCCGTCTCGTAGGGGCCGGATTTCTTCACGATCTCCGGGTTGTACATCACCTGGTAGACGCCCTCGTTGTCGAAGACGATAATGCGCTTGTTCACGCCGATCATGTTGGCTGCCATGCCCACGCATTCTTCTTTGTGGTGTGCCAGGGTGTCCAGCAGGTCTTGTCCCACGGAAAGGTCGTCCGGGGTGGCGGGCTGGGCTTTTTGGGCCAGAAAAGCCTTGTCTTTGCAGATGTCTCGAATCATGGGGTGAGCTCCTTGTGTGTCAAGAGTGTTTTCGCGATCACCTCTCCCGCCAGCTGGCTTCCCGTCTCGTTGGGGTGGACGCCGTCGGCAGCGTAGAGAGGATGGGTGGGGGACAGATCGTAGAACCGCTGGCCCACCTCCGCCAGCAGGGCGTGGTTTTCCTGGGCTGCCTGGCGGTAGGTTGCCGAGAGCTGCCGGGCCATGTCCTCGTAGTCCCAGCCCTTGGCGGCCAGCTTAGCGCCGCCCTTCTCGTAGGCCCAGGTGGCAAACAGGACGGGAGTGGCCCCCTTTGCATGAATCCACTCACAGAGTCGCTCCACGCTGGTGAAAAAGCTTTGAGGCGAGGAGATGGGTCCGTGGCTCATCTCCTGGAGGATGACGAAATCCAAGGGTTCCCCCTTTAGAGCGGCCAGGGTCCTGGCGCCCAGTTTTGTCTTGGGGTTGAGCTGCTCTGCCAGCCGCGCCCCGCCTCGGGTGTGAGCCATCACCTCCGCCCCGGTGAGCTGGGCCAGCCGCTGGGGCAAGTCGTTGGCGGCGGTAAAGCTGTTGCCCAACATCAGAATGCGCATGGTTTTTCCCTCGTTTCTTCTGGAAATGCGGCGTCACGGGAGAGACACCCCTCCACCCATTCCTCCCTCACCCGATACCGACACACGCCGAAGTGCTGGTTTTGCCGCTCCATAAACGCGGCGGGGATTTGGGCCAGCCATTTCTTACTGAAGGCGGTGGTGCCAAAGTAGGCGTCAAAGCTGGCCACGGGCAGCACCACCCAGGGGGAGTCCTCCTGTTTGTTGGCTACATAATACTCCAGCAGGGTGAGAAGAACCTCCGGTTTGGCAGAAGGGAAGGAATCCGCCAGCCGCTGTTCCAGGCCGGGCGGCAGGAAAATGGTGGGAGAACGCAGGGGTCCCAGCTCCAAGGCGTCCGCCAAGATGTCGTCAAAGCGCAGCACCCAGCCGCCCTTGGTCTCCGGGGAGAACAGCGGAATCTGGAATCGGATCACTTTGTCCCGCCAATCCCTGTCCCAGCCGTGGGAGAGGGGTTCCAGGTTTTTCAGGGCGGGCTTGCTCACCTTCTCCGGGTGGTGTTTGAGAAACTCCCGCACACCGTGGACGTGGCGGACAAACCACCCGTTACCCTGTTCGTCCACCAGCTCCGGGAATCCATCATGGAGTCCTCGAAAATCCGTCCCGTATTGCCAGGCCTCCTTGGGCTTGGCGTTTTTGCTGTCCGGAATGCTGCACCAGGCCCGGAGGGCGTCACGGGCACAGTCAAGGTCCGGTTTATCGGTCTGCCACAGGTAGCCGCGGGCCACAATCGTCAGCACCCTCTGCAGCCCTTCCCCTCGGAGCAGGGTGTCAAAGGTGAACCGCCCCAGATAGGCGCTGTCCTGCTTGTTTTTGGCGTCGTACACCACCGCTCCGGTGTAGGCGGCGAACTCGGCTCTCTCGTCAATCACGGCGCTCCTCCTTTCGGGCGGTGGCCAAAACCGCGTCCAGCAGCACGTCCCACAGGAAGCCCCGCTTTCCCAACGCCGCAGCGCACTGCACCGCCAGCTTGGGCTGGATGTGCCGCTCCAGATAGTGGCGGCAGCCCCGGGCCGCCGCCTCCCGGTAGGACTCCTGGGCCGTCTTGTTTTCGTAGCTTTCCAGCATTTCCGCCATCTGTTCCGTGTCCCCCGCCCGGTGGAGCTGGCGGCTGGCTTGCAGGCGGTTTTCCCGCTCCACATCCAGCAGCAAGTCCCCTAAAATCCGGTAGCCCCCTGCCCGGAAGTCGCAGAGCAGCTCTCCATAGGCGTCCACAATGTCACCGGGCAGATGTTCCCGGAGGAAGTCCTCCCGCTCCCCAGGGGCTAGGAACTGCCACGCCTGTTCCCGGATTTGTTCCAGCAGGGCCGCCGCCTGTTCTGGTTCCAGGGCGGAGAAGGCGGCGTACAGCTCCTCCGCCGTCACCAGTTCCTCCTGGCCCCGGGCATACAGGATGCGTTCCACATCCGTGCGGTGGGGCTGCTCTCGGACGGGTGCCATGCTGACCCGGATGCGGCCCAGGCACCGCTGGTACTCTAAAACCATCTCCTCCACCAGCTTGCGTGCGGCCTGAGGCAGCTTCTCTTTCCACTGGGGGTCTTGGGCGAAGGTGAACAGCACCTCGTCCGGCTGGGAGGGCTCCCGCAGCTTGGGGGTGTGCTCCTCCAGCTGCCAGGCCAGGTAGGGCAGCCGCTCCAGGTTGGAATTCACCCGCTCCCAGTCGGTGGAGGATAAAAAGGCGGCCCGCTTTTTCTTTTCTGCCTGTCCGTTCATCAAATACTTGCAGGTGAGGAACAGGTTCTTTTGTTTGCGGGACCTGCCCAGGTAGGGGGACAGGTCGGGCTTTACGCCGCTCTTGGCGGAGTCAATCTCCAGCCCGGTGAGGATGGCCAGCGTTTCCACTTCCTCTCGTGCCTGCTGGCGCTCCTCTGCCTGGGAGTTCTCGTTGTAGGCGATGACGCTCCGGGCCAGGGCGGCGTTGGAGATCTGCCCCACACGGGAGGAGAAGGTGTCCCGCACTGTCTGCCGGGCCCGCCAGTCCCCGGCGTCCTGGATGCGGGCCTCGATGGAGGGGATTTTCAAAAAGGGCAGGTTGTCTATGTTGTCCAGCTTCTCAGACTCGTAGTTGCGCTCCACACACCGGTTGACAATGGGGTCGGCGATGGTCTTCACCATGTCCCCGTCAAAGTCCGCACCGCCTAGCCGCTCGGCGGCATACATGGTGGAGCTGACCATCACCACGTCCGTGAGGTGGCCCAGGTAGTGCTTGCGCATCTGCTCCACCGGCCGGTAGGGGTCGAGGAGGATTTCCTCGTTCCGGGCGATGTGGGGATTGCGGAGAATGGTGCAGGCCGACTTGCCCTTGTAGCCGGGCTGGGGCGCGTAAAAGGCGTGGCCTTGAAACTCCGTGGACAGGGCGACAGACAGGAAAGTCCGCTGGGACTTGGTGAGCTTTTCGGGGACCACATCCAACAGCATCACCAGAAACCGCAGCAAGTCCCCGGAGAGGAACCGGGCGTCTCCCGCCACCTGCAGCCTGCCCAGGGCGTAATCTTTCAGCAACCGCTGGGCCATGGCTTCCAGCTGCTCCTGGTACACCGACTCTCCGATGAAAGCAGGGTTCTTTTCCAGCAGCTTACCCAGAAGGTAGGCCCGGCTTTTGCGGTCGGCGCCCCACCAGCCGGCCTGCCGGGTGAACGCCTGGCGGCGGTAAGCTGCGTCCGCCCGCAGCTTGTAATACTCTGTCTCCGTGGCCTTGGTCAGCCACTGGCGGGCGTCCTCTTTCGGGCTGTGTTCCCAGCCGTCCGGTAAGTCCCGGGGACGGAACTCCTCCCCGGTCATGGACAGGGTGGTGAGAAACTGGTAGTTCAGCTGGGTGAACCCCTGGGGCCGCTCTTTGCTCACATTGGTCACATACAGGGCGTGGCGGTACTTGCGGAAAGCTGTCCAGTAATCCTCCCAGGACTTGCCGTTTTCCGCAAGCCACCCATAGCCTTTGAACATACTCTTGGTGAGGATCACGTCCACCTTCTCCACGGGGTGGCTCACCCCCCACAGGTCGGTGAGGTGGGTGGTGCCTGCGGAGAGGAAGAAGTCGTGGAAGTCCACCTGGTGGAGCATCCCCTTCACAAAGGGGAGCCGCATCTGGAACGAGGTGTGCCGCCCGCCCAGGGCCTTGTTGAGCCGGGCGGCGTACTCCTTGGAAATAAGGCCTTCCCCGTCAAACTCGGTGACGAAAAAGTCCTCCGCCCGCTCCACCCGTTGGTAGCGGCGCACGCTGTCCGTGCCGCCCACATCCTCCACGGTGATGACCCTGGCGCTGCGCTGCAGGGCGTGGTTGTCCACCACAATGACCCGGTGGGGCCTGTCGATCTCCATGCCCTCCACCCGGGTGCCGGTGGACAGCATAAGCCCGTTGTAGGCATATAGTTTGGAAAGCTGGCATTGGCCCAGCTCTAAATCCAGCATAATGCGCCGCCGCACCGTTTCCCACAAATCTGCCCGGATAAACGAAAGCCGACCCATGCGGCTCATGGAGTTGGAGCGCTCAAAGGCGGCGTACTGCCGGGGGCCGTCTCCCAAGTCCAGGGTGACGCCCTCCGGGCGGAACAGCTCCTCCGCCAGGGCCTGCAGCCGGGCCACCCGTGGGGAAACACCGTTCCGGTCAAAGATGCCGGAGAAGTCCACATAGCACAGGACGGTGGACAAGTCCTCCACGACACCAGGCTCTTCCGTGGGGGTGAACCAGTCCCCGTGGAGGGCGCACTGGATCTGGAAAAACAGGGCGTTCTCCTCCTGCTCCTGACGGCCGGACACCACGCACCGCCGGGTGGCGTCCCGGTTGAGAGCGATGGTAACAGCCCCGCCCTCCTCCTTGGCGTAGCTCAGGATGGACTTGGCGGAGAGCAAATAAATCCGGTAGCGGCGGGGCATGGGCGGGCCTCCTTTCCAGTTTCTGTTTCTAGCATAGCAAAAACCCGCCCCCTGCGCAATGGGAAAGGGGCGGATTGCCATTCTTTTTCTGCTTTGACTAGGAGAGAAGTTTCCTATGCTGCGCCTTCAGACACCACTCCACCCTGTCCCGGAGAAGCCCCCTGTCTCGCTGGGGGTAGTAGGGGAGTGCTTCCTCCAGGGCGGCGGCGACATCAGCAGCCGTGAAATCCCACCGCAATTGAGGGCCAAATTCCCCTTGGGCGGCGTGGACCTGCCGGGCAAAGAGAGTACCTAGGGGCTGGGCCCGCAGCTGCCCCACAAGGGCTTTGGGGATGACGTCCAGCGGAAAGTCCCGGGTGTTGGAGAGCAGCCCGGCCCCAAAGTCAAAGAAGGGGCAGTAGGCAAAGGCGCCGCTCCGCCGTAGGACTGCAATGTTATTCAGGTGTCTGTCTTCGTTGCCAAAGAGCATATCCGCCTCGAACAGAGCGGTGAGGTATTCTCCAAACCGGTCAAGGCGCGTGAGCCGCCGGGTGGTGTCCGCCATCCACCGCACCCGGCTGGCAAGGTTGGGCAGGCGGGAGACTTGGGCTTGCCAGTCGGGCCCCACCCCTTTGCGGAACAGCTCCGCCAGGGTGAGAATGGCCTCTCCTTCCCGGAGAAAGTCCGGGCTGGAGCAGCCGGTTCGCTTGCGCCGGTGAACTTCCAGCTGCTCCATGCGGTAGGGAACGAAGGAAAAGCCCAGCTCCCCCAGGTTGGTGTGCTCCAGCAGCCGGGAGGCAACCGTCTCCGCCAGGCCCTCGTAGCCAAACAGATCCAGCTTGTACCAGCGGCCGCCCTCCCGCCACTTCTCCTGGTTGCCCTTGGAGGAAGTCTCCGCGATGCGTTTTCCTGTGGTCAGTTTCATGGTCATGCTCATCCCTCCACAATGTCCATCCAGCAGTTGTCCTCTGCCATGCGCCCCTGGGTCTTGCGGACAATGGCCATGGGATCGTAGTGATCCAGGCCCAGCTCTCTCAAGTAGTACTGCAGCCCGTCCCGCTGGCGGGAAACGCATCGCTCCTCCAGAAAGTTCTCCAAGTCCTCCCAGGTGGGAGACGTGTTCACCCCAAAGGCAGTGGACAGGGAGTCGTCCACCAGGTTTTCCACCGCCAGGCAGCGGGTCACCTTGTCCGCACAGATTTTGGTGCACAGGGTGTCCCCGTCATAGTAGTGGAGGCGGAGCAGTTCGTGGCCCTGGCTCCGGGCTTCTCTCTGAAACGCCTCGTAGCCGGAGGGTCCAGGCCGTCGAAGGATGACGCACTCCCCATCAAATTGCAGCAGCACTTCCCGGTCGTTCTCGGTGATACCCAGGCTCTTCATCCAGGCAGAGGGCAGCGCCACCCGGTAGCCCTTGGATTGCGCCCCGGCGTTGCCCCCTGCCCTGTTGATGAGAATTTTCGCCTTGCGTTCTTCCATGACCATCACCTCTTTTTCTTAGTATATATATTGGGCACCAATAAAGCAAGAAGTTTTCACAGGAGGAAACGAAAATGCCGCTCGGAAAGCAGGCGGCGGCATACACTTTAGCTTCCTCATTTGCAATGGTTGCGGCAAAGTGCAGGATGCTCATCCCAACCCCTTTTTAGTTTTCTTCCCCCTAGCTTTATCTATTGGTTCTGCTTTTTAAACACTGCTCCCACCTTTTTCCTCGGTGGGAACTATTGTGTTTCCCATTCCCTGCGGGATTGGGGAGAAGAACAGGGCCGCCCCTCTGCAAAAATACGCCGGTGCATTAGGGAAGAGTCGGCCCTCGCCGTGGGAAAAATCTTCCGCGCTTTCCAGATTGTCCCACCATCGCTCCGGGCGGTTTGGGAAAGCCCTTGGGTTTTGAATTTCCATGAAATCCGGAATGTAAAACACTGCTCCCACCTTTTCTCTCTCCGGCGGGGGCGGGAATGAAAAAATAAAGGAGATGATTCTATGGAAGAGAGAAACCTGCAAGCCATTGACGGCGCAACTTTGATGGGCCTTCACCTGGAGCCCACCCGCTTTTGCGTGGACACACTGCTGCCCCAGGGGGTGTGCTTCCTGGGCGGGGCGTCCAAGATTGGCAAGTCCTGGATGGTGCTGGACTGGTGCGTCCGCATTGCCAAGGGAGAGCCGGTGTGGGGGCTGCCCACCCAGAAGGGAACCACCCTGTACCTGTGTCTGGAGGACACCCTCCGCCGGGTGCAGGATCGGCTGAACCGCATCACCGAGGAGGTGCCGGGGAACGCCTACTTCTCCGCCCAGGCGGAGACCATGGCCGGCGGCCTGCTGGATGAGATCCGCCGCTTTGTGGGGCAGCACCCGGACACCGTGCTGGTGGCGGTGGACACCTTTGCCGTGGTGCGTGCCCTTGGCGGGGACCAGACCTACGGCAGCGACTATCAGGAGGTGCGCCAGCTGAAAGCTTTGGCGGACGAGCTGAAGATCACTTTGCTGATGGTGCACCACGTCCGCAAGCTGGGGGACAGCGACCCTCTCAACCGGCTCTCCGGCACCACGGGCATTGTGGGGGCGGCGGACACCGTCTTGATCCTGGAACGCAGCCGCCGCAGCGCGGACTGTGCCACCTTCTACGCCACCGGCCGGGACACGGAGTATCGGGAGATGGAGCTGCGCTTCCACCGGGAGACCTGTTCCTGGGAACTGCTCTCCGACACCTTGGAGCAGCCGGAAAAGCGATTGCCCCAGGAAATGCAGTCCCTGGTGGGCTTTATGAAAAAGGTAAAAACCTACAAGGGAGGCAACGGCGACTTTGCCCAAGCCTTCAACCAGTACGCCGGGACGCAGCTCACCGCCAAGGTGCTGAAACAGCTGATGAAGCAGTGGCGGTTCTGCTTGGAGGACCAGGGAGTGCGCTTTGTGAACCGTCGCAGCAACGGCCGCCGGTTGGTGGAGGTGTTCTACACCCCTCCCGGTGACGAGGGTGACGGCGGTGACGCAGAACCCCCTGGGGTCGGGAAAAGCCCGGCTGCGCCCCTGTGAGGCCTCTGTCCGCCCCTGGAGCGGCGCGGTGGAGTCCCACCCCGCCCAGGCCCGGAAAAGGCCTCTGTGGGGCCGCTGGGGGCCGGTTTTGGGGGAGACAGCAGGCCTGGGGAAGCTGGCAAAACCGGTGGGGAGAAAACCGCCGTCCCTGCCGTTCCTTGCGGCCCTGGCGGAAGGGGAGGGGGACGCATAACTTTCTTCCTTCTGGCCAGGAAGCTTCTGGAATGAAAGCCTTTTCCCGGACTTTAGTCCGGGGCAAGCAGAGCGCCCGGCTGTCCTGCCTGGCACTGGTTTTGGGGGCCTCGCCCCCTTACCCCCGATAATCCTTACAAACAAAGTGCAAAAAGAGAAAGGAGACGACACATGGCAAAACCAAGAAAACGAAACCAGACTTTGACCGTCCGCCTGACCCAGGCGGAGAAAGAGCGCATCCAGACCCAGGCCAAGAAAGCCCGGCGCAGCGTCACCGACTACCTGGTGGCCCTGTCCTGGGAGACGCCCATCTGCCTGGGGCCGGACACCCGTCCCCTGCTGGTGGAGCTGAAACGCATGGGCAGCAACGTGAACCAAATCGCCCAGAAGGTAAACGCCGGGGCTTTCACATCCTACAACTTCCAGGAGGTGGTGGACCAGCTGGGCGCATTGCACGAAGAGCTGTGCCGCCTTACCAGGAGCAGCCCATGGCAACGGTGATGTATATCCCGGAGAAGAAGCAGTCCCTGGGGGCCATGAAAGGGGTGATGAGCTACGTCTGCCAGGAGAAAAAGACCAGGGACCCGGTCACCGGCCAGCGGTTTGTCACCGGCGTCCACTGCCTGGGGGACAATGCCTGCCAGGAATTTCTGGCCACCAAGCGCACCTATGGCAAGACGAAGGGCATGAACTTCTACCAGTACGTGCAATCCTTCTCCCCAAAGGAGGCGGTGACATTGGAGAAGGCCCACGCCATCGCTTTGGAGTTTGCCCAAAAAGCTTGGCCGGGCTTCGAGGTGTTGGTGGCCACTCACCGGGACGCCGGGCACCTCCATTCCCACTTTGTGGTGAACTCCGTCAGCTGGGAGACGGGTCGGAAGCTGCGGCAATCCCCCAAGACCTTGCAGACCCTCCGGGCCCTGAGCGATGAGATCTGCGCCGCCCAGGGGCTCTCGGTATTGCCCCGGTATGAGAAGCCGGGGGCCAAGCTCTCCTCTCGAGAGTACCGGGCTGCCCAGAGGGGGGAGAGCTGGAAGTTCCGGCTGATGGGGGCCATTACCCAGGCCATGGAGCGCAGCGGCACCCGCCGGGACTTCCTCCGCGCCATGGAGCGCCGGGGTTACCAGGTGGCCTGGGAGGACAACCGGAAGTACATCACCTACACCACCCCCGGCGGACGAAAGTGCCGGGACATCCGACTACATCAAGACAAATTCAGAAAGGAGAACATGGAGTATGAATTCGCCATCCGAGAAGAACACCTCCGACAGCTTGCTGCAAGCCTTGTTAGAGAAGAACACCCAAGACCTGGCGGAGATCCAGTTGAAACCCTACACCCCCACGGTGTACGCCATTCCGGACACCATTTGGACGGCTATGATAAATCTGTTGCAGAACGCCGCCGCCTTCCAGCCCACCCTGTACCAGAAGCTGCAGCCTCTGGCCACCTGGGAGGAGGTGCAGGAGCTGGCAGCCAAAATGGAGGAAACCCAGGAACAGACCGTGCAGAAAGCCCTGTCGCTGGTGGCCCAGAACAACCGGCAGGCCCTGTCCCAAATCCAGGAGGAACTGGAGAAGGAGCAAGCCAGCCGGGAGACGTTCCAACAACAGGTTGGGAAGGAGCAAGAGCGGTTTACTTCCAAGCTGTCCGAAGAGTTCTCCGCCTGGAAGAACGAGCTGGAGGACTTTCAGCAGCAGACGGAGCGCCGGTGGCGGCAGCTTCGCCGGAGGTTTACCCTGGGGCTGCTGCTCTCCTGGGCCTTGGCCTGCGGGGCATTGTGGATGCTGCTGCGGTGATGGAGAATGAGGAGGACGAAGAACAGCGCCGGGAGCGCATCCTGGCGGAGGAAAACGGCCAGGACTTGGGCGCCGCCCTGGGAATTGCCCTGGGGCTGGCTTCCACGTTGCTGGAGGACGAGGACCCTCTTCCCCAGGAGGAGGGCCCTGCTTTTACTATGTGATCGCAAAGGAGACAGCGTTGACCAAACGAGAAATTACAAAATCCCTGAAGGAGTATCCGGCGGCTCTCACTGTGAAAGAGCTTTCGGAGATCCTGCGGGTGAGCACCAAAACCGTGTATAAACTGCTCAAGGAAGGAGCCCTCCCCGCCTGCAAGGTGGGCCGGGAGAACCGGGTGGCTAAGGTGGAGCTGGTAAACTTCCTGCGGGAGCGTGACAAAAGGGGCACGAACCCCAAATGTGTCCAAACTGATAACTCTTGAGAAAAGGGGTGGACTTCCGGCGGGTTTTGGAGTATGGTTCCGGTTGCCGGAAACACAAAACAAGGAAAGGAGCGAGGCAGCATGGCAGCGAAACCTCACTTTGCCGCCAGCGTGCAAAGCAAGAAAGGGCGGCTCTACGCCGTGATGCAAGTGAAAAAGGAGGGAACCACCAAGCCGGTGTGGCGGGCTCTGGGCCTGCCCGAGGGGGCCAACAAGACCAAGGTGAACAAGGCCTTCCGGGAGGTGGTGGCCCAGTATGAGCAGGAGTTCTGGGAGGAACAGGAGCGGGGAGGCCGTCCCCCGGCGGACATCCCCGTGTACGACTACCTGGTGTCCTACCTGAAACGGGTGGAGCCGGAGCTGCAAAAGAACACCATCGTCAGCTACCGGAGCATGACCAACGGGAAGATCCGCCGGTACTTTCAGCGCCGGCCCCAGCTCACCGTGGGGAACTTGAAGCCCCAGGACATCCAGGACTTTTACCAAAGCCTCTTTGCGGACGGAGTGGTGGCCAACACGGTGATCCACTACCACGCTCTGCTGCGGCGGGCTTTCCAGCAGGCCTTTAAGGAGGAGCGAATCGACGCCAACCCCTTCGATCGGGTGGGGCGGCCCAAAAAGAACAAGTTCCACGGGGAGAATTACACTCAGGAGGAGCTGCTCACCTTGCTGCACCTGGTAAGAGGAGATGTGATCTACCCCGCCATTCTCCTGGCAGGGGCCATGGGCCTGCGCCGCAGCGAGGCCTTAGGCGTGCGGTGGTCGCGGATTGACTGGGAGAAGCGCACCGTGCTGCTGGACACCAAAATCGTGGAGTACCGGGAGAATGGGAAAAAGAAGGTGGAGCCGGTGGAGGAGATGAAGAACAAATCCAGCCGCCGCACCCTGCCTCTCCCCGACCCGGTGGTGGAGATGCTCCAGGTGCAGAAAGAGCACCGGGAGGTGTACCGGAAGATGTTCCAAGGCAGCTACAACGCCCAGTACCTGGACTATGTGTGCGTCAACCAGCTGGGGGAGCTGCTGCGCCCCAGCTATGTCACCGACCACTTCCGGGAGCTGCTGGAGAAGTACGGCCTGCGGCACATCCGCTTCCACGACCTGCGGCACACCTTCGCCAGCCTGCTCATCAACCAGGATGTGCCGCTGATCAACGTGTCCAACTTCCTGGGCCACTCGGATTTGTCCACCACCGCCAACATCTACGCCCACCTGGACAAGGCCAGCAAGCAGGCCAGCGCCGCTGTGATTTCGGACATTCTCCAGGGGGAAAACCAGCACGTCCAGCCGAAGGGCGAACCAGAAACCAATACAGACAGACAAACGTAAAGGGCGCCCCGCTTTGGGACGCCCTCATTTTATAGGAGGTGAATGTACATGAAAGAGAAGCAGAGGACGGAAAGCTGCCGCGGGCCGCCTAAAGGCCCGTTTCTTCCGCGTCAGATTCTACAGAGAAAGGAAGAGTACGATGGAAATCTATCCCATGCTCACCGGCAGCCAGCTGCGGCAGTATTTGCACATCTCCACCCGCAAGCTGAAGTACCTGATGGACCACGACTACATCCCCCACGAGGACACAGGCCAGGCCACCTACCGGTACCGTGTCCGCTGGGAGGACGCGGTGGAATTTAAGCGCCGCATGGAGGAGGAGCCCGGCTTTCTTGGGGAGCTGGCGGGGCAGTTCAGCTCCCACCATCCGCCCAAGCCCAGGCCCAAGCGGGAGCCGGCTTTCCAGCCCACGCCGGAGAACTGCCAACGTTTCCGACAGTGGCTGGCCCAGCGCTGGGCAAACGAGCCGGACGCCCTGCCCATCCAGCGAGCAGCCCAGCTGCTGGGCCGCAACCCCCAGACCCTCCACCGCTGGATAAAGGAGGGCCGCCTCCAGACAGTGCAGGTGGGACGGAACCAGCTGTGCAGCAAGGAAGAGCTCCTCGCTTTTTTGGCCACGCCGGAGAGAGTGCTGGGGTGCCGGGAGCTGGTGGGGGAGTTTTTGGCAGAAACGCAATAAGCATAGTACGAAATAGAGGGAGAAGGCCAACGGCTGAGGGGGGCAGCTGCTGGCTTTTTCCTTTTGCTGTTTTCTTGTGCTTTTTTGTAAAGTGTGATAGAGTTATATTGAGTTATTATAGGCAGGAGGTACTTCCATGGCAAAATTTCCTTTTACCAATTTCTTTGATGTCAATGGTAACGGCCAGATGGACTTTTCTGAAGAGCTGCTGGCCATGAAAGTCTTTGAAGACGCCTTGCCTGAGGATGAAGCTGCCTCCTATGATGACCTGGACAGCGATTGGGACGGCCTGGACGATACCGGACTGGAAGACGAGTTCTCCGAGGACGCTTGGTTAACGGATACAGCCTCCCTGACCGATCCAGGCTTGAGCTTGCACTCCTCTAATTTTGAGGATAACGTGAGCGATGAGGACGATGACACCTGGAACGATCTAGACGAGGAAGACTTGCGGGACGATCCTCAGAAGGAACCAGAAGAGACGCCTGTGGCTTACCTAACCTTCTCCGTGGAAAGCCAGGAGGAGCGGTACGCCAAGCAGGGCATTCGTCGGGAAGACTATCCCACCCAGCGGGCCTACGTAGCCGCCTGTGAGCTGGCGGATTTGGGAAGCGGAGAGGGCTATATCCCACATGACAGTACTCGTCAGCGGGAGATGGAGAAGCGCCAATTCATCCTTGACGGTAACTGTGTGGCGGCCCGGTACTTGACCATCGACCGTGGTTTCTTGTACGCCCAGGCGGTGAAGGAAAACTTCCAACTTCCCATAGCCGTTACCGATGAGGACGAGCATCCTCTCACTTCTTTGGATGACCTGTTTCTGGATCTGGCGGAGGAGGACCCGGCTCTGGCGGTGCGAGTCTGGGCGTGGATTGTGATAGAGTTTGGACCATACTCCCAGTATATGGACGGCACTTGGGCGCCCTTCAATGGAATACTATATTTGACCGATCGATTTCCACCGGAGTTCCAAGATCTGGCGCTGGAAGAGCTTTGCCAGAACGGAGCGTTTCGCCGGGGATTGTTGGAGAAAAGCCCAGAGTTTCCAGACGTGGCTGGCTATATTGCCTACACCTTGGAGCATGATCGGGAGGAGCAGGGGACAGTTCTGCTGAAATCGGCTTTGAAGAATCCCCAAGGCAAGGGTACCAAGTACGAGGAGTTAGTGACTAAAATTACCTACCACATCCAAGACCAAAGGAACCCCGAACCCTGGGAGGCCATGGAGCGGGCCATTTTCCCTGTTCTAGAAGATTTTCCTGACAAGCGCACGCAGCGTTTACTGCCTCAGTGGAAAAAAGAAGTGGCGGATCGCCTTCAATGGCTGCGCCCTAGGACCGCATCTGTCCGGCAATCGATGTACAGCGACCCGCTAGCGGAGACAGACACGACCGTGTATACTTTCTGCGGGGTGATGTTTCCCCGTTGGCAGCGGGTGTATCACTATCGTACCGAGGACGAGACGCTGGCCGTGGGGGACAAAGTGCTGGTCCCCGGCAGGGACGGCCCCACTGAGGCGGAGGTGGTTTCCATCGAGAAGTGCCTGCGGAAAACAGCGCCCTATCCTGTGGATCGGGCGAAGTTTGTGGTGGGGAGAGTACAGTGATAGAGGCAAAGAGAAATAGAGCAAAAGCTTTGTAGTTTTTGTAGAAAAGTACAATCGCTCTTCCTATGGTTCATGTATTTCTGCAGAAATTTGGATGAAATAACTTCGATTTGTTTCTGGTGCATACATATATAGTGGATAATATAGAATGTTCATAAAAAATAATAGTTCTTTAGCCTTGTTACCTACCATGGTAAACTGGTGGGGCTTGTTTGACATATAACCATTATATTGATTGCGATATTGGAGACGTCTGCGAAGCTGTACGCGAAGAAAAACAGTCCTGCAATCAAGGAGGTCAATGATCGAGATGGAACGAAAAGAATATAGTGCGGGCGCGGTAAAACTATCTTTTTGGTTCATAGAGTTCCGAAAGGTAGTTGAGCTACTTTACGAAGGGAAAAACATCGATCAGATAAAATCTCTTGCCCTGAACGAGAACCTATTTGCAGCTCCGACCACTCTCCGAGCCAATCAAATTTATCATACCGTTACAGGCCGCATTAAGTCTCTGGACAGGAGCTTCATCCCTCTTTTCACGCGCAGCGACCTTGCAACGCAAAAGCTCTTTGCTCTGGTTGCTGCTATGGCTTATGACACGCTGTTCTTTGATTTTGTCTATGAAGTGATCCGTGAAAAGATGATTCTCGGAAGCAACGAGCTGGTGGATAGCGACGTGCGCGTCTTCTTCAAAGACAAGCAGCAGCAAAATGAAAAAGTGGCCGGATGGACGGATGCCACTTTGGTACGGCTCGGCCGCTGCTACAAAACGATGCTGTATGAGGCCGGGGTTATTGATAAAACAAAAACAGTTCGAAAAATACTGCGCCCGATTTTAGATCCGGAGCTGGTGCGCTGGTTGGAGCAGAATGATATGGGCGTTTATGTCAAGGCGCTTGCGGGGGTAAGGTAATGGATATAACAGAAAGATTGGATGCGATGGAGGCAGCAATCCGAAAGCCGTCATTCCGACAGAGCAGCGGAAAAGCCAACGAGGTCAACTACTGGATTTTCGATTATCCGCCAGAGAAAGAGTTGGAAGTCCGAGAGCGCATTGAATACATGAAACACAAGAACTCGAAAGGAATGGACGAATTTGAGCTTGCCGTGTTCGATCTCTATGATATTATCATTGACTTTCTCGAAGGAAAGAACTTCATAGAGAAGTGCTGCGACTTCGAAAAGAAGCGCGGCATCCAGAGGATCGTCAAAGCAGTCAGCAACTCCATGAAAGTGAGCGAGGACGACAACCTGATTGTGCGATATATCCTTGACCATACCCCGGAGAATGCCATCGTCTTTTTAACCGGTGTTGGCAAGAGCTATCCGCTTCTCCGTTCGCATAATGTGCTGAACAATCTCCACCAGTCCTATCTACACGCACCGGTGGTGATGTTTTTCCCCGGCACATACAACGAACAGGAATTGATTCTCTTCAATGAAATCAAAGATGACAACTATTACAGAGCGTTTCGGCTTGTAAAGTGATGGAGGAAGCACAATGAAGATAAAGGATATGTTCACCAAGAAAATTGACCGTGAAATTCAAGGAGTAATCATTGTAGGTCAAGGCGAGGATGTAAATGTTTCTCAGGAGCTTGAGGAATATGTCGTTACCCGTGAGCTCCAAAAACACTTTGCCGATTTCTACTCGGCTTATAAAAAGGGGATCGTTGGAACAACACCGAAGATGGGTGTTTGGATTTCCGGATTCTTCGGAAGCGGTAAATCGCACTTCCTGAAAATCCTGTCCTACCTCCTGGAAAACCGTCAGGTCGGCGACAGAAAGGCGATGGAATACTTTGTAGATGACAAGAAGATCGTAGACCCGATGGTGCTTGCCGACATGAAGCTGGCGGCTGAAATCCCTACCGATGTGATCCTCTTCAACATTGACTCCAAGAGCGAAACGAACGGCAAACAGAACAAGGATGCCATTGTTAATGTATTCCTCAAGGTCTTCAATCAGATGCAGGGCTTCTGCGGTTCCATCCCTCATGTTGCCGATCTGGAACGGAGGCTTTCCGAAGAAGGACGCTTCGACGAGTTCAAGGCTGCTTTTGAGGAAGAGTATGGCGAGCTGTGGGAAGACTCCCGGCAGGATTTTGATTTCATTCAGGACAGCGTTGTAGATGCCCTTGTCTCGATGGATTTCATGAGCGAGGCAGCGGCGAGAAACTGGTGTGAAAAAGCGGCCGAACCTTACACCATCAGTATTGAAGACTTTGCCAAGCGCGTCAGGACCTATATTGAACGCAAAGGGAACAACCACCATGTCGTATTTCTAGTGGATGAAATCGGTCAGTACATCGGCGATGATTCCAAGCTCATGCTCAACCTCCAAACCGTGACTGAGGAATTGGGCAAAGAGTGTATGGGCAAGGCATGGGTCATCGTGACCAGCCAGCAAGATATTGATTCAATCACCAAAGTCAAAGGCAACGACTTCTCCAAAATTCAAGGCCGATTTGACACCCGCCTCTCCCTCTCTTCTGCTAATGTGGATGCTGTTATTAAGAAGAGAATCCTCGAAAAGACGGAACCGGCTGCTCAAACGCTCCGGATGCTCTATGAGCAGAAGGCGACGATTATCAAAAACCTGATTGTGTTCAATGACACGGCAGAAAAGAAGCTCTATGCGAACGAAGAAGACTTTGCGGAGGTCTACCCCTTTGTACCGTATCAATTCAATTTACTTTCCAGCGTGCTGACTTCCATCCGAACTCACGGCGCTTCTGGCAAGCATCTTTCCGGCGGTGAACGCTCCATGCTGGCTCTTTTCAAGGAGTCAGCGGTCAATGTTATGGATGAAGAGACGGGAGTTATTGTGCCGTTCCATCGCTTCTATGACGCATTGGAAAATTTTTTGGATCACAGCCACAGCGGAGTTATCATCCGGGCTTACGATAACAGCTACATCAACCCAGATAAGAAGGACAGGGATGTTTTTGCCATCAATGTCCTCAAGACCCTTTTCATGATCAAATATGTGCTGGAAATCGAAGCGAACATCGACAACATTACCAGCCTGATGATTGAAAATATCGACGATGACCGGATCGAGCTGAAAGGCCGCGTAGAGGAAGCACTGAAGGTCCTGATGCGGCAGATGCTCGTACAGAAAAATGGAAGCGTCTATGTTTTCCTCACGGACGAGGAGCAGGAAGTCAACAACGAGATTGAAAAGGAAAATGTAGAAACGCCGGAGATCATCACGAAGGCTGCGGAGATGATTTTTGAGGACATCTTCCCCGGCAAGCGCTACATCTACCCCGTTTTCAATGGCCGATATGCCTTTGGCTTCAATCAGTTTGTGGATGACCGCCCCTATAAGGCAAATCAGAACTTCGACATTGGTCTCCGTGTCCTGACACCGTGGTACGACGGCAGCGCAGAGGACGCTACCCTCCGCATGATGTCCGGTCAAGGCAAAGAAGTCCTTGTCGTTCTCCCGAATGACGCGGAGTTCCTGACGGAAATCCAAGCCTATTTGAAAATTGAAGGCTTCCTTCGGAAAAACACTTCCACGCAGCTTGCCAAGTACGAGACGATCAAAGAGGCAAAGCGCGTGGAAATGCGGGAGCGCAATCAAAACGCCAAGCTCTATCTGACCGAAGCGCTGAAAGAAGCGACCATCTATGTGAACGGCGATGTTGTCCGCGTAAACGGGAAAGAAGTTGGCAGCCGGATCAATGAAGCCATTGGCCGTTTGGTACAGACGGTCTACCACAAGCTATCCTACATCGATACGCCGATGGGCGAGGCGGAAATCCGCAAGATGCTTCATCAGAGCAACCAGCTTTCTCTTGGCTTGGAAGGCGGTACAGAGAGCAATGTCCATGCGCTGGAGGATGTGCAGGGCTTTATCGCTATGAATACCCACAATCACATGAAAACCTCCATGAAGACGGTGAAGGATCGCTTTATGAAAGCACCTTATGGGTTTGTGGAAGATGATGTACATTGGCTGGTGGCTCGGCTCTTTAAGCGTGGCGACCTGTCCTTCACGGTCAACGGAGCAACGGTCAGCCTGAATAATAAGAGCGAGGAAGAGATTATCGGCTTCATCACCAAGAAGGCGTTTGCGGAAAAGCTCCTGATGGAAGAGCGCGTTCGTGTCAGCGATAAGGACAAAAAGGCTGTCCGGGATGTGATGAAGGAAACCTTCCGCACCACGACTTCGGCGGAAGACGAAGATACCATTATGAAGAACTTCCAGCGGTATGCGCAGAACACGATTTATGAAATTGAGCGGCTGGAAGTGAACTATAAGCAGTACCCCTATCCGGGCAAGAAGGTTTTGTCCAGCGGAAAGGCGCTGATGCAGTCTGTCGTTCAGATTCAATCTGCTTTGGACTTCTTTACAACCGTTTCTAAGAAGCGGGATGATTTCTTCGACTTTGCGGAGGACTACGAACCAATCAAGACCTTCTTTGAGGGCGAGCAGTCCACTATCTTTGCCCGTGCGCTGGATATGCTTGCAATCTATGATGACAGCAAGACCTATATCGTCAATGACGAGCTGGAAAATGTAGTTGCGCAAATGCGCTCCATCACCCGGCAGGAAAAGCCCTACGCCAACATTCCGAAGCTTCCTGAGCTGCGGGAGCGGTTCATGTCTTGCTATGTGAAGATATTGCAGCAAGAGTCCGCCCCTGTTCTCGATTTCATTGATCAGGCGCGGAAGCGTGTATTGGAGGTGCTTTCCACAAAAGAGTACAACGAACAGAAGCGGACGGCTTACTTTGAAAAGTTCCAAGAAATTCGGGACGGAGCCACCCACTGCAACAATGTCTCTACGCTGAGAAGCTATGCGGACAAGGCAGATGCACTAAAGCTCCGGCTTCTCAATGAAATGGACGAACTTGACCGTAAGTTGGCAAGACAAAAAGCCGAAGAAGAGGCCCGCCGTCAGGCAGAGGAAGCCAAACAGAGCGGGAAGCCTGCACCGGAAGTAACCGTTGCCCCTGCGCCGGTGAAAATCCGTAAGACAAAAAATGTCTCCATCAAGATGATGACAGGGACATCCTCTTGGCGTCTGGAAAGCAAAGAGGATATTGCCCGGTACATGGACAGCCTTCGCAAGACGCTTGAAGCGCAACTGGATGATGATACGATTGTCAATGTAGAATTTTAAGGAGAGCTGCTATGTTTAGAAACACGCTCAGAATGCTGGAACAACTAAATGGGACAATGACTTATAAGATGGATGTGCTTCCTGATGAAGATGGATATTATGACAAAGAGTGCCCAAACGAAAAATGTCTATCTAAATTCAAAGTAAATGCAGAAGACTGGAAAAATTTGTTTTCTGATGAAGCGGTTTTCTGCCCGTTTTGTGGTCATTCGGCTCCCGCCAGAAGTTGGTGGACAACAGAGCAAATTGAACAAGCTAAAGAGCAAGCAATCAACCAAGTGTCTGCAAAAATCGGCCAAGCTCTGGAAGCTGATGCCAGAGAGTTCAATCGCTCACAGCCTCGAAAGAGTTTCATCAAAATGTCCATGAAGTTTTCTGGGCGTACATCATTCATCAATCTTCCGGCAAGTGCACTTGAAGAGATGGAACAGAAAATTCAATGTGAAAAATGTGGTGCTCGCTATGCGGTTGTTGGGTCTGCATTTTATTGTCCCTGCTGCGGCCATAATTCTGCAAAATTGACATTCTTCAACACCATTGATAAAGTTAAAGCAAAAATCAACAATCTGGATGTGATCCGAAAAGCTTTGGAAGTCATAAGCAAAGATGAAGCAGCCCGAACCTGTACCTCGCTTATAGAAACTTCGGTTCCAGATCTCGTTGTTGCATTTCAACGGCTGTGTGAATGCGTTTACCCACAGATTGAAGGGGCAAAACCTTTGAAAAGAAATGTGTTTCAGCGATTGGATGATGGAAACAAACTTTGGCATGATCTTGTCGGAAAAGGTTATGACGATTGGATTACAGATGTGCAATATGCAAAGCTGCGGAAATGTTTTCAGCAACGCCACTTGCTGCAACACCAAGATGGCATTGTAGATCAAGACTATATTAGCAAAAGTGGAGATGTTTCCTATCAGGTTGGACAGCATTTGATTATTAAGCCCGAAGACATAACAGAATATGCTGGAATTGTAGAGGCTCTGGGGAAACAAGTCCTTGCTCTTCTTGAGGAGGTAAAGGTCAATGAATAAAACAGACATAAAAAACTTCGCAATCTGGGCGCGGAACAAGCTCATTGCGGACATCCAGTATCGCGCCGGATTGATGGGGATCACAGCGGACGGCATCAAAGACCCACTGCCGCAGTCTACCGGGACGATGGAGTTCTATGACATCGGAACTGCTGAGCCGTATGCCATCACTGGCGATGCAATCCCCCAGCGCAAGAAGCTGGTGGAGGTAATCCGCAAGAAAGAGAAAGACAGCAACTACGCCACAGCTTATAAATACATTCTGGAAGAGGTCGCCTACACATGGTTCAACCGGCTGATCGCCATCCGATTCATGGAGGTCAACGACTATCTGCCCTCCCGCATCCGCGTCCTGTCCTCTGAGAGCGGCAAAATTGAGCCGGATTTGGTGACAACGCCCTTTGACGCGGAGCTGGCCTTTACCCCCGCTGAGGAAGAGACGGTTCTGCGTCTAAAAACGGAGAACAAGCTGGATGAGCTGTTCCGGCTGCTGTTCATCAAGCAGTGCAACGCCCTGAACGAGATCCTGCCCGCCCTGTTTGAAAAGACCAGCGACTACACCGAGCTGTTGCTGAACCTCTCGGTTGTGGATCAGGAAGGTGTCGTGTACCATCTGACCCACGACATCCCGGAGCAGGACTTTGACATCACGCACCCTGATGAGGACGGGAAGATTCAAGGTCAGGTGGAGATCATCGGCTGGCTGTACCAGTATTACAACACCGAGCCGAAAAACGCCGCCTTTGCCAAAAATGGAAAGATTACCAAAGAGGAAATCCCTGCTGTCACGCAGCTCTTCACGCCGGACTGGATTGTCCGCTATATGGTGGAAAACAGCCTTGGCCGTATCTTCATCGACAAGCGGAAAGAACAGGGCGTTTACGCTGACGGTCGCAGCCTTGATGAAATGAGCTGGGATGAGGTCGAAGCAAAGCGCATCGCCAATGAAGAGGAAATTGCCGGGCAGATGGGCTGGAAGTATTATCTGCCGGAAGCTGCGCAGGCCAAGGAAGTGCGCCAGCAGCTCAGCGAAATCCAGAAGCAGAGCGAATACAAGGATGTCCGGGACATTAAGATCATTGACCCCTGCATGGGCAGCGGCCATATCTTGGTGTACGCCTTCGATGTGCTGATGAAGATGTACGAAAACGATGGGTACAGCCAGCGCGACGCGGCACAGAGCATCCTCGAAAATAACCTCTATGGTCTGGACATCGACGAACGGGCGGCACAGCTTGCCTACTTTGCCGTGATGATGAAGGCCCGCCAGTACGACCGGCGCATTTTCACTCGCGGCATCCAGCCCCATGTCTATGCGATTGCCGAGAGCAACGACATTGACACTTACACACGGGACTACTTTGTGAACAACGACCCGAAGCTGAAAGCCGCGCTGGACAGCGTCATGAACGACCTGCGCGATGCGAAGGAATACGGCTCCATCCTGACGGTTGCCCCGGTAGATTTTGCCGCCCTGTATGCCCGCATGGATGAAGTGCAGAACGACATCAGCCTATATCGAGAATCTGCCCTGAACACCATTCTGCCGCTGATCCGTGTGGCAGAGGTACTTGCGCAGCAGTACGATGTGGTGGTGACGAATCCGCCGTATATGGGCAGCAGCAACATGGACGCACGACTCAGCGAGTTCGTGAAGAAGCACTACCCGGACAGCAAGAGCGACCTGTTTGCGGTGTTCATCGAACGGTGCGGGCAGATGACCGGTAAAAATCGCTATCAGGCGATGATTACCCAGCACGCATGGATGTTTTTGTCCGGATATGAGCGATTACGAGTTAAAATGCTTGCCTCAGATATTGTAAACATGGCGCATTTAGGTCCTCGCGCATTCGAGGATATAGCAGGCGAGGTCGTACAAACAGCGAGCTTCGTATTTAGGCGGACTAATATTCCAACCTATGCTGGGCAGTATGTTCGCCTTATAGATTTTCTAAGTGAAGGGGCTAAGGAGGAGGCATTCCTTAGCGGATCGTGTAGACTTTTTTCTGCAAAATCAAAATATGCCTTGCTCCCCGGCTCTCCTATAGCGTATTGGGTTAGCAAAAATGTATTGTCAGTGTATAATCATGGAGTTCCGCTTGGCGAAATTGCTGCTCCCAGAAAGGGAAACTCGACCTCAGATAACAACCGGTTTTTACGTTTTTGGGCAGAAATTGATGTTAATAAGATGAACCTTCACTCATCAGAAATTACGGTTGCTGATTCGATAAAGAGGCGGTGGTATCCGTACAATAAAGGTGGCGGGTACAGAAAATGGTATGGTTTTAATGAATATTTAGTCGATTGGTATAATGATGCGGCGGCAATCAGGGCAATAAAAACAGCCGTTATAGCTAATTACCAGTATTTTATGAAGCCTGGTCTTACATGGTCAACTGTGTCAAGTAACAATTTCAGTATTCGGCAATTCGGCAGTGGTTATATTTTTGATAACGGCGGTTGCTGTATTTTCGACTTAGGAGATAAAAGCGATTACCTATTAGGACTGCTGAACTCGGAAGTGTTCAGATATATTTTTGGGCAGCTAAACCCTACGCTCAATTTCCAATCAGGTGAAGTAGCAAAGTTCCCGGTTATATACAAAAACTCGGAAGAAGTCAATGCACTTGTAAAAGAAAATGTACATTTGTCAACGGACGAATATGATTCCTATGAAACCTCATGGGATTTCCAGCGGCATCCATTGGTGTGAGGAGGAAAAAAGTTATGAAATATGATATTGAATTGTGTATGAAAGTTAGCGAGAAACAATGGATTGAATCATTGCGAAACGGCACGGTATGTTTTAATCCGATAGAGGTATTTATTAAGAAGGCAGAAAAAAATGGTAACAATGAGCAGGGGGATAGGTACGAAGGCATTTTTGCTAGATTACATACGAGTGATAGGAGGGTCGGTGAATTAAAAATACGTTTCGGAGATGACCTTGAAATCATTCCTGACAATAATTATGTGTTGCTGAGAAGAAAATCATCTCGAAAGATTCCTATCTTCTGTATGTATGGTGTAAGGCGGGATGAGTTAGACCTCCAAGAAGGCTCTATACATAAAGAGAACGGAAAATATATTGGCACAGTGGTTTATAATTTCCCACCCAAAATCTACAATGGTTTTCTTGATAGCAGTGATGTTTGGGGATTCTATGCTAGTTCGGGTCATCTTTTTGCCGCACTTGAAAAAGCTTTGGGCGACAATCATTTGACCTATGGGAAAGCGGTAATCAACTACGATATTGAATTGGATAAAGAGTTCTATTTTGAACCTACAGAGAATTATTCAGAGTTAATGCATAAAAGAAGAGAACTTGAATATCAGCATGAGATTAGATACATTTTACCCTTTTCCCCGAGAAATGAAAAATACTTATTGAAATATGAGCCACTCGCTAAGAATAGTTGCGGAATGGCTCCGGGAGCACTAAAGCTGGAAATACATTGCATATGTGAGCCATTGGAGGACTGAACATGGGGCGACTAATTGCAGATAAATATATGACTTGGAAAGCCGAGTGCGAGCAACGCTTCCAGCAGCTCAAAGCCAACGAAGAAGAACTCAACCGCATCTTCATCGACATCTACGGTTTACAGGATGAGCTAACACCCGATGTGGCAGATAAGGATGTCACCGTCCACCGCATTTTTGACACCAGGGATGATGTGCCGGAATCCATGCAGGGCAGCAGCTATGTCCGCACCAAGCGGGACGAGATTGTCTCGTTGCTCTCCTACGCCGTGGGCTGTATGTTCGGCCGGTACTCTCTGGATAGACAGGGGCTTATTTTTGCCGGAGGCAATTTTGATTCTGTATATTGGAAATTCAAAGGACAAGCTGCTCTTAATGAAC
>OIYW01000597.1_pt1 | contig 31980 bp, 32 predicted proteins | sample 1588351 | NCBI WGS metagenome assembly OIYW01 (sample SAMN03283268) | human gut metagenome | biome: human-associated habitat; material: feces | host: Homo sapiens | place: USA | collected 2013 | reverse complement strand
TTGCTTCTTCTGCTTTTGCGTCTTTTGCAAATACTAAGATACGAACTTTTTTACCAGTTCCATGTGGCAGTACAACTGCACCACGGATCTGCTGGTCTGCGTGACGTCCGTCACATCCGGTTCTGATATGAGCCTCGATTGTCTCATCAAATTTTGCTACTGCTGTTTTCTTAACTAATGCTACTGCGTCAGCTACATCATAGAGTGTTCCTCTGTCGATTGCTTTTGCAGCTTCCACATATTTCTTTCCTCTTTTCATTCTAAATAAACCTCCTTGTGGTCATATCGGGATACCCCTCCCACTTATTCTTCAACTGTTACACCCATGGAACGACATGTTCCTGCTACCATGCTCATAGCAGCCTCAACAGATGCTGCGTTTAAGTCTGGCATCTTCAGTTCAGCGATTTCCTGTAACTGAGCTTTTGTGATTGTAGCAACTTTTTTCTTATTCGGCACGCCTGAACCAGATTTCAGTTTACATGCTTTCTTAATAAGAACTGCTGCCGGTGGTGTCTTTGTGATGAAGCTGAAGCTTCTGTCATTGTAAACAGTAATAACTACAGGGATGATAAGATCTCCCTGGTCTGCTGTTCTGGCGTTGAACTGTTTTGTAAATTCAACGATATTTACTCCGTGCTGACCAAGTGCTGGTCCAACCGGTGGTGCTGGTGTAGCTTTTCCAGCAGGAATCTGTAATTTAATATAACCTGATACTTTTTTTGCCATTTCAATTACCTCCTTGTGGTGATGTCGGAACTCTCTGGCTCCTCCCACGATTTTTTACTTTTAGCAATTACATCTTTTTCACTTCTGCGAAACTAATTTCAACCGGTGTTTCGCGACCGAACAGCTCAACATTGATCGTAAGACTCTGCTTCTGAACATTGATCGTCTGAATAACTCCGACTGTATCTGCCCATGCACCTGCGATTACCTGAATTGTATCGCCCACTTCAAAGTCCACAACAATATCGTCTCTTTGAATTCCAAGCGGAGCCATCTCTGCATCTGTAAGCGGAACCGGCTTGGATCCCGGACCTACAAATCCAGTCACTCCTCTTGTATTCCGCACAACATACCATGTGTCATCATTCATAATCATATGAATGAGCACATATCCCGGAAACATTTTTTTCTGAGTTGCTTTCTGCACTCCATTTTTAAGTTCCACAACATCCTGCATAGGAACACGAACTTCCAGGATCTGATCTTCCAGATGTCTGTTTTCAATTGTCTTATCAATATTGGCTTTTACTTTGTTCTCATACCCTGAATAAGTATGAACTACATACCATTTTGCCTCTGACATAAACTCACCTTTCTTGTTCGTCAGTCAATTAACCCAGATTTGTCAGGAAATTAACACCATACTGGGCAAGGAAATCAACCAGTGCAATGATTGCTCCCAACACTACGGACACAGAAACAACTGCCGCTGTATGTTTCGCAAGAGTCATCTTATCCGGCCAAATGATCTTGTTAAATTCAGCTTTCAGACCTTTGAACCAGCTCTTTTTCTGAGTTTTTTCACTCATGACCTTCACTCCTTTACGGCGATTATTTTGTTTCCTTGTGCAGTGTGTGTGACTTACAGAATTTGCAGTACTTCTTTGTTTCCATGCGCTCCGGATGAGTCTTCTTATCCTTTGTCATGTTGTAGTTACGCTGCTTACATTCTGTACATTCCAATGTGATTCTTGTACGCACAACTTCCACCTCGCTTTATATTTCTTAAGTTAACGTGTTACTTGGCAGTTTGCGAGACCGCCGCATTTTTAGGCATAAAAAAAAAGCCTACTTCCATTCGCCAGAATATTGTATCACACAAGCTTGGTGAAATCAAGGCTTTTTTACTCCTCCGACTACTTTCCTCCTTATTTTCTTCTGCTTTCATTTTGGGTTTTACTTCCTTCCTATTTTCTTGTATATTTTCACCTCAATTATTTGCATTATTGTCCCATAAATTGTATAATATTGCTTAAGAAAGGATGAAAGAGAGGGCTCACTATGAAGCAAAACAATATGTTAGCAATGATTTTAGCTGGTGGTAGAGGATCTCGTCTGCATGAGTTAACCAACAAAGTAGCAAAGCCTGCCGTTTCCTATGGCGGTAAGTATCGTATTGTTGATTTCCCACTCAGTAACTGTGCCAACAGCGGTATTGACGTTGTAGGTGTTCTGACGCAGTATGAATCTATTTTGCTGAACAGCTACGTGGCTGCCGGACGCCGTTGGGGTCTGGATGCCAAAGACAGCGGAGTCTATGTACTTCCGCCGCGTGAGACAGCAGATTCAAATCTGGATGTATACAGAGGAACTGCTGACGCAATTTCTCAGAATATCGATTTTATAGACACATACTCTCCGGAGTATATCCTGATTCTCTCAGGCGACCATATCTATAAGATGGATTATGACAAAATGTTAGATGCCCACAAGGCAAACAACGCGGATGCAACTATCGCAGTTCTTCCCGTTCCTATGAAAGAAGCAAGTCGTTTTGGAATTATGAACACAGATGAAAATGGCAAGATCGTTGAATTTGAAGAAAAACCAGAAAAGCCGAAGAGCAACCTGGCTTCTATGGGTATCTATATTTTTAACTGGAAACAACTCCGCAAAGCACTGACTGCAGATATGAAAAACCCTGATTCCAGTCATGATTTCGGAAAGGATATCATCCCTAACTTCTTAAATGAAGGTAAAGCTCTGTATGCTTACAAATTCGAAGGCTACTGGAAAGATGTGGGAACAATCGATTCTCTCTGGGAGGCTAACATGGATCTTCTTGATCCTAATAACCCACTGGATCTCAACGATCCTACGTGGAAGATCTATACCGAAGATGTTACTACACTTCCGCACTACATCGGACCTAATGCAGATATCAAACGCGCATTTATTACACAGGGCTGCGTGATTGACGGTTCTGTAAAAAATTCTGTTTTATTTACCGGTGCCAAAGTCGGCGAAGGTGCTAAGATCATTGACAGTGTTCTTATGCCTGGCGTAACCGTAGAAAGCGGCGCTGTTGTAACTCGTGCTTTAGTTGCCGATGGAGTAAAGATCGGCAAAGGCGCCAAGGTCGGCAACAGCAAGAGTGAGCACATTGAACTGGTTGCCAAAAATGTAAAGGGGGTAGAATAATATGGCTAAAGCATTTGGAATTGTAAGTTTTGCGGGAAATCATGTCCGCGTTGACGGCTTACGTGCTTATCGTCCAGCGGGCGCATTCTCCTTCCTGGGAAGATACCGTATTATCGACTTCCCGATTTCAAATATGAGTAACAGCGGCATTGACCAGATACAGGTATATATTAGAAGACAGCCTCGCTCCCTTGCGGAACATCTGGGAAGCGGACGGCACTACAACATCAACTCAAAACGCGGAAAACTCCAATTACTTTTCACCGAAAACAGTCTGGGACAAGATTTCTACAACACCGATATTGCAGCTTATGCGCAAAATCTGGAGAGTATTGAAGCTGCTCATCAGCCTTATGTCATTATCGCACCAAGCTATATGATCTATACGCAGGATTACAATGCGCTTCTCAATGCGCATATCGAATCCGGTGCTGATATCACACTTTTATATCACACAGTAGATAATGCAAAAGACTATTTCTTGAAATGTAATTGTGTAAATCTGAACAAACAAAAAGGCGTTTTAGGACTTGAGGTCAATCAGGGAAATGCTAAAAACAAACACATTTCCATGGATACATATATTATGAAGACCGAACTCTTCATGGAAATCGTAAAACGTTCTGTTGAAGTTTCTTCTATGTATACATTGGCAGATATGATCAACCTGTCCTGCGAAGCACTCGATGTACGTGGAATTTCCCACAAGGGCTTCTTCGCAGCAGCCAATGACTTCAAGAGTTATTACGATGCAAATATCTCTTTGATTGACTTCAAAACAGCTTCCGGGCTGTTCCATGAAGACTGGCCAATCTACACAAGAACCAACGACTCCTGCCCAACACAGTATTTTGATTCAGCAAGCGTAAAAAGTTCTGTTGTCTCTAACGGATGCCTGATCAAAGGTCAGCTGGAGAATTCTGTTCTCGGTCGTGGCTGCGAAATCAAAGAAGGTGCCGTAGTCAAAAATTGTGTTATTCTGGCTGACGTTGTAATCGGAAAAGATGTACATGTTGAAAACATGGTAATTGATAAATGTGCTAAAATCACTCGAATGAAAGAGATTGTCGCTGATCCGGCAACTCCCGGATATATTAAACGCAGAGATCTCATTTAATATCATTGCCATCTAACCGCATGGGTCCCTCCTGTGAGCACTTCATAGGAGGGACCCATGTTTTCACGCATACAAAAGGAGGAAATCAAACATTGAAAGAAATCTTGGAACATGCCATGGAACTGGCAAGACAGGAAATTCCCTTTGGCGAAACTGCCTCTTACATCCCTGAGCTTGGACGGGTAAATAAAAATCAACTGGGCGTTTCTATTTTTACCTGTGACGGTGTGCGGGAATCTGTCGGCGATACACAAGCCCGATTTACAATCCAGAGTATTTCCAAAGTAATTACTCTTGCAGTTGCATTAGAAAAATGTGGATTTTATAAAGTTTTTGAAAAGGTTGGAATGGAGCCTTCCGGTGATGCCTTTAACTCTCTGGTGAAACTGGATGTCTCCAGTGATCATCCGTTTAATCCTATGATCAATTCCGGCGCCATCGCAATCACGAGTTATCTGCTTCCCCTTGTAAGCTTTGATGATATGTTGGAAATCACAAGACAGCTCTGTATGGACCCGGATATCGTAATGGACGGCAACGTCTATCAGTCTGAAATGAATCATTTATCCCGAAACCGTGCAATTGCTTATCTGTTGGAGAGCAAAGGAATCATTGCCATGGACTCTGTCCAGGATACTCTGGATCTCTATGTGAGAATGTGTTCTCTTAGCGTAACAGCAGAAAGTCTTGCCGGCTTCGGACTCGTTCTTGCTGCCAACGGAATCCATCCGGTTACCGGCGAGCGTCTGTTGGACGAAAATGTTGTCAAAGTCGTAAAGACGATCATGCTTACCTGCGGAATGTATGACGGTTCCGGCGAATTCGCTGTCCATGTAGGGGTTCCGTCTAAAAGCGGCGTCGGAGGCGGTATTCTCTCTGTCGTAGATCACCGCATGGGAATCGGAATCTTCGGTCCTTCTCTCGACAGCAAAGGGAACAGCATCGCAGGAAGACACATCCTGCGCCATTTATCTAAGGAACTGAACCTGCATCTATTTGGATAAAATACACATTTTTCTTACACTTGATGATAACGAATGGACATAAGTTCAAAAGATAAACAATCTTTATATTCTGACAATCCGAATAATAAATATAGGAGTGATATACAAATAAATCAAGGCACAGCCTTCAGACAAAATCTGTTGGTTGCGCCTTCTCTTTTTGTATTCTCACTATTGATAACAATACCCGAAAACTTATTCGCAAAATATAAATTTAATTATCCTATCGCTTACTTTTTCAGTTGCTAATTTAATATCTTCTTTTTTCCAATATGGTTTTGAATCATTTTTATACTTTTCAACAAGTTCTTTTGCCACCGGATAATTACTGTCAATATATCCTGTTTTATCTCCAAGTTTCGTTGATACTTTTGTCCTAAACCATTCATTACCAATAGAACGATTAATTTTCTGTTCAAGAAGTATTTTATTTCCTAGTTTATTTACAATGCTATAAAATTCTTCTTCGCTCTCAATACCAGCATCTTTGCGTATGGTTTGAACATTATTTCCGCTATAAGGCATAATATGCTCAACATCATAAGAGGACGACAAACTGAACGGAATTTCTTTTTCCTTAGCCACTAAATATTCATTTAGATAAACCAGAATATGTTTATCATAATCCATAATAGAATCACTAAGCACCTTTTTATCCCAACAAGCATTTATGTGCAGATTAAAATCCTCGGTGATTTCATCCATTGTAATGGAAGCGTCAACTAATTTTGCTTCTTCACCAAAAAGGAATGTTTTAAAGTATTTGCTTGAATATCCTGTATCAACCAATTCAAGAATAGTAAACAACTTCAAGAAGTTTTCCAGAAGTGGCTTAGTCACTTCTTCTGTTATATCACTTTCAGCGAACCTATAAAAATAACTCGCTAAAAACAGCTTAGTATTTTCATTAAATTTAAGTAGAACTTGGGTTGTTGGGTAACCTGCAATCTTTCTCCAAATTTTAGAAAGATTTATCATACCCTCACACAATTCGATTGGATTGTTCAATATATTTTTATTTATATCAGTAAAATATCGTCTTAATCCCGGTACAGTAACATCAATAGAACCAGCACTATTTACGATATTCTTATCCTTGGCTCTTTCATAATACATCTGCTGAGTAAGAATAGCATCAATATCAGCAATTCTCATATCTTCTAGTTCGCCAACGATAGTCATTAGTTCTTTCCACTTTGATGTGAAATCATCACCTTTGCCTTGCTTTTCTGCCACTGCATACAATTTTGCGGATATAATATCCGAATCATATAGTGGCATGCCATCTGAATTCAATGAATTGAACATTGTGATTGCTTGTTCAACCTTCCAACTTTTAATTTCGATCACTTCACAATTTTCAACAACAGATTTTGCAATCTTATTTACCATAGACTCAGATAATTCGCTACACTTTCCATAGAAATATTTGAAATTCCTAAAGAAATTCGTATATTTATTATCTTTCTGTTTTCTTGGAAGTTTGATTGCACTACTTTCCGCTTCGCTGTATTCCACGGACTTTAAAATAGTATTTAACTCTGTTTTGTATTGCTCATTAATAGAGTAATTTTCTATTAAATCAGCTTTTCCGCAGATATTTTTATCCTTAACCACCTCTGGTTTATCTTCAATTTCTTCTACGTCAACTTTATAAAGAATACTCATTATCCTTCTTCTGCGTTCTTTTAAAGCTCTACACAAACTTACGGAATCTTCATCATTAGAAGTAGTAATAACCGCTGTATTTATTCTTAATAACAAAGCTTTTAAAAGCAAAAGAAAGGTAGTTGTACGCTGCTGACCATCTATAAGACCATATTTTGTATCATTATCTTGGCAGTTTACAATTATAGTTCCGAAAAAATAACCATCCTTGTTATCGCTTTCCGTATAATCTAGGATATCCTGCCATAACTTATCGCAGTTATCTATATTCCATGAATATGCCCTTTGATATTCTGGAATAGTAAATACTGTATCATCATCTAATTTAAGATAATCGCCTATTTTTACAAGACTTGGATCAATATTTTTTGCCATGTTTTACACCTCTCTAACATTATGAGTTCTCATCATTTGAATTCGGTAATTTTCCCGCTTGTGATGCAAGCTTCTTTTCTTGAGATTTGACTCTTCTTTCCAATTTTTTTATATCTTCGGACGGTGGTAAATTTTCAGGCTTAATTCCTCTCTGCCCAAGCATGTCTCTTATTGTAGAATTGTTTTGAACATGTTCTACGGTAATTTCCGATTCACCTTGTAAATCTTTTTCTTCCACATTGTAATTAGTCATTTCAGTTGCCAAATTTTTTGCTGCAATGGTAAGTGTGGGAAGAAAATCTGCAAGTGGTCTATTATCTTTTACACCAAGTTTGTTTTTCATTTCCTGAGTAGAATATCCACCGAACAATGCTTTATCGCCTTTAGAACGAATACGCCCAAAACCTGCGTCATCGACACCACGTTCATAAATATTTTGTGACAATCTCTTTTCTGATTCTCTTAATCTTCCTCTTGCCTGCGTTCTTTCTATCAAAGAAATACGTTCCTCAATTAGTTCTTGTTTTCTTGTTTGAACTGCAAAGTAACTTTGGGCAAAAGCAATTTCTTCTTTTTTAGGGTCGCCGTTCTGAGCAATAAGATAACAAGCATAGCGAGTAAGCATATAGTCTTTAACTTTTCTTTGCCCACCTTTACCTATCGTTATCATTTTCGTGACTTCACGAAAATGATCTGCTACTTCTATTCCAGAGGTTTTGCATGATTCCATTGCACGGCAAACCGCCTTGTCAAAATTCTCCCAACGGTCATACCCTAGCAAACTCATAAGTTCTCTAGCATACCAAAATTCAACATTTGCATCCTCACTGATATGTATAATCAAATCATATTTTTGACGAATTTGTTCTATTTTTCTTTTATCCATTTTTGCTAAAGCTCCTTCCGCTCAACAAACTCATGAATCGCATTTCCAAAACTAATTTCATATTTATCGTATCACAAAACCGTAAATAATCCAACGAGAAATCAAATAGCAACACACTGCAACATCTATATAAAAAAGGGTGCAGCCCCATTTTGAGGTTACACCACATTTTCTAAAATTCTTCCTTATCAACCCTTGGCTAACACCCCCGGGGACTTTTGCAAAAGTCCCCGGGGGATATCTCATTATTTTAATTCTTCACCTGTCAGCATCTTATATGCCTGCAAGTATTTTGCAATCGTCTTATCTGTAATTTCCTGTGGAAGTGTCCAGTCATGGTTGTCATTTTCTTTTAACCAGTCGCGGGCAAACTGTTTATCAAAGGATGGCTGTCCGTGTCCCGGCTCATATCCTTCTACCGGCCAGAAACGGGAGCTGTCTGGTGTGAGCATCTCATCTCCTACCACAATGTTTCCTTCCTCATCAAGACCGAATTCAAACTTCGTGTCCGCAATGATAATCCCCTTGCTCAATGCATATTCTGCGCATTTTTTATATAATGCAATGGTGTAATCTCTCAGTTTTTCTGCATATTCCTGACCTTTGCCCGGGAACTGTTTCTCTAAGTGTTCAATACTCTGCTCGTAAGAAATATTCTCGTCATGATCTCCGATTTCAGCCTTTGTGGATGGTGTATAGATAGGCTCCGGCAGTTTGTCGGACTCCTTTAACCCTTCCGGAAGTTCGATTCCACACACTTTACCTGTCTTCTGATAGCTTGCCCATCCACTTCCGGTAATGTAGCCACGCACAATACACTCGATCGGAAGCATCTCAAGTTTGCGGCACATCATGCTGTTCCCATCAAACTTCTCCTGCTGAAAATACTCCGGCATATCCTTTACATCAACAGAAAGCATATGGTTTGGCAGAATATCTTCTGTCAGATCAAACCAGAATTTAGACATCTGTGTAAGGACAGTACCTTTCTTTGTAATCTCATTTTTCAAAATCACATCAAAGCAACTGATACGGTCAGTTGCAACCATGATCAGGCTGTCGCCATTATCATAAATCTCACGTACTTTACCTTCTTTGATCGGTTTCATTTCCTGCATTTTTTACACCTCGTATTATTTTCTCCATAATTACTGTTAAATAAGTGTGTCTTATTGAACTTTATCTTTCAATAAGTATTATTAATATAACATTTTTTGATAGAGAATGCAATACCTTTCACATCCTTTATCCTCGAAGCCGCAAAAGCTTTTCCTTCGGAATTTCCAACATTACCTTCTGCCCCTCTTCAAATTTCTCCCCCGTGCTCTTAGGGATTTCCACTCTGATGCTCTCATTTCCCTTTTCTTTCAGACGGACAACATATATAGCATCAAAGGGAGCCTCGATTTTCCGCTCTACCACTGCTGACATTCGGAAATTTTCGTCATTTTCTTCTGTTTTTACTACGTACTTTTCATCCGCTTTCTGCATCCGTATATCATGTGACCGTATTCCCACATGGGTGATTCCATGCTTCTTCATATTCCCGTCTGCTTCCATAATATTTTTACACCCTGTTAATATTGCTGCCGATACTGTCTTTGGATTCTGAAAAATCTCTTTTTTTCTCCCGCACACTTCCATATGTCCGCAATGAATCACTCCCATCCCGTCACATAATCTGTAGATTTCATCTCGATTATGAGACACAAGAAGAGTTGTCACCTGCACCCGCTCCAGCCATTCCATCAACTGCTGTTCCAGCTTCCATTTCAAATAGCTGTCAATGGCTGAAAATGGCTCATCAAGCAAGATAAGCTCCGGCTCCGTCACCATCATTCTTGCAATCGCAACACGCTGTTTCTGTCCGCCGGATAATTCGGATGGATATTTCTTTTCCAGACCGGTAAGAAAAAAACGCTCCATATATTGCTTCACAAGAGTCTCTTTCCCTCTTTTATCGCACTTCTTTTTCTGCTTTAACGCCGCGCCTGCACCCACAGCAATATTTTCTTCGACTGTCATATGCGGAAATAGTGCATATTCCTGAAAGAGATAGCCGACTCTTCTTGCACGAGCCGGAACATTGATGCCCTGCTCCGAATCGAATAATGTCCTTCCATTCAGGACAATCCTGCCTTCGTCCGGCTTCTCAATCCCCGCAATACACTTCAATGTAAGACTTTTTCCACATCCGCTTTCTCCAAGCACCCCGAATACTTCTTCGCCTGTCCGAAAGTTCACATCCAATTGAAAATCCGGAAAACTTTTTTTAATTCTCACCTCTAATGCCATGTACGTCCCCCTTTTCTGCCGGTAATTACATTCATCAGCACAATAAAGAAGACGGACATTCCAATGATCAACATTGCCCACTGAAATGCCAATTCTCGATTTCCATTCTGCATGGCAGTATAAATGGCAATTGCAGCCGTCTGTGTTTTGCCCGGTATGTTCCCCGCCAGCATGATCGTTGCTCCGAATTCTCCCATGGCTCTTGTAAATGCAAGGATAACGCCTGCCAAAATGCCCGGCAGACAATTCGGGCAGACGATGCGGAAAAAGATTGTTCCGCTTCCAAGCCCTAATGTCTGTGCCGCATACACAAGCGTCTCATCCATCTGCTCAAAGGCTCCTCTTGCCGTACGATACAACAACGGAAAGGATACCACCGCCGATGCAATGACCATACCGGTCTGAGAAAAGACAACCGGTATTCCATGCGCCATAAGCCATGCTCCAAGCATGCTGTTTTTACCAAAAAGGAGTAACAGGAAAAAACCTACCACTGTAGGCGGAAGCACCATGGGAAGGGTGCAGATTACATCCACGATGCTTTTCCCTCTTTTCATACGAGCCGCCAGATAAGATACAGGGATTCCGGTCAAAATTACCAGAACCGTTGCAACCGCCGCTGCTTTCAGCGACAAGATCAGAGGTGTCATATCCATTTTCCTTCACTCCTTCCCCTTTGATATACTTCTTTTTTCGAAACTTTATTTTATGATTGTTCATACGGGGTAAACCCGTAACTCTTTAATATCTCAGAGACTTGCTCTGTCTTTAAAAATTCCAGAAATTCTTTTGCTTCTTCCTTTTTCTCTGACCCAGCTACCATGCCTGCCGGATAAATCACCGGCTCACAGCTTCCTTCCGGCGCCTCACACACCACCTCTACCTGTTCTTCAATCTTGGCATCGGTTGCGTAGACAACACCGCAAGGAGCATTTCCTGTTGCCACCCAGTCCAGCACTTGTCTGACATTGGACGCAAGATTTGCTTTCTCTTGAACCTGCTCCCACAGTCCCAGATTCTGATAAATAACTTCGGCATACTGCCCCACCGGAACATCTGCATTTCCAATGGCAATCATAGGAACTTCCGCTCCGGCCGCATCTTCAAATGAAGTAATCTTACCGTCTGAACCTTTTGGCACAATCAATACAACTTTGTTCTCCAGCCACGGGAAAACACTGTCTTTCTCTATCAATCCGCCTTCTTCTAACTCATCCATCTGCTTTGTTGCCGCTGAAATGAAAATATCTGCCTGAGCCCCTTCTTCAATCTGCGTCTTCAATGTACCGGACGAATCAAACTGATAAGTAAACGAAATGTCTGGATGTTCCTTCTGATAAGCTTCCCCGATCTCCTGCATAGCATCCGTCATACTGGCTGCTGCAAGCACTGTAAGCTCCGTCTCTTGAACCTCTTTTTCTTCCTTCTCCTGTCGCTCAGATGTTCCGCAGGCAGAAAGTCCCGCAATCATTAAGATTGCCAGAAAGACAGAAGTCACCTTCACACATCTTTGTTTCATCCATTTTTTCTCCCTTCTTCTAGTTCTCATTGTCCAGTATTTCAAAGGAATCTCCTACTCTGATCGTTCCACCATGCTCCACCACACAGAAGACACCTTCCCTTGGCATAATGCAATCCCCCATTGTCTGGAAGATCTCACATCCGTGATGACATTCTTTTCCAATCTGCGTCATCCTTAAAACCACTGTTCCGCATTGGAACTTTGTTCCTACCGGAAGTGTCTTGAAATCATATCCCTCAACCACCAGATTTTCTCCGAAATCGCCAAATTCCACCTCTGCTCCTCTGGCTCGGAATTCTTCGATTTTCTCATAAGATAGAAGACTCACCTGACGATGCCAGTTTCCTGCATGCGCATCACCCACAAGTCCGTGATTCTCTTTAAAAACAGCTTCTTTTATGTCCTCTTTTCTTGTCCCTTTCTCTCTGCTTATGCAGACCGCTTTTACCAATCCCATTTTCTAATATCCCTTTCCAAAACTGCATGCCGGGTAATGGCACGTCTCACATCCGAGACAAAGTCCTCCATGTCCAAGCCCCGCAATCTCTTCTCTTGTAATCTCTACATCTGCCAGCACTCTTGGAAGCATCAGATCAAATACGGTGGCAGCCGCATACATCACACAGCCCGGAAGCCCCATAACAGGAGTCCCATCTTCATAATAACCAAGCACCAGCATTGCTCCCGGAAGCACCGGAGCGCCATACGTCACAATGCGGGCGCCGGATTCTTTGATCGCTCCCGGTGTCCGGTCATCCGGGTCCACACTCATTCCTCCGGTACAGAGAATAAGCTCTGCCCCGCTTTCTCTCGCCCTGCGAATTGCTTCATCGATCTCCTTCCTGTCATCCGGTACGATTTCATGGAACATGACCTCCACATCATAAGCTTCCAGTTTTTCTTTGATCACCGGTGTAAATGTATCTTTGATCCGACCGTGATACACCTCATTTCCGGTAGTGATCACAGCGGCTTTCCGCCTCACATATGGACGAATCTCAAGAAGCGGTTTGTCACCTCCAACACTTTTCACCGCCTCCATCTTCTCCGCTTCGATCACTAGCGGAATGATCCTCATACCGGCAAGCTTATCCCCCGAATGTACTGCCTGATTCGTATGCCTTGTAGCAATCATCATAGCATCCAGACAGTTGATCTTCCGAAGGCGTTCCACATCCACAAGAAAGACTCCTTCTTTCTCTGCGACAAGCTCAATTTTCCCTTCCTTTACCGGAGTCTCTCTCATATATTGATTCCGGCATACCGATGCTAAAATCTTTGCCGCCTCATTTTCGTGCAACATTCCCTCTTCTTTCTCCCACACATAGAGATGATCTTTTCCGAGGGATAAAAGCTTCGGAATATCTTCCTTCGTAACAATGTGCCCTTTTCGAAAAGCAGTATCTTTGATTTCGTCTTTTATAATTACTGTAATATCATGACAGATCACATGCCCTTCCGCATGAATCGTTTCTATTTCTTTCATCTTGTACTCCTGGCTCCCTTCTATTATTTGATCCATTTAAGGTCTGTCATTCCTTCTTCTACATTCGCTTTCTCAATAAAATAATCTCCGTCTTTGTAATACACAAACTCCCAAACCGGATCAGCTGAACTCTTTCCTTTTAATGTATACAGCACGCCTCCGTAAGCCTCTGAGCCTTTTTGTATGGTATAGGAGATACTGTCCTGCTCACCCGTTCCTGACATCAGCGTATCCATCCTCACGGCACCGGATGATTGGATCGTCATAGACGCCCTCAAGCCTCCTACGGGTGCAACATAAGAATAGGAACCGGTTGGAATTTCCTCCTTAACAGTCTCTTTTTTCTGTTGAGTTGGACGGCTGCCATCCAACGCCTCGCGGCTGATTTCTTCCATCGACACAATTTTGAATAACCCTTCTGAATCAGGCTTTAAGATTGCTTTTTTCTCTGCTGTATAACCGTCATCTCCATAAGCTCCCCTGCTATAAGTATAATAAAGCTCCATCTCTTCACTGTTATATTCCGCCGAAGTAATCGTTGCCTCTCTTACATGATTTTCTGTGGCTGCCCAAAACATAATCCTCTCTCCGTCTACATTGACATCTCCGTAATCTCCTCGTTCCACGTCATTTTCTTCCGTAAACTGAAGATCACTAAAGGATTCAAATAACCGGTTTACATCTTTTACCGAATACTGTGACATATAATCCGTAGTAGCTCCATAATACTGTACCGGTCCTCCGGTCCTTTCCGACGGTTCACAGAGTGTGTTTAATATCCGCATATAGTCTTCCATGCTAAAGCCCCCGGCCGGAATCTCTTCCGGTCCATAAGCCAGTACATACTCCAGTTCTTCTTTTGTCAAATTTCCGGCGATCAAAGAAGAATATTCTGAGTCTTTTACTTCTTTTGGTTCCTTCGCCTGCTCTTCTTTTTTCTCTTTTTCTTTCTGCCGCGCAATTTCTTCTTGATTTTTTATTTCCTGTGCCGCTTGCCTTGCTTCCATTACCTGTGATACTCCAAAAAAGGTGGCGCCTCCCGTTACACAGATTCCAAGAATAATCGCCACTGTCTTTCCGGCCGTTGTATGGAGAATCCCCGCCTTTCCGGTCGCTCCCAGCGCACCTTTTGCTTTCGCCGCACTTCCAGCTGTTTTTGCCGCTTCACCTGATACTCCTTGGGCGGTCTCTTTGACAGCCTCTGCAGTTGCCAGAGCCGCTCCTTCGGATGATAAAGATGCAAACACCTGATCTGCCACAAGTTTGCCGGCTGCTGACAGAATTCCTTCTGCCGCCAGATATTTTTCCTCGCTTCGAAGAAGCATAAGGAACAGCGGAAGTGGGGCCACACTGTAAAGCTTGTATCCTTTCTTCTGAAGTTCTTCCGCCTTCACTCTCAGGTTTTTTCTTCCATAATTCAAGCGGGATTTGACTGTATTTTCAGAGCATTCCATAGCCTGAGCGATCTTGCTGATCGGTATGCCCTCAATATGAAACATCAAAACACATAATCTCTGTTCCTCCGACAGCGAGTCTATCAGCTCATGAACCAGCTCCTTCGTCTCCTGTCTTGTATAAGAAAGCTCCGGCTGAACCTCCAGATCATCATCCTCAATCTGATATTCGAACTGCTCTCCCTCTTCATCCACTGCCAGATCAGAAAACAGTACCGGACGCTTCTTTCCCAACATATTTTTCGCTGTATTCGCTACGATCATGCCAAGCCACCCCGGAAATGCTTCTGGATTTTCAAGTGTATCTATTTTCACGAATGCTTTCATATAAGCTTCCTGCAATACATCTTCTGCTTCCTCTTCATTCTTCATATATTGAAGAGCCAGATAATATTTACTTTTGTATGTCTTCTCATACAGAAATCCATATCCTCGTTCTTCTCCTGCTCTCGCAAGATCAATCGCTTCTGTATATGTCATGTTTCTATCCCCTATCTATCGTCTCGTTCCTTCTCCATCTTTTGCCTTGCTGTAATATATATACTATTTTAACTTCCCATCACCAAAATTCAATAATAAATTTTCTATTATATACATTGCTTTCCCAAGGTTGTCTTCAACAATACCTCTGCTGCCTCCTTCGCCTCCATTCCAAGATACAGCATTGCCGCCCTCACCTGCTCGCGAACCTTCCAGTAATTTGCACCGGCATGATCTACAAACATGCGGCAGGAAATCTCCGGCTTCTTCATGATTGGAAATGGGTATTGTTTTTGTGCAAGAGTTCCCGTATTCGCAAGCCATTCCAAATCCTCTCTCACATGAAGATCAAAATTTTCGATTCTGTATGTTTCTTCCTTTTTCATTACCTCATTCCAGAAATATATAACTGCTTTTTTCATCCTCTTTTCCCTTCTTCCTTTGTTCTTATACTGTTAAGACAGGAACACACAGGAAAAAGTTTTATAAAATCATAATTTTTTATTTTTTTGATAAGAAAAGACGCTGTCATTTCCAATGGATTCGATAGCGCCTCACAAATTTCTATTCAGTTATATAAAATATTTATAATCCAAACTCTTGAAATAATTCTTCTTTATATGCCGGATCAGTGGCAGCTCTATAAATATCATCAGTCCTTCCCTGATCCATCAGTTTGATAATTAAATTATCAGTTCGCTTCGCTTCTTCTTTTGCCTCTCGCTTCGCTTCTTCTTTTGTCCTTTTAATTGCTTCTTCTAACTGATCTCCATAATGTTCCCATATAAATTCCTTCATAGCCTCACACATGTTATTCGCCTCCTCGAATTGTTTTTTGTTTGCGTGCATGATAATATCCATGACAGATTCATAAAGTGTATTTTGCTTATGTTTGTAATAATCTTCAGTTAATGCAGCAGTTAATTCATAATTGTGAAGTTGGTTGGTCAATCCTTTCAACCATAAATTCTCAGTCTGAGAAAGTTTATTTGCCACAATAAACTGAATGGGAATTGCATCTCCAACAATATAATAGATTCCGGATTCTATTTTTTGAATTTTAAATCCTCTTTCCAATTCCAGATGTCTCAATAATTTTTTTGGATATTTTCTGCTGATAAAGGTAATTGTCAATTCATTTACCTCAATTTGATTTACCGCAGGTGTATCCGCTTTATAAAAACAAGTATACCCATACACCTTATAAAAATCATCAATACTCAAATAATCATCCGGACTTTTATATTCGATAATATTGTACTTTCTGAAAATGCGTCCGATATTCTTCTTTACTTTATACCCTTCCGTATTTTTGATGATGAGAATATCAATCGCCATTGGTTTCGTTCCCAGTTGATGTTCGTCTTCAAAACTTAAGTATTCTTTTTCATCCTCAAATTCAATCTGAAGTCCGGCATAATTTGCCGGATGCCATTGAAAAGGTTTCTTTTCAGAACTTCGTTCTTTGTCTTGCGTCATATAAAACCTCCTTATGAAATTGTCACAGGAGATTTATCTTTCCGAAAACTCCTGCTTATAAAAATGGTGATGGAAAGCATGAATTTTCTGGAAATACAGATGTAATATCTGTGATATGAATCTTTTAGATACGAAGCTGATGCCCCGATAAGAATATAGAAAATATGCTTTTTCTTATTTTAGCATATGCAATCGGAGAATACAATGCGGGTTCAAGAATATAGTTCGCCTCCTATCGCCCACATTCCGCATCTCTCCCCGTCAAAATCTCGATTCCGTGAATAAGACTCTTCTGCACACAATCCATACACTCTTCCACCGCCTTAACACTGCCCGGAAGATTGATGATTACTGTTTCTCCCCGTATGCCTGCTGCCGCTCTTGACAGCATGGCGCGGTCTGTAAACTGACTGCTGTAGGCGCGCATAGCTTCCGGTATTCCGTCTGCTCTTCTCTCTACAATATCCAAGGTTGCCTCCGGCGTGCAATCGTCTTTTGCAAATCCAGTTCCTCCGGTAGTAACGATAAGTTCCGCTTCGCCGCCATCGGCAATCTCTTTCATGACAACTCTTAATTTTTCACGGTCATCCGGGAGAATCAGCTGTTTTGTCACTGTAAAACCGATCTTTTCCAATCGCGCTCTCAGAGCAGGACCACTTTTATCCTCCCGCTCTCCCAGATATCCTTTTGTACTTACGGTTATCACTACTGCTTTCATCGCTTCTTTTCCTCCTGCCCATCTACTCTTCTATCCACCGATCTGACACATTCCCTCGGCTTCAATCTTCCGTTCCGACATCTGATGCCCTGCCGGTTTTTGTTCAACACTTTTTTGAAACAGCTCCACCAGTTCTTCGTCGGTCGCCCCATTTCTTAATCGTTCACGAAGTCCGGTACCACTCTTACTCTGCAGACACATTCGAAGATCACCATTTGCAGTCAGACGGATTCTATTACATCCAGAACAAAATTTATGGCTCATTGCGCTGATAAATCCTATTTTCCCTTTTAATCCAGAAAAAGAAAAATAATGCCCCGGTCCTTCTCCGATCTTCTCTTCATATGGCGTGCTTTCTCCATAATATTTTTCCAAAAATGCCAGAATATCTTCCTCCAGTACCGCCTTTTCTTCCACTTCGGTTCCAAGCGGCATATGCTCAATAAACCGCACATGAACCGGATACTTCTGCGCCAGTTCAGATAACGCCAACGCATCTTCCCTCCAATGCTCCTCATACAGCACTGCATTAATTTTGACAGTTACCCCCTCATTTATTGCTACTCTTACTCCATCCAGAGCTTTTTTTAGCTCTCCGCCACGCGTCATCTGTGCGTACCGCTTCTCATCTAACGTATCAAGGCTTATATTCACTCCGTCTATTCCTGCTTCTGCCAGTGCATGCATCTGTCTCGGAAGCAAGATTCCATTTGTCGTAAGCGTCACCGTCTCTATGCCCGGAATCTCCCGAATCCGTCTGATAAGCTCCGCAATCTGATTTCTTAAAAGAGGCTCACCGCCTGTCACTTTAATATGACGCACTCCGGCCTTTGCCGCCGCCTCTGTGATTCTTATGATTTCATCATCCGTCAATAATTCTTCCGCCGGGATCTTCGGAACCCCAGTTTCCGGCACACAGTATACACATCTCAGATTACAGCGGTCAGTCACGGATATTCTCATATAATCAATCCTTCTTCCGCAACAGTCTATCATCGTTTTTTCTGTCCCTTCTACAATAAATCTATCTTTCCGGAATCTTTTCTGCTCTCTTTTTCACGCTCATACACACCGCTCTTACCGCCTGATTTTTTCAGCAGACACACCTCAGAGATTACCATTCCCCGGTCCATCGCTTTACACATATCATAAATGGTGAGAAGTGCGATATTGACGCCGGTCAGAGCCTCCATCTCTACACCGGTCTTTCCTTCTGTTGTAACCGTACATTCCGCCTGAATCGTCAGTTCTTCCGGCGATACATAAAATATAAGATCACATTTTTCAATCGGAATGGTGTGACACATAGGAATCAGCTCCGCCGTCCGTTTCACTGCCATAATTCCCGCCACTCTCGCCACACCGAGCACATCTCCTTTGGCAGCAGTATGTCCGGTCACCGCCTGCATCACCGTCTCATTGACACGGATCATACCGGAAGCCGTCGCCTGACGCATTGTACTTGCCTTCTCCGATACATCCACCATTCTCGCATTTCCTTTTAAATCAAAATGTGTCCATTCATTTCCCATCTATTCTATCACCTCTAACAATACTTCTATTCGTCCTCCGCAGACCATCCCCGCAGTCTCTGCCTGCGTTCCGGACATATCAGCGGTTATGATTTTTACAGGAGCTTTCCGGTCAGAACCTTTCCAGCCTTGCTGCAGCAGTCTCGCCGCCCGGCTCACTTCTGCTTCCATGCAGCCGCCTCCGATGGAGCCAATACTGATGCCAGTCTCTGTCAACAGCATTTTCGTTCCCACATCTCTCGGAGCCGAACCGGACCGTCGGATAATGGTTGCAAGTATCCATGGTTCTTCCGTTTCTTTATGAATCATGGCATCCAGAATCTCTCGATTGCAAAATGCTCCGCCCCCTGAACTATTTTTCACTTCGACCATTTGAGCAATTACGGAAATCGCAATCTCTTCCGGTGTCTTCGCATGAATCGATAGACCGATCGGTGTACGAAGCTCTTCTACCTTCTCCTTAGAAAAGCCTTGCTCAAGAAGCAATGAGCGCATTCTCGCTGCGCGCCCCCTGCTCGCCATCATTCCTGTATATGCGTAAGATTTTTTTAAAATAGCTGTAAGACAGACTTCGTCATATCGATGCCCTCTTGTCATCACTACAAAATATGTCTGCAATCCTCCCGGAATTTGTTCCAACCCATGTTCAAATGAATCACAGATCACCCGGTCTGCACCGGCCTTTCTTGCCTGATTGGCAAAGCTTGGACGATCTTCCACAACTATAACTTCAAAACCTGCAAAAGAAGCAAGTCTTATCATCGGAATCCCCACATGTCCAGCCCCGCAGATCACACACACCGGAGCTTGCCAAAGTTCCTCCGCGAACACCAGACTCTCTCCAAGCTTACAGACTCCTGTTTGAAAATGCTCCGGTATGTCCACTCCGTCTACAAGCTTCTTTTCCCCTGCCTGTGCCCCATCCAGCCATGTCACAGACCACAGCCTCCGGTTTACTTCTTTTTCCTGCTCAAGATATGATTTTACTTCTTCATAATAGCTCTGATTCATAGATATTTCCGACTGCTTCAAATTCACAGTCCACTCCTTTTTTTAATCCACAAGAACTGTCGGCAATCGCCTTAAGATCCTCTTCGGTAATGCGGTGTTCCAAACCGGTATGTAAAAATGCCGCCACATCTTCCGGTCGGTGAGCTGCATCTAAAATACGCTGTCCGATGCTGTTCATTCCCAACACACCTATGACAAGGTCACTTCCCGGGAAAAGAACCGGTTCATGATCCGCCGGAACTTTCACCGGCTTCCGTCTGGAACCATCTGCTTCCACAAGAAGAACATCACAGAGACTTGAAAGAATCGTTCTTAGTTCCTCCGAAATTCCGGTAAATTTCTCCCCATCATTCAGAAGCTTTCCCGTCACCGCAATTCCTTCTTCCTGAAGCTGTCTCTTAATCTTCTCTTCGATCTTAGCAGCATTTTCCTGTTTTACCGTGCTCGTCTCCACATCTATTTCACAAGACCATGGGATAAATCTCTTCTCCGGCACATACATTTTCGTCGTTGTTGTAATCAAGACACGGAGTCCCTTTTCCTTCAGTTCCTCTGCCAGCCGATAGATCAGTGTTGTCTTTCCTCCGGCACCGACAACAGAAATCGTCCGCGCTTTCTTCTTTTCATATTCGATAATGTCGCAGAGCTTATCTTCCGGTCTTAGCATTTTCATAGTCTCTTATCACCTGATATACACTTTCTCCGATACATTTTGCCTTATCGGAAATCAAAAAACATAATTCTTTTTCCTGCATTCGCGGCTCAATATCCATAATTTTAAGCCCCTTTTTCACCAAATAGCCTTCCTTGATCATACCTCGCAGAAGCCCTGTCATGGAAGCCGGAATCGGAACTTCTCTTTGCGGCTTCTCTTCTGACAGGATAACACCGATTACTTCTTCCGTTTTCACCACATCTCCAATATGCTTTCTCGATTGAAATACCCCCGATGCCGGCGCATGGATCACTCGTTCTTTGCTGTATCCTGCAATCACTCCCGGTATTCCTGTATTTGGGATTGCTCTTCCGGTATGATAAATTCTTCCCAGATGTTCCCCTCGCATTGTTTCAATAACTGCATCCACATCCTGTCCGGCAGTAAATCCCGGTCCAAGACCGATGGTAAGGGGTGCCATATCTCTTCTTGTTCCCAGATTCCTCTTCGCCAGAATCGCATCCACCACAACTTCCGGCTGAAGGATCCCGATCGCACGACCGTAAGGGTCTGCAAGTATCGGGATCTCTCCCCTTGCCCAGACCGCCTCCACCGCTCTGTGCAGCAGTTCTCCCGAAGCACCTTCTCTACTGTCTTTTCCCATCTCTTCTACACGGACAGCAGTCACACCTTCTACTTCCATCTTGCCTTCGTAAATAGCTTCGCAGAAAGAGACTTGTCTTCGAATGCAAGCCGGATGCTCTGTTTCCAGCACTGCTACTCGATACCCTTCCTCATATAGCTTATGGATTGTCCCTGTTGCCAGATCACCTCCGCCCCGCACAACCACCAATGGTTTTAAGTCCCACAGACAGTCAATATCTCGGAGTTTCTTTCCATCCTTCACTTGATAGAGTTCCACATCTTCCCGATGTCTTTTGAGCACCGTTTTGCCGCCCTGCTCTTCGTGAAGACTCTTAAGTTCCTCCCAATAAGAACTTTCAAAAATCACGGGATTCCCCAGTCTTTCTCCGTCTGCTGCACAGACAATCTTCTTGCCGGATGCCCCATAACAATGAATCAGCCCGTAAAACACTTCGTCAGTAAGCTCCGGCTGATCGCAAACTGCAAAAAGGATTGCATCTTGGGCTTTATACATTGCGGCTTCTTCAATTGCTTCAATTCCCATACGAATAGAATGAGAAATGCCAAGCTGCGGCTCCCCGTTTCTCAAGCATCGGAATCCGGCTTGCTGCGCAGATTTTATGATTTCCTCATACTGCGTGACCACAATTTTCTCACCGATTGCCATTTCCTGAAACTTCGCACTGTCCAAATGTGCTGCAATTTCGAGAACATACTGATACATCGGTTTCCCCTTATATGGATGTAACAGCTTATTGCTGCCAAACCGGCGGCTGTTTCCAGCCGCCAGCAAGATTACATGTATTTTCTTCATCACTCATTCACCAGCTTACTTCGTGTTCTCTTCTGCCAGTTCCTGCATCCCGCGGTAGATCTTCTCCGCAGTCATCGGCAGCTCTCTGAGCCGCACGTGGGTTGCATTGTAGATTGCATTTGCAATTGCCGGAGACGGTGTATTGATTACAATTTCCCCGATAGATTTTGCGCCAAATGGTCCTGTCGGTTCATAGCTGCTCTCGAATTCCACCCGAATATCACCAACATCCAGACGTGTCGGAATTTTGTACTGCATGAAGGAATTACTGAAATTCTTTCCATCCTTGTTATATACAACATCCTCATAGAGCGCCATTCCGATTCCCTGTGCGATACCGCCTTCCACCTGCACTCTTGCAAGCGACGGATTGACAACTGTTCCGCAGTCCACCACTGCCACATAATCAACAAGCTCTACTTTGCCTGTCTCTTTATCTAATTCAATCTCTGCGATTCCTGCCATAAACGGCGGCGGAGAGATTGGTGACGAATTTGCTTCGGATGCCATCAGCGGTTCGTTGCTGCTGCACATCACGTGATTTCCGATCTCTTTCAAAGAAATCTCTTTTTCGCTGGAAAGATGTATCACTTTCTTTCCGTCAAATTCCACTTCATCTGCCGGAACATCCAGATACTGCGCTCCCCGCTCCATAATCTTTTTCTTTAATGTTTCACAAGTTTTTACAACTGCCATACCGGTAACATAAGTGGTACTGGAGGCATACGATCCGCAGTCATAAGGAGAACTGTCCGTATCCACACCGGACACAATAATCTGATCCATCTCACAGTCCAGACAGTCTGCTGCCATCTGTGCAAGAATCGTGTCACAGCCGGTTCCCATATCGGAGGCACCGATCATCAGACTGTAGAATCCGTCATCATTTACCTTAATCGCAACTGCTCCTGTATCCACGCCGGAAATACCGGAGCCCTGCATTGCCATAGCCGCTCCTACACTTCGCACTTTTCCATTTCCCATGTCGCGCACCGGATATTTTTCATCCCATCCGATCATTTCTTTTGCTCTCGCAAGACAGCGGTCAAGAGCACAGCTATTTGCCGGTTCATTGTAATAAGCCGGCATGATCTGCCCTTCTTTCACCAGATTCTTCTCTCGAAGTTCCATTGCGGAAACGCCCATCTTCGCCGCCAGCTCATCTACCGCCGACTCCACTGCGAAAATTCCCTGCGTTGCTCCGTAGCCCCGGTATGCCCCTGCTGACATCACATTTGTATAAACTACGTCAAACGCAAAACGAAATGCCTCTATTTTCCCATATAATGGAATGGACTTATGACCTGTCAGTCCTACTGTTGTCGGTCCATGCTCTCCGAATGCTCCTGTATTGGATAAGGTATAGACGTCCATTGCCTTAATGATTCCATTTTCATCTGCACCTACGCGAACCGTCAATTCCATCTCATGGCGCGGAGAAGATGCGATCATGGATTCTTCTCTTGTATATACGATCTTTGCCGCGCGCCCGGTCTTCATCGTCACAAGCGCCGGATATACTTCTGTCACTACTGTCTGCTTCGCGCCAAAACCTCCACCAATACGCGGTTTGATCACTCGGATCTTGGACTTCGGAACATCCAGCGCAGTAGCCAGGATTCTACGCACATGGAACGTTACCTGCGTAGAAGACACCACGTTTAATCTTCCGTACGTATCCATATAAGTATAGGTTCGGAAGGTCTCCATCATCGCCTGCTGATTTGCCTTCGTATGATACGTCTCTTCTACCACATATTTGCACTTTGCAAACGTACCTTCCAGATCTCCGTAAATATTTTCCTCACTGGCACATAGATTTCTCTTATTGTCGGCTCCCACCGGACAAAGACTCTCCCAGTTATCCTCCGGATGCACTAAGATCTCATTGTCCTTCGCCTTACGGAAATCTAAAAGCGGCTCAAGAACCTCATATTTCACTTTGATCATCTTAAGCGCTTTGTCTACCGCTTCCTCAGTCTCTCCCGCCACAATGGCAACTGCATCTCCGACAAAACGTACCCGCCGGTCTAAGATCAGACGATCATATGGACTCGGCTCCGGATAGGTCTGTCCTGCCATTGTAAATCGTTTATTCGGACAATCCTCATAAGTAAGCACACAGACGATCCCCGGAACTTTCATTGCCGTATCTGTCTTAATTTCCTGAATAAGTGCGTGTGCATAAGGACTTCTTAAAACCTTCACCACAAGACAATCCTTCGGAGCAAGGTCATCGGTATACACCGGTTTTCCGGTGATCAATGCCTTAGAATCAACTTTTGGCACAGCCCGATTTACATATTTCATTCTATACCCCCTCCTTTCGCACGCTCATATATTTCTTAATTGCACGAAGCTGTCCCATGTACCCTGTACATCTGCACAGATTCCCTGCAAGATATTCTTTTATTTCCTCTTCGGTCGGATCCGAAAGCTCCCGCACCATAGCAAGCACATTCATGACAAATCCCGGAGAACAGAACCCGCACTGCTCTGCGCCTTCCGCCGCAAGAAAGGCTGCAAATTCTTCTGCCTCGCTCTGAAGTCCTTCCAGCGTTGTCACTTCTCTTCCCTCTACTCTCGCCGCCGGAACTGCACAGGACAGACTTGGGACACCATCGATCCATACGGTACACAGTCCGCAATTTGTAGTTTCACAGCCACATTTCACGCTGTAGCATCCTTTTTCACGGAGAAGAGGCAGCAACATTGTTCCGTCCGCCACATCTGCAGACGTCTTTTTTCCATTTAAAATAAACTGTAGTTCCATGTTTAACACTCTCCTTCCAATAATGCTTTCACACCGCGTTTTGCAAGCACATAAGCAAGATGTTTTCGATATTCGGCGCTTCCACGCATATTACTTCCGAACCGGAAGTTATCCGCTGCTTTTTTGGCAATTGCTTCCATATTTTCTTCCGTCGCCTTTTCTTCAGATATGAAAAGTTCTGCTTTCATCGGCCTTGCACCAATCGCAAACTCTGTCTTATCTCCCACAAGAGCCACTGCACAGGCAAGAATCGGGAAGTCCGTACTGCATGCACGCTCTGACAGATACTTCACTTTTCTTCCGTCTTTTTTTACAATGAGACGCACGAAAATGTCTCTGTCGCGCTCCATCTTCGCAAACTCGCTAAGTGGCACAATCCCCCCCTTATATAGTTCCACATAGCTGTCCATAGCAAGAAAGCATGTCAATACATCTGAAAATCCAAATCGTCCAAAAATACTGCCTCCCACAGTTGCGCCATTTCGGAACTGCGTTCCTACAATATGACGTACGCTTTCCCTTACTGCTCCGTCGAAATACTGATCTAACCCTTCATGGAGCTCTAGCTGACGCAGAGTACACATACACCCAATCCGAAATTCTTCTTCTGTTTCTTCAATCTTATTAAGCCCAAGTTCTGACAAGTCAATGGCAGTCTGCATCCTTCCTTTACTCATGCGAAGCCACATCATACCGCCCACGATACGGTTGGCTTTCTTCTGATTCAGCTCGTAAGCTTCCTCCAAACTTTTTACTTTGATATAATTATTAATGGTAATCAATTTATCCTCCTTGTCTTTACATACATCGTTCATTGAATATAGTTATTGTATCATATTTCCTGCACTTTTTTCCATCTATTGTAAAACACTTAACTCTAATTAAAAAGGTACTGCATTCTCATGCAATACCTTTCTTCAACCTATGATATGTATATTTTATGCTTCTTTCGCTTCTTTTTCTTTTGGAAGTAAAACATTTAACACAATTGCGACAACTGCTGCCGGTACGATTCCTGAACCGCCAAAGATCAATCGGATCTGTTCCGGCATATGCTGCAGGATTGCTGTATTCGCACCGAGTCCATATCCAAGACCTAACGCAACAGATAAAATCGTTACGCTTCGGGCTGTCACAGGATTCTTCGTCACAAGCTGGATACCACTCACTACAATAGAAGAGAACATCATAACTGCTGCTCCGCCAAGGACACTGTCCGGCATAATGGAAATAATCGCAGCAAGCTTAGGGAATAGTCCACACGCAATCAGGAAGATTCCTCCAATTGCAATCGAAAATTTATTTACAACCTTTGTCATTGTGATCAGGCCCACATTCTGGCTGAAAGATGTATTTGGAAGCACACCAAAGAGTGCCGCAAGAGAAGAACCAAGTCCATCACAGATTACTCCACCGGAAAGTTCTTTGTCTGTTGCTTCTCTTCCGATACCACCTTCTGTAATTCCGGAAATATCTCCTACTGTCTCCACGGCTGTCACGATAAACATAATTCCGATTGGAACAATGGCTCTTGCATCAAACTGAAGTCCCACCGGAAGTAACTTAGGAATCGCAAACCAGCTTGCATCCTTTACCTGCTGCCAGTCAAGCACCCATGACTTCGTCGCTGTAATTGTCTCACCTGCCGCATTGACATACTCGTAAGTTGTCGGAAGGATCTGCGCCATAATGCTTACTACAATGTAGCCTACAATGATACCGATAAAAATAGAGGCATAGCTTGTAATACCTTTTGTTCCATGCTTTAATGCAACAATTACTACCAACACAACAAAACCTACAAACAGATTTTCCAGAGAGCCAAAGTCTCCGTTGTTAGCGCCGCCTCCAAAAGAGCCGACTCCAACAGAAATCAAAGACAGTCCGATAGATAATACAACCGTTCCTGTCACGATTGCAGGGAAAAATTTGCGGAGCGGTTTTAAACAGAAACCGAGCACGCCTTCAAACAGGCCGCCCAACAAAGAAGCGCCCATAATCGCGCCATAGGCATAGGTTCCGCCGCCAAGCCCAACTGCTACACTATTGCATACACCGATAAACCCGGAACTGGTTCCCATAACAATCGGAAGCTTTGCACCGACCGGACCAATGGCAAAGATCTGTATCAACGTAACGATTCCTGCGATCAGCATTGCATTCTGAAGTAATGTGACAAGAAGTGCGCTGTCATTCAATGCACATGCTGTTCCGCCGGTGATTAAAATAAGCGGAGTCAGATTTCCGACAAACATCGCAAGCACATGCTGAAGTCCCAGCGGAATTGCCTGCTTAAGAGGAAGCTTTCCTTCCATGTCATAAGGAGTAACATAATTTTTTTCCATAATTCTCTCATTTCCTTTTCGATTCATTTCTTTTATTTACATGCGTTTTCGCCTTTTTTTGCAGTCCTTATTATAACAAAAAAGAAAAAAGCCCGTCAATCAATAGACGGGCTTCATTAATTAATTATGCTAATGAACATTTATAAGCTTATTTATTTCAAAAATAGGGTTCTAACATTTTTAATTGCAAAAAAATTCCACCTCTCCTTCCTAGGTCACACAAAAAGACTGTGACAGAATTTGTAACTTCTGTCACAGCCCTTGATTTTTATTATCATTTTGCGTAAAACTTTTTACAGATAACTCTCCAGCACTTTCCGCACAGATCCCGGACCTTTTAACTCTTCTCTTAAAATATCCTCTATCTGTTCGCCAATACCTGCCTCATAAAGATCTACTCCGAAGATATTTACATTAGAAAGAATTTTTCTTGCCCGGTCTCCAAGACTGGATGGATCTCCAATCACAACTCCGGCTAACTGCTCCTGTAACTCGTCATTCATCGGGTCCGGAGACAGTTCGAAAGTATTTCCTTCATCATCGACTGCCAACAGATAGCGGAGCCATCCGGCAATCGCAAGCGGAATTGCTTTTAATTTCTTTGCATCGCCATCGCGCTCAACATATGCTTTCACCGTTTCACCAAAACGTACCCCTACACCCTGTGAAATATCTGTCACCAGTCTCTGCACTGTATCGCCAAGGTATGGATTCGGGAATCTCTCATACAGACACTCATCTAAAAATTCTTTTGGAGAAAGAATCTTCGGATCCGGTACGACTTCCATTCCTTCTGCTCCGACTGCTTCTGCAAATTTCAAAGAAGCCGGGTCTTTCATCTGATCTGAGAACAGTGTATATCCCAGAACACATCCATATGGTCCTAATGCTGAGTGCACCGGATTCAGACACACAGTCACTTTCATTCTTTCTGATTTATTTACCGTATCTCTGTCCGTCATATAGACCCCCGCATTTGACTTCTCAAGCGGAGGACGTCCATTCGGGAAACTGTCTTCGATCACAAGGTACTGTGGACCTTCCGCATTGATAAACGGAGCAATATAAGTACGTTTGGAAGTGATAACCGGCTGCATATTTTCCACACCGGAAGCCTCCAGCGAATCTGCAATCTCTGTACTTGGACGAGGTGTGATCTTATCGATCATTGTCCATGGAAATGCCACTTTGCTCTCGTCACTGACATAAGCGATAAACTCATCTTCCACAAATCCTTTTTCCTTCCATGCTTCCGCCATTTCTACAACAGATGCACGAAGTCTGGCACCGTTCTGAGAACAGTTATCCATAGACACTAATGAGATTGGAAATGCTCCTGCACGGAATCTCTCTAACAGCATTGCTGTTACGATCGCCATTGCGCATGTTCCCTTCTCAGGTCCATTTTCAATATCATTCTTCACAAACGGGAAATATTCTCCGTCCGCATTCCGAAGCGCATAACCTTTCTCTGTGATGGTGAAGGAAACCATCTGAAGCCCTGGTACAGTGAAAATTTCTTTCAGACGTGCCCACTGAGCTTCTTCTGAAGGAATCGCCTTCACCGCCTCGCTCATAGAGCCAAGAACTCTTTTTTCAACTGCTCCATCATTATGAAGGATCACGCTTATCCCCAGATTGTCATACGGATCATAAATCTTATCCACCAAATCAAAGTCAAAGCTTTCCACACATGTAATGCCTTTATCCATATATCCTTCATTTAATAGACGATCAGCAATTCCTCCAAGGAAGATACGGAAAATGTTACCGATTCCAAAATGAACCCATACCGGATCTTTCTTCGTTCTTTCTACAACCTCTGCCACATCGTAAGATGGCAGTGCAATATCGGCAGCTTCCCATGCCGCCTTATCTTTTAAACTCTCTATTGTAAGCTTCATACACAATCTCCTCTCCGGCTCCTTATGCCGGCATTCATACGATTTTAATCTTCTGCGATCTTAATTACTGCTTTTACAATATCGGCCTTGTTATTCATGCTGTAGTCCATAGCTTTCTGTGCTTCATCTAATGGGAATATATCTGTAACGATTCCCTTTAAGTTCACTTTTCCTGACGCAACTGCATCAATTGCAAGAGGATAAATATGACGATAACGGAACACTGTCTTAAAGGTCAGCTCCTTATCTAATACGAGACTCATTGGAAGTGTCATCTCACCGCTCTTACTATATCCTACTAATACAATATTAGATCCTTTCTTCGCCATATGAATTGCCTGAACTGTTGTAATCTGAGTTCCTGCTGTCTCAACAACCAGATCAGCGCCCATGCCGCCGGTCAATTCTTTTACTTTTGCCACAACATCCTCTTTCGCACCGTTGATCACACCTGTTGCGCCAAGTTCCATTGCTTTCTCCAGACGTTTTTCCATAATATCTACAACATATACTTCAGATACGCCTCTCGCCTTTAATGCCATCATAGACACAAGACCAATACATCCGGCACCCATTACAACTGCTTTCTGTCCTAAGTGTGCATCCCCCTGAATTGCCGCATGGAAACCTACAGCCAAAGGTTCGATCAGCGCACCTTCTAATGTACTTACATTGTCAGGAAGCTTGAAGCAAAGGTCTGCTTCATGTGCCACATATTCCTGGAACACTCCGTCAACCGGTGGAGTTGCAAAGAAAATAACATCTGGACATAAGTTGTATTTTCCCTGTTTACAGAATTCGCAATGACCGCATGTTTTTCCCGGCTCCAGAGCCACTCTGTCTCCAACCTGTAAATGTTTTACATTTTCTCCAACCTCTACTACAACGCCTCCCGGCTCATGACCAAGTACAAATGGCGGTTCTACTACATAATCTCCAATTGCTCCGGTTTCATAATAATGCATATCAGAGCCACAGATACCTACATACTCCAGTTTTACTAATACTTCATCTGCTGCCGGCTTCGGGATCTCTCTCTCTACGAAACCCATTTCGCCAATTCCATTCATAACAGCTACTTTCATTTTCCCTTCCATGTTTTGTACCTCCGTCTTTCCAAAACTTTCATTAAACACTTTATTAAAGTACTTATATTATCGTCCGTTTTGTATAAAATGTCAACTAAAAACCACAAAAAAGTAGTAATACCAACCAATTTTCTACGCTCTTTTATTCATAGGATATCAATTTCTGAACTTCTGAAAGCGTCTGATACTTTCCACATGCCAGCAGCACAAACAGACCGGCTCCATAAGCTGCCTCTTCTGAATATTTTGGAATCTTCAGCTCCATTCCAAATCGATCACAGCAGATTTTTTGAAGCAGTGGATTCATGCGCACTCCGTTTCCGCTTCCCACAAAAAATGCTGTCCCTTTTGACTCTTCCGGAAGTGTACAATAATGCTGGTATAATTCTTCACAGATTCCTTTCAGAACGCCCAATGCAAGATGCCCCGGGCGAAAATTATCCACTGTGATTCCGGCAACACTGCCCGTAATAGACGGATTCTGTCTTGTTCCGTTAAATCTGGTATCTACAGTAAGTTGTTTTTCCTCTTCATAAGCCGCTGCTGCCGCTTGGTTCAGAATCTCATAAGCCGGTCTCTTCGCTTCTGCCTCTGCCAGTTCCAGTGTTTCTTCAAAAAAACGCTTCATCAATGAATATGCATATCCGCCGCATAATGCCGACCCTGCCAACAGCCAGGAATCTCCCACATATGGTCTGCACTCAAGATTTTCTCCTTCTGCAATTTTTCCACTGTAAGCTGACAATTGTGCCCCTGTTCCTACATTCAATAATACTTTACACTCTTCATTTACCGAGCCTAAAAAGCTGGCCTGATTATCCCCCAGAGAGACTGCTACCGGAATACCTTCCTCTGTCTTTCCGCACAAAGCATTCTCTTTTGTCACCTGTGGGAGCATCCGGATATCCATACCTGCTCTTTCAATTGCTTCTGCATCAAAACATCCCTTCTGTATGTTATAGATTCCAAGACTTGCTGCCATACTCTGATGGAGTAACGGCGCTTTCTCCCGTGCAATTGAAAAAGCTACATAGTCCGGAATTGTGCAAAATGATACTGCTTCTTCTGGAATTAATCCATGCTTCGTATTGTAATAATGTGTTGTAAGGCCAAAGCCGGTAGCCATAGCATATCCCGTGATTTCAGATAATTCTTTTGCATAACTCATTCCACTCTCCGGATTCACCTGATCTCCACGCTGATCCTGCCATGTATACAGAGGACTTACCGCCTTCCCTTCTTTGTCAGTGTAAAGGATTCCATGCATTGCACCGGTCACCCCTATACTTTCCACATCTTCATAACAATCCAAATAATCTGCGAGAAGCTGACGACACAATTCTAAAATCCGTGTTGGGTTCTGAATCCGTTCCCAGCTCCTTTCTGATTTTAGATGCGCATCATTCGCCAGTGTTTTTGCATCCAGAAGTTCTCCCGTCTCTGCATCTGTCAGCACAGCACATACGGTAGTTGTCCCAATGTCCATTCCAATTGTTTTCATTCCTCATCCTCCCTCTTTCTATAGGTAGTGTCAAAAACCACCTCTTTTTTATTGTTTAAATTATTTAAAACCTTGATT
>OIYW01000588.1_pt1 | contig 32197 bp, 39 predicted proteins | sample 1588351 | NCBI WGS metagenome assembly OIYW01 (sample SAMN03283268) | human gut metagenome | biome: human-associated habitat; material: feces | host: Homo sapiens | place: USA | collected 2013 | reverse complement strand
TGCCGGAAGGCGATCTGGATGCTATGCTTTATCTGCTGATGAGCGAGCGCAAGGCATGGATCAGCGGTATCGGACAGACAATGGCGGCTTCCGTAGCCGGTACGGGGATTGGCTTTGCCTTTGCTGTGGTGCTGGCCTATATTCGGCAGAATGAGCCCACGCTGCGAGACCCCAGACCCGTTCAGTATGTGAAGTACATAATGCTGACATTGGAGAAACTGTATGTAACCATTATTCGAGGGACGCCCATGATGGTACAGGCCTGTATTATTTATTACGGAGGCTTTTCTATTGTGAAGGCTCTGATGCCGGGTGCATCTGTTACACAGGTTAATCAGGTTTGGTCTCTGTTTGCCTCTGCTTTGATTACTGTGATTTTGAATTCTGCCGCTTATTTGGCAGAGGTGCTTCGCGGTGGTATTGATTCGGTTGAGCAGGGGCAAAAGGAAGCGGCCTTTTCTCTGGGATTCACGCCCTGGCAGTCCATTACCAGAGTGGTTTATCCTCAGGCAATACGCAATAGCCTCCCTTCCATTGTCAACGAGCTGATTAACAATATTAAGGGCACCTCGGTACTTACGGTGATTGGTTTCGGAGAGCTTATGTTTGCCACTACATCTATTGCGGGTAAAACCTATCGGTATCTTCCCACCTATCTTGTAGCGGCGGTTCTGTACCTGGCACTGGTTGTCCTGCTCTCTTATGGATTGAATAAACTGGTGGATTGCGCCTTACACCGGCGTAATCCGAGAAAGGGGGACAAGGCGAATGGATGAGAAAAAATGTGTCCTTAGTGTGCGGGGATTGGAAAAAGGGTTTGACGGCGATCATGTTCTGCGTGGAATCGATTTGGATGTGTATCAAGGCGATGTGATTTCCGTCATTGGCCCCAGCGGGTCCGGAAAATCTACGCTCATCCGTTGCATTGATTTCCTGGAGGAACCGGACAAGGGTTCCGTGATTTTAGACGGGACGGATTATACGAATATGTCGGCTCCTCTAAAAGAACTACATGAGAAGGTAGGCATGGTCTTTCAGAGTTTTAACCTGTTTGCCAATCGAACCGTGTTAGAAAATTGCACCCTCCCCCTGATAACGGTCAAACGGATGGATCGAAAAACAGCAAAGAACATCGCCTTGAATAATCTGGAAAAAGTGGGCATGGCGTCCTTTCAGCACCGGGGCGCATTGGAACTCTCCGGCGGGCAGAAGCAAAGGGTAGCTATTGCCAGAGCGTTGTGCATGGAACCTCAACTGATGTTGTTTGATGAACCAACCAGTGCATTGGACCCGGAAATGGTGGGCGAAGTGTTGGAAGTTGTTAAATCCCTGGCACAAAGAGGAACAACAATGATTGTCGTTTCCCATGAGATGACCTTTGTGCGTACTATCTCTACACGCGTGCTGTTCCTTGACAAAGGTGTTATCGAGGAGGATGCCCCACCGCAGGAGCTTTTCATGAATCCGCGCTCAGAAAGGGTCAAGGAGTTTTTATCCCACCATATGCTATAGCAGGTATCGGAGGGCAACCTCGATTTGCTGAAAAATGATGAGGTAGAAGTGAACCGACCCAAAAGGTCGGTTTCCTTTTTTATACTGTGATGCGGACGAGCGAATTTATCAATTTTTCTTCATAAGGAGTAATACAAAGTTCCTTATCAAAATGCCGGTTATTCCACTGAATACAAATGGTAATGAGGATGACAAAAATGCCTGCTGTTATGAAGGGGGATTTTTAATGGAGATTGAGATACGAAAGGCAACGCTGGAGGATATAGAACTACTGATGGAATGGCGCATGGAGGTTTTACACGAAGTGTTCTCGATTCCGTCAAGCAAGAACACAGACGAATTGGAACAGGAAAACCGCGCCTATTATCAAAGGGCGCTGGCGCAGGAAGAACATATCGCTTGTTTTGCCTGCATGGAGGATAAAATTATTGGCTGCGGAGGCATCTGCTTTTATCGGGAGATGCCTTCGCCGGATAATCCAACCGGGAAATGCGCCTATTTAATGAACATCTATATCAATCCACAATTCAGAAAACAGGGTGTAGGTGAAGCAATCGTAAAATGGCTTGTAGAACAAGCAACAAAACGCGGCATTTCTAAAATTTATTTAGAAACCTCCGAAGCAGGAAAGCGGCTATATACAAAATTGGGGTTTGTTCCCATGCAGGATATGATGAAACTACCCTAAAAAATCGCGGACATAGTTTTTGAAAAATAATTGAAATATTTAACAATCGTTAGGTGGTGGTGATATGGGAAATTAGTTATGCTTAATTTGGCCGAATCCGGCAGACAGATAGGAGAAAAATTGTTTGCCCTGCTTACTGTAGATCAAAAAAAGGAGCTAACGCAGTATGTCCTTGAGAATGAAACCGGCAGTCTCAATTTGGCCGATAACCTATATCTCCCCATCTTTCGAGGCAAATACTCAATCCCCAAGAAGGTCAGCCAACCTTTAACAGAAGTTCGAGAGGGTGATTTGTATTTCTGCTTAGAGCAGAGGCTTGTAACGGTCCGCGGACAGGTGATCGAGCTAACCGTCAAGGAATTTGAAATCTTCTCCCTGCTTATCCTGAATCCCAAACGGGTATTTACCTATGAGATGCTTATAGATTTGGTATGGAATGAGGATTACACCTACTACTCCCGTAAAGCGGTCAACAACCATGTGAGCAATCTGCGAAAGAAGCTAAAGGTTGCGCCTGATCTGCCGGACTATGTGAAAAGCGTCTACGGGATTGGGTACAAATTTGATTGCTCCTAAGAAAAGCACAGTTGCGATGTAAAATTCGCCACTGTGCTTTTCTTGTGGACGCCTTTCCCCACATAATGGAATTAGCTGTCGAAAGCACTCTTTAATAAGTGGAATTTGCGCTCGATTTTGATAGAACTATAACACTTCTGGAAAAATAATGGGAAATCTCCCAATATAATTTCCTCCAAATTGAAGGAGGTTAGAAAGAACTACCCTTTTCCTCCTTTGCAGAAGGAGGAAAGGAATTGCAGCCGAAGTCAAACCACCGACCTCGACAAGACCGGTTATATGGAATATCAAGCCCCGTAATCCTGTGCTGGATTACGGGGCTTTTCCATTCGACAAAATATGGCATTTCCTGTCTTTTTTCTATAAGAAAAACCAGTAAACAGCATGAGTACGCGTCTGTCTTTCGGCAGCCGCGTTTTTTGCTATATAGGGCGAAGGACAAGCCTTCCTCTGGATGTATTCGTTGTCGCTCTCCACCTCTGATTTCGATTTTGCCAGGAACCAACTTAAAGATCGGAATTGGAGGATAATCTATGAAAGAAATCAATCTGCGGGATTATTACCCGTTTTATACAACAGACATTACTGTGGAGGTACCGGATGAAGTGGCTGACCTGCTCCATGAGTATAAGCTGAACGAGGCGGCTTATATTTTGCGTACATATCGGCATAAAGCATATTTTTCTTTGGACTTTGATGCCAATGTTGAGCGGGATGTATTGATTGTACAGCCCTCTCCTTTGGAAATTTTGGAACAGCGCCGCATGACGGAAACCCTCTACAAAGGGCTTGCCATCTTATCGGAAAAACAGCGGCAGCGGATTTATGCACGCTATTTTCTCGGCATGAACAATGCTGCTATTGCCAGGGCGGAAGGCTGCGAAATCACCTCTGTACGGGACAGTATTAAGCGTGGACTGCGGCAGCTAAAAAAGTATTTTGATAAAAATTTGCTGTAACCCCACCCCTTTTTGCCCAAAAAATGAAATGAATAATAGAGGGACATATTCGGTGGACAAGTCCGATGGGTGCGGTCAGACAGCAATGCTCCGGCCCATCCCAAACTGTGAAATGTCATAACTGCCGTACCCTCGCTGCTCTTTGACAACTGAATATACGTTGCTATAGGTACGTCATTCTGTGTTTCGAGCGGCAAATGGGGCGGCGCAAAGACAGGCAGCCAGGGAGGTGATGAATCAGGCTGTCCGAGCGATCAACGCAACTCATTGACCTGGCTGTGGCAGGCTGGGCGCGATGACAGCACAGATCATAATGGTACTTTTTCACAATCCCTCACAGACTTGAAGGGAAGTCCCTGCGGTGTACGCTTGCTCTGGCAAAGCAGCGGCATATGCGGGGCTATGATGCGGTGAAGCTAACCGCAGCCTATAGCAACCCCGCTTTGTATATTCAGAGCTGCCGGGGGGCGTGGCAAATACGGCAAACAAAATCGAAATCAGATACAATGGGCCGGACTTGTACTTTTTATAGTATGGGCCCGGTCTATTCATGTGGTTTTGAAAACCCAATAAATTGAAGAAGGAGGCGATTTTATGGGGCGTATCGAAGTTTCAGGTGCAAAGCTGGCGGAACCTTATGCGAAGCATATCGGGAAAGTGAAATTTCAAGTTACTTCCTTTGGTAATCCCCGAAGCAAGGATTCCCCGCAGAAATTGATTCTGCAAATGCTGGAAACTAAAGTTATGGAAGAAAGGATGACTAACAGACCTTAAATTTCCGCAGACTGCTGTGTTTTCTGTGAGAATGCGGTATAATAGAGGTGCGAACAACTGGGTCTGTTGTTGGAAAGGATGGTTATGAGCAGATTAAAACAACAGATCAGAATTACCGCTTTATATTGCAGACTTAGCAGAGATGATGAGTACAGCGGAGACAGCGCCAGTATTCAGACACAGAAAACAATGTTGAGCCAATATGCAAAAGAACATGGTTTTGCAAATTGCGAGTTTTTTGTGGATGACGGTTATTCCGGTACAAATTATGAACGTCCTGACTTTAAGCGTCTTATGAAACTGGCAGAGGACGGCAAGGTCGCTGCAATCATTGTAAAGGATTTATCCCGCCTCGGTCGTGATTATCTGAAAACAGGCTATTACACCGAAGTGATTTTTCCTGAATATGATGTACGTTTTATCGCTATCAATGATGATGTGGACACGAGCAAAGGCAGCAATGAGTTTGCTCCGTTCAAAAATATCATTAACGAGTGGTATGCCAAAGATTGCAGCAAGAAAGTGAAGTCCGCTTTCAGAACCAAAGCGCTGAACGGAGAATATACCGGAGGCTACCCGGCTTTTGGGTATCGCAAGGACCCGGATGACAGACATCATCTGGTCCCCAGCGAGCACGCGCCCATTGTGAAACGTATGTTTCGTATGGCGTTGGAGGGAGTAAGCTGTTATCACATCGCCAAAACGCTGGAGGCAGAACAGGTTCCCACACCACGGGCTTTTCTGTGCGACAAGTACGGAAAATATGTGGCAAATGCACAGGTTAAGCACCCATACGCATGGGCGAAATCAACAGTGTATCAGATTTTGAGTAATCCCATCTATCTAGGCAAGCTGGTAAGCTGTCGTTATCAGACACGTTCTTTCAAAGATAAGAGAATTGTGCCAAGACCTGAAGAAGATTGGATTACAGTGGATAATACCCATGAGGCGTTAGTTGATGAAGCGACCTTCAATACAGTTCAGGCGCGTATTAGTGTCAAGCAGCGCCCAACATGGGAAAACTCAGACAATATGTACCGGGGTCTTTTGATTTGCAATGACTGCCGTACCCGTATGGTGTATTCCCGCAGGACAGGCCGAAAATCCAAAGGACATTTTTGTTGTAACACCCACCGCAGATATGGCGGAAAGGAATGTTCCAATCACTATATTACGTTGGAGCAGGTAAATGAAATCCTTTTGGGAGACATTCGCCGTCATGCAACACTGGCCGCTACGGATAAAGATTTGTATGTGGCTCACCTGATGCGGCTGTCAGAGCAGGAATGGGATGGTGAGAAATTGTCATTCCAGAAAGAGGCTGAAAATTGCAAACGAAGGCTTTCTGAAATTGATACTCTGATCCAACGGCTTTATGAGGACAATGTTCTTTACCACAAAATCTCTGATGAACGGTATGCAAGCCTTTCGGCAACGTATGAAGCGGAAGCGGCAACCTTGAAATCTCGATACAGTGAACTTCAAAATTTGCTTTCTGGCTACAGCAAACAGACAAGAAATGCAAAGGAATTTGCCGAACTGGTTGAACAGTACACAGACATTACAGAACTGACGGAGACGCTTCTGCACACGCTGATTGATAAAATCATCGTGCATGAGAAAGAAGTGATCGATGGAGAGATTGTAATGAAAGTCGATATATACTACCGCTTTATCGGCAAAGTCGGAGACGAAAACGGCGAGGAAATTAAAGCCCCTAAAATGCGCAGAAATACAAAGTTACTTATGGAGGCCGGAGTGCTGACAGAACATGAGGCGTAGATGGTCTCCAAAAAAATGGTGCGCAATAAACAAAACACCCCGGGAATTATCAAGTACCCCTTCTGGAAGTTAACGAAACAAAATACCAGGGCCAGGTATATCTGCGTCAATGATCAGGAAGCCTATGCCCCCAGGGAGATCAGCCCACAGGCAATTTGTATTAAGCGGGATATCGGTGAGGTTTTGCGTGCAGTGGTCTGAAATTGAAACTGGTTGCCTCAGTGCTGTTTTCTAAGCACAATCAGAATTCTATTCACCGTTCAAGCTATGCTGCCGGTTATGAAAGACAGCGGCTCCATGATCCGCACTTCTTCCATGACAGCATTTATTGACTGCGGAGATACACTGTTTATGCAGCGAAAAAGGCTGCAATCGTTGCTATGGCAAAGTGCTGGGGGACCGAGTTAAAAGCAAGACATATCCGTGTCAATGTGGTCAGTCCGGGAACGACTCCCATTGAAGGCTCCATGAAAGGAATGTACGAACTGGAACAAAAGCAATTTATCCAGTCTGTTTCAAAGGGAATACCACTTGGTAGAGTTGGAACTGCTGGTGAGTTGGGCAACGCAGTTGTCTTTTTAGCCTCTGACCAGAGCAGCTACATCATCGGCATCAACCTCACCGTGGACGGTGGGCAAGTACAGGTCTATGCAGAAAACATTTGATATATATCACGTAATTCTTTCGAGGATCTCTTATCTTCCAAATTTCGGAGATCATGGGTAGCGAGAAATATAGGCTTTCCAGAACCAGCAGTCCTTGTACATAAATAAAGCCTCTTGCGGTGTGATCTGCAGGAGGTCAAATCATCCGTAAAAATGAAAAATGACAGCTGGGAAGCCCCGGCAATGCTGAGGATCATCTCAAACCAGACTTAACAAAACTTAGCTATTTCTGTTGACAATGGGTATTGACATTGCTATGATTATGGAAAGCAAAAGCACAGTAATTGTAGGTGCACAAGTTGGACTCCCTTAGAAAAGTACAAACTTTCTAGGTAACAACTAGGAAATTATAGGCAGGGAAAGTTTCGGGATGATAGAAGAAAATAAAATATATCTTTAGCACAATTATATTAAAATTAAAAATATACGATCAATAGCACCCCCATTTTGCTCGAAATGCAAAATGGCAGTAAAACATTTGAAGAAGCCAAAAGCAACACCCAGGAGATTTCCGATTTCGTGAATCCCGGGCTCTTATCAACGAAGCACGTTCAGAAAATTAAGCATATATTCGTCTTTTTCTAAGTACTTTTTATCAAGACGGTTGCGAAAAGTAATGCTGCAGTTGACGTAAAATTGTAATTTCCGTTACACCTACTTCCATTACACATGTATGGTACGCCATATGTATTATAGTGCTTATCATTTCGGCGACACTTGCAAACCACGATTACACACAAAAGCTTTACGAGAACGATTTACATCAAACAAACAACAGGCGCAAGAAAAGCTATATTTATACCATTGGATCTCCCAAAAAATACACCTAGGAAATCCGTTGCTGGAATCTCAGCAATTTTTTGAAGGAGCGATATGCCCAACTGTGGGAGATTATACAGGAATCATGTCTCAAGTTCTGAGCAGTACAATGCTGCTGATTGGCGCTATGATAACCGTATATAGCCATAAGCTCAAAATTAACAATATTTCTGCTTTTGAGCAAAGTTATATTCAGACTGTTATCTCTGGAACGAGGCACATTTCAAAAATTGAGAACGATGTAACTAGATAAACAGTTGCCCTATTAAACATGCGGACAGGCATTTGCTTGGTTTGGTGAATTTTATATAACTTGGAGGTCGCGATATGAAAAAATGGTTTGTACTCTTTCTGGCCTTATTGCAGATTCTCCTGTTGGTAGGCTGCGTAGAAACCCAGGGCGGAAATGCGCTTTATGCGGACATGCCTACGGCGCCCCAGACCAATGCGCAGCTGCGCGTCTACTGCCTTGGAAATGTCGGGGAGGCAAGTCTGATTTTGGCGGCGCTGAACCGTTATCAGCTGCTGTATCCCGATGTGGAGGTGGAGCTGATTCAGCCGATCGAGGATTCAACTGATCTAACTAGCGCGAATGAATACGAGCAATACAACAAGCTCCTTACCCAGATCATGGCGGGAGAAGGACCGGATATCATGCTTTTGGACGATTATTACATAGATGTGGAAAAGCTGGTTCGTCAGGGGATCTTCGCAGACATGGAGCCTTTCTTCCAGGCGGACGGATTTGACTGGGAGCCTTACAATCAGGCGGTCATGGATGGGGGCGTGTGGAATGGGAAACGGTTCACCATCCCCTTTAATTATACGTTCGATCTGCTGTGTACCACCCGGGAGGCATTGGAGGAAACGAATTTTGATGTGGAAGCCTGCAAGGACTTCCAGGGCTTTCTGGAGGAGACCACCCGGTATATGGAAGATCCCACCCAGACCCGCCGGCTATTTAGCTATGGATCTGTTCCAGGTCACGATTTCTTTTACAAACCCGGTATTTCCTTTGTGGACTACGATGGTCAAACCGCAGACCTGTCCCAACCCCTGCTGACTTCCGCCATCCAGTGGTATAAAACCGTGCGAGACACCCACCCCGACATATCGACTTACGGTCTTCTGATGGGCGCGTCGGACATCCGGGACGGTCAAGCCCTCTGGACGACCTCCGCTGTTGGGGCAGACTTGGATCTCTTCTACACTGCCGGGGCGCTCCGAACAGTAGGCGAAGCGGTCATGATGCCGGTACGGGATGTAAATGGGGGAATTCAGGCGCGAATTGAGGCGTCGGTGGCCGTCCGGGGCAATAGTGAAAATTTGCAAAACGCCTATGACTTTCTCAAGATACTCCTAAGCCCGGAGATCCAGAATGCGACCCAGATCGGTTTTTCTGTGCTGGATGCTGCGGCGGAAAACTATCTCACCCGGAGGGGTAAAGAAGCGAGTCTCACGGAAGGCATGGACGGGTTTATCAGCACCACTCGCCCAGGTTCCGCAGTAGACGCCCCCAGCCAGCAGGAAATCCAGCAGGTTCTGGCGCTGACCCGGGAAATTACCGGCGCCTACTATGAATACCAGTCTACAAATGTAGGGGCGCTCATGTGGGGTTATATCGATGGGGTTGATGGGTATGAAGATTTTGAGGAAGTCATGAAGGATGCTGCGGGGATGTTGAAGCTTTACCTCACAGAATGAACCGCCCAGACGGAGAGGAGGTTATCTCGTGAAATTGAAAAAACGATACGCCCTCACCGGCGTGAGCTTTACTCTGCCCTTTCTGGCGGGCTTTGCTCTGCTGTACCTGATCCCTTTCCTGTGGAGCATCCAGAAGACCTTCACCGCCGGTGCGGGAGGGATCCGCTTTGCGGGGCTGCAAAACTATGCCGATTTGTTCCGCAGCGCGGCCTTTCGCCTGGCGGCGGGAAATACCTTCCGGTTTATCGCCGTGGGCGTGCCGCTGCTGATGGCGCTGTCTTTCCTGCTGGCGCTGGCGCTGTATCGAAAATTCCGGGGCGCAAGCTTTTTCCGCTCGGCATTCCTGATGCCTATGGTGATCCCGGTGGCCGCCACGATCACCGTGGTGCGTGCCTTCTTCGGGGACAGCGGCCTGACGAACCAGCTTTTGGAGCTTTTGGGGCTTCCCATTCAGGACTTTATGGGCTCGGAGCTTGCCTTTCCGGTGCTGGTAGGGCTGTACATATGGAAAAACTGCGGCTATAATGCTCGGTGGTCGTAAAACAGTAATATGTGAATTTCTTGGAACAGGCATGATTTCGGTCATGCCTGTTCCGCTTTTATCAGTTCATCCACGGGAATGTAGCCCACAAGGTCATATTCGATATGTACCCTCTGTTTGCGTTTACCGCTGGACTTGTCCGGTGCCTCCACATAAACCGCCTTTACAAGCTCTCTGAGAGCATATGGCGTAAGTTCTGTGAGGTCGGTGTATCTGCGTGCCCGCTGAATAAACTGTTCAAGGTCTTCTATCTGTCGTTCCTGTACTTCAATCTCTTTTTGCAGATTTACGATTTCAACTTTGAGCTGCGCCTGCTCATCCTCGTAGGTCTTGCTCATCATGGCAAAGCGATCATCATTCAGCTTGCCCTTGGCGTTGTCCTCGTAGATTTTGATAAACAGGCGGTCAAGTTCCCCTATACGCTTTTCTGCCTGTGCCAGACGCTTCTTATATACCCTTATGGTTTCCTCGCTTTGCAAATGGAGTTTTTGCTCCATTTCCACCCTGAAATGTGCTTCATATCGGGTCACATAAGAGATAACCTCTTTCATGTGATTCCAGACCAAATCCTCCAAAACTACGGCACGAATGTAGTGTCCACTGCACTTGTCCTTGTTGGCACGGTGAGTGGAACAGATGAAAAAGTCCTGTCGCTTTTCAAAGTATTTGGTGGTGGAATAGTAGAGCTTCTGCTTGCAATCGGCACAGAATACCAATCCCGAAAACGGACTGCTCTTGCCTGTTGCCGTTCGCCTGTGTCGCTGCTGACGAATCTCCTGCACCTTGTCAAAGACTTCCTGCTCGATAATGGCAGGATGGGTGTTGTAGAAAATCACTCGATTTTCTTCGGGATTTTCCCTCTGCTTTTTGTCCCAAATGGAATTGGTGTAGGTCTTGAAATTGACCGTTGCGCCAATGTACTCTTTTCGTTCAAGAATACTGACAATGGTACTTTCGTGCCAGCGGTAAGGGTTCTCCGGCTCGGTGTGCGGTGTTTTCACGCCTTGCTTGTTTTTGTATGCGGTAGGTGTGAGTATCTTGTCCTTTTCAAGCTGGTCTGCAATTTGGCTCGGTCCACGCCCATTCATGCAGAGCGTGAAAATCTTCTTGACCACCTGTGCAGCTTCCTCGTCAATAATCCATTCCTTTGGATTTTCGGGATTTTTCATGTAGCCATACGGCACATGGACAGTCAATCTTTCACCACGCTCACCCTTTGCTTTTTGCACCGCACGAATTTTTCGGCTTGTATCTTTGGCGAAAAATTCGTTGAACCAGTTTTTAATACCGGCAATGTCACTGTCGGTGCTGTTGGGGTTGATGCTGTCAAAGTGGTCGTTGATGGCGATGTAGCGGACATCGTTCTGAGGGAAAGTATAGTTGATATACAGTCCCGTCCAAGCGGAGTTTCGCCCAAGCCTTGATAGGTCTTTCGTAATGACTGCACCCACATGACCGGCTTCAATTTCATCAAGCATTTTCTGAAATCCCGGACGATCATAGGTCACACCGCTGTAGCCGTCATCAATGAAAAATGTCGGGTGGGGGAAGCGGTGATCTCGTGCGTATTGAAGCAACATGGCCTTTTGATTTTGGATAGAATTTGACAAATCCTCTTTGCCATTTTTCTTCTCATCCTTGGTGTCCTCTACGGACAATCTGCAATAAAGTGCTGTGATTTTGTCGGTTGCCCTTAACATTTCGTTATCCTCCTTCGGTTGGGCAACTGTCTGTACAGGATTGGAATTGGTATTTATATCAAGAGAGGTGTCGCTGTTCATTCGCCATCCTCCGTGATATCAGATTCATCATCGGCAGCGTTCTGCTCCATAATACGTTTGAGCTTTTTATCAAGAGTTTCCGTGCCCTCGTAGCTGCCTGTAACTGTGTATTCTGCGCCGCCGATTTCATCCACGATTGTCACTTCAGGCAACCAAAAGGCAGACGGATTTTTTACAACGATGTTACCGTTTTCATCAAACTTGATGTCACGCTTTGGTGCATCATCGGGGCGAGGCTCGACCTTGGCATACGGGTCGGGATTGGAGAAGTAGTATTCGGGAACTTTCTCGTTATGCTCTCCACTCGCAATCTGTTCCTCGAAAATCATATCGTCTATTTCTTCGGGAGTAAGCTCACGGGCTTCTTCCTCTTTTCGTTTCTCATCCATCCGGTCGAACCTCCCTTGTTTCAACTTCCGATAAAATCAAAATCTCCCTTTTTTCTAAGATACTGTTCACATTCATAGAGATGTTCAAACTCGTGAACATATACTGGACTGCTTAAGTAAAACGACTTTGCCAAAACCGAACAATACGGCAAATCGGGAGATTTTTGTTTTCCGCTTGTTGGAAAAACATAATTGAATCCCATTTCAGATGCTTTTTGTGATGCACAAGAAAAATAGCGTATACCAATCAGTTGGTTATACTCATCTTCTATGCCTGGTTGAGAACCAATTTCACATCTAACCCATTGCATTAATAGTTGAGGGATAATATATTCTGCTGCAAAGGGATCTTTCTTACTAACTCTTATATATGAGCAAGCTGCAATTAAGGGGTACCAAAGCAAGTATGCTGCACGAACACTTGAATTTTCTAACAATGAATTATTGATTCTTCTCTCATGTCTTTCGTTGTAACGTTCGATGTTTAAAAAATCTTGTGGTTTAACGCCCAACTCAATAACTTGAATGTTTGTATTAGAATATTCTACTGTCCGTTCAAGTTTGAAGATAGATGCCAGAGCAAAATCTTGATGAGGGTTAAGGTGTATTTCTTCACAGCATAAGTCGAGAGAAGTTCCTAAATACAGACTTGGATATCCAGCAATACTATACCTGCATGTAGAAACTTTAGAGCGAAGATTATACGGCGTATGAAACACACGTTCTCTTCCATAAGGTCTATTGTCACTGACAGAAGTAACACGAAACAGTTTTAAGCTATCATCGTTGTTTCGATAATTCCCCCTATCCTCAAATTGTTCAGTAACACTTTTTTGATATATTCTTAGGGGCCTGTCCATAAATATGTTCATGGATCTTTCAAAAGAACTGTATGCTTTGGACGGAAATCCGTTTAAGTAATGACTAACAGCTTTAGATAAAAGACCACAAGCTCTTTTCACTACTTTGGTATCAACACGGATGTCATGTCCATCATCGGGCAAGAGGTCTAATTTCTTAATGTAGTAATCAAACAAGCCATTTAAGGTGTGCAGAAAATCATAACCATCCCAGCGAATTGGTAAAAATAATTTTTTATCTTCAAAAAGATTTTTAAATTCAGAATTTGATATGTCCAGGATCATAAAATCGCTCCTTATTTGTTTGGCAAAAATATAAACTCATAGTTGAAAAATAGCACTTGCCATCTTGGAAAACTCTCAAATAGAGAACCGCAGCAGGTGTAGCTGCACACTGCGATGTTTTACAAAATATAGCGTTGCCGATTTAGTGGAAAATGAAAATCTTCAATTTGCTTACAAAAGGTCAAAACAAACTTTGCAAGCAGTGCACGTGTGTACACACATCGTGCGTTTTGCAAATTTCAGCGAAACTGATTTTTGCAAAAGCTTGTTGGGAAGCATCCCAAACCCTTTGACGATTTTTTCAAAATCGGCTACGCTCCTGCGGAGCTGACATCATTTCAGATGGGAAAGAGAAAGCAGAATTTTTTTAATACCTTCGTAAATTTCTTCCTGATTCTTTTTGATTTCTTCGATATCAGCTTCGTAGATGTTACCCGATGTGTTGAGCTGTTTGGCAATCTGGTTTTCGCTGTTGGATATTCGTTTCATTTTGGAAGTCAACTGACGGAGTTCGGGCATATCCAAATTTACAACATACCCGTCGATTGCCATTTTGCGGAGATAGGCACTCATGTTCTCTGTTCCCATCTGTGCCATTTTCTGTTTTATCAGGTCAAGCTCTTTTTCGTCTACAAAAAACTTCACCTGTATTGGGCGTTGCCGGATTGGTGGTTTTCGCTTATCTGCCATTGTAAATACCTCTAAAGCACTCCTTTTGTCTGGTAGGTTATCGCAGCTCCCATATCATTTCGCTTAACCGATAGAACATTTCTTGTCGTTCTTCAATGGCTTGCTTGTTCCAATCAGACCAAGAGGACAGCAGTGAGTTTGTTCTGTTAATAGCAGTATCCTGCCCTAAATTCACCAACTCCGAGATGGAAGAAGTGATATAGAATTTAGACTGTTTATAGTAAGTTGCCTTGTTTGTGTAAACATCATTCTGGATTGATCTGTTGATGGTATTTTCAAGCAAGGTAAGATTTCCAAGCCGGTTAATATATACAGAGAATTCTTCTTCATCCATGCCATACAGCTCTTTATCTGTACAAGTCTGCGGCATAATGTGTTCAATCTCAACTGCTGTTTCCGTATAGGTAGTTAAATCCTCCACCGTGGTTTTCCCTAATTTCAATGCATCTACATACGCAGTGATTTTACCGAGAATAAACTTGATTCGATATTGCTGCATACTGTTCAACCCCAAGCGAAGGAAGTTGGATTTATTATCGAGTTTCCAGTCATTTACCGTGGGAATAATAGTGTTCTTTACAAAACAATCCAAGTCCTCTACCGTAATAATATTGCGAACATCTCTGCACCACAATGCAAAAGTTCGCTCTGTGATATTGGTCGCTATTTTATCAATTACCGTATAATAAACCACAGATTCAAGGATGCTTTTGAATTTGGCAAATGCCTCCGAGTTCATGTTGGAAGCCGCAAGAAGAAGCATCAGGTGCAGCTTATAGGACTTACCCGCCAGCAAAGGAATGTTCTTCAAATGTACATTTCCTTCCGATGCATCATCGGGCATCCTGCACTTAACATATAACTCAACATTTTGTGCCATTTTTTGAACAAACTGAAATGGAGCTTCTTGATAATGGCACTGTGCGTTGTTATTGCTGAGCCAGGTATAGATCTGATCTTCACGGAGAATCCCATCTTTTTCGCTGGAGGTATCATAATTGGCCATGATAAAATAGCGAAGAAAACGGAGCGGCTTCTCATCAATTTTTTCCAGTGAACGGGTAATAGATTTCCAGTTCATATTTAGTTCTTTGAATTTGCTTCTGTCAACCTGACGGAAAACCATATTCTTAAGCAAATCCATCGGGTCAAGCCCTTTGCCTCGTTGGTTGATTGTTTCAAAAATCTTCAGTGCATCGGAAATGTCATAAGTTTCAATACGAATAAAGCTTGTTTTGTTCAGCAGAAACACAACAAATTTTTTCAAATCAGCGATTCGGGGGAATTGCCCCTGCAAAAAGTCCTGGATCGTCTTGAATGCGTCGAACAGTCTTTCTCCCGATTGCGTGATATAGTTCGGTCTTTCCTGTCCTTTTTCAATCAGCTCTAAACAATTTCCGGCATCTTCATATTGAAGCTGAAGATGATACAAGTTAATAACATCACCCTCACTATTCATGGTTGGGCTATAAATTAAATTTTCAATAACACTGGTTTGTTCACCATGATCCATGTAGATTTTTTTGATTGCACACAACAGAATAAAAAATGTGGTAAGGCGCTGCTGTCCGTCAATCAACTCAAACTGGCTACCAGAGTCGTAAGTTACAATAGTGCCAAGGAAATAAGCCTTTTGACTATCGGTATTGTAGGCATCCAGTAAGTCTGCCAATAGCTGCTCTACCTGTTCGTCTTTCCAAACATACTCTCGTTGATAGTCGGGAACAATGTAGTGATTCTTAAATGCGGAGTTGATCGAGTGATCGTTATATTTAATATGCGTATCGGCCATCGGTTTCATCCTTTCCGGTAAATCAGTGTGTGTACACACATTATTATACAAGAAGGCACCATATTTTTCAAGATTAGTTTCCAAATTCACCAAAGTAAAGCGTAACTTTTCATGAACACATTTTTGCCAAAACAAGAGCTGCCCCGCTGAATGGCAGGGTAGCTCTTGTTCGTCACCAAAAATCAATCAAGGTTTTTGTATTCCGTAACTGTCTTGAGGTAGACGGCAGGATCGCCGTTAAGGATTAAATCAGCATATGCAGCAGGGTCATTATAGATCAGATAGTCGAGTTCCGACTGTTGATACATATTGTTTACCACTTCATTTTCCACAGCAATAGTGTCGATAGAAACCATGCTGCCGTCTGAAAAGCAAAGCTCTACACAAGCAGTATCAAGGTTAAATTCACAAGATAACAGGTGTTTCATGGTAAATACCTCCGTAATTCTAATATTTTGTTGCAAAAAAGAACGATGCCGGTCATGCGACTCGACATCGTTCTTTTCGTTGTTGTTTCCAACCCTGTCAGACAGATGCCGTAAAATAGTAATTTTTTAGAATTACTGTCTTACGAGCACCCATCTAACATCGTGCTCTTTTTGGCAGGCTTAAGCGCCATTCCTACGGACTACGCCGACGCCGCCCGGTGCGACGGCGCCACGCCCGGCCATATCCTCCGACGCATTACCCTGCCCCTGATGATCCCCAACTTCTTCTTTGTATTCGTCATTTCTGTGGTCAATGCCTTCAAATCCTTCCGGGAGGCGTTCCTGCTGGGGGGCGACCGTCCCCACGAGAGCATCTATATGCTCCAGCATTTCATGAACAACAACTTCCAGAACATCAATTATCCCCGCCTGTCCACAGCGGCGCTGCTGATCTTTGTGGTGATTTTTCTGCTGGTACTGCTGCTTTTCTGGGTCAAGAGAAAGCATGAGGTGGCGCTATGAAAAAGAGAACCCGTGTCTGGGGAAAGGTACTGCTCCTTTCCCTGCTTGCCGCCGTCGCGGTGGGACCGATGCTCTATACGTTTGTGAATTCCTTTTCCGGCAGCGCCTCCTATGGGCTGTTCCCCGCAGAATGGTCTTTGCAGGGGTGGAAAGAGGTTTTCTGGAACCGCCCGCACTATTTGGCGAAATTCTGGAACTCGCTGGGGATTTCAGCGGCCATTGTGGTGGGACAGGTGCTTCTGTCCTGTCTGGCGGGGTATGGCTTCTCCAAGTTCCGCTTCCGGGGCAAGGAGCCGCTGTTCTTCCTGCTGATCCTCATGATGATGATGCCCTATCAGGTGACGCTGGTGTCCAACTACCTGATGCTGGACAAGCTGGGCCTGGTGGGCAGCCAATGGTCCTTGATCCTCCCGGCGGCCTTTTCTCCCTTTGGTGTGTTCCTGCTCCGGCAGGTGTTCGATACCTGCCCCAATGAAATCCTGGAAGCGGCCCGGCTGGACGGCGCGGGAAACCTGCGGATCCTCTTCCGCATTCTAGTCCCCAGATGCCGGGCGGGCGTGATCTCTCTGGGGATCCTCAGTTTCATCGACGCATGGAACATGGTGGAGCAGCCCATCGTATTCCTTGACAGCGGATATGACTATCCCCTGGCCGTTTTCCTGACCCGCATGAACGGGCAGAACATCGGCGTGCTGTGTACCTGCGGCGTGCTGGCTGCGCTGCCGGTGGTGCTGCTGTTTTTGTATTACGACCGGGAGCTGACCGAAGGGGTCACTCTGTCACAGCTATAGGAGGGCGGACGATGATTCGGAAAAAAGTCATTCTGGTTTTGGCGGTGGCCGCGCTCGTCGCGCTGGCGGCCTTGACCGTGATCTCCAATGGAGTGTACGAGGACTCCCTGCCGAGGGTACGCACACGGATGGTGGAGCAGGAGGTAGGAGAACTGTTAGACGGCTACGCCCTCTGGGAGACGTTTGCGTGGATTCCCAGGGAGTGCGTATTCCCCGGAACGAAACCGGGAACGGTATGTGTGTACCGCGTTGGACAGCGAGCCGGGCAGTTCGCCGGCATGGAAAACTATGCCGAGGCGGTGGAGCTCCCCGTTCTGGACGAACGGGAGGACGCTGTTTTGGTGGAAGAGTCCTACCTGAGTTTTTATGAAACGCTTGTTTGCGAAACAAATCTGCCGCTGAACAACGGGCAGACGGTTGTTTGGCTCAATCCCACAACATGATATACCGATATGACTACGATTGCAATTTTAGACGATGGAATATCTTCTTCCAGAATTCCCACGCTGGGAAAGATAGAGCGCTGGATCGCAGTTGCAGAGGACGGCGCCATTTCCCAAGGGGATGAGCCGGACAAAATGACGCATGGAACACTATGCGCCGCAATCATATGTTCTTATGCTCCGGATGCAAAATTGATCAGCGTCAAAGTGTTGGATCCTACAACCTTGAAAGGCTCGATCAATCAGATCCGCTATGCATTAGAGTGGTGTATCGCGCAAAATGTATCGTTAATAAATCTCAGTATTGGCAGCACAAGCTTCAAGGATTGGAAACTGCTGCAGCCTGTGATTGCACGCCTGATCAGGAATAATATTCCGCTAATTTGCGCTTGCTCTAATAATAAAACGCCATCTATTTTTTCTGATTTTTCGTGGCCGATTTCCGTGGAGAAGGATGATACATTATTTGGAAATGCGTACGATTTTAGAAATGGAAATTTTCTTGAAAGCGATTTTTGCGCTTCAAGCACCCATACGCTCACGACGTCTGAAAATGGTGTGACTACCTTCTCTTCTCAAAATAGCCACGCTGCACCAGTTATTACAGCTGCGGCATACCAATTGCAGAAGAAATATGGGAAGCTGCCGGTAGAAAAACTGCGTAGACTCCTATTATAGGAAAGGTGGCCGTTAGTCTGCACTCTTTCACCCCTATTTGTGCGGGCGCGTAGCGGTCAAATGGTTGATTTATATGAAACACTCCATCCGAATATCTTTTCGTATATATTTTCGCACAATAAAACTAATTGTATCATATTTAGCCATGTGCACAGCCAGCTTTTTTACACTTTTCTCTTTATATCGTTCACTGTCTACCCCAATTTCTTTTCTTCTAAGCAGTCTCAATCTTGGTGTTCTGGGTATTGTATATTTCGCCTTCGCATCCTATGAATTTACATCCCAAATTCGACGAATAGGCGGGCGCGAAAGCATTGCTGTAGTAAAAGGTGCCGAGAGAGACTTATTTTTTTCTGAGATAATCATTTTGACGCTTCCATTAATATTCTGGTCAATGCTGATTTGGGGATGGCAGATTGCTTTTTATCTGAGCAACGGCGCAGATTATCCACGATATGTGGTTCACTCCCTTCTTTCTGTATTATTATATTGCACCATACCCAGTATAATTAGTATTTTCCTCGGCGCTTGCCTGGCCTCCCGTGGACGTCCGACAGCTTATGGCTGCATCGCCCTCGCAAGTATCCTTTTTAGTTCGGTTTCTCTTCAAATACTCTCCGGCGCAAGTATGGGAGACTTTCAGTTTGTCTCCGTTCTGGATTGGTTTTCTATCTCTGTACCAAATTCAAATTGGGTAGCGGATGGTGTTTATGGAATCTCCATGGAGTTTTGCCGTTGGGTATTAGTGGCTTTTTGGAGCCTGCTTTTATTAGCGGCTTTATTATGGAAATACAGTGCCGGGAAAGAGCGCAGACTGCGCTTCATCGCTGGTCTTACCGGCTTACTTGCTATTGCGTGTGGGGTTCGGTTTGCGTTTCGGTCAAATGACTATGTTCTTTACAAAGATAATCGATTTGGCTCAATTGTGAACAGTGAATATCAATATCGACGTGACAGAGAAGCACCTTCGGAGGCTCCCGCTGATTTTACTGTGGAACAGTACGAACTTGACTTATCAATTCAGCACAACTTAAAAGCGGAAGCCACATTGTATTTCTCACAATCGGATCTCTTCTTATATCAATTCACACTTTACCATGGGTTAAACGTTCATTCCGTTGTCAATGAAATGGGGGAAACTCTGGATTTTCAAAGAAATGGAGATTTCCTAGACGTCTCTTCCGCGAAACCAATAAAGGCCATGACGATTTCTTATTCTGGACAAACCTGGAAATATTTTGCAAATGAGCAAGGGATTGCTTTACCGGGATATTTCCCGTATTATCCTGTGGCAGGGCATCTGTCTATATGGGATCAAAACAGCAATTCATTAAAGGTAAATACAAGGTTTAATGAAACTTCTTTTTCTGTTCGTGTGAATACTGCTTTGAAAGTCTTTTCCAATCTGCCGGAACAGGCTGACAGAAACACTTTTTCTGGAACCGCTTCAACCGTCAGTTTATATGCAGGCTTACTATCCAAAGAAAATTACAATGGTGCCGTATGTATCAGCAGCCCGGTCGATGGACAGACGTTATCTTTTACGATGGAAGAACTTGAGGAGGCTTGGGAAAATCTTGCCAGAGATGTAGGCTGTAACGAAACCTTGTCAGCTTCAGGCAAAACTATCATTTTGCAACCCTATACAATAGGGGCAGCTGGAGCTAATAACGAAATGTTTGTACTTTTGGATGATCACATTCTGATTGCAGATCTTATGCCGAGCGTAACAGGAGCTTGCATTTCTTATTTAGAAGATACAATTCCGGAAGATTCTTGTAAAAGTATTTTGAAAGATAAATTTCTGAGATACTTATACTTTCGAAACGAATCTCCCTCCTCTGACTACGATAAGCCAAGTTACAGTGATTTAGCCATCCTGAAAGAGTATTCATCCGCAGGCGAAATTGCCGATATTGATGAATGGAATCAATACAATTTTGCGCTGGAAACGTCATATGGAAGCCTGCTTGCATACCAAATTAGTACGCTGGGAGAACAAACTGTCTTAAAAGCAATTTACCAGTACCTTACATCCGTTGACCAAACAACGCATCCGGTAGACTTTCTTTATAATTTAGGAGGTGACAACAATGCTTGAATTGAGAAATGTTAGCATGCGCTTTGGCAAAAACACAGCGTTAGATGAAGTTGATTTGCATCTGGAAGATGGTGTATATGGTCTGCTCGGTCCAAACGGTGCAGGTAAAACTACGCTTATGCGTTGTATTGCGGGAATCCTCCATCCCACTCATGGAAAGATTTCCGGCGCGGATAACATAGGGTATTTGCCGCAGAAGTTTGGTATGTTTAAGGAACTCACGGTTCTCGAAACAATGGAGTACTTTGCTGCATTAAAAAATATTCCGAGGTCGCAGTATCGGATATGTGCGATGGAATGTTTAGAGCAAGTTCATTTGGCAGAGCGCGCGAAAGATAAAGTGGCATCCCTATCCGGCGGCATGGTACGCCGGTTGGGGATTGCGCAAACCCTTTTAGGATCGCCATCTCTCATTATGGTCGATGAACCGACAGCGGGTTTGGATCCCGAAGAACGGTTGCGCTTTAAGAATTTGATTTCCGGCATTCGCACAAATAGAATAATTCTGATTTCAACACACATTGTAGAAGATGTCGAATCAGTCTGCGATCACATTGTAATTCTGCATAAGGGACGTATTCTGGTTCAGAGTACAGCCGAGGACATTCGCAAAAAAGCGGAAGGCAAGGTTTTCTCTGTTCCCGCCGCACGAAAAAGCGAGCTAAGGGAACCATATTTTCTTCTGCGGGATGAGTATGTGGGCGGCGAGGAGTCGCTTCGTATATTATCGCAGCAAGAACAGCCCTGGAAACCTACAACCCCAACTGTGGAGGATGGATATATGCTGTATATCCATGAAGAGTTATGATCAACAGGTTGCAGCTCATTTGGATTACGCTTCGCCGTTCATTACTGCTGTTGTTTATACCGATCATCTGTATGTACGGGATTATACCGATAGTTGCAATCGTGTCGCCCCGTAATGAAGGATTGCAGAATACGATTATGGCATCCCGCATATTGCTTCCGCCAAGTGCACTTCTTTGGTATATGGCATATCTGCAAATGTGGATAGAGAGCGAAGGGCAGGAGGCTATGCGGGCGTGCAGCAAGGGGAAACACACCTGCGCACCGGAACTTATGCTCTTAGCCGCTTCTTTCATGCTGGCACTTCTGCCTGGTGCTTTCATCGTATCCACAGTGTATAATCCTATGTTTCACGAATATTTCTATATCTGCGTGCAGATACTCTGGACTGGCGGTATGCTCTATATTTTATCGGTACTGCTTCATTCAGTAGCCATGAGCAGTATGCTGGTTCTTTCTTATTTGCTGTTTTGTGCGTTCTTTTCAAAGGACAGCTCTATGCAAGGTTTCTGCCTTTTGAAACTGGAGGCTTTGCCTGGTTGGGAATCTTTGACGTCTAGCAGTCTTCCATTACTGTTATTCGCTATCTTATTAATTTCCATAGGGCATGTTGGGGAACGCTTTTTTTATAACAGAATGCATATACATTAAATGGTCATATAAACGCTCGCAAAATTCCACAACATTATATAACGAAAAAATAACGCCTTGTGTAACGCCCTGTAAGTTATAATGTTCAGTGCCAAACGGCACCGTACATCATAATTTGCAGGGCTTTTTGTGCTTTTAGAAACCAGAACAGTAAAGCACAATCCCCTTCTTTTCAGATGTGCTTGCTTTGTTTTTTGATAAGGTACAATAAGTTGCACAAATTGAAAAGCTGCAGATAAAGAGAGACATGGTTTACAGAACTTTGATAGAATGAAGTCGCGACACACCATTCTGAAAGGAGACAGCAAACCATGTCCGAGAAGATTGTACAGCTAAACGAGGAAGTAATCGGGTCAGCTCAAGGAACTTGTGCGAGGCAGCGTAGAGGAAACCTTCAACGAGTTGCTGGAGGCCGAGGCGGAGAAGCTGACCCAGGCGGCCCGGTATGAGCGCAATGAGCAGCGTCAGGGCTACCGCAGCGGCCACTACAGCCGCAGCCTCACCACTAGCTCCAGGGACGTCACTCTCAAGGTACCCAAGCTCAAGGGGATCTCCTTTGAGAGCCATCATTGAGCGGTATCGCCGCCGGGAGAGCAGTGTGGAAGAAGCACTCATTGAGATGTATCTGGCAGGCGTATCTGTCCGGCGTGTGGAGGACATTACCGAGGCGCTGTGGGGCAGCTAAGTCTCACCCTCCACCATCAGTGAGCTGAACAAGAAGGCGTATGTCCACATCGAGGATTGGCGGAACCGCCCGCTGCAGGAGGGATGTTATCCGTATGTCTATGTGGATGGAATTTATCTGCGGCGTAACTGGGGCGGAGAGTTTTGAAAATGTGGTTGTTCTAGTAGCAATTGCGGTCAATGAGGACGGATACCGCGAGGCTCTGGGTGCCGCTGAGGGCATGAAAGAGGACAATGCCAGTTGGATCAGTTTCTTCCAATGGCTGCGTGGCCGTGGTCAGGATGGGGTGAAACTGGTAGCCAAGATGCTCAAGGCGATCCACGCCCAGGAGTGTAAAAAGCTGCCAGGGAGAAAGCCAGGGCCGTGGTGGGAGAGCTTCGCTCCATGAAACTGAAGGAGGTGGCCAAGAAGGTGGAGGACAGCATTGAGGAGACTCTGACTTACTGCGATTTTCCCAGTGAATACTGGATCCGCATCCGCACCAACAATGTTGTTGAGAGACTAAACCGGGAGATCCGTCGCCGAACCCGTGTGGTGGGCAGCTTCCCGGACGGCAACTCTGCTCTGATGCTGGTCTGTGCCCGGCTGCGCCATGTGGCCGGTACTCAGTGGGGCAACAAAAAGTACATGAATATGAAGCGCCTGGATGCTACTGTTGAGGATGCCTCCATTGCTGGCTGACTTCATTCATCCCAGAGTCTGCAAACCAATTTGCGAAAAATTCCCGACACTACTTTCGTGCGATTTATTAGTTACTAAAAATATTGGCAGATTATACATTCACTCGTACATATGGTAATGTCAATCTTTTGCGGTCAGTATAGTAAGGTTTTCCGCTTCCAAAATCCGTAGTTATGTTTTTTCTTATTAAATCGCTCTGTATATTTCACAAAAAACGCTTGACTTTTACTTGGCAAAGTGGTAAAATTACTGTAGTTAAGGACTGGAAAGGAGGAGATTCCGATGGTTTAAGACATCCAATCCCTAGGACAAGGCTAATTCAGCCGCTATCTATGTTCTGGTTGACCAGAAGCGGCGCGGCATGGGCTGACATCCCGGAGCGCTACGGCCCTCACCAGACAGTCTACAGTCGTTTTTGCGAATAGCGGGATGATGGGACACTTTTGCGGATTTTCCACGCTTTGAGTATAGATGCTGGCTATGAAACGACAGCACATCTGTCAAAGCGCATCTGCAAAAATGGGAGCCAAATTCCGAAAACAACCAGTTTATCGGGACAAGCCGTGGTGAAAAGACCACAAAAATTTGTGCCGTTGTGGATATGCCTTTGGTAATCCGGTGCATTTTATTCTTACAGCGGACAGGTTCATGACGCCGCTGCCGCAATCCCTTTGCTGAAGGGAGTATCCATCTGCGGAAGCAATATTCTTGGAGACAAAGCACATGGTTCTTACAGAATTCGGGAATACATCACTTTCAGAGGAGCAACTTATACAATTCTGCCCATGGAGAATTGCGTCGAGCCGTGATTTTGTGATTTTACACCTATAAGGAGCGGCATCTTGTGGAGTGCTTCTTCAATAAATTAAAAGCCTTTCGAAGAGTTGCTACTCGCTATGATAAACTGGCTACCTCTTTTATCGTGTTTGTTCATCTTGCTTCCATTTGGCTTTTGGTGAAATAGCACAAAGAGTGTGCCTTTTCAGAGATGATTTAATAATTTTCATTCAATAATTTTATGCTTTTGAAAGGAGAACATCAAATGAAGAAAATGTTTGTGCTTCTGCTTGCACTATCGCTGACATTCATGATGGTTCTTCCTGCAAGTGCAGCAACATCCACAGAAAACAATATTCCCTCGAATCCCAATGCCCCTGTTTATCGTCCCGAAGACTTTGATTACCAAAGAGCCTACCAGTCAGATGCTGCCAAGATGGCACAATCTCAAGCGTTGACGGCACTACAGCCAGAACATACACGAGCCTCTTCCTCGTGGTACACATTACAATCTACTTATACCATGGTTGGTCAGCTGTACAGCAACTACTGTGTTCCTGCCTCTGTGCGTTCGATTCTAGGATACAATAACGGAGGATTATCATCTGCTCCCTCCCAATCAACAATTGCTTCTGCTCTTGGAACTGGTGCCCCCAACACCACAGGCACCGCATTTGATCTTGACATGCTGGATTATGTCAACGAACAAAATCAAAGCGGATTTGATTATGCATGGCACGAAAAAACAAAATCTAGCGTGAGTGATATGCAGACGAGAATTAAAATGTCGGTTGATCTTTATGATATGCCTCCTATGCTTTGGGTAATTACTACTTCTAGTAGCGAGTGGGGGATTGCATATAATCACGCTGTAACTGTTAATCAAATTTCTGGAGACAAAGCAACGATTGGTATTGGTGATCCGTGGCCTATGTACAGTGGCAGTGGAAATACCTTCTACACTATTTCCGCAAATGGAGTATATCAAGGCCTTCAAGCTATGATTTGGTAAAACTACAAACAAGGGACATGCTCTACACCGTGCAAAGCATGTCCCTTGTTCCATATCTTTTGAGAATGAGGTAGCTTAACAATGGGTAAATTATATAAAACTATATTTGCAATTATAGCAATGTGTATATTATTTACTTCATGCGATAACACACAGTCTATTACTCTGGGTAAAATTGCGGACGAAGATGAAATAATTGCCGTAATTAATGATAGCATATTTCTAGTTGAGTATGAAGCACGCTTACGAAATGAGTATGCAATCTACCGATACAATTCAAATACTAATGAACGTATTGATATTGGTTCTGTTTCTAACTTTGTAATGACATATGGCAGGCCAGTTCAACATAATAATTCGTTGTACATTTTTATAGCTTCAATGTTAGAAAATCAAATACAAAATAACATGTATTGTATTGATCTTAGTAAAAATACATTAACCAAACTATTTACAAGTCGAGATGACTACCCCCTGTCACCAGTTTCAGCAACTGACGATGAAGTACTATTTTTAGGCATGAACCACACTGATGAGTATTTAATTAGTTCTCATATTAGCAAGCTAAATGATTCCAAAAGCGATTCGGTACAACTTATAGAGAAGCGGTTTTCTGTTTTAAATGGAGGCGAAATTTTAATCAATTTCGCGGTTAATAATAACAATATATATATTTTATCAATGGTTAATCAAGATGATAAAATCACACACGTTATCGATATATATGATAATAAATATAATCATCTCTCTAGGTTGAAATTAGATTCGGAATTTGGCGATTTATACACCAATCAGAAAGTTACAAAATTTTATGTAGCAGGAAGATTCATTTTTTTGAGAACAACCAGCAACGGTTTTGTTGGGGAAATTCAAAACGACAAAGTTATGGTAAGAAAAGTTGATCCCAGACTCGATATGGCATATAAACCTTGTGGTTCTTATGAAAATGAATGTGTTTTCTATGTGATGAGAACTACGGAATTATATGTTCTGAATTTGGATTCAGGAGAAATAAAAGAACTTCCCTGGGAATACAACACTGATCACGTAATAAATCTGGTTCTCGCAAATGACAATGGATATGTTCTCCAACACTACAAAGAAGATGAAAAAGGAAATGCAACCAATCCAGAAATTGAGTTTTTTGAGGTAAATATGTCATAAATATTTTTGGCATTTCTGAAATTAACTTCTATAAACCAATTTTATAAAAATATTGCCAATATCAACGCTAGTGTTGGTGTCGGTTTTTCCATAACGTATGCGTCAAATTCATCGGTGGGTTTTCAGGATGAGATAAGGTACAATAAGTTTTTGTAAATTAGAAAAGGTTAAAAAGAGACGTGGTCTGCAGATTTTTGGTAGAATGGAGTTGCGACACACCATTCTGAAAGGAGACAGCAGACCATGTCTGAGAAGATTATACAGCTAAATGAGGAAGTTATCAAGGATCAAATCAAAGAGTTAGTGCGAGGCAGCGTAGAGAAGACCCTCTGCGAGCTGCTGGAGGCCGAGGCGGAGAAGCTGACCCAGGCGGCCCGGTATGAGCGCAATGAACAGCGCCAAGGCTACCGCAGCGGCCACTACAGCCGCAGCCTCACCACCACTTCCGGGGATGTCACCCTCAAGGTACCCAAGCTCAAGGGGATTTCCTTTGAGACCGCCATCATTGAGCGCTATCGCCGCCGAGAGTAGCGCGGAAGAAGTGCTCATTGAAGATGTACTTTGCCGGGTGGGCACTATCCGTACTCCATTGCCTGCTGACTTCATTCATCCGAAGCCTGCAAAGCAATTTGCGAAAGGACCTTGGCACTACCCTATTGCGAGCATATGTCGCACAATACTCCCAGCAAAACAAAACGGGCATTGCTGAACTCATAACTGCAGGTGGATAAGGTAAGGATTTTTTCACTGGCGGCTGGCCTGACATCGCTTGTAAAGATAGAACGGTCTATGGCCGCTGCCACCCAGGCTTCCCAAGTCAATTCATCACGGAAACCAACGTCCCATGCGTCGGCTTCTACATCGGTAACATATACGGTCTCTGTTATCTTATACGGACAAAAGGGTGGAAATGCAACAAAAAACGGGATAGAATGCCTATCCCGCTTTTCTTGTATGGAATTCCGCGAAATAAGCTGCCGCGTACAGATAGGCACGTCGCCTCTCTGCTTATTCTTAGATAATGGAGTCATCCAAAAGGAAATCGATCACGCCGATATTAAGAATGCCGTTATCGTCGTACCACCGTTTGCGAATATCGTGGCGCACAATGATTTTGGGAAAAGAATCCCCTGTCAAGAATAGCGGTTTGTTTTCGGTAACTGCTTTCTCCTCTGTTCCAAGGGCATATGCGGATTGGATATACGTCCTCTTTCCGCCGGAAGTTGCGATAAAATCAATTTCCCGCGCCACCTGTGCTATTGTACCTGCTGAATTGCGTTCGTTGTTGTATACGATTCCAATATCGACGGCGCATTCCCGAATGATCAGGTCGTTGAAAAGAATATTTTCCATAATGTGGGTCATTTCCTGCTGGCGAAACCCGGTGCGAGCATTTCTAAGTCCCACATCTTCACAGTAATATTTGTTGGGATAGCTAAAATAGCTTTTGCCTTTGACATCCCAGCGTTTGCACTCTGTAAAGAGGAATGCGTCTGCCAGATGGTCGATATATGCCTTTACGGTATTGAGCGCAACGGTATTTTCTCCGCTCCGTTTTTGCATGGTGTTAATAGAAGCTGCTAATTTGGTTGGGTTAGTTAGGGATCCGATAGACGAACAAAGAAGGTCAAGGATAGCGGATAACACGTCTTCTCGTTTGATACCCTTTCGCTCAATAATATCTTTCAAATAGACTTCTGAAAAGAGCGATGAGAGATAATTCATTTTGGCAGAGTCCGTCGGGCGGGAAAGGATAAGCGGAAGTCCTCCGTAAAAAGCGTAATTTTCAAAAGCCTCTTCCTTGTCCCCGCCGGTTGCGGAATAATATTCCGCAAAACTGAGAGGATGCACTCGAATTTCATCGCTGCGCCCGCGGAATTCCGTTAAAATATCCGAAGATAGCATTTTTAAATTGCTGCCGGTAACATAGATATCTATGTTCGGAAGAGACTTTAAATCATTGAGCGCATCATAAAAGGTGATTTTCATTCCCTGCGCATTATAGGGATTGGGAACCTGGTCAGACATTTGGATCTCATCTACAAAGAGGTAAAATTGTTCAGAGCTATGCTCTACGATTTTTCGGACGTGTGCTGCCAATTCCAAAGGATTGCGGTAACGAATATCCCGGGCGAGATCAAGTTCAAAAGATAAAATACGCTCCTCCGACACCCCCTGGCTCAGAAGATAGTTCCGAAACAGGTTGCGAAGCAGATAGGATTTTCCGCAGAGTCGGATTCCTGTGATTACCTTCACCTGACCGTCCCACATAAAAGAGATGAGTTTTTTTAGGTACCGATCACGTTTTATTTCCATAACCATATCCTTCTGTTGAAAACTTGCCATTACTACAATGCTACTTTTCAACGGATATTATACCTTACGGGAAATCTCAAGTCAAGACTCCTTGCTGAAATGTTTCCTGTTTTTTTGATCAAGTTTCCAGTAAGCATTTAGGTCGCTTTTGCTTATATTGTTTATTGATGAATACGAGCTAGAGTTTATTTGCAAAAAAGGACAGGTAGCCGGCTGACTTTCGGAATATAAGACTTGATAATATTCCCGCAAGTGAATATAATGGTAGCATGAAAATGGGGAGGTATGCGCAAATGAAATATATGTCCACATCGGAAGCGGGGCAGAAATGGGGCATCTCAAAACGGCGTGTGATTGTGTTGTGCAAGGAGGAGCGCATCCCCGGCGCACAGATGGCCGGTCGGAATTGGATTATCCCGGAAGATGTGGAGAAGCCCGCCGACGCCCGCATCAAAAGCGGAAGGTATATCAAGCAAAATCAGGGGGATGCAACGAAACATGGCAGTGCCGGCCAATATTAAGACCCTGCTCTCCGGCAACGTGGTGGAATGGACGAGGAAGGACATGCACCTGACAGAAGGTCGGAATACCGGATTCCGAAAAATCCGCAACGCCCTGCACAACAACGGTTCCCCGGAACCGCTGTTTGAGACCGATGAGGAACGCACCTATTTCTCCACGACACTTTATGTTCATCCGGACTTTGAAAAATCTAAAACGATCACCCGTGATGGTAATGATGGTAATCGTGATGGTAATGATGGGCTTACCGAAATGGAGCTTGTCGTATTCAGCAAAATCAAAAATTTTCCGAGACTATCTGTACAGCGCATAGCCGACAGAATCGGCGTGTCAAAGCCCACAGTAGAAAGAGCGCAGAGAAAACTGAAAGAAAAGGGCTTTATTCAACGTCAGGGTTCTACCCGAGGCAGCTGGATTCTATTGAAGTAAGGGAGGCGGTCAAATGGCAAGACAGTACAAGCTGGCCAGAAAGATGAAGGAGATCGCCTTGACTGCGGCGGTCAAAGCGTTGGGCGTCACGCAGCCCACACTCAGCGGATGGGAGAGCGAGCGGAAAACGCCTTCTATCGAAGGACTGATTCGCATGGCGAAGTTTTATGAGGTAACGACGGATTTCCTGTTGAGACTGACCGCCGGCAGCGAACCGCGCCCAGACTGGCTGCAGCCAATTGCTCCGGAGATCCTTCCGGTTCTTCATGAAACGCCGGTCTATGTGCCGGAAAAGGGGTGGGCATTCGTGGATGCGGCAGATAGACAGCTGCGTCTTGCAAATGGCGATTTATTGTCTTTCTCCGATGTGAACAGCGCATATCTTCTGCCACTTGGACGAGGTCTGGGTGGAACCGATTTCCTCGGATACTTATCTTCGGGAGCAGCTGCGAGGGAGGTACCGGGTGAAAGGGCGCTATGTAGAAAACGAAACCGGACAGCGGTTTCATCCGATGGAAACCGGCCAACTTTTGTTGGACATCCTTTTTTTGGACAGTAGGAAAGAAATAAATGTGATTGCTGCGGTGGCTGATACGAGGAGGAGCTCACAAAACGGGAGGGAACAGTATGAGCAATGAAAAAGTATATGGTATGCGTTTTGGAAAAATCTACTCCCTTCTGGTCGCTAAGGCGCAGAAAAAGGGGCGCACATTGGAGGAAGTGAACCAGGTGGTTTCCTGGCTGACCGGATATACCGCCGGGGAAATTGAAAAAGCCGCAGAAAGCCCCCTGACATACGGCGACTTTTTCCGCAATGCGCCCCGCCTGAACCCGAACCGGAAGTTGATTACCGGCGTCGTATGCGGGGTGCGTGTGGAAACGGTTGAAGAGCCTCTGATGCGGGAGATTCGATATCTGGATAAGCTCATTGACGAGCTTGCCAAAGGCAAGGACATGGAGAAAATACTGCGCACGCAGGCGCAAGCCTGTGAAGCAGACGAAAAACCTCATATAAAAACCTATCAGTTCGACGCAGTTATTGAACCGGTACCTGAAAAAGGCGGCGCTTATGTGCGGTTTCCTTACGATATCCGCAAGGAGTTTGGAAAAGGCAGAGTGAAGGCGAAAATCACCTTTGACGGGGAACCCTATTCCGGGAGCATTGTGAATATGGGCGCTAAAAATGAGGACGGCTCCATCTGCTATATCATCGGGATTCGGAAAGATATTCGGGGCAAAATAGGAAAACAGCCGGGTGACACCGTCAAGGTTACGGTGAAAGCTGTCCGGCAATAACTGCGAGGAGGGAAAACCATGTGGGAGTGCCCAAAATGCGGACGGAAATTCAAGCGCGCGAACCAGGACCACTACTGCGGCGCCGCCCCGCAGAGCATTGCGGAATATATCGCACGGCAACCGGAGGAGGTTCAGCCGTATCTTTTTCAAATTGACGAGGCAATTCGGAGCGCATTGCCGGATACCATGCAAAAGATTTCCTGGAGTATGCCGACGTACTGGAAAAAGCGGAACCTAATCCAGTTTGCGGCCTTTCAAAAGCACATTGGCCTGTATCCCGGCCCGGAAGCGGTGGAGGCTTTCGCGCAACAGCTGCAAGGGTACAAAACAAGCAAGGGCGCCATCCAGTTCCCCTATGAGGAGCCGCTCCCCCTTGACTTGATTGGCGAGATTGCGGCATGGTGTGGAAAGGAGTATGGAAAATGATGGGCGCAGATACACTCCTGTTCTTTGAAGGGCACATGGACGCTCTTACACTCTACGAAAAGCTGGAAGAACGAATTCTAAGTGAAATCAACAATGTGCGTATCAAGACACAGAAAAGTCAGATTTCCTTTTATAACAGGCATCTGTTCGCCTGTGTCTCATTTATGCGGGTGCGCAAAAAGAAAGACTGCCCAAAGAATTATATTGTCGTAACCTTCGGTTTGCAATATAAAGTGGAATCCTCTCGGATCGACATTGCGGCCGAACCTTACCCCAACCGTTGGACGCATCATGTGCTTGTTTCCCGGCCGGATGAAATTGACGAGGAATTGATGGGATGGATCAAGGAAGCGGCGGAGTTTGCTCATCAAAAATAACAATAGCACTATATAAAACGGGTGTGCCAAAGGTTCCCCAATACAAAAGTTGGGGAAGCTTTTCGACTCCAATCTATACGAAAAAAGGGGCTGTCTCAAAATGATTTTTTAAAATCATAAGAGGCAGCTTTTTTGCCGTCCCGTGGGCCAAATCGTCATTTATCTATCCGTCTGCGGTTAAAAATAAGCAAAAACAGCGCACAAAATTTGAGGGGCGTCTGATATGATCCCCCTAAAGTAGACCACGGAAATATGCAAAGTCTATTTTAGGGGG
>OIYW01000582.1_pt1 | contig 32375 bp, 32 predicted proteins | sample 1588351 | NCBI WGS metagenome assembly OIYW01 (sample SAMN03283268) | human gut metagenome | biome: human-associated habitat; material: feces | host: Homo sapiens | place: USA | collected 2013 | reverse complement strand
AATGCGAAGCAATCCGTGTATCATAGGGGTCAAAATACCTTTTGACCCCAACATCTTATGTATGAATGCGGAGGGATGAAAGCATGAAGATACTTCTGATCAATGGGAGTCCTAAAGGTAAAAGAAGTAATTCGTTAAAGCTTGCATACAATTTTATTGAAGGATTTAAAAATGGATGTACGGATGATGAAGAAAGCATCTCCATCGATGAACTCCATGTAGCTTCAATGAATATAGCTGCGTGTAAAGGATGCTTTGCGTGCTGGCAGAAAACGCCTGGCATATGCTGTATCAAGGATGATATGCAAAAGGTTATTGAAAAGCTGATTGAGGCCGATCTTATTCTGTGGTCTTTTCCACTGTACTATTTTAATGTCCCAGGTATCTTAAAGAATTTGATCGACCGTCAGCTTCCTATGAGCCTTCCTTTTATGAGTTCAAAACAGAACGGATACGGAAGCGGAAGTCATGACTCCAGATATGATATGGAAGGTAAAAGACATGTTCTGATTTCCACCTGTGGCTTTTATTCTGCTGTTGAAAACTATGACAGTGTATTGCGGATGTTTGATCATTTTCTCGGCAAAGGAAATTATACGACCATCTTTTGTGGTCAGGGAGAATTATTCCGTGTAAAAGAATTGTCTGCAAGAACAGATGAATATCTTTCCACTGTAAAATGTGCCGGCTCAGAATATGCAATGACCGGAACAATCTCTGAAGAAACAGATGCAATACTCCACACGCTTTTATATCCCAGAGAGGTATTTGAAAAAATGGCGGATGCCAGCTGGGGCATAAGTAAAACGACCGGAGAAAAAGAACCGGATGATCTTGTATTTACCCGGCAAATGGCCGCTCTTTATAATAAAGATGCCTACGATGGAAAAGACCGCGTGCTTGAGATTCACTTTACTGATTTGGATCACACCTACCAGATTCAGCTTAGCAAGACAGGAAGCGAAGTATTTACTGATGGACGTCTTTCTCCAACTACTCGCATAGATACGCCTTTTACTGTATGGTCAGCTATTTCCCGTGGAGAAATCGGTGGCGCAGAAGCATTGGGGAAACAGATGTATACGGTATCCGGCGACTTTTCCTTGATGATTGATTGGGATAAAATCTTCGGAAGCGCATCTGTGATCAAAAAAACAGAGAAAACGCCTCAAAATATAATTGAACAGAAAAAGCCTTCCATGACGACAATGCTGATACCATGGATTACGTTCTGGATCGCTGTTTCTATTCATCCGGAAGTCGGAGCTATGATAACACTTCTCGTGATTGCAACTATACCGTTTATTATGAGAAAACATAAATTTGTCATCTGGGATCAGCTCTCTATGGCAGCTGTTGCTATACTTTCTGCAGCGGCAAATATAACCGGAAACGGAGTTCTTCCAACAAACATCGGATATCTTGTATTTGGACTCTTCTGGCTGCTTTCATGCCTGACAAAAGAACCTTTATGCGCTGCATATGTAAAATATAATTATGGGGGTGAAAATGCGCATCAGAACCCTCTCTTTATGAAGACAAATTATATTCTTGCCGCGGCATGGGGCACGCTATATGTACTGACAGCAATCTGGACCTTTCTGTTTAAGAAAGCCGGGTTTGGAAATGTACTTATCCTTGTGAATAATCTGATTCCTATATTGATGGGACTTTTCACAGCATGGTTTGAAAAATGGTATCCTGCACGGATGGCAAGAGGCAAGAGAAAATAGTATTTTCTCTTGCCTCTTGTGATTCTTAACTACCTCTTTCAATATATCTTCTGTACGCCCAATCTTTGACAATTCTAAGATAACATCTCCATGTTTAAATCTACAACTCTTTCAACAATTCCAACAATTCTTCCTTACTGAAACTTCCACTTCCCATTTCTTCTCCGCCAATAATCTGGTCAGCAAGAGCCATCTTCTTTTCCTGCAATTTTACAATATTCTCTTCTATTGTTCCCTTGGCAATTAATTTGTAAACGGTTACTATATTCTCCTGTGATCATATCTCTCCTGCACTTCCGTTACATATTATTGATATCTCTTGCACTATTTATATTCCTAGCACTATTACAATACTGCTCTGCCTCAGTATGCTTTGCTCCATTAATATTTATAACTCAAACTCTTTCAACAGCTTTTCCTGATATTCCTTGTCAACTGCCGCTTTCAATATATCTTCTGTACGCCCACGCTTTGACAATTCAACATTTAACCGATTAATTCTGCTTTCTCCTTCTGCTCTGCCCTCTGTTCGTCCTTCTGTTATTCCAATCTTACGACCAGCTTCAATTCCTCGTCTTTCTGCGGTTAACATCCCTATATTGTAATCTCTGATTGCCCTTTGTCTTGTCTCGTATTCTAACCTGTTCTTTTCATCTGCACTTAATTTATCCAATACGTCATATGCTTCTTCCAATTCAGAATTTTTCTTTGCCATTTCTTCAAAATCCTTTCTGGTTTTTCCTCCAAGAAAGCGCATCCACTACAACAGACTTGTCTCATTCTTCTCTTCCGGCGGAAGTTTCGACAATTCTAAGATATGCATCTCCATAAGATCTGTATACTCTTTTCCTGTCTTTGCATCACAGAATACAATTCTACGATAACATTCTTTATCATCTTGAAAATGATCATATGCAAGAATACTCACATGGATACACTTCTTCAAACAATCGTATCCCTCACCTTCTTTGATTTCACCTGCATACATCTTACTCAAATAATAAACAGAACGGTTTGCCCAGCAATCAAATGCTTCTACCTGCATCTCAAAATCAATTTGTTCCCCATCCTTCAGTCTCACCCGGACATCTAAGATTCCATACTTATCATCTTTCGATTCTTTTCTGAGAATCGTAGGCATAAGTTCCGTATTCTCAACCTCACTGGATGGAAGATTTAACAATGCTGCAATAATATTCTTACGGATGTTATCATTCTGCATCAATTCCTTGAAACAGAAATCTACCGTTGGAAGCATGATAAAGTCTTCCTGCTTCTCTTTCAATGTTTTGCTTTGTGATGTTGCTCTCTTAGTTGATACACGTTTTTTGTTTTCTTTCATAGAATTCTCCTCTCTTCTGTGCAATGAATGATTGCCTGAAGAAGAGGATTCTAAAGTTATATTTATCTTAACACAAGATAGTTTTCTATGGAAGTAACTATCCCTTAAAATCAGATATTTAAGAAACTTACTCCATTACATAATCTTCAAACAATATTCATCTTTTTGGGTTGTCATCGGATTATCTGCTCGAAAATCTGAGCTTATTGAATAATTACCGATTTGGTTCATAGATCTTTTTGCAGTTCATCAGAATGATGACTGCGTGGTATTAGATTAGCATGAGAATTCTATTATTGCAAGCTGAATTTTTTAATGCTCTGGTATTCTCAGATTTGTGTTACTATTCTCACTACGTGCTGCCGGTAGCATACCTTTCAATCCGCAAGTAGAAGAAGTGCTGGAATAGTCCTTAGATATTCCAGCACTTCTTCTACTTCCTTACTGTACTTACAATGCTTTGTCTGAAATTTAATAGTGCCTGACACCACTGTGTTTTAATTCGGATAATAAATACCACATGGTTAAAGCCTGCCTCAATTGCATCATGAATCGAGTAATCCATGATGATATGATTTGAAGCATCAACCGGCTCCAACTGTTTGATTCCTGTTCCAAAACGGCTACCGATACCGGCCGCCATGATAAGTAATGTTGTATTCATAGTTTTTCATACCTTTTTCTGACAATATTCTTATATCATAGTTTTCATTCTTCACATCTCAGCCGACCAAAATGGATCGTTGCCTGCTGCTCACCTCGTAGCGGTGTATGAAGTTTTGAGTAGCTACCGTGTGAACTTCCACACGGCTTTATTTTGTCGAATACAGACGCTAATTCGACAACATTCGACTTTTTAGTTGCGTTTTACGTTTACGGTTTAGTACCAGTGGTCTGGCACTTGGTATTCCCAGGATATTCTAATACTTTTTCATTTTCTGCGTTTTTTCTACTGATAATTTTATAACCTATAAAATATATTACTCCACCTACGGCTCCGCCAAGTGTATTATAAGTTAGATCTGAAATTTGAAATGTTCCAAGGTGGAATAATAACTGAGCAAACTCTATCATAAATGAAAATACTGCTACGATTTTTGTCACCTGCCAAACAGTTTTTCCAAACCAAATTCTCTTAGATTCACCAAGTAATTCTTTTTGAAATGCCCATAATAGCAAACTAGAAAACGGAACAAATAATATAAAATTTTCTATCGATTCAGTTGTAAACTGACCATTCTCATATAACCCCCATCCTCCAAAAATTTTTTCAAGAGGATCAGGCCATATCGCACGATTTAATACGGTCTTATGTAATATCATAGCGGTATAAAAGGCTAATGAAAAAGTGCGTCGAAAATTTGGTGAAATCTTAAATGTTCCCCACCATGTTGCAAACATATTTCGAAGCAAATTATTCTTTTTCCATTCATGTTCTTTTGCATACAAATACAAGAACATTACTAAAAATGCAAGAAGAATGGCGTTCCAAAATGGCTGATAGAGTGCCAATAATACGCTATAGAATATTTTGTTAAATATTTCGATTATTTTACTTTCCATTACTCCCTCTAATAGATATATGCTCTGTTGTCTCCAAATTAAGAAAAAATATATAAATACATTTTCCTATTTTTTTAGATTTCATAATTTTTTAGATTTTTGAAAGATATTTTTTAATATATATTGGCATCACAATTGATGAAACAAGCATAGCAATAACTGTACCAAGAAGAACACCAACAGATTTCATTCCTAATATTGAGCCAAAAAAAATTGATGCAATCACATTAACAATACTTTGAATTATCGCAATAATAACAGATACTTTCATTAGGGAAAGTCCATTTCCGATTTGTGAATACACAGCATTCCACATGTAAACTATAGCATACACAGCCATCAAAGGAATAAGTCCCTGTTGAAACGTCATATCACGTTGCAGCCAAATATGAACAACTGGTTTAAAAACAATTATAAGGAAAATGCAACCAATTGTAGCCATCCCCCATAGACGTAGCATCTTTTTCTCAGCCTTTTTTATTCCACCAATATCCCCATCAACCTTTCGAACTGTAATTGCAGACCAATATGGTGCAATCATTATAGAAAAAACTGCAGTTATCATTGAAAAGAGCTTATTTGCTGTCGTATACGGTGTGACCTGCACTGGCCCACATATTTGTGTAATTATTATATTGTCTGTCGCATATAAAATCATTGCTGCGATTTGAATAATAAAAAACTGTATTCCAAGTCCTGTTGTATCCTTTGCCTCTTCACGACTAAAGTATTTTACTCTCGGTATAAAGTCTCTATTATACTTAAATAATTTCAATGTAAAAAATAATTCTACAACAAGGTTAGATATTCCATAGGCTATCGCAACAAAAACAAGGTTTCTGTTTGTATATTTTTTTAATACGACTACACTAGAAAGCATTAAGGCCTGCTGTACTAATCCCATTAAGTTAGTAATATGATTTTTTTGTAATGCTAAATATACGCTTTTACATATTTCCATTACAAAGCTTACACACATACAAATAATGCTGATATTCATAACTATCGTAAGATTATCACTAAAATTCGCTTCGACTTTGAAGAATGATTTCCAGTTGATGAGGCTAAACAATGCAACAGTGACAATCATCAAAATCATAACAATAATGGTTAACATTATGTATGCACTTGAAACATATTTCCTTGTTTTTAGGCTATCATAATTTTTTAAATTCTCTGCAAGCTTATTTCTCAAACCATTTCCGATGCCTATATCAAATAAAGAAATCCAAGACAAAACACTTAACACAGTTGCCCATACACCATATTTTTCATCGCCAAGATATGCTAAAGCAACAGGAATATACAAATAACTCAATAGCATCGACAATGGTTTATATACTAATCCAAGTGCAATATTTTTATTGATATTCTTTTCACTAGTATCTATTTTTATAATTTTTTTATTACTCATTATGGACAAATCTCCTTTAATATAAGAGTTCTTCCTTTGATATTTGTCGTCCTATATCAACATTTTCTTTTATCAGTGACTCAAAAATAACATATCTCTCTTAAAAGTTCACTTACTCTATTTCAAGTCAACACATTTCAGTTTTCCATTCACCTAACATCGAAAGAAATAACAAATTCATAAATACTCCTTCTGAATTTACACATAGAAGATAGAAAATAAAGGCACCTATTGTAAATGCCATTCCATAAGGCAATTTTTTACTGATATTCTTAAACATTAATATCAGTGCAGTAATTGTCAAAATAACGCCTGCATTCATAGCAAAACTTGCTAGTCCGTTTGATATATTAACAATACCATACCGTTGAAGTGCTTCCGTTTTATTGGCCGAAAAATACCCAATTCCTGCAATTGGTTTTTGGAATGCACTTGTAAATCCACCTAACGTATCATTGTATCTTGTATAAAAAGATCCTCCCGAATCTCTTCCTGCTATTTTTGTTTGTATTACTCCAGTCTGTGACTCAACAACAAACAAAATAATCAGTAGCACCAATACAGCCAATTTTAATTTTGTATTTCTATCATTTTCCTTCTTTTTTAATGATACAGTCAGCAATACTACACCTAGGCAAATGAATCCAGTCGTTGAAAAAGTTGTAAATATTGTAATAATTAAAAGTATAATGGATATTCTATACTTTGATGCCTTCATATCAAAATTGTCATCATCACAAAGCAAGAAAAGCAAAGCAAAATTCAAAAATATCTGATGACTTCCAGGCTCATTAAACATTCCTGCGTTTCTTCCGAAAACAGGAATATTTGTCCATCCCAATGTATAAAACGGTGTTAAATAAAAACCATTTAATCCGTTAAATTCTAAGTGCATCAGCGGAATGTTATTTCCCAAAATATCTCCCCAAATAAAGCATATTAAACTTATTCCAGCTTCTAACAGCATTATTTGCGTATATATTTTTGTAAAATTTCTAAACGAAATAAAGTCCTGTAGCATTACAATGTACGCAACATTAGCAAGTAATATTATAAGGTCATTCACACGGAAGCCATTCTTATAATTAATAATACTTGTCAATACAAGCGCAGCAATCAATCCCATATAGAGATTGAAATTTGATTTTGTCAATTGAAAGTTATTATAATATCCCATCATAAAAGCGGCTCCAAGTAGCATTACCGCCATTATTGGCATACGAAGCACCTGAAAATACAAAGATCCCATTCCCAGTACTCCTATAAACACACATATATATTCCATGTGTACCTTTTTAATCTTCACCTTTAATCTCCTTATATATCAACAGTAAATTCTCCAAATTTTTCTTCGGATCATGAGTAAGTTCGGCATGTTTCTTTCCCTTTAACGCCATTGTTTTTGTATGTTCAGCATTTTCAAACATTTCTTTTATGTAAAAAGCAAGCATATACGGTTCATCAGCCGGATACAAATAACCTTCTTCACCATCACGCAGCATATTATGTACACCTCCTACCCTAGAAGCTATTACTGGAACTCCCAGTAACATCGCTTCTCCAACCGAATTAGGAGAGTTTTCAATACTTGATGGTGAAATAAATATATTGGAATCCAAATAACGTTTTTTCATTTGCTCTGCATTTAGTTTTCCAACGAAGAAAACATTATTTTTCAAACCGCCATTTTGTATTAAATCCAATATATATTGCTCATATGCATTTCTTTGATATTTTGGAATCTCATAATAGTTTTTTCCGCCAATATATAATTTCACATCAGGATAGATGCCTTTAACAATTTGCAATGCATTCAGCATCAAATGCAGCCCTTTAATCGGATAATGTGCCTGACTGCAAAATAGACTATGAACTTCACATTTTTCATATTCCCAACTTCCGGAATAAAATTCATCCCTTAAAGTCTCATTGTTATGGTGATAACATACCTTCGGATTTATTTCCCAAGTACACGCTTTATCCCAATCTGTTCTTCCAATAACATGTCCGACTTTTTTTATGGCCTCACATTCAAGATACCCTTTCTCTCGAAAAAGTCCTTCTCCTCGCTTTAAGTTTCCTTTAACAATATCTTTCAAAGTCTTTCCATGCAAAATGTGTTCTGGAAGATATGCACCATAATGCTTAGCATATACAGAAACCATCCCTTGTATAGAAATAACCACTCGATCTAATAAATCAGTTGCTTCAGCAGCTTCTACCATTGCTAACGAATGCTGGTTTTCTGTGCCCCAAATATGTATTACATCCGGCTTAAATTCGTGTAAAGCTGTGATTAGCTGTGAAACATATTCTTTTCCTAGCTTTTGCGAAGAATTCGTGTTACACGGTATTCCTCTATATTTATATCCGTCTACTTCTCCGGCCATCTTTTTCTGAGAATCAAAAATATATACTAAGTCTATATTTTTCATACTAGAAAGATGTTTTGACAGTCCAACCATCCAGCCTCCCACAAATACAGCAGGCGAATTTTCTTTTTCCGCTATTGCAGGGAGAATTATATTCCCTAACCACATTACTCTCATTTATATCTGCTCTCTCACTTTCCTTATACAAACTGCCGGATTTCCCGCCCAAATTTCTCCATCTGGAACATCTTTTGCTACAACTGAGCCAGCTCCTATTACTGAATGTCTTCCAATCGTAACACCCTTCAGAATCATCGAATTAGCTCCAATAAATGCTCCTTCCATGATTCGGATCGGCTTTGATTTTCCGCCCTCTGAATCATGTTCCAATCTATCTGAATACGCTATTGGGTGAAAGTCGGTATCAAATATCTGACAGTTTCCTCCAATCATTACATTGTCTTCAATGGTTACCGATTCTACGCTCACAACTGTAGAATTCGAAATTCCAACATTGTTGCCAATTTCTATTTTTCCGTTTTGCAAGGTTCGAAATACAGTTCTAAAGTCATTTCCGATAATATTATATTTTTTTCCTGACATTATCGTAACATTGCTTCCTAAAGTAATCGACCCTTTGCAGTTGCTCCTAATCGTGACGACTCCACGAATATTCTTTGGTTTTCCTTCCATATTGACACCCATGATTTTAAATATGAATTTATTAATCATGTCTTCTCTGAGATACCTCATCTCAGAGAAAATTTTATATACTTGCTTTAAAATCATGACTTTTTACCTTCCAGCACAAACGATCTTATTTGTTGTGCATACGAATCTTGTGCCTTTTTGAACAGCAATATGTTATGACAATATGCATCATATACTTTTTCGTCCATAAAAGTTTCTAAATCTATATCTTCAATGTTGTGATACACATATCCAGCCTTGAACTCTGCAACAGCTTTCAACGCCTTACAATCCGTTCCAATAACCGGCGTTCCGTTAAATAAGATATCGTATATCACGCCACTACTATGTTCTGAATATGCACCCGAATAATTTAAAATACAGTATTTACAGTTTCGAATGCCATTAACATATTCTTCTTCATTCAAATATTGCAATTTTAAATTAATATTCTTTTTATTCTGGCACACGTTTTTTAACTTTTCTCCCAGTTCCGCATCTACTGGATATCCCGCAATCACAACCCTGTAATTCGTTTTTGCAAGACGTTGCACCACTTCCAAGACTCCTTTGTCTTTTGTAATAATTCCAAAAAAGCCAAAATCATATTCTTTGAATTCAAAAGGTATCAATGTCTTTTCATCTTGACTGCCAGTATATATATAATCTGTAACTACAGAATAAGGGATTTGATATTCACTTCCAATTAAATCATCTGGACAAATCATCCCTTTTATTTTATTTTTTGCCGTTTTATAAATAAAACGTTTTACAGTCGAATCCAAACTCATCGTATTATATTGGATCATATATATCTCTTGTTTTTTTGCCCATAGTACAATCCCGATGTAAACTGTTGATACTGCACTACTTTGAAATATAATCACATCATCTTTACACAAGTCGAACAGTTGCCGTAAATTGCATAACTCACGTCGTTTGTTTTCTATCGAGCTGCAGCTAGATTCTGCATTATAATCCAACAATAGCAAGTCCTCTTCTTTAAACTTGTCTTTGTATACTGGACCACCCGCAATTTTCACATTACAAGCACTTTTAAACAAGTCCAAGTAATTTTGAGCAACGGTAAAGTAATGGCCAACTGCGTTTCCATCTATTACCATGCTACATATATCTGCTATTATTATTTTTTTAATCATCTATCAATTTCCTTATGATACTGTTTTACTTTTTAGTTTTTGTATCTTTCTTGTCAATTCTGTTACTGTTTCTTTTAAATTCCCGTGTTTAGCCGACAAAATAATTGTTTCAATTTGTCTAGATATTTTTATAATTGGATTTCTCCAACCATATAACCTGTACGCTCTTTCTTTGTAAGAAAAATCTTCCACAACGTATTTTTGAAAATTAATTTTTTCTTTGATATCATATGTCTTCAATTCAAAAAGTTTACGATACCCTTTTGGCAGACATTCAAATGATACTGATGTATGCGTAGCATCTCCAGTAAGTCCAATATTTAAAACCATATTCTTTGTTGGAATAATTGTAAGTCCATTATTCAAATACTGGTTACTAATCATAATCGTTTCAAAATGTTCTTTTCCTGAACTCTTATGAATTTTACTCGACGGAATAAATCCCTTTGAGAATTTATGGAATTCTATATATTGTCTAATCATTTGCGAATAATATGGACTATCCAGGTGAGTATACTCATTATCCCATCGTGAAACCACTCTGCTCCAAGAAGCCCAACATCCTACGGTAAAAGTTGTTGAAGAAAAAAAATAATCATAAGGGCAATAATTCGTTTGTTCGTCAATATTCAATCCGGTAATAAGTGAAATACGTGCATCATTCTCATACTCATCTAATAACTCCTTGCAAAATTTAAAAAAAGATACTGTCGGAACAACATCGTCCTCAATAACAATACATTTATCTGTCTGTGAAAAAGCCCATGTTTGAGCGATATATCCAGATGGATCACAGCCATAGTTTTCTTCTTGATAAAATCTATGAACTTCACAGTCCCAATCAATATTCTCTGCAATTGCTCTGCATTTTTTTATGTTGATAATATCATCCTGTCTTCCAGGTCTTGGGCCATCTTGATATAAAAACAAGCGACTCGGCTTAGCCTTTCTCACTTGTTCAAACACCTGTGCAAATTGTTCATGTCTCGTAAAAAATATCAATAATACTGATATATCTACTAATGCTTCTTTCATTCTCATAAATCCTTTCATTCAAAAAATGAGAGCCAATCTGTTTTGAAAATATTCTCGCTCTTTTCTAATTCTAATATATATTTTTGACGCAATTTGCTTGACTCCATTAGTTCTCTTAACTTCATATAAATGTCATTTGTATTAATTTCTACGATAGAGCCATTTATTCCATTTCTCAACTGTTCTCTAGCACCCGAAACATCCGTTGTTACAATAGGTTTCTTAAATATTTTTGCTTCTGAAACAGTCGTAACATACCCCTCATGTCTTGATGTCTGAACATATATATCACAGTTTTTAAAATACGGATATGGGTTCATCCGATTTCCTAACAAATGAAAACAATTTTCTACATGTTCCTTTTGAATTTCTGTTTCCAAGTTTTTTCTTTGGGTTCCCTCACCCAAAATATACCATTGAAACTGCAAGCCAGCATTTTTTAATTTTGAGCAAACATCAATCGCAATGTCATAACCTTTTTGCTCTTCTAATCGCCCAACTGTAAGTAACTTTAGAAATTTATCTTTCTTATACTCCTCTGGATAAAACATTTCTGACTTCATCACAATTTCTGTTTTTGGTACAATATTTAATGCTGTGCTGATCTTCTCTTTAAACTCTGGAAAAATATTTATAAACTCTTTAACGAGCTGATTTGATACTGCGAAGAACTGATCCACACAATTAAGATATTGTCGTAGCCTATCGATGGAATATTTTGTAGTTTCAAAATCATTATGTATCCATGTATATTTTTTAGAAGCTGTCACTCTTTCAGATAAATACCACACTAAAAAAGGAGAATGCATATGGTAATTAACTGCAATATCATAGTGTTCTTTTAGCTCTGGAATTTCATCTAAATTCACATTGAGTTCTGCAAATTCGTTTTTGTTTAAGTTATGCTTAATTACAAACCGTAAAGCTTCCCAATATTTGTGTTCATCAAGGCATTCCCTAACTGTTATTTTTGTTCCCCCAACTGGTATTTTTGTTCTAAGGTTTGTATCCATGGGAATAGCTTTTAAATGAACCGAATCAGAAACTTTGTTCAAAAAATCTCCTTTTTCTTTAATTACATAAATCGTCACGTCATTTCCAGCACTTACTAGTTCATTGGTTAACGCAATCAACGCATTTTCAACACCACCGCATAACATCCATTGAACAAAAAAAGCTATTTTCTTCATATAACAATCTCCATATATATACTTTTTAATATCTCATAATTGATATCTTCCGTATATTTTTCTTTGTAATTTTCATAGACCATTTTCGAAGCAACATCTTGGTCATTCACGATTTCAACCAGTTCACTTACATTTTCTTTTTTGAATTTTCTACCATTTATTCTCTCTTCAACAACACTTCCAGCATTTCCAAGATCAGAACAAATGACAGGTGTTCCAACACTAAACGCTTCCACAATGCTCATCGGAAATCCTTCATACCACTGAGTAGGCAATACAAGTGCTTTGCTGTTTGCTATGATCTTTAGAGCTTCATCATTTGGCACAAATCCACGCATTTCAATGTTCACATCGTTTTCTCTAATAAACAACTTACACCAATCTTCCATTGGGCCGGTACCACAAACAATCAGCTTAGGCGCGTGTGCTCCCATACGCTTCCATGCTTCAAAAAGCAGGTCAATTCCTTTTAGCTTATCTAATCTTCCTGCAAAAACAAATTGATTCTTTCTATCTTTCCCAGGAATGAATTCATTTTTGCATTCAACAAAATTAGGCTTTACAAATACCCTCTCTAGTTTAATTTGCTTTAATCCCAACAATTTTTGCTTATTAAAATCAGTCAAGCAAATATAATTGATTTTTCCGTAAATTCCTGTCATTCGATGGAATGCAGTACTAAGTACACATGCCAATGTCTGAATTTTACTTCCTCGATAGCAACGGTGTTTTACTGCGCATTTCAAACCATACTCTACGCAATCTTCACAAATATGCCCATCTCTATAAAAAGTCGCACCGGGACAGAGTAGCCGAAAATTATGTATCGTCTGAACCACTGGAACCTTCATGCGTCTTGCCGCATAATAGACCGCTGGACTCACCAGATTAAGTGTGTTATGAACATGAACGATTTCTATCTTCTCATCTCTTATCAACTTCTTGATGTCTCGGTATGTTCTTGGATTAAACACAGTTGTAATCGGAAGAAAAGCTTTCTGAAACTTTGACATTTGCTTCAATTCTGCATTATTACGGCTGTATAAGATTACTTTATGGCCATGCTTCTCAAGCATTTTCTTTTCATTGGCAACAACTGTATCTTCTCCACCTGGAATCTGGTAATAATTATGTACAATCAAAATATTCTGCTTTTTGGTATTGTCCACAGTCATTACCTCACTTTCCCCTTATCATCGCATCCCAAATAAACTTCGTATTGGTCACTAAATACCTCTTAAACAATCTCTTTGGATCCTGTATCAACCGATACAGCCATTCCAAATTGCTCTTCTGCATCCACTCTGGTGCACGTTTAATATTCTCTGCATAGTAATCAAATCCGGCTCCGACACCAAGCATCAGTCCATCAATTTTTCCCTGATGTTCTGCCATCCACTTTTCCTGTTTTGGTGCTCCCAGTCCAACCCAGACAAAGTCCGGCTTGGTTTCATTAATTCTTTCTATAATTGCTTTATCTTCCTCTTCCGTCAGTGGTCTAAACGGAGGACTGTACATTCCAGCAATTTGGATTCCCGGATAATTGCTCGTAAGTTTTTGATACAGCAATTCCAGTGTTTCTTCTTTGCTGCCATAAAAATAATGGCGATACCCTTTCTTTGCAGAGATCTCAAAAATCTCTCCCATTAAACTTGGGCCTGTTGTGCGCTCCATATTCTTATGACCGCGTTTCTGACCAACAGTAGAAAGAGGACCGCCATCTGGAATTGCCATTAACCCGCCATTTTGAATTGCGCAGTAATCCGCATCTTCAAAACTGGTTACCGTTGTATGTACATTTGAGACACATACGTAGTCTCCTTTTATTTCCGAAATATTTTTTTCGAGATAGTCTACCAACCACTCCATATTGATTGCTGCAATATTAACACCCATAATATTACAAGTTGGAATGAGTCTTTTATCAACCTTTCTCTTATACTCCATTTCTCGCACCTTTTCCTCTTTTCTACTTATATGGAAGGCTCATATTGAGCCGATCAATTTATATCAAACAGTGTGTTCATCATCCGTATCGGATGAGCTATCGCACTGTTAGTTATCATTTTTCTCACAGTGACCGTCCACTTTTCCGACCACCTCTGAATCTTTTATGTAGACCTTTCATTGGCTACTCACTCATTTCGCTTCAACTGAAGCTTCATGGTAGACACCTTCATACCAACTCACCAACAAAGTGTTAGGTCTTATTGTCATAACTCGCAGTCGCACTTCTCCCTTTTTCAAAGTACTGACCTTTATTGTCATAACCCGTACACCAACTTGCTTTGTTAAAACTGTACAAGTTCATATACCATCTTTGTTGCAATATGAACAACCATCTCCCCCTCACTATCTCTAATTCTCCAGAAAAATGCAGTCATCATGTCCATCTCTCGTCTGCAATAAACTTTTCCAGAAAAATAGATTTTGGGCTTTTCAATACTTTCAACCTCCACCTCTAATTCTTCGGAAAAATGAAGGTATCATGTCCGCCACTTGCTCTGCAATAAAACAGGCTCGCAGTAGGGGTATTTTGCATGAGTTTTATACGCCACCCTAGACCATCATGCCGCCACTGAAAGTTTGAGGTAGACATTCGTAGAAACGCAACTATAACAACATCCGTATCAGAATAGGTAGCTTTTATATTTAGTGTCATTATTTATTCCATTACTTTTGTTTTTTTGCCTATAGCTATACGTTCAATACCAATAATACCTGCAGTTTCCCCTCCCGGTTCCACTGCAGATCATCATTCTTATATCATTTTCCTTATCTCTTCCATCCATTCCATCACTTGGATCCGCTGCCCTTAAGCACGACCCCGACGGTCTTGAACAGAATCTTAATATCCATTCCGATATTCCAGTTCTTGACATATTCCATATCAAGCTTCACAACTTCCTCAAAATCAGTGATATCACTTCTTCCGCTCACCTGCCACATTCCGGTCAGTCCCGGCTTCACGGCAAGTCTTCCGCGGTGATATGGCTCATACTGTTTCCACTCATCTACTGTTGGTGGACGGGTTCCTACGAGACTCATATCTCCTTTGAGTACATTCCAGAACTGCGGGAATTCATCCAAAGATGTCTTACGGATAAACCAGCCAAGTCCATGCTTGCTTCCATCCGCTCCGCTTCCGATGATTCTTGGGTCATTCTCCATCTTGAACATAAGCCCCTTCATCTCGTTCTGTTTCATCAGTTCTTTCTTGCGTTCCTCTGCATCCATATACATGCTTCGGAATTTATAGATTTTAAATAATTTTCCGTTTTTTCCTACTCTCATCTGAGAGAAGAAGATTGGCCCCGGTGAAGCAATATAGATTGCCGGAGCAAGGAATATTGTAATGATACCTGTCAGAATCATTCCAACGATTCCGCCACAGATGTCCATCGTTCTCTTCATCATAGCCTGTCGTGAGGAAATCACTCTGACGCTGGAAGTCAGGACTGTATATCCACCCATACGGTTAATAAACTGATTGCCTGTCCATCCTGTTCTGTCATCCAGACATTCGTGAACTGTAATTCCCATGTTCACGCATGTTTCAAACAAATCTTCCGGTATCAATGTTTTCTTCTTAATTCCAACAAGAAGAGCATCAACCCATCTTGTCTGTATGTATTCAGTTACTGTATCAATCTTACTTACAACCGGAATTCCTTCGATCAATTCATTTTCTTCCGGTTCGCGGTCTGCAAGTACGATTCCGACAATATCGAATTCATTAAATACATTCTGTTCCACCTGTCTTAACATGGAATCTATTTCATCACTTGTCGAAACAAGGAGCATATTTATTTTTGAATAGAGCATATTGCCATGTTTCAGTAAATATTTCTTCCATATGATTCGCACCACATAAACCAAAATAACTGACATTGGAATAAATGATGTAATCACAAGACGTGAGGTCATGCTTCCCTGTTTACTCATAAAGAGATATACGATTACAAGCGCACTCACGATAAACACATGCTTTAATACATTCTTAAACTCTACAAAGTATCCTCTTCTCATGATTCCATGATATGGCTCTGTAAAGAAAGCAGTGCAAATGTCTACCAGTGCGATGAAAATCCCGATATTCAGATATAATCCGTTATGATACAGATTATCCATTCCCATACGCAATACAAAACTGCTTACATAAGCCAGCTGTAATGCGACAAGATCTAATATGATGAAATCCCAGTGCTTCAACCAACTATTACTGTTCTTCCTGTACATTCTCCTCGTACACCCTTTTCCCCTGATAATCTTCTGTCTGACTACATAACAAAACATCTGATTTTATTTATCTTAACTGTTTTGTTTGTTTTTTCTCAGTAAAATGGAATATGCAGCGGATATTCTCCACTGCATATCCGACTATTCCTGTTTGCTTTTACCATAGTAGTATGAATTATACTTACTATAATATTTCTCTTTCTTCATATCCACTTTATTCAATACTGCACCGAGAAGCTTACATCCACTCTTCATAAGCTGATCTTTTGCTTTCATAGCATCTCTTCTGCTTACTGCTTCGCTCTCGATTACGAGGATTGCACCATCACACTGTTTTGCTACGATTGCTGCATCACTCATATTGATGATCGGTGGTGTATCGATTAAAACATAATCATAGGCTTTTCTCGTCTCTTCAATCAGTCTGCTGAAACGTCCCTGCTCCAAAAGCTCTGATGGGTTCGGAGCGTACGGACCGGAAAATATAATCTCAAGATTACGGTAATTTGTAGAATAAATCACTTCCTCCAAAGCAACCTGTCCACTTAAATACTGTGAAAGTCCATCAACTTTCTGTTCAACCTGAAAACGCTTAACACAGTTTGATTTACGGATATCCGCATCTATAATCAGAACTTTCTTTCCCATCTTGCCAATCTCTACTGCAAGCTGAAAAGTCACATCACTCTTTCCCTCATTCGGATAACAGCTTGTGATAACAATACTCTTCGTTTCCACACCGCTGAACTGCATATTTGTACGGAGGGTCTTAATAGCCTCTTCATAGAAGACGTCTTCTTTTCTGGAATCTGTCATCAGAACTCTCTGAATTGCCATTTATTTTTTCCTCCTTTTACTCTTCTTTTTCTTTGCTGATTTTCTGGAATCACGTGGCCCTTTTCCTGTGATAAAGTCTTTTCTATCTGGGATCGTTGCCAGTGTTGTCAGACCAAGATATTTCTCAATATCATCCTCTGATTTGATTGTATCATCCATCAGTGTGAGTAGAATGATAACACCTGCTGAAAGTACAAAGCCTGCTAATGCTCCAACCATCACATTCTTCTTTGTATTTGGACTTGTCTTGACTGTTGGAACTTCACCTTCTTCAATAATCTTTGGCGGTGTCACTTCCATCTTATCTCCGATAAAGTCAGATGATGTCTTCGCCAGTGTATCAGCAATCTTTTTTGCCATCTCCGGGTCTGTACTTGTTGCTGTGATTGAAAGGATTCGTGTGTCCGTTGGATTATCTACTGTGATACATCCTTTCAAAGCTTTGTAATCCATATCAAGGTTCAGCTCATCTACAACATCCTGCAATACCGTACGGCTTGTGATCAGAATATTGTAGTCTTTTGTTAACTGGCTGCCAATCTGAAGATCTGCCAGTGAGGAAAGTGTTGTCTCCTTTGTCAGAACCAGCATTGTAGAAGTTGCACTGTAAACTGGTGTGATAAAGATCTTTGTAGCCGCACCGGCAATCACTGCTCCGACCAGTAATGCTGCAAGAATAATCAGAATGTGCTTCTTCAATGCATAGAACAGTTCTCTGAGGTCAATCTCTACCTCGTCATCATCATGTGTTTTTCCCATCATTGCTCCCCTTTATCTTATTAGTTTATTTTCTGTAATGCGAAGCGCATTATCTTTTGTTATCTTCTTAAGATATTTTCTGTCCAAATGTGTCCGCATCCAACACATTGCCTCTTTTGTATCCGGCATCCGGTTCCCGGTATTGTGCATATCCGTTCCCATCAGATGGACATTGCCTTTCTTCAGATTATCTCTGCACCAACGTGCTGTTACATCATGCCAGCTGCCGCCGACAGATCTGTAGTTCATCTGAATCAATGCGTCTAACCCGATCAGTTCTTCTAATCTTTTTCCTTTTCTGAGACATCGATACCTTTCTGCATGTGCAATCACTGGGACATATCTCGTCCTTGACAAATTCTGTACTGCAGTACAGATCTCGGAATAAGGTACCGCTGGCATAAACTCGATCAACACGTAATTGCTGTCTGCCAATGTAAGCAATTTGTCTTCTTCAAGCAGACGGATCACACTATTCGAGTAGAAAATCTCCTGTCCTGTCCAAATCTGAATTGGTTGTCTATGCTTCACCTTTCCATCCGGACCTTTCACCGGGCGATTGGCACGACGCATCAGTTCATCCCGGAGTTGTCTCAGCTTCTCCGGATTTTTATTTGGAAATGCCCTGGAATAATGTGAAGTAGCAAATACATCTGTAATCCCCTGTCTTCTTGCTATGGAAAGCATCTGAAGACTTTCCTTCATAGAAGCCGACCCATCATCAACCCCCGGCAAGATATGGCTATGTACATCAATCATTTTTCGTCAATCCTTTAAAAAATAAAAGAGACACTATAATCGAACTCTATTGTGCCCCCTTACATCATTTCTTTTTCACTTTCCACCGTGAATAGAATATTTTATTTTTTTTATACTGTCAAGTACTTTTTTTATGCATTTTGATAAGCTCTGTATTTTTCTGGTTAAAATTTGTTTATTTTTTCATTTTGGGTTCAAAAATCAGTGAAGCCAAATATCCAAAGATAAGTGCTGCACTGATCCCTGCGGCACTTGCCTTGAATCCTCCCAGGAAAATTCCTAGGAATCCATTTTTATCAACAGCTTCCTTCACACCTTTCCACAGGACATTTCCGAATCCCAGAAGTGGAACGCTTGCGCCTGCTCCTGCAAATTTTACAAATGGTTCGTATACCCCAATAAATCCAAGCACTGCGCCTGTGCAGACGAGTAATACCATAACACGTCCCGGCATCAGCTTTGTTCTGTCCAGGAGAATCTGCACTGCAGCGCAGATGAGACCTCCGATTAAAAATGCTTTTATATAATCCATTTTTCTATTCCTTTTCTTTTTTTACACACACTTAGCACATTTTTTACTTCTTCCTATTATAATAGGGCTTTTCAACAGTGTTCGATCATAATCGCATGCGCAATTCCAGGCACACTTGCTCCTTCATTGAAGCTGACCGTTGACATCAATGCACCGGTCGGCACAAAGAGTATCTTTTTCCATTCTCCGTTCTCAATCTTTGGCAGAATATAAGAAGCCAGTGTTGACGCTGCGCATCCACAGCCGCTTCCGCCGGCATGTGTATCCTGTGTCTCCTGATCAAAGATAGTCATTCCACAATCCATATGCTTTTTTCTGATATCATATCCTCTGCTTTTCATTAGGTCAAAAAGTATGGATTGACCAATATATCCAAGATCACCTGTTATGATCTGATCGTAATCTTCCTGGGTTCGTCCAAGATCCTGAAAATTGCGATAAATGGTATCGGTTGCAGCCGGAGCCATACATGCCCCCATGTTCTGCGAATCCTTCAGACCAAAATCCACGATCTTCCCTATTGTGACTCCTGCAATCCGAATATGCCGGAACTGGGATTTTCTTTGATGTTGCTTATCGGAATGTATTTTATTCAGATGGCTTCCTACAAGGAAAGCCCCGCTGGCTGTCACGGTCCAGTGTGCGGAAAGTGGTCTCTGGTTCGCATATCCTAACGGAAATCGAAATTCTTTCTCTGCACTTCCGAAATGGCTGGATGTTACTGCCAGCATGTAATCTCCGTATCCGGCTGCCACACTCATCGCTGCTAATGCCAGTGCTTCTCCTGATGTGGAACATGCGCCATACAGGCCGAATATGGGAATCTGCAGATCTTCAACGCCCATAGAAGTTGCAATCCCTTGTCTGAGAAGATCTCCACCAAAGAGATAACGCACAGACTTCGGATCTACATGCGACTTTCCAAGTGCCAGTACACAGGCTTCCTTCTGCATGTTGCTTTCGGCTTCCTCCCAGGTCTCTGCTCCAAACAGGTCATCCTCATTTGTCAGATCGAAGTATTTTCCAAGCGGTCCCTGAGCTTCTTTGCTTCCGGCAACAGATGCTGCGCTTAGAAGATAAGGTGCTTTTGTGAATACAATGCTCTGTGCTCCACGAAGCTGGGACAGATGAAAAGGACCACATTCTGATTCAACTGCCCGTTTTTTGTTTCCCGTATCATTCATATCATTTCCTCATTTCTGATGTTGCATTATTTATTTTTAAGGATATTATTTTCATTTTTGTGAAAAACTATGTGTAGAATTTAAAAACAAAAAGAAGGGATTTTCATTTATGGACAAAATAGAACAATTAAAGCAACAGAAGCAATACGAAGCCTATGTCAAAAAGAAAACACCACAGCACAATGTGTGGTTCAACATGATGAAGGCGTTCTTCCTTGGTGGAACGATCTGCCTGATTGGACAATGTATTTATCATTTCTGTGAATTGAAAAAACTTTCCCCGGATGACTGTAGCAGCTGGACTTCTATTCTGCTCATTCTCCTGAGTATCCTTCTCACCGGTGCCGGAATTTATCCACTGCTTGCCAAATGGGGCGGTGCAGGTGCACTTGTTCCGATTACCGGCTTTGCCAACTCTGTTGCTGCACCTGCAATTGAATATAAGAAGGAGGGGCAGGTTTTTGGTATTGGTTGTAAGATCTTCACGATTGCCGGGCCTGTGATCTTGTATGGAATTGTGACAAGTTGGGCGCTTGGAGTTGTATATTGGGTATGGACGTTGATGTGAAACAAGAAATGTGTTAGATAAATGTATTAGGAAACCGCTATTCACGGCTTCCTAATCTTTCTTTAAAATCTGTATAATCAAATACGGTTAGCTGCTGCATGGTTCTGTCAGCATGTCTGATCCAGATATCCGGTAATGGCATCCCGTTAAATGTATTGTTTTTGCAAGTCGTATAAATCGCCATATCTCCAAACAGAAGGAGATCTCCGTATTCCGGTAGTTTGCTGAATTTATAGTCTCCAATGATATCCCCTGACAGGCAGGTTGGACCTCCTAACCGGACTGTAATCCCACTATCTGTTGTCTCATCCGATGCTCCAAGAAGCGGTGGGCGATAAGGCATTTCCAGTACATCCGGCATATGGCAGGCGGCGCTGGCATCTACGATTGCAATCTGTGTGTCTCCATTTTTTAGAACATCCAGCACACTGGTCAGAAGAAATCCTGCATTCAATGCCCAGGCTTCTCCCGGCTCCAGATAAACCTCAACCTTCCATTCTTCCTGTGCCATTCGAATGCATTGCTCCAGTCGCTCAATATCATATCCTGGTCTTGTAATATGATGACCACCGCCAAAATTGATCCATTTCACTTTGGCAATCAAATCACCGAACTGTTTCTTTACGGAAGCAAGGGTTGTCTCCAGATCATCCGAGTCCTGCTCACAGAGGGTATGGAAATGAACCCCATCCAAAAGTTCCATCAACTCCGGATTCTTCACAATTGCTTCATCCCACTGTACTCTTGTTGTACCCATGCGGCTTCCCGGTGCACAAGGGTCATAAATCTCATGTCCCTCCTGGGTAGAACATTCTGGATTGATCCTGAGTCCCACGCTTTTTCCTGCCTCTTTCGCCATTCTTCCAAAGCGAAGAAGCTGGGACGGAGAATTAAATACAATATGATCGGTATAGTGAAGAAGTTCCTCGAATTCATCCGCCCGGTAACCTGCACAGAATACATGAACTTCTTTTCCCGCCATTTCCTCTGCCCCTAATCTTGCCTCATACAATCCACTGGCCTCTGTACCCGCCAGATACGGTTCAAAAAAAGGATAACAATCATAATTACTGAATGCTTTCTGTGCCAGAAGCATCTTACATCCTGTCCGTTCTGCTACTTCACCGAGCAGTTTTGCGTTTTCTATAAGTGCTTTTTCATCCAGTATATAACAAGGTGTTTTGATGTTCTGAAATTCCGACGGAATAATTCCGCCGGTGGCTGTAAATGGTGCTCTTTTATCTAATCTTTCCATCAGTCTACCAACTTCGGATCATGATTTTCACTGCGCGGCAGACCATAACGGTCAAGTGCATCCAGGAACGGATCCGGATCAAATTCTTCTACAGTATATACACCCGGTCTGATCCATTTTCCAGTCAGCATCATCAATGCTCCGCACATTGCCGGAACACCTGTTGTATAACTGATTGCCTGGCTTCCAACCTCATGGTAGCATTCCTGATGATCGCATACGTTATAGATATAGTAAGTCTTCTCTTTTCCATCTTTTACACCGGTAAAAATACAGCCGATATTTGTTTTTCCTTTTGTGCGTGGACCAAGACTTGCCGGATCCGGAAGAAGTTCTTTCAGGAACTGGATCGGAACGATTTCCTGTCCATTGTACTGGATCGGTGTTGTAGAAAGCATTCCCACATCCTCAAGACAACGCATATGATCTAAATAGCTTTGTCCAAAAGTCATAAAGAAACGAATACGTTTCACACCTGGAATTGTTTTTGCAAGAGACTCTATTTCCTCATGGTGAAGCAGATACATGTCCTTGTCTCCGACCTGATCAAAGTTGTATTCTCTCTTAATATCCATTGGCGGGATTTCTACCCAATGTCCATTTTCCCAGTAACTTCCCGGTGCACTTACTTCACGAAGATTGATTTCCGGATTAAAGTTTGTCGCAAATGCATATCCATGATCACCACCATTGCAGTCCAGAATGTCAATGGTATCAATCTGATCAAATTCATGTTTTAATGCATATGCACAATATGCCTGTGTGACACCCGGGTCAAATCCGCATCCAAGCAGTGCTGTAAGACCTGCATCTTCAAATTTTTTGCGGTATGCCCACTGCCAGGAATAATCAAAATATGCTGAAAATCCTTCTTCTTTACAGCGTTTTTCGTAAATTGCACGCCACTTTGGATCATCCGTATCTTCCGGCTCGTAGTTTGCTGTATCCATATAGTTTACGCCACATGCCAGACACGCATCCATAATCGTCAGATCCTGATATGGAAGCGCAATATTCATTACCAGATCCGGTTTGTAATCATTGATCAGTTCAATCAGCTGATCCACATTGTCTGCATCAACCTTGGCTGTCGTAAGAACTGTTTTTGTCTTTCCTTTCAGCTTTTCTGCAAGTGCATCACATTTTTCCTTTGTACGGCTTGCGATACAAAGTTCTGTGAAGACCTCATCTGCCTGACAACATTTCTGAATTGCTACACTGGCTACTCCTCCGCAGCCGATTACAAGTACTCTGCTCATAACTCTTCTCCTTTTCTTGACATATAACTGTTTTCTTCAACAGTTGTATATTTATAATTTCTTTCTTATAAGTTGCCGGTTTATTTTGCAATTGCAAGAAGCAGTTCACGAAGAACCTTACATGCTGTTGCGGTTGAGACACCACTTGCATCCAGCATAGGAGCAAGTTCATTCACATCCGCTCCTACTACATTTGCCTGTGCAACTGTACGGATGGCTTCAAGAAGCTCTAAGAAAGTTACTCCACCCGCCTCCGGAGTCCCTGTTCCCGGAAATACTGCCGGATCCAGACAATCCAGATCAATTGTAAAATAAATTGGTACATTTTTCTCTTTCATTTCTCTTACAGTCTCTTCCAGTCCGTCAAAAGAAAGTGGATGGAAATCTGTATGCTGCGCGGCAAATCTAAATTCTTCTCTCTCTCCGCTTCGGATACAGAACTGATGAATACGTCCGTCTCCCAGAAGATCATGGCATCTTCGCAGAACGCATGCATGACTCAATCTGGCTCTCAGATAATCATCCCTTAAATCTGCATGTGCATCAAAATGGATGATATGTAGATCCGGATATTTCGCAGCTACAGCGCGTACTGCTGCCAGCGTCACCAGATGTTCTCCTCCCAGAAGCAATGGAAATTTATCTGCTTTCAATATTTCTTCTGCTCTCTTTTGAATATCCGAAAGCGCCATTTCACTGCTTCCAAAGCAAAGTTCCAGATCCCCGCTGTCAAATACACTGATATCCATAAGGTCTCTGTCCTGATATGGACTGTAAGTTTCAAGTCCGAAACTCTCATGACGCATAGCTGCCGGACCGAATCTTGCGCCCGGACGAAAACTTGTCGTCGAATCAAACGGCGCACCATAAAGGACAATCGATGCTTCTTCAAAGCTGCTTTCGCATCCGATAAAAGTTTCTATATTCGGTAAAATCATGAATTATTCCTCCACTTCTTTCAGCATATCTTCCAAAAATGCCGGAAGGTAAAATGCTCCTTTATGGAGTCTTGTTGTATAGTAACGTGTACGAAGATTTAATGCATTCCATGCTTCTGCGTCCAGATCATCTACGGGATGATATTTTTTGCTGGCAAATCCAAACAACCAGTAACCTGCGGCAAAGGTTGGGATATGCGCCTGATAAACACGGCTGATCTGAAATGTACTGGCAATTCTTTTATGGCTTCGCTGCATTGCATGTGCATCTTCTGCGTAGAATGGACTTCCCTGCTGGTTGACCATAATTCCATCCTCTTTCAGCGCATTGTAACAATTTCCATAGAATTCGCGGGTAAACAATCCTTCCGATGGGCCAAACGGATCCGAGGAATCCACGATAATGAGATCATATTTCGCCTCGCATCTTCGGATAAAACGGAGTGCATTTTCGTAATGAAGATGTACTCTTCTGTCATCCAGTCTGCATGCATTTTCCGGAAGGTATGCACGACATGCCTCGACAACCATCGGATCCATTTCTACCAGATCAATGTGCCTGACCCTGTCGTATCTGGTCAGTTCACGAACGACACCGCCATCTCCGGCTCCAATCACCATAATCTCTTTTGCTTCTTTATGGATCGCCATCGGCACATGCGTGATCATCTCATCATAAATAAATTCGTCACGCTCCGTCAGCATTACATTTCCGTCCAGAGTCAGAACACGGCCAAATTCCGGTGTCTCAAAAATATCAATTCTCTGATAATCACTCTGTCTGGAAAAGAGCTGACGGTTTACCCGGATACTGTGTTTCACATCCGGTGTATGGAATTCTGAAAACCACATTTCCATTGTTATTACCTCCCTGTCAGAACATTCAGTTTCAAAATATCCGGATCTTCCGGTCCGGTCATATTACACCCCTTCGCTTTTGCATACTCGATATAATCCAGAATTTCTGCTGTAATGCGTTCCCCAGGCGCAAGGATCGGAATTCCAGGCGGATAACACATCACAAATTCACTACAGACCATACCTTCTGTTTCTCTGAGTGGCAGACTGCACTTATCTGCATAAAAAGCATCCTGTGGGCTGGTCACTACCTGAGGATCAATATATTCCTGACTCAGAAGTCCTGTTCCGTCTGTCTGAAAACGTCTGCGGATCTCTGCAAGTGCACTCACAAGCCGTTCTACTTCCTGTGCGCGGTCTCCGATCGAAAGGTAGGCAAGAATATTTCCGATATCTCCAAATTCGATCTGAATGTCGTATTCGTCACGCAGAATATCATAAACTTCAATTCCTGCGAGTCCGATATCTAACGTATGTACACTTAATTTTGTAATATCAAAATCAAAAACAGAATTTCCATTTACCAGTTCTTTTCCAAATGCATAATAACCACCGATTGCATTGATTTCTTCTCTGGCATATTCTGCCATATCTGCTACCTGATGGAAAATCTGACGGCCACGCTGTGCAAGATTCCTTCTTGAAATGTCAAGACTCGACATCAGAAGATAGCTTCCTGATGTTGTCTGTGTCAGATTGATGATCTGCCGCACATACCCGGCATGTACGTCCGGACCTGTAAGAAGCAGACTCGACTGTGTAAGACTGCCTCCGCTTTTGTGCATGGATACGGACGCCATATCTGCGCCTGCTTCCATAGCTGAAACAGGAAGTCCGCCACCGAAATAAAAATGTGTTCCATGCGCTTCGTCTACCAGACACATCATTCCTGCCTCATGTGCCATCTTGACAATTGCTCGCAGATCACTGCATATTCCATAGTAAGTCGGATTATTTACTAACACTGCAACTGCCTTTGGATGTTCTTTTATCGCTTTTGCTACCTGTTCTCTCTGCATTCCCAGGGAAATTCCAAGCCGCTGGTCTACCTCCGGATTTACATAAACAGGGATCGCACCACATAAAACAAGTGCATTCAACACACTCCTGTGAACATTACGTGGCAATATGATCTCATCTCCACGTTTGCAGGCAGTCAGAACCATTGTCTGTACAGAACTTGTCGTGCCCCCTACCATTAAAAATGCATGTGCTGCTCCAAAGGCATCTGCTGCCAGTTCTTCTGCTTCCCGTATTACAGATACCGGATGGCAGAGATTGTCCAGTGGTTTCATACTGTTGACATCGACGCCTACACATTTTTGTCCGAGAAATTCTGTCAACTCCGGATTTCCTCTTCCCCGTTTATGACCAGGGACATCAAATGGCACAACTCTCATTCGCCGGAAAGTCTCCAGAGCCTCATGGATCGGTGCATGATTCTGGTTTAATTTAAAACGACTCCCTTTCATATTTCCTCTCTTTCCAGGTTCCTTTGTCAAAACACTTTCTTAATACAGAAAAAAACGCAGATAAGGGCGCTAAGCCACAAACCTGCGTTCGGTATGTATTCGTCTGTTTTATTCTCAGCTGTAACAGAAAAGGCAATATCTTCTCTTAGATTTTTAAATAAAACTTCTGGATCATGCGTGTCAGAGTCTATATAGCAATTATACTTTTACTACTCTTATTGACCGTTTCACAAGTCTGCGCGTCTGGCGCATAAGGCTATCAAAGAAACCTACTTATAAAATTAGAGCTTTTCACTCAATCAATAAGGCAACCAAAGTTACCATAATCGGCAGTGGACCCGGCTGTCCGTATGGCCTTAACCTCACTGGGTGGTCCGAAACAATTGCTTTGAAAAGACTCTGTCTGTTACTCTGCATCTTCGTCTCTCAAAATCGACTATAGCATAACATGTTAAAAAAACACTGTCAAGAATTTCTCCCATCTATTCGTTACTTTCTTGCAGCAATTCTTGTATTAAATTAAGGTTCGAATCAGAATGTTCCAGTTCTCTTGAATAACGATACACCGTATCTATCACATCATTTATATCTAGCACTTTTTCTTGCTTCATCCACTGTGCCATCAGAAGTTCATGGATCAACAGGGTGCTGACAACAGCCATCTGTGCTTTTGCAAACGCTTCTCCATCGTATACTGCACCGCAAAAATAGGTACTGATGAAATATACAAGGAGCTGTTCATATTGTATTTCATATTCCGGCATTTCTTTCGCCATCCAAGCATAAAATTCTTGTTGTATCTCTACATAACGTTTTTCATCTATCTTTTCGTTTACATTTCCATATAATAGTTTCTCCGCTTCTTGAAGATAAGATTCCCAATCCGCTCTTAAATGTTCCATCTGATACTGATTTTGAAACATCTTTCTACTATATGTATAGTAATCCACTTCTGCAAGAGCATTTTTCACTTCCCGCACACCTTCTTCAGCCTGATAGTAATCAAATACATCATCCATCGAGAATATATCTTCTTCGTCAATACATTCCTGCAGATCACGTGCAATCGCCAGAATAAGAGCTGCTCGCAGATTCAGCTTTTTCTCTCTGTCCTGTAAAATCTCAATCATCACATCTCTTGCATCTAACAGTTTCGAATATAAAAACGGATCAAAATCTTCATAATCTTCTTCCTCATCTGTTTCATAAGTAAGAAAATGTACCGGTTCTTTTTTATTCATCAGGATTCTCGCCACTTCCGGACAGGATACAGAAAGTGTAACCTCCCGCACATCTTCAAATTCTTCGATATGTCTTGGATACAATTTACAGGTTCTGCACAGGCTCTCTTCTCCCAGTGCAGTATACATATCACAGAGGTTTGATTGATTCAGGAAAGCACATCTTCTGTCTTTATCCTGCTTGAATGTTCCTTCTTCCCAGTTGACAGATTCTTTCAAACGCTCTGCAAATGTACCTGTCTCATTTTTATAGTTTTCTAATGAAGCATCATCTGCAACGATCTGCCATCCGGCACAACAAGTGTCCTCACATTTTCCTGCAACACAGGTAAATTCATGATAATAATCCGGGATTGTATATAACATTGATCTACTTTTTCCATTCCTTTCGCTTTTCTGATCGTCTATAGAATTTCCGACCTGTTTTATTATAGCACGCACTTTTAAGAAATGGTTATAAAAAAACGTATCAAACCGACTGAATTTCAATTATCACTATTAAATATCCGGTCGATTTGATACGTTTTATTATTTTCTTAGAAATTTAATTATTTCTTTTTCTCATACAGGAACTCTTCTGGAAGTGTTACATTAAAGTCATGTGCCAGTTCGCGGAAGTTCTCCGGTGTGATTGTCTGAATCTTTCTTGGTGTCATAGAAAGAATCTTCACAAGGATCTCTGCTGACTTCTCTACTGTATGCATAAGACCGAATGTAAGATCGAAGTCTTCTCCTGAACAGAACATTCCATGATGTGCCCAGATAGCAACATCGTATTTCTCCATCAGTTCAGCTGTCTTCTCTGCGATTGCTCTTCCGCCCGGAACCATCCAGCCTACAACTCCAACTCCGTCCGGGAATACAACCGGACACTCTGTTGCTGACTCCCAAAGTTCTCTTGTAAATACCTGATCATCCAAAGGAAGAACGAATGTCAGTGCGATTGTATTTGTTGTATGTGCATGGTAGATTACACGATGTTTTCCGTTTGTGATTCTCTTCTTCACTTCATGGTTCATCAGATGAGTTGGAAGCTCACTTGTCGGTCTTCCACCTTCTACCAGCCCCCAACGGATTCTGTATTTTGTTCCTGTATAATCAATCTCAATGATTGCAAGACATACTTCAGGATCAACGATAATATTTCTGAAATACTTTCCACTTCCTGTTACAAGGAAGAATTCTCCTGCAAGTCCCGGAACCTCTGTTCCGATCTCTGTCCATTCTCCTGATTCATTCAGACGTGGTCTGATCAACTCAACCTCTTCTGGTTTCAGACGATAACTTAAATTACCACCATTTCTCTCATGCCATCCCTGAAGGAATCCGTCATTTGCCATTTTTATAAAATCCTGTACAAACTTCGCATCTAAAATCTTCATATTATTTTACTCCTCCTGTTTTTACTCATTTACCGCAATGTTGTTTTATGTGGTTTGTTTCTTCTTCACTATTGTTTTCTTGTGGTTTCTATTTGTATTATAGATAGTTTTATGTGGTTTGTAAACACTTTTTTCAAAAAAATTGTACAATCCGAAAGACATTAACATAAATCAAGCCTATCATGCTATAATTCTGAACTATATCAGGAGGTACTATAATAAAATTATGAAACGTAGAGCACTAAAGGCAGCCTTTCCACGAACAATCCCTATTATGACTGGGTTCATTTTTCTTGGAATGGCTTATGGAATATATATGAATGCATCTGGTTTTTCTTTTATCTACCCATTTTTCATGAGTATGTTGATTTTCGGCGGATCACTGGAATTTGTCTGCGTTGAGATGCTGCTTAGTCCATTTGCACCTGTTCAAGTGCTGATCATGGCTGTGATGATCCAGGCCAGACATCTTTTCTATGGACTTTCCATGTTAGATAAATTCAAAGGACTTGGATGGAAGAAGTATTATCTGATTTTCGGAATGTGTGATGAGACCTTCTCTGTCAATTACACCTCTGAGATTCCCGAAGATGTAGACCGCGGATGGTTTTATTTTTTTGTTACATTATTGAACCAGTTCTATTGGGTGGCTTCCGCAACGATTGGTGGAATCATTGGTTCTCTTCTTAAATTCGACACATCAGGAATCAGTTTTGTCATGACAGCTATGTTCGTTGTAATTTTCCTGGATCAGTGGATGAAAGAAAAAATCGATGTTTCTTCTATGATTGGAATCCTGGTTTCGCTTGTATGTCTGATTCTCTTCGGAGCAGATTCCTTTATGATTCCGACAATGATACTGATTGTACTTCTACTGACAGTACTTCGAAAGTGGCTGGAACAATACGACAAACTTAAAGAAAAGGAGGAGCCGACCAAATGAGTAGCATGACTTTGGCACAACAAATAATTACAATCGGAATGTGCATACTTGGAACAATGGCAACGCGCTATCTTCCTTTCTTTATTTTTAAAGAAAATAAAAAGACACCGGAATATATCCAGTATCTTGGTAAATTTCTTCCTTCTGCTGTTTTCGGAATGTTAGTTATCTATTGTCTGAAAAATGTAGAAGTACTGCACGGAACTCATGGAATTCCGGAAGGAATCTCCATTCTTGTCACCGCAGTACTTCATATATGGAAGAAAAATATGTTTCTATCCATTGCAGGTGGAACTATCTGTTATATGTTGATATTATATTTTCTATAATAATCTCTATAGCAAAAAGGTCTGAGACCACATGTGCTTACACATTAGCGGTTGCTGTTCTCACTTCGTGCGACCAGCAACCATTTCTACTCTCATAACTCTTCTCATAACTCTTACGGCTTGCATCTGCCACAAGGCTCATATCCTTCTTTCATCAAATCCGACCTACTTCCTGTATACTCTTCTTTGTTCTCTGCTTTGATGTCCTTCACACCAGAACAAGTTGATTTATGAAACTTTTTTGTATTCCTATTCAATATATAAGTTTCTTTTTTAGTTGAATTTGATGTTTTTGATGAATTGGATACATTTTTATCAGTTACTTCAGCTTCTGTTCCTGGAGCCCACTCACCTTCCGGCGTTGCGAGTTCTTCCGTCTGATAACTCTCTCCTGTCTCATAATTGATCACAACATATGGCTGTACATTATATACGTATACGTTAAATGTTACCCCTGCGCCATCATCTTCTACAGACTTCGCCTCCATCTGGACTCCGGAAGCCACCAGGTCATCACCGCTATAGATTGGAGTGACACGATACATCACATGATTATCCGTTTCTTTGACATAATCTGCCACCTCATCCTCGAATGGAAGCATACCATCTACATTCATATAGCGTGTTCCTGTTATCAGATTGCGCTCATTCGCATTCTCACCGGTCAGCTGAAACCCAATCAGATGACAGCGGTTGTACAGATATCCACCGTCAATTCCATCATATTCCTTATTCACCCAGCCTGTTGGCTTCACACTACTGATGCTTTCTCTTTTCTGTGTCGGCATCAAATCTTCACCTACACAGGCTTCCGCTGTCTGACATCTTCCCAGTTCATCTAACGGGCTGTATTCTTCGTAAGAATCTGCCGTCAGCTCATCTTCTGTAAATGTTGGCTCATTATCATTGATCTCCACGTAGGGCTGTCCTGTATACTCCGGTACTTCTTCCAGCGTATCAACGGATTCTATCTGCCCTGTCGATGCGAATGTCGTTTCTGTTGTCGTTTGATTTACACGGTCAGTGTCCTGATTGCCTGATCCTTGTGATATCTGCAGTGATCCACAGGATGTCAGAAACAGACAAAGAGCCGTTATACATCCACATAATATGGTTTTAAATTTCTTTTTGCTCATATTGCACTCCTTTTTCGAACATATGTACTTGTTAAGTATACACTATTTTTTCTAATATAGGAAGTGCTTTGTGTGGACACCAGTAACAAAATGTCAATAGTTTTTTAATCACTTTTCAAAAAAGGGAAAAAATAGAACGTATAGTTAATTTCCATACGCTCTATCTCACATTTCATATTAAATTT
>OIYW01000573.1_pt1 | contig 32823 bp, 34 predicted proteins | sample 1588351 | NCBI WGS metagenome assembly OIYW01 (sample SAMN03283268) | human gut metagenome | biome: human-associated habitat; material: feces | host: Homo sapiens | place: USA | collected 2013 | reverse complement strand
GCATCCTCATACTCAGTATTAGGACTGATAGAATTAATATCATCTGCTTTACCTTCATTCACTTCAAGTGGAGCACCATACACCTGACTGAAAGCCTCACTTGCAATATCCTGAGTCAGACTTGAGAAATCATAGTCAAGATATTCTGGCATGTTGTCATAATCAATATTAGAATCTTCATTAAAGGCTGTAATATCCTCCCTTGAATTAGGAGTATAGTCTCTATCATTCTTATCAATTACTGACTTCATTTCAGTAACATCTTTACCATATTCATACTCAATGAAACTGTTCTTGAATCCAAGTGGGTCTATTCTTTCATACACAGCTACATTAGGTTGTACATTATCAGCTTGTGTAAGTCTGTAATATATTGTACCCCCCTTATATCTTCTTGCTATGTAATCAAAGAATTCATAGGTTGTTTCCTCCCCTATTCCCTCTCTCTTCCTTATTATCTTCTTATCACCACTGTTTGATTCAGTATCAATAGTTATTTTAACCATTGGTAAAGCATCACCTTCTTCATTAGTGAAAGAAGTGGAAGCCTCTGTAGGAACCTCAGGAACCAACTGTCTGTTATCCAAGTGATTGTAGATATACTGGTCAATGAATTGACTGTAATCATCCTCACTTTCTAACAATCCTCTCAGTGTATCAATATACTCTGGAACAGATTGTCTGATAGCAGTTGGTGCCAAATGAATGAAAGTAGAAGGTCCAAATGCAAACCCATTTCTGTAATAACTGTATCTGAATAGATTAAGAGCTAAAGCCTGAGCTTCTGGACCCATATATAATAATGATTGCCAGTCTCTCATATATCTTTCTCTAAGAGTAGGACTTAACTGACCAACATTCTTAAATACTACTGTATCTACAGGATTGTTTTGGTTAGCCCTTATTACTCTCAGTCTCTTAACAAATTCAAGTTCAGCTATTTCAGGATGCTCACTCAATGTTCTGTTGAAATAATCAGGGAAGTTATTAATAAAATCCCTTCTCTTATCAGCAGAGGTTGTAACCTTATCATCTGCTCTGAGGTTAGCTTCTTGCCCAAAGAATGATGTCTTGGACATAATATAAGCTAACAAATCATTGTAGATATTATTGAGTGTCTTTGCATTCAACTTACCTGTCTTAGTGTACTGTCTTAAGCCTCTTAATCCTTCTTTACCATCAATCACTTCCTTAAAGGAGTCAGTGAATTGAGGGAAGTATCTACTGAACATTTCTTGTGTCTGGTTAATACCAAGACTAAAGAATGCCTGTAAATAAGGAAGTGGAGACTCAAGTAGTCTCTCTCTTATCTGGTCAATAGACATACCATCCAAATTAAATGGCATGATAACATCTGCACCAGTTAAAGGAGAATTTTCATTTAACACTACATTAGTCAGGAAGTCATCAACCTTCTGTATCTTAATCTGTGTATCTGCAATAGTAGGACCTGCTGCACCACCTTGAGTATCTGCTCTTGTAGCTTGAACCAACTGTCCTAAAGCATCTGCTGTATTCATTATTCTCTTAAATAAGAATCCAGCAGCCACTTGTTTCTTATAGAACTCAACCTTTCTGTAGTCAGCAGTCTGATTTCTATCACTTAATTCTTCTACTTCCTTCTGGAGAATGATGGCATCAGCCAAATCATCTGCCATGAATTTATTGGACTTGTAGTTATCATAAGTGACTTCTTCCATCATTGCAGCTCTCTTCTTGTAGTTTTCAATGACTTCATCAATGATTGTGTCCTTTCCTTTACCCTCTCTACTTTCTCTGAAATAGGTATTGGTAATATTCATTACAATTGGTTGTGACATAATCAAACCAATCTCAATAGGATTATAACCAAGCCTACTTAAAAGCATTGAGGCATCAGCAGTAAAGGTATTCTGATTCAATGAAGCAAGTACAGGGTCTTTCACATTATCCACAGATGCAGCAAGGAAACCTGCATTATTCCTTGAGATATACTCCTTATTGTCATTCATCAGACCATGAAGAGAAGTAAGTCTCTTACCATTAAGTAAGAAGCTACCATTCTCAGTATCAAGACCTAATTCAGTATGTTGCATCAAAGCATGGTTTGCATTATGGTTGGCATAAATACCAATCAATGCTGCACCAGTCATATTCTGCTGATGAAGTTGAACCTGAGTTCTTGGGTTAAGAGGGTCAAGTTTCTTCTTGAACTTCTTTGCCAACTTATCAAGTTCTTCCAAATCCATACTACTTAACTTACTAAGAGTACTTTGATTCTCAGGGATATTCAGTTCCTTTCTCAGTTCAGACTCTCTACTTGATTGAAGGATATTAATCATTCTTGCAGACTTCTTCTGATAATCAAAACCACCGGGGTTAAGCATCTTTGAAGCAGTGTCAGCATTAGTAAGAACACCCCACATCATATCAATCAATAGATTGTTTCTGGCTTCAAGACTATTCTCTTGTGGAGACTTGCTGAAATCATATTCAATCTTCTCAATCTTATCTTCCTGAGCTACTCTATACTTCTCTCTATTAGCTTTATATGTCTTCCAGAGGTTGTATTCCTGACTATCCTTAGGAGCTTTCCTACCTTCATCTATGGCTCTGTTTACACTCTGTCTATACTCCTTCAACATTTCAGGAGATACAGCTTTTCCTTGTGTCAATTGAGCAACCAAATCATCAACAAACTGTCTTCTGTTATATTTAGGGGTTATCTTAAACTCAGGCAACATGATATACAATTTATCCACATCAAAGTCAGAACCACTAAGAGTAGTGATTTCTGCTGGTAACATGATTGCAGAACCATTTTGCTGAGGCAAGAAGCCTTTAATATAAAGAGGAGCCATTGAGTATTTGTCCTCAGTTGGAACTCTATAACCAATCAACTTTCTCAAGCTATCTGGCAACTTATTTACATCCAGTTCATGAGTACCTGCCTTCATAAGAGGTTCATAGAACTTCCTACTATAAGCTGGCATATAAACTTCGAGATATTTAATTCTCTTGTTTTCTCCTTCACCTTCAAAAACAATCTTTAATTCATCAGTAAGACCATAATCAGAGACTTGAATAAGTGCTCCTCCTCTAATCTTCTGCTTTGTAATCCTACTCTTGATAATACTATTGAGTAAAGTCTGGACTCTCTGAGATTGCACAGGGTCAAATAATGGAATGTTGAATTGTCCCTTTTCATTAAGGGTACAAGCTCTAATCATATCAATTCCATATCTTTGATTACCTCTCAATTCTTCAAGAAGAATCTTCTCAACCTGTTTGGCATCCTTGAAGATTTCATTCACATCAGCAAAAGCCTGAATAATATTCTCAGTGTTAATGGCATTATATAAGTCTAACCATTCCTGTTTAGTCATTTTCTTACCATTTACATCAATTATAGTATCTGGACTAATATCTGCTGTAATCAACTTTCTAATCTGAGTACCAACTAATTGAACTGCATCAATAGCATGTTCTGGAGTTGCAGTCTGAATACCATAGTCTTCATAACTTACTTTGTGAACCACATTAGGGTTCTCAACTCCATCCTGAGCAGTGGCATTCTTAAGAACAGCCTTGACATCTTCCTTAGTATTGGCATTATTCAAATTAATCACACCTTGTTTTCCAACCTTGGTAGTTGATTCAAATTGAACTACATCAATACCATTCTCTTCCATGAATTCATTGATAGCTACAAGTTTACCTGATTTACCAAGTGGACCTGCAACTAAATGGTGCATAGCCATAAGAAGGAACTCAGAGTTCTTATGTTGAACTGGTGTCTTAATGCCTGTATGACCTTGTACTCCACTCATATTATTCACCTGAGTGTACACATAAGGTTTCTTAGTCTGCCAGATAATATTGAAATCAGCCATATCCCACTTACCACTTTGGAAGTTATCAAAGGCTCTCTGCATATCATCTGTCCACTGACCAGACATATCAAGAATAGCTCTGTAAGAACTTAATGACCTATATGCCTGAGCATCTGCTACATTTACTTCTTTGAACTTATTGACAATCAAATCTCTATCTCTCTTAGACATTTCTCCTTTCTTGACTCTTTCATCAAGTACAGTTTTAATATCCTCAAGAGCAGCAGATACAATTTCATCATCCTTCAAGTAAATAGTTCTCTCTTCCTTTCTACCATACTTAGAGTTGGTATTAAGCCTGAGAGCAGGAGCATGAACTTCCTTATATCTCTTCTGAAAGTCTTCTATATTCTTATAGAAAGCAAGGTCAGTTGTAGTAAGTTCAATGATTTGTGATGTAGCAAATTTACTATTCCAGAAGTATTCTCTCAACTTAGCTTTGGCATTATTTCTAATAACCAAGTTTCTGTTGACACTATCTACTTCCTTAGCAGTAATTTCACCTCTCACCATCTTTTCCCTCAACAAGTCCTTAATACTTTCAAAGAGAGTAGTTGCTCTTCTATCATCTACTGGATTATTATTGTTGTAATCCCTTAAAAGAATATCCATTTCTGTAGTCCACATTCCTTCAAGAGCCTTCTTTGCATTGTTCAAAGAAGTTGCTGTATTCCTGTTATAGGAACTTTGACCAGTATTTACACCAATTACTCCAAGATATTTGTACTTACCATTAGGTAGTTCTTCAAGTAATCCAGCCTTAGCCCATTCTCTATAAGTCTCTTCAAATTCATTGTCAATAGCTTCTCTTACTGACTCTCTGATGAACTCTCTTAATTCAGCACCAGTTCCTTCATTCTGAATTCTCTGGAACCTGTCAAGGAAAGTCTCACCATTGTCATATCTTACATCATTCAGAGCTGTAAGGAACTTAAATTCAGCACCCCCTATACTCTTCACCTCACCTTTTTTTGGACCATCAGCATATCTGACTATATCATAGTTGGCAATAGGAGCAATGTCAGGATTACCCTTATGATATTCAATATCTCTTTGATTTACAAGAGCTATTCTATCTACCTCTTGATTAACCAAATCAACAAATCTATCAAGGATAATATCATCATACTTCATATACTCACCATCTTCTCCAATGATGCTATGATTGTCATACTTTCTGAATCTAATGAACTCAGCAGAAGGACTATCTGAAAGAATTGGTACATGATAATTAGCCCATTGAATATCAGATTTACTGTTGTCAGGGTCTCCAAAGTATTCTGTAAGCAATACTAAGGTGTAATCCAAATCATCCCAGTTCTGATATGCAACTTTATCTGAGTTAAGTAGAACCTTGTGGCTCAATCCTCTTCTCATTTCAGGGTTATTCACCAGTTGCTCAATCCAGTCATTTCTCCATCTACCATCTTTAAAGAACCATTCATATTGTCCAAATTCATTTTCAACAAACTCTTTGAACCTTGCTTCATTACCCATAACATTCTTAAGCTGTTTAATCAACTTGCCAAGATAGTTAGGAGTAACATGGCTATAGTATGACTTGTCATTTTCCCTCACACTACTTTCAATGGCATCCTCTGTTACTTCTGCAAGCATCATAGCTATACTGTTGTAAGCAGAACCAAAGGTATTAATTAAATCCCCTCTCTTTTCAGTTCCATCTTCAAGAGTCTCAGACTTAACCTCACCTTTCTTTACACCACTGAATATAATGTTTAATTGAGGAAGAAGCAACATAATTGGGTCTGTTGCAGTACCACCTTCATATTGCTTTATGTTAGTAAGAGCATCCAATAATACCCCTTGATTAGGATTGATACCAATCATATTAAGGAGCTTATTCAATGTCTTCCATATCTTTTCATCCTGTAGAAGTTCCAACCTCTGTTCTGTACTAAGATTGGTAAATCTGTTATTTAGAGCCTCAGTCCATTTAAGACCATTCTCTGCATTCTCAAGATTCAAGTCTCCATTCTTATCATAGATACTATCATCATCAAGCAGATTACCATTTTCATAGTTATCTCTCCATTCATCAAGCAGATAATAGACACCCTCAGGCTTATTGATAGCAATAGTTTCCATCTTGAAAGTACCATCAGCCTGTAGTTTCTTCTTCTGAATCCAGTAAGGCATAAAGTCTTTTCTGAAATCCTGATAGAACTGACTGAACAGTTTAGGCTCAGCCTGTAGCTTCTTAACTATTTGCTTAGTCCAAGGCTTGGTATTACCCAGAGTCTCCAGAAGTGGTAACATATCATCAGATGTAATCATATCTCTGAGTTTATCTATCAGAGTAGCATGAACATAGTCTGCATCAAGAAATCTTAGATTTCCTAAATCATCCTTATCATACTTACCTCTGTAGTCAAGTTGGGGTATCTCTCTGATTACCTTTCTAACCTCTTGACTTAGAGACTCATGAGAGCTTACTTCTCTATAATTAGTCATCCATCCATCCTTGAAAGCCTCATCTTTCACAAAATCATCAGCCTGTTCATCTACTACACTTTCTCCCTCTGGAGTATCATTATTGAGGTTGGCATCTTTAGGGGCAATATAATTAGGGTCAATCCTAATCCCCTCAGTGGCTATTAGTATAGTACTTGCTTCCTCAGCCAAGGGTTTGAAGTTATCTACTACCTTCTGATAAGCATTGGTTTTATATAATGCTTTCTTCTTTGCAGCTTCATACTTCTGTTCATCACTATATCTTTCAGAACCCTTCATACCATTGATTGTATTCAGCTCTGATTGTATCCTATTCTCCTCAGAGTCAAGTATATAGTTGTTGAAGTAATCTCTCACTCTACTAAATAAGCCAGCAGGTGTATATAACTTGATTATCTTGAACCTATCAAGAGAGTTAAGCTCTTCTTTCAGTTCATTGACAGCAAGTACATCACCTTCTTTCTCAGCATCAGCAATTCTCTTATTAAGAGTATCATTGTGTTCTTGCAGTGCTGTATCTATTTCATTGCTAAAGAATCTTGCAATCAGACTAACCCTGTCTCTTCTTGTTCTTGGGTCAAAGTCTAAATCTACTTTAGCTTGTTCTTCTACACTTGAAATCCTTGGTGCTTCAAATGAAGGTGAGAGTGCCTTATCTAAGGCTTCTACCATTTCATCCTTACCTTTTCTCAGTTCTGCTCTAAAGTTATTTAGTTCAGAAGCAGTAGGATAAGTGTCCCAGTCTTTATTATTCTTGTCTTGCCATAGCTCAACAAGTCCCTTGACTGATTCTATAGTTTCACCCTGTAATTTAGCAGCCAATTCTTCAATAGTAGAATTAGTTGTGATACATCTTTTACTCATCTTGTTATAGATTTATAATTAAATTTATGTGCAAATATAAAGGTTGTTTTCTTAATATGCAAGTTATTAAGGGTTTTCTTTTTGAGAGGTAAACCAAACTCTTTAAAAATAAGAAAGGGGAGACTTAGCTCCCCTAACTGTTACTCAACTACATACTTAACTCCATTGAAGATAAGTTGCTTAATGGTATTTATGTTGACAAGCCTTTCACCAGTTTCTTTTGGACCTCTTACAACATCCATATCCATACATTTGTACTTACCATCTCTGGAAACAAACTGCATCTTGTAGCCTCTCAGTACCCTATCTTCTCCTTCAATGAAGTCCTTAATAGGATTATTCTGAATATGTTCCAATGCAAGTTTATAAGCCTCAGCCATTGACTTCTTCTGCTTCTTAGCCTTGTCAATAATAGCTACAGCTTCCTCTCTTTGAGCTTCCCTTTCAGCTTCATACTGCTTCTTGGTCTTATTCTTATCCTGCTTTTGGAACACAACAGTGAATACCTCAGAAGATTTGATACCCTCAAAGATTGTCCTTATACCCGGAGTACCATCTTTCTTATCTTCCTTAGTCACTTTTACTTCTTTGTCATACTGGTCAGAAGTATTAAGCAGGTCTTGAACATAACCATAACCTAATGTAACTGACTTTCCACTCTCTGTATGTTTGAATTTGATTGTATCTTTACCAATCTCTTCAACAATGTAATGTGACTCTTCTGAGAATACATCACCTACTGCTATCTCTTTAATATTGATTTTCATTGTTCTTGATTTTAATCTGTTACTTCTTTTGAATAAGCATTATATACTGCTGTCATTTCTTCATCCCCTTTAAAGGAATCCATAGTAGCTTTATATAAGCCTCTTGTTCTTTCTCCGCCCCTACTTAATGCAGCAGCTTCAACTACCTGAGAAGTCTTACTACTATTCTTGAAAGGAACACTAATACCATTGGTAATAGCAGAAAGTTCTTGATACCACTTAACATACATAGGTTTAATGGTCATAGTATCAAATTTGATACCTTTCTCAGCAGCCTTTTTAGCTTCTTCTTTCCAATCAATCTGAGCTTTATTCACAATATTCTTATAGCTGTAACCTACACTATGAGGTTGTGCATCAGCAATTAATAATACAGCTTTAGTTGAACCTTCTCTCCATGAAGTTTCCTCAGTGATTTTCTTAATGACAAGTTCATAAAATTCATCACCATCACCTCCACTTGTATTCTGAGCTTTGTTGATGAACTCAATAATCTTGTTTTCATCATTAGTAAGGTCTAATACTTGGTAAGCCTTACCAAAATTATCCTTACTCTTCATGTCACAATAGTCACCAAAAGCCACAATACCAATCCTTAAATCTGGATTGGAACCAAATAACTTTGGTACTAACTCTTTTACATGGTTCTTAACTGCATTAATATAAGCTGACATAGAGCCAGTTGTATCAAATGCAATAACCATGTCAAGCATACCATCAGTAGCAGAACTCTCTGCTACCTTAGGTAGCTCTTTTGCTTTAATCAAGTTTGTTCTCATTAAATGAACTTTTCAAGATTTGACATAAACTCTTGAGTCTCTTTCTGAGTTTCAGAAATGAAACCTATTTCATCCTCAAGAAGTTTTACCTTTTGTTTCTTACTGTCAATGTCTGCCTGCATTTCTGCATTCAATTTTGAAGCATCTTCATGTGCTTTCTTAAACATTGATTTTACTCCAGTCAGCCTTTCCTTAAATGAAGGCTTCGCAATAACTGCTTGTTTCTTACTTCCAAATGCCATTGTTTTTTTTTAGTTATTAATCAGGATTGGCTTCATCATATAAATCCACCAAATAATTTCTTCTCAAAAACTCCATGTGTAATGGATGTGCCAGTTCTCTTGCTTGAGGATGAGCACTGCCTGCATCTCTTAACTTAAAGAAATGCTCCCAATCACTTACAAAACCAGTCATAACCAGTTCTGTCTTAAGTGAATTAGGTAATACTGCTCTTGCTTGTTGAGGTTTCCAAGGATTATTCCTAAATCCAGTCTTATATCTTTTATCAGGAATCCTATCCTCCCACTTCTTCATCAAATCAAAATAATTAGCTTCAGCAGCTCTTAAAGCCACCAAGAAACCATTATAATAAGTATTTCCTTCATAATTGTAATCCTCTAACCAGCAAGGTTCAATGAAAGTAACTTCATTACCAAACTTATCCTTAGAATAGTTACAATACATTTGTTATCTTTAGAGTTATTTATCTCTAAATTCTACATGTTTCCATATAGTTCGGACTATATCATCACCCTATAGATTTACAGGGTGTTCAGCACTCGTGTCAGTATTATATTCCTCAAATGAGGTTTCAACTGTTAGTCTCTGAACCTTCACACTTTGTTAAAGGTGTGCTTGGCTGCTGATTAGCATGATTTAATACCTTTTTACAAAATTCATATAATTCATTCATGGTCATCGTATGTTTACTTATATTAGCTCTATAAGTAACCCATTGCACATTTCCTTCAATATATCCAAGATTAGAATCTATTCTGTCTAAAGAAGCCTCTCTAATGTTGGGTATTAAATCTCCTGTAATACTACATCTCTTGCCTTGAGAAATATATAAATTCCATAGATATTCTATAGACACAGAAAATTCGTAATTTCTTCTTTCAGCAGATTTCTTTAATCTAGTATATTGAGTTAATGCCAAATCTCCTACCATACCATCTAGCAATCATAGATTCTATCTTATTTTCTTTTTGTGCACAGCTTGCACACTGAAAATCCCCATTAGGATTTAAAATCTCTATTGGTAATTTAAGGAGTTCTTTACCACAATCACATCTTACTTTATAATAAGCAGTATGATTTTGATATATAGGTCCTTCAAGAACTGTCCAATGTTTAATATGTGTTCCTATCTCAATTCTATTTAATCTACTTCTAGCAGAACATTTCTTACATTGAGTAGTCTTTCCTCTCAATAAACAAGTAAGAGATACTTCTGAAATGGTACCACAATCACATTGTACTTTAACATAAGTTTGTTTATTTCTAACTTCAGCAGTTCCTACTATAGTCCAATGACCATACTTATCTCCAATATTATACATTAGTTTTCTCATATTTTATGTTTTTATTAAACTAATGCAAAGATACGAAAAATATTTGAATTATACAAATTTTAAATATTAAATTTTAGCTTTCCAGCAATTCACTGAATTTTCAATAACTATTACTAGTTAATGCCGCCATTGACGGGTACTTTCCTGAGCAAAGGACATTACTCTATGTCTTACAAACTCATGGCTTACACCTCTATCACAAATGAACTTAACAGTATATCTCTTTTCATGGAACTCTGTAGGTTCACAGATATATTGTAAATCATCCAGCCAGTTATTCTCTACAAGTACTCTGTAATTAGTAGTTACACAATTATGTGTACCTATCATAGTTGCTACTCTTGAGTAAGGATTATTTTTATACTTAATTATTTCCTTACTTGTATAAGGAATAACCAAATATACAGTACCATGTTCTAACATAGCACCATGACCTGATTTTATCATTCTCTCCACAAACTCCTTAGCAGAAGTCTCTGTTATCTTATCTTCTGATTTATAACATACTCTACCTGCTCTCTCTATCTGTCTAAAGACTCCATTAAGACCAGCTTTCTGCTCCCAAATCTCAAAACTTGGTTTAATTAATTTCATAACTATTCATCTAATATTACAATTTCATCAAAATCAACTTTCTTAGGAAAGTCCTGTTTCCTCACCTTCTCTTCAAGAGCTTCTTTAATCTGTTCCTCCTCTGCATCAGGAGGTAATTCCACTTCATCATAATATGACAAAGTAACACTCACAAACCTTCGATGCTTTACATCAAGAGGTTGGTTCCAAGGTGCTCTGGGGTCTTCATCAGCCCCTAATGGTGCATTACTCATTCTCTTCTCCTTTTTAAGTTTCTTAATATCTATCTCTAAATTATTCTCTTTGATTAATCTTCTTGCAATAACACTTTCAAGTTTTAATGGGATGCTAATATGTCTGCCTTTTTCATTAAGGTAGATAGCATGGTCTCCATTATGTCTGTCATAATAGAAACCATTGGCTACTACCACCCTAACAAACTCTCTATGTGTAAATTGCTTCATCACCAAAGTTCCTTAATCCTTCTGAAATCTTCACCCTGTGGTACTGGACAATCCTTTACCCACTCCATTTCCTTGATATTCCACAGTGACAAATCAATGTGCTCAGGAAGGAGAAGTTTCATATCAGCAAAGAGATTAAGTCTAAGTGATTTTCCCTTAATAAAATCAGATTTAGTTTCTTTAACCTCTTGCATCATATTATTCAGTTCCACAAACCTATCAATATCATTCTGGCTGTGTGGAGTCAAGACTATACCATCTGCATAAGCTAATATAGTTCTTACTCTATCCCAAGCAGCTATTGAAGTGTACACATATACCTTTGGAATATCTGTATAAACTTCACTAATAACTCGAATAGACCTTATTAATTCAGCTACTTTATTAGTATGAATCAAAGGTTCTCCTCCAGTTATCATTATCTCTTCATAGTCCCATCTATCCACTACTGGTAAAGATGAAAAATCCCATGAGTTATTACAACACATGGGACATTTGTTAGGACATTTAGTTGTTACTAATAACCTAAGTTTCTTATTCATGACATTACATCTTTATAAGTTACCACTTGCTCAGCCATAAGACCATTACAAGGTGGTACTATTACTTGTTCAATTCTTGTTACTTTATACAGATATGAACTACCATTATATATACCATTACTCTTCAAGAGCATTTCTGCTTCTTGGGGATTAGTGGCTTTACACATGGCACATCCTTTACCTACACCAGTAACTTCATACTCCATAACCCAGAGTTGTAAAGCTCCATCAGGAGCACAACCTACATTTACCCTATCTCTGTTAGGGGTAATATCATTAGGTCCACAATAAATTCCTTGTTGTCCTGCCATACTATCTATTATATCTATACATACTTTTCACTTTATCTGCTCTTCCCATACTTCCATCATAGATAACATAAGTCTCACAAATTGAAGCATCAGGTCTAATAGTCCTCAAAGCAACTGAAATACCAGCTCTTGTTCTTCCTAAATAATAGGAATCATCAATGAATATCCAGTTCTTGCACAGCAACTTATCTTTGAATATAGCTGCTTCATTACCAAGTCTGATACCACCATTAGTGACAATTACTTCTTTAAAAGTTTCAGTCAATCTGTCACCATACATTGTCATAATGGCATTACCAAAGCCTCCACTAACAATTAATCCAGTATTGGTTAATTCTAAGGTTCTTCCAGCATCATTCATAAAGAAGTGAAGGAAATCCTCAAGTATGCTTCTATCCCCTTTAATCATAAAGTCAAGAGCATTGAAGAATTCCTCTCCTTCTTTGTGTTGTCTTAGAATGACACCTATCTTTTCATTCAATGTCATAATATATTCTTTGCATGAAGATGATACTTAACTATATCCCAATCTACATAAGGTCTCTCAGAAAGGGAATCTTGCTTCAATGGAACTCCTAAAGCTGCATCATCAATATAGATATGAGCATAAGGTTTAGGTGATGAAGTCCAATCTTTTTGAGTTGGATTCTCATTTACACCAAATAAAGGAATATCATGTTTCTTGAACCAATCTATTGCATCTTGCAATCCATCACTTGGTAATTTTTCTGGTTCAGTCTTACCATAACCAAACTCCTCAGTTTCTTTTGCTCCATCTAATTGATGACTCCTCATAGTAAACAGTATAATCTTATGACCTTTATCAGTCAACTCTTTTAAGACTTCTGCTGCTCCTATTTCTTTTCCAACATATGGAAACTCATGTGTAACACAAGTTCCATCAAAATCTACTGCTATAATCATACTTTACAAGTTTTATTCTGATTATCCATCCACATTACTGTCATAATGGCATAATTAGCCATGTCAAGCAATGTGTCTCTAATAGATTCATCTTGTACCATAGCCTTCTTTTGGACCAGAGATTCAATCCTATTCATCTTATCTCCAATCCTTACTACTGATGCCACCAGACCAAACTTATCCAAAGACTTGTCAAAGGAATTACCATAATCATGATTCTTCCTAACATAAGTAGAAATCATCCCTTTTACTATTTCTTTAAAATGATTAGCTGATTCTGGCAACTTATTCTCCTCTGCTGCTTTTATCATTTCCTCCATTCTTCTCCCATTCTTTTAAAGTTACAAACTTGTCAAGGAATTGCCTCTTATCCCTGACATAATAATGACCATTCTTGAGGCTCATATAAAGAACTGCATCTATCCATTCACCACTATCAGTGTCCTTCATCTTTACTACACCTTTAGCATAGTATTGATTTTTAGTCTTAGGATAGACATAGATTCTCTCTTTTTCTTTGCAGTTTATCAAGTGGGCAAGGTAGATAGCACCACAAAGTACTCCTACCACTACCACTGTCAAAACAAAAACTTGCCAAATTTCCATATCAATGAATCCAAAAATCTGCTGGTTCTCCCTCAGCAGGGAGTTCTACTTTTCTACAGAAGAAAGCTCCTGCCCTCTTCATACAATCCTTCAATACCTCTGTCATTTCATCAGCCATATCTTCTGGAACCTCTATATTCCATTCATCATGTGCTGGAATACACAGTTTTATCTTGAATAACAAATCATGCTCTACAAGATATTCCCATAAGAAGATAGATGCAGTCTTGAACATGGTAGCACCACACCCTTGACAAGGGTAATTGATTGCTTGTTTCTCAGATGCAGACTTCCTCTTGAAGAAGTGTCTAACAGGATGCACATATACATCAGCTATATTTACATAAGCCTCTTTGACAGTATCTTTTCCTGCTTTTTTGGTTGTATAATGATACACTCCTACCATAGAATTAAAACTGTCTCCTCTGGCAAATCTCTGATATAATTCATTCTTTACCTGTTTAGGAAGCAACTTATTCTCTTTGCCTTTGTAAGGTTTATAAGTAGCCCAATACTCCTGATTGAACCTTGCTTTTATACCCATTAATATATCATAATCATAGATATAAGCCTTTCTTCCACTTGAAAAATCAGTAATGATATATCCATGTTCCATGACAAACTTTCTCTGTCTGTCCTGATACACTTTCATACCTTTAAAACCTTTCATGTAGTTATTATAAATCTTATTGGCTTCTACAAGAGGAATACCCTTATTACCATGAATAGTGTTGGCATCACCACCATAATTAATGGCAAATTCAACACCCTTAGCTTCACTTCTCCAATGTTTGAACTTATACTTTATCTCTTCTATAGGACAATTACCTATTACCTCAGGATAAGACATCTTGGCTACCAGAGAGTGAATATCACCACAACCATTATTGAACAAGTCAATCATAGCTGGGTCATTGGTTACATCTGCAATGATTCTTGACTCTTGCCCACTATAGTCACAGGAAATCCATTTCATTCCTTTTCCTGCAACAAAGCAAGCTCTTGTCTCACTATCAGATGGGAAGTTCTGAAAGTTAAGATACTCAATATTGTTTGATTTATCCTTACCTCCTGAGCTTAATCTTCCTGTATCTGTGCCTAACTGGTTGAAGTTAGTATGTAACCTACCACTCTTTTCATTTATCTGGTTAATTACATTCTGACCATAAGTAGAAGTAACCTTCTTGGCTGCCTTATATTGTAGATACAGATATGCAATTGTAGATTTATCCTGCTGAGGTTCAATTACTTTTGCCTCAATACTATCCTTCCATTCACCAGTATCTTTATCTTTAGCCAACAAATCAAAACCTAATGATTTGAATAATGGAATTACCTGTTTAGGACTATCCCAATTAATCAAACATTGAGTCTTATCTTGAAAACCAAGAAATAGGTCTCCTTGAAGGTCTTCCTTTATATACTTGGTACTTAGCCTTGCATCAATAGGAACTTTCCATGCTTCACAATAACCTCTCTTCTGTCCTTTAATGTCTGCTTCTGGGCATCTTTCACCCTTCATCTTTTTCCTTGCTTTTTCAAGGTCATCAGGGTCATCCCATCCTTCTATCTGCAAGTAATGATAAGCATAATTCTCTCCCTTAGCTGAATTAATAACCCAATTACTGAGTGCATCCTCAAATACTTTGACAGTGAAATTATCAAGAAGCATCTTTCTTTCCCATTTGCTTCTGTCTAATAACACACCACAATATTCAGTATATGCAACCCAAGGAACAGACTTATTCTCATACACAAGAGCTGTAACTAATCCTCTCTTCTGGAGTTCTTTTTCTTGTGCATCCATTATCCTTTCCAGATATTTCACATCATTTGCACCATACTCAATAACATCCTCAAAAAGACCAGCCCACATCACTTTACCACGAACAGTCTTATCCAATTCAACACCAAGATAATTCTGCCCTGCTGCTTTCAAAGCCATAGAATGAATACCAGCAGGAAAGCCCATATACATAAGTTTCTCTGCCAAGAAGCCATCATAAACCTGTTTTACAACCACTCTTTGATGGAATAAGAACTTCAAGTCAAACTTGATATTCCAACCAATAAATAGTCTGTCAGATTCTAAGAACTCTCTAAAGAATTCTATACTTACAGTGGTTATGTCAATTACTACTTGAAACTCATAACACCCCAACTGGAGCATTATGAGTTCTTTTGTATAAGGGTCAAACCCTCTGGTTTCAGTATCTAAGCCAACCTTTCTTAAAGGCTTGAGCATGTGCAATGCAGCTTGTGGAGATATTATCTCATACTTGTCAGATTCAGGTAGTATTTGTTGTGTACATACATAAATCATATATTCACTATTGCATCAATCAACTCTTGTTCTTCTTCTGGTGTGACTTCAAAGGTAATAGCATAACCCTGTCCCATTACATGGTCTATAGATTTAACTACTGCCTCAGCTTCTTCAAGATATTCTCCCTCAACTATCATTGGACCACCTGATGGGTCTATGAACTTTTTCTTCTTATCTGTCAAACCACTCCTCATAGTATATGTGGAAGTCTTTAACATATAAGTGTGTGACTCACTGCCATCTGGCTTAACTAATCTCCTAAGATAGTTGTGTTCCTCTCCTCTTGATTTTAACTCTATTAAGTCTTTCATACCATTGAATATGCTACTAATTCATCAAAATTCAGTACATACCTATACTTCTGAAAGAAAGTATTTCCAATAATACCATGTAAGTTAATACCAAACTCTTGCTTGATATTACCAAATGCTTGACTCAAGTCTACTACTTGGAAATCATCCTCATAGCTCTGACTTCTATATCCTACATTCATTCTTACATACTTAGATTCTTGGATAGTACCCTCTATTCCAAAATGACCTCCACTCTCTCCAGTCTCTTCATAAGATAACCCTTCAAGAGCAGCTTCATTAATTGAAGAATAAGATGCACCAGTATCAAGAAGGAAGTTTAGTTTCTTACCATTGTTCATAAATGTGACAATTGGTAATTCAACCAAATCCATAGACTCCCTAAATGAGATTCTCCCTACTTTAGGGTCTATCTTCCCTCTATTCATTATTAGATTCACAACTCCAGCAATAATGGCTACACAAGCCAGTACCACTATCATTGCTACAATTTTCCATACAAACTCCATGTTTCGTGTTTTTTTTTAGTGATTAGATTCTTGAAATTCCCATACATAACCCCCTGCTGACTTAGTAGTAAACATATAGCCCCTTGAGTCTTTACATACCTTCTTGTTACAACAGTCTGATATATGAGTACTTGCTATCCCAGTGCTTCTTGAAGCTGCTTGAGCTGATTCAAATACAGCTATTATTTGTCTATCTTTAGTCATCTGAATAACTGGTTTAGGTGCATTAATAGAGCCTAAGACTCTCTTAGTTAGCAATTCTTTCCTTGATTTATTACCATAAGACAAATTGTAGCTTTGAGTACACCATTCCAGATTCTCAACTCTGTTATTTGAAGGATTTTCATCCTTATGATTTATAATTGGATAGTTGTTAGGATTAGGGATAAATAAAGATGCTACCAATCTATGTACTTGACAAGTTTTCTTTATCTTTCCATAGCTGAGATTTACATACTTATAGCCATTCTTATATTTTCCTTTTAGAACATTCCCTGTTTTAATATTCCTAACTTCTCCCTCAGAACTAACCTCATAATTTGAATCTAATCTTTTATACATACTATTTTTTTTTTCTTTTTAAAAACCACTACTTCCTATTCCACCCCTACCTTCATTTCCAAGGAAATCCACAGGCTCCAGAAGTGGTTTAGATGATAATAGCCATTTTAATTTCTGCCATACAGTAGCAAACTGAGATAATTTAACCTCAAATTGGCATACTCTTGTGCCTTTAGGGATAGTTACAGCCTTGAAAGCATATAGTGGTGCTCTCCATTCATCTGTATCACCATTATAAATAGTGTCAATGAATCCAAGACCATTAGCAATAGTTACTCCTAACTTACTTGGGGCACTACTTCTACTATAAATCTTAGCTACTATTCCTTTAGGAAGTTCAGTTGCAATACCCAACCTCGCAACATAAACCTCTCCTTTCTTCAAAGTCACATCTTCTGCCAGACATAGGTCAAAACAATCTGACTTATCCTCTTCTGTTCTCACAGGAAAACATCCAGAGGTGATTTCTTTTACTTTAATTCTCATTTTTATATTTCCATTTAAAATTTCCACATTTGTTTTCTCTTTTCAAGGCAGCATCTCCCATACTATATTTAGTTTCAATCTTCATTCCAAAATCTATCTGTTATATCCACAAGAACAGGATTCACAAAGAATCTGCTCACCTTATACATTCTCTGATTAGTAGTAGGTTTATATAATGGTCCAGCTTCTTCATCATAATGACCTATCTTGATATAATCAAAGTTAGCAAGATTAATCCCATCACTTATTTCATCCCTACCACTATACCAGCATACATTCAAGTCAAGTTCCTCTTTAACCCATTTAGCTAATCTATTGATTCTCTTAGGGTCTGCATCACCTCCCATAAAAGAAATACAAGTGATTCCTTCTGCCTCAGTACTTAACTGTGTAAGTCTTTCAATGCTTAAGTCCTCTCCTATATCCTCTGCCAAGTAAGGGCTATGGCAGCCCTTACAATGACATGGACAATTACTTATATTTATGGCTAAGGTGATTTCATCAGGAACCTCCTGCATTACTATTTTAGTATCTACATATTTCATTTATACACTCTTTTAGTTGCATCCCATTGTCTGCCTTCATCATACTTACTTACTGGTCTCAAGAATCCTACAACCCTTGTCCAAATCTCCATAGGAGAACCACACTTAGGACATTTATCCATAGCATGTTTAGTAATATAATGACACTTTTCATTAGTACACTCACTATTAGGAATGTTATAAGTGAAATAAGAAGTTCCCTTCTCTGCTGCAAAGTCCATTAACTTGAGATATTGTTCTTTGCTTAGATGTTCTTCAAGATTACAATGAAGACCTACACCACCATCAAGAAGCTCTGTAAACTCCTTTCCATGCAATTTAAATCTATCAAGAATACTTGTATTATCATCCCAAGCATTATAGAAGTAGCTGTTATAGATTTTAGTATCATTAGGAACCCAATAACCATCTTCTTTATCCCAGTTATAGTTCTTAGAACTAAGACCTTCTGCTGGAACCAGTTCAGTATTGAACTTAAACTTCTTACTGTTATGTAGTTTATTCTGCTCACTAATAGTACCAGTGATTAATCTACAAAACTGCTTGTAATCTTCATTGTAGGATACTTTCATACCTAAGAATCTTGCAGCTTCATTGATACCATTGATACCAATAGTACAGAATAAGTCTCTCATACCAATATAACCAGCAGTAGAAGCATTGAACATACCTCTCTCTTCCCATTCATATAGGATAGTTTTATAAGCTATATGGTACTTATAGACTCTCTCAAGAATGTCAGTGAGATACACTTTGAACTCCCTTATCCATCTCTCTCTATCTGGACCATTGTAATGGTCTCTACAGAAGTCTTGAACTATCCTGCTTATGTTCAAAGTAATAACATTACAACTACCAGTTTTGACACCTGTAAGACCATTAGTGAAACTAAATACATTCTCTTCAATTTCATTTCTTAATCTACAGCATGATGCCAATCCATTAGGATTATCACTAATATAAACAAAGAATGAATGACCTTTAGAGTGCATTTCTGCTGTAAAGTTCTTATATTCTTCATCCATATAGTTACCTTCCTTATCTGTAAGTAATGCCATAGTTTCAACAGGGAATGTCAGCATAGCTTTAGTTCTTTCTTCATTGAACCACTGCATGAATTTCTTTTGTAGATAAGATACTCTTTCCCATGAAGGTTGTGTTCCATCAGGGAAATAGAAGTCTTTAAATAAAGCCTCCCAATAATACTTATCATAGTAACTCACATTAGTAAAAGGAGACTGCCATCCTCTGTTCTGTGCAGGCTGATTGATATAATAAACAATAGTCTGAAATGCTGCTTCAATCTTCTGTCCTATAGTCTTTCTGTCCATCACATGTTCAGAATCTGCATATACTTCTTCCTTCAAGTGATATTCAGGACCATAGTCCTTGACACAGAAATAATCAAGGTAGTTAAAGAACTCTCCAAAAGCTACAGCACCTTTGCATTGAGCTGACAATAAGAACACAAGATTATTAAATTGTCCACAGAAACTTGACAAATGATTAGCTGTCTTAGGAGTTACTCCATCCATATCTTTGATACCATTTGCCACTAAAGGATATAATGAAACTGCCTCACAATAGTTCTTTGGAACTGCTGAACTTGCTTCATCATGGATATAAATAATATGATGATTAATATCCTCCTCATACTTTTTAGCCACCTCTGGAAACAATACATTCAGCTTATTCTTCATTCTCATTCTCTGGATAGTCCTATTTTTTACTTTAGGAACCTCAGACTCAAGAGTTACCACATTCTTCATAGTCACATTTGCATTTGCATCTGTTTCTGATGAAGCTGCTGCATTCTCATTTGACTTACTGTATTTCTCCATGTAATTCAGCCTGTCATTGATTTCTCTTGCCTCCTTATGTTTCTCTCTATAGAGGATATATGCTCTCACAGCAGAAGCACAGTTGTACTGAATTAACAACTTCTCAATTTCATCCTGAATCTCTTCCACACCTATAATATCTCTATCCTTAAATAAATTTACTATAGCTTCATGTATTGCCACAGGAGTTATTTGATTCACAGACTTGAATGCTTTATCAACTGCTGATGCAATCTTTTCAACATTAAAGTCTTCCTTACTACCATCTCTTTTAATTACTGTCATGCTGGTACTAAATTCTTTATTTGCATAATACAATCATTTGCCATCACTTCCTTACTATATTTCAAGTTAGGATTAGTAAGATAATAATTTAGGTCTGTAAGAATCTTCCTCCAATCCCTATATATCTTACCAGTTTCATCCTTTAAATCTACCATACCAAAATTCCCATAGAATTCCCACACAATAGGAGCAATTGTCCTTCTGTTGATAACAATGAATTGATAATGTTGAATCTTGAACTCACTGAAATAGGGGTCTCTCTTGATACACTCTTGAAGAATGTATGTATATAGCTTAGCTTGAATATCATATCTCCAGTGAGCAAAGGAGTCTTGAAAGTTCTCCTCAGGATACCCAGTAGTCTTTAAGTCTATTGGATAGATAATCTTATTATGGTGGTCCACAATAAGTTCATCAAACATACATCTCACTGGTATTCCATTCCATTCAGCTTTGAATTTCAATTGAAACACCTTCTCAATATCAGTATTCCAAGGGTCTATATAAAAGAAGTCCTTGGTTATTGAGTTGGTTCTTAATTCATCAACACATAGAGACACATCATTATAATCCTTTTGGGATAATATAGTCTTGTCTCCTGCCAGTGCAAGTAGTGAATAATACTCATTGCAACTCTCTTTTACCTTCTTTATTCTGGTAGCTTTATAAGAGTCTCCTGCATAATATCCATTGGCTACAGCCACACTACTAATCACTTCATCATCAATAGTATCTACCCTTCTGTGTGTATCTCCATACTTGGAGAATAATACTTTGGTAATACTTATCAGGTTATCTGATAGATTAGGAAATTCACATACAATGAATCTTTCAGCAAAGGCTTGTTCCCCATCAGTAAGCATACAATCCACTGCACTACCAAATAATAATGCTGGACTATCTACCTTATCAAAGAGAGAACTGAGATTTCTCCATCCTTCCCTTTCAAATCTTGATAATGTAGAGTAACTGATTGCAGGGTCTTTCCTGTACTCTTCCTCTGTTACATTCCAAGATAGTTCTTTAATACTCTTCATCATAGTATTCCTCCTCTATGTCTTCTTCCCATTCATTACTGGGAACTTCAAGCTGGGTTAAATATACATCCACCTCAGCCTTTAAATTACTTAACTCTGTCAAGTCTACATCAAGGTACTCCTGTTTAGGATTTTCACTCTTGATATTCTTCCTTGTCTTGAATATTGCTGAATCCACTAAGTCCTTGAGTGACTCAAAATCTCTGCTCTGAATAAACTGTTCACCTAAAGTTATATCACTCTTGGGTAAACTGTTGAGCAATTTCCTCATTCTTTCTATGGCTTTCATCTTTAATAATTTGAATAAATTCTAAGAGTTGTTTCTTAGTAAAGACCTCAAAGATAAGATAATTTTCTTTATCTGGCAAATTCTCTATATGTTTCCTGAACATCTTAAATTTGTAAGGAAACACATCATTAACCTGTCCTTTTACTTCAATAATTACCTTTAAGCCTTGATACTCCATGTAGAAATCTGGGGTATAAGTAATATTAATTAGCTTCTTAAGGTTTAGTATTGTAGCCTTAGCTTTATTACGGGTGTAAAAGGGTACAGTAGGTCTAAATCCTTCCCAGATTGTATAAGTATGGGTTTCATATTCAGGTTCAAACCCATGTTGAAGCAAGGTCCTATAGACCATTGCCTCAATTCTGGATTTAAACTTTATATTACCATACACTTCTGGAGTGGCATTCCTAATTCTCCTGTTTTCCACCTCTCTTAAATAATTGTTTCATAGGGTCTCTCAAAATATGTTTAGCTGCAAGAGCATCATCCAATGTCCTGAATGCAGCAAAATTCTTGAAGTTCTTGATTTTATTCAAGTCCTTGACCTTTGATATTTCTCCACTGAGACAGCTAATAACATAAATCTCCTTACTGTTCTCAATGTGATTATCATATTTTTCATCGAGTACAATAGCTACCTCTCTTAACATAATTGAAAATACAGCAGCAGGATAGATTGTATATAGATTACTAAGGTATTTTCTTAGATTCTCTACATTCCAATGAATTCTGTCAGCAAGATGTTTTATGTAGAAGTAGGGTTCTGTGGGAATTTCTTCATTTTCCACTTCCTTAATTATGCCTTCTTTGATAAGAAATGGAATACTTTCCTCACAGACAACTACAGTGTGAAATGGCATGAAACCATAAGCACTGTTCATTCCAAAGGCAAGTGTTTTGCCCATTTCCACTTCCTTACCAGTCTTCACAAAAATAAGTTTCTTCATACTTTTCTTTTTTTAATTAATATTCTTGGAACCAAATGATTGGCTCTCCATATTCTTCTTTAGTTAATTTGCTTACTTCTTGAAATACAGTAGATGGCATCCTTTCCTCTTGCCTTGCATAGTATGCAGGATGCTTCTCTTCCAGTATTATATTGGTATTCTTATTGATATAAGGCTTAAGTGTCTTAGCCTGTTCACCAAAGAGAACATATATAATACCAGTCTGCCACTCTGATAGATTCTTTAGTAACTTGGTCATGAAAGGTCTCCACATCATTGTATGACTACCTACTTTATTCATTTCACAGGTCAATGCAGAATTAATCATTAGTACTCCCTGTTTAGCCCAACTCTCTAAAGTGGGGTCAAAGATAATACTATTATATGGAATTTCAAAGTTTATGCAAGCCTCTTTAACTATTTCAAGAGAAGGAGATAATTTAGTCCCCTCCTTGTTTCCAAACAGGACACCAGTAGCCACATCCTTTTGTGGATATGGGTCTTGCCCTATCATTACAACTTTGAGATTATTGTAAGGGCATAGATTAAAAGCCTTAAATATATCAGGATATGCAGGACAAAGTAAGTCTCTTTTAATTAAACTTACCTGTCCTACTACCTTATTTAATTCTTTTATATCTATAACCCTTACCCATCCACCAAAATATTCCTCAAATGTCATACTATATAGGTCATTTGTACAACCTCATCAAGGTGCTCCAGAAGGTAATCATTCATAGCCTCATTGCTGAATGTAGAAGGAGTTGGCTTTTTAGGTTTTACTATGAACCTATCAGTCACATCAGCTACTACTATCTCAGGTAATGGCTCAATTACTTGAGTAACAAAGCCATTTGAATTCCTTATAGTAGTATTAATGTCCTGAGCAGTAACTCCAATATTATTTGTATCTACCATGATACCCTCCTGTACAAATGCAGGAATGACTGTCTTAGTGATGCCTTTCTCAATCAGACCATTGCTTACAAAGACCTTTGGATTCACATAGATTCTACCAGTTTTGTAGTGTAGAATCCTGTCCTCCATAACTCCATGAAGTGTGTACAGTATTAATAGGTTATAATCTTTGTCAAGGATATAACCATTACCACCATAATATACCTCACCAGTGTTAGTTATAATCTTTATAAGTCTGTCTCTTGTATCATTCATCTGGAATGTCTTGAAGATTGCATTTGCAGTTCTTCTTGATTGAGGATAACTATTCTCAAATAAAGCAACAGCCATTTCCTTTAAACTATTAGGCTGATTGTAGTTACTCAATAACCCTTCCTCAACCTTGTACTTACACATTAATGGAACATCAATCTCTGGTCCACTAATATCTACTCTTAAGAATAGATTGAATACATTATGGTTTTCAAATGCAAGATTAGGTTTAATATAGTTTGGGAATTGAATAGCACCTCTACTCAGGAATATATCATGAAGTTGCCTGTTTAATTGTGCACTTATTGCCATTACATTTCTACTTTAAAGTACATTGTATCAGCAGAATATTGAGTCATAAAAGGCACATCCCTATCTATAATAGGGTTACATTCATTAGCCACAAAGTTTACAAACAGATTGACCATTACTGATGCAATCATATTTGCCATGAATGTTGTCTGTTTGTAGCTACAGATAGTTTCATCTGCTACTGCATCACTAAACAACCATTTACTTCTGTACTCTCTCATAGCTCTTGTATCATTACCTTGAATAGCAAAGATTTGAAATTCTTCTGCTGCCAACCTACCATCAATAAATAACATTTTACCTCTCTCTTCCTCAGGTTTGGACATTAGTCTATCTTCCCAAGCATCAAAGAACAGTTTCCTTGCTTCCATGTTATCAAAGCCACAAATCATAATATCTGTAGCTTCACTTTCAGCAGTAAACCTTTCTTGATATGCTACACTGTTATAGTAGTTTGCATATACTTGTAACATCCTATGAAGGGAGCTAACCTTTGCTTGTCCCAAGTCACCACTACCATACAATTGACCAGACATATTAGCTTGTTCAACTATATCTGGGTCATATAAATATAATCCAGCAGGTTTCAGTCTTGCAAGTAGGAAACCAACATAACTTCCTATACCACCTACACCAGCTAATGTAATAGTCTTAGACTGAATGGCACTATACCAGATAGCTCCACTGAATCTACTTGTAGCTTCATCTACAAGCAAACTACCTGAATTAGGTGGAATCACTACTTCCTCAGCAGCTAATGCAGCTTCAAGTAATGCTTCTCCTTGTTCATCAATCTCTACTGGAGCATCCTGTAGAGTCCCTGAATGAACAGTCTCCAAATGTTCATCAACCATTTGGTTTATAGCACTTTCTAATACTTCATCTTCCATAATCAAATAATATAATCATCCATTAATTTGATATAAACACTTAACCAAGGATTCTTTGGTAATTTCTCAAGCTCTTCTCTTACATCATGTGCCAATAATGCAGCCATAGTAGAATCATCATTATTAATAACTGCCATGACATCTCCATCATAGGTATAATTAATAAGATAATCTACATAGTTTGATGCAAAGTATTCAAACTCTTTGACACTTCCAAATCTCCTTCTATAAAGACTCTCCATAGAATTAGCCCACTTCTTGACATCAACTGCACTTTCATTTGAAATGATAATACTTGATGTAACAAGTTGCCTTACAATAGATTGAACTATGTCTTTATCTACTGTTACAACACCATAAGGAATGTCAAGATTCTCTTCCTCAGGCTGGTCAAAAGGCAACTCACCTTGTTTAACAGGTAGTTGCTTAGCTTCATTAGCTTTATACCAGCCTCTTCCTTCTTCCCCATAGTATTTATCTTTATCCATAGGAAATGTACTCCCCACCTCCTTAGTTGGGGTAATGTTCTTTCCATAGTTACCATATTGGGGATAACCCTTATATACAGGAGTTACAACTTTCTTCTTAGACTCTTTGATTTCCTTGATTCTTTCCATCATTTCAGTCTCAAAGTCATCAGTTGCATTCTCAAATACTATATCCAAATTGAACCATTCAAGTTTCTCTTCTTCAATATCAAAGGTCTCTACTCCCTCTCTTACTTCACCATTCCAAGTAGGATAAGTGTATTTCTCAGATACAGTCTGTACACATTTGTACTTCCTTGTAACACCAGCGGTATATTTACCTGCATTATTCACAATCAAGGATACAAAGTGAGCCATATCATTACCTTCTGCACTTAGAGTAGCTGTATCAGTACCACTAAAGAAAGTAGCCATGTTATTATGGCTATGGATTAATCCTTGATATATCCCCTCTTCCAATAATTCAGGATGGTCTACCATATATGTAGCCATATCAGGAGATACATTGAACTCAGTATATGCACTTGTACCAATGTCCATTTGGAACAAATCCACACATCTGATAGTTAGGGATTTATCTTCAAAAGCTCCCTCAACTTTATAGAACAATACACCTGACCATTCTACATCCCAGATGTTCTTGCATAAAAATCTTATCTTTTTCTCAACCTCTGCTGGAATGACAATCTTAAATATATCCTGTCTGTGGACTAACTCCAGCACTGGTTTCACTTCTTTCTTCTCTTCCATATCCATAATTTAATATTCTCAACATGCTACATACAATAGCTTCAATATATTGTAAATTCAGTATCCTCGTTCTATTAAGAGACTCCTCCTCTGAGGATAGTACTCCATCAATAGTCAAGGTAATTTCCCTACCTTTGAATGTACAGATTTCCTTTCCTACATATCTCTGATAGTCATCACTACTACTCCTTCTTACTGGTTTCGGTATATAGACTTTACCATTGGTTATGATACATTCATTGATAACCCCTATACTAACAAGGTCAGCATAACTAATATTAAAAGTATGCTTATTGTATTCAGTATTATACCAGCTAATAAATTCATTACTGATAAGAACCACTGTATCAATGAAGGACATTCCTATCCCATAACTTCCATTACTATAGTTGAACCTAATCTTCTTAGTCTCCAGAAGGTATTTAATGAATAGCTTGAATTGCTCTCTTCCAAAGGCACTATTCCAAGGAACCACACCTCTAAGAGATTGCATAGAGAATTTATCTTTAGCATCTCCCATCTCTGGTGCAGGAATATTCTCAAGTCTGTGGTGTGGAACTCCATCAATAGATTCTACTCTTACATACCTATCAAGCTCCAGACATAATAACTGCCAAATGGCTTCATCATATCCTATAGCTAATGTAGAAAGAGAAGAATTGATAGGTCCTCTACCAGTACAAGGTGTTTGGAAGTTCTCAAAGTTGTTTCTTGGAATAGAAGATACATGGCTGTGCATATACCCTCCCTTAAAGTGGTTTAGTGGATAATTAGACCTGTTCACTCCAAAATATCCCTTACCTTTTCCCTGCCAATTAAATGGAACTTTAAGCCATAACTCCTTAATATCAACATACTTATCATACTCATTTGTAATCCTTACTGTAGGAAAATAAATAAGAATAAATAAGCCATTGAACATAGTATTAGCAATCTTCTCCTTTATTATTGGCAAGAAATATTTAGCTAATGCAGAGTCACTTGTAACAGTTTCATTATTAGCACCTTCTGCTGTCCAAAAGAGATTTATTATATCTCGGTCCTCTTTATTCATATTTTGGTAAGCAGAAGAATCTACTATATTACTCCATTCCATGAATGTTCCCAAGGGAGTTACACTAAGGTATGTATATAATCCATCCTCAGTAGGAAAACCCTGCATATCTACTCTCCCTTCACCAAAGAAGTCTTGAAAGAACTGTAGGATTTGATTTGGTCTTTCCATGATACTATCATATAGTTCATGGACTTGTTTCTTTATTTCTTCGGTCATTGCATGATAAAAAAAAAATGAGGGGGAAGGCTGAATAAGCCTTCCCCCTCACTGGTTTCTACTTAATGAACAAAGTCAAACATCTTGTTTATTTCTGACCTTGACATCTTTTCAGGTTCTTTGTAATCTGTACCTTTCAGTTCAGCCATAGCTCTGTTATAGGTAGCTTCTTTGATGGTATCACTACCATAAAGACCTTCCAACAGAACTTCTAATGCACCTGCAACATTACCTTCAGGAATTGAACTTTCCTTAGATATTTCTACTTCTTTTGTAGCTTTCTCTTCTACAACTACTTCCTTCTTCTCTTTTACAGGAGCAGGTTTTGAAGAGCCTTCACCCAACAGGTCAATCAAGTCCTGAGTTTTACACATAGTGAAGTTCTTTCCGAATCTTTTTACACATTCATCCTGCAAGCCTCTTGCCTTGATTGCATTGTAGGCTTCTGCCCTTGACATAGCACCAGACTTGATTTTCTTCTCAGGTGCAGTCAGCAGGAATGTCAAATCATTTACTACCTGTCCTTTGTAAGGAATGTTGGTAGGAAGGATAGAAGCATCATCTTTCAATTCTGCTCTCAAATGACCTTCAAAGAATGTCATTCCTTCATATTCAATACCTGCTTCTCTCATTTCTCTTTTCAACTCACCCAGTGTAGTTGCAGTAGATGCTTGAATAACTTTTTGGGACTGAGTTTTGTTGTTGATGATGGTTACTTTTCTAAATTCCATGATTTTTTTTTTTAGTGATAAAACATTACCTATTAAATAGGCTTAAAATTATTTCTCTGAATTGTTCTTTGTCTCCTATTGTTTTATAGAGGTCTGAGACATCTTTTCCTCCTTCAAAATGTGGCAATACTATGTTAGTGAACCCAGTGGATGCTGATAGTTTCTCTCCATCTATGAGACCAGCTTTATCATTATCCAATAAGATAAATACCTCCTTGTATCTTCTTTTGAGTTCATTAACAGCAGTATCACTAATACCATAGCCCTCTCCTTGAATAGCCAATGCTGGTATCCCAGTGTTTGCCCATAGACATAAAGCATCTTTCATTGAGGAACAGATACATATCTTATCCCCAAATTCAGGTACTTTAGTCCATAAGCTAATTACTGACCTATCATGTCTGTTGGACCACTTATATCCCTTTTGATTGAATGGTTGATATATCTTTAAAGTGACTTTCCCTTCCTTATATTCTACATAAGCATAAGCATATTTATCTGCTGGAAAGACCATTCTGGTTTCTCCTTTTATGATTATTTTATAGGATATAGGATAGATGTCAGCATATTTCAACCACTCCAAAGTGATACCAAATGAAGCCCAATACTCAAGGTCATACCCTCTCCATTCCCTTGTCTTACACTGTAAATCAAGGTTAGAACTGTACTCCTTAGTAGTGACAATCTTAGGTTTACCTAATGCACTATAGCCATTAGTCTTAGTAATCTTGGATAAGTCCTCCCAAACATGTGCAAGCACATCATTGTAACTCTCCCCCCAATACTTACCTAATAAATCAAATGTCCCTCCTTTATCTTTTGTAGCCAAGTCTGTCCAATGTATCTTCTGACCATCTATGCTATAAAAACCAAAGGATGGATGGTTATCAGGTCTTAATGGACTTGATATAATACAGGGGACATTACTTACCCCAAAATAATGGTTCAGAATATCTAATTCTGATACCTTTGATAAAATCTCTTCTAATCTGATATTAGGTTTACCAATACTAATAGCCATAGTTCTAAATCTTTATGTTATTAACCCCAAGGAGTTGCTGTAGGAGCTGTTGCTGCTCCTAATGGGTCATTGTCAGCAGTGGGTGCAGCAAATGAAGTAGCTTCCACTACATTTTCATGCAAAGGTTGAGTAGAAAACTCAGTGCCCGGAGCACCACCTGCATTCTGAAACTCTGTGATTGCAGCATCAATCCTACTGTAGTCTGTTACAGCATTCTTTGCAAACTTCCTTGTGAATACTGCCTGATACTGTCTTGTACCATTTTCATTATCCACAGTTCTGATACCTACTGCACCTTTAACTGTATAAGCAGCAGCAAGAGTAACAAGCTCTTTAAGCTCTTTTACATCACCCTTGAATAGAGCTGCCATATCAAGAGAAACCTCACTGTCATCAGTGTTCTCTTTCATCACCCAAACCTTGTCCTTATATACAGCAGGACCCGGAATATTCAACCACTGAATAAGGAAATCAATCAAGAATTCCTCACCTTGCCATGCAAGTCTGTAGTCAGCACTGATATTGGCTGGTCCAGAAGTGTATTGAGGAACGGCTTTGGATTGTACTTCTTCCTTTGTAGCCCAAGCAGTTCTACCAAACTTATCAATAATCTGATATTTACCACTGGTCTGACCTACCCTGTAATCCTTAGTCAGCATAAAGCTGATAGGAATAAGCATTTCAATACCATTGTTCAGCTTGGCATCAGGAGCAGTCTTACCATAGAATACTACTCTCACCTGTTCCTTACCTTCATCAGTTTTACCAACATACTCAGGCTCATTCTCAAGCTCTCTACCTGTAAGAGCCTCCAACTCTGCTTTAGTAGGATTTACAGCTACAATATTGAATGCAGCCATACCTTTGTACATCTTGAAAGAACCTTCAACTGATTCTTTACCTACCTTCACAGCCATGAAACTTTTGTTTAAATTCTTCATCTTAAATTACTGATTTTGTGTGATTAATCTTTGAAAGGCATATCATCACTGCCTTCTCCAAAAGGATTTGCAGATGTTTCTACAGGAGCTTCTGCTGCAACTTCCTCTGCCAATGCAACTGCCTCAGATGCAGGTACTTCTACCTCACCTACAGCTTCTTCTGAAACTTCTCCTTCTGGAGCTGCTTCTGTTGCTTCTGCTACTGCCATGATACCAGCAAGAACCTCCTCAGAAGTGAAACCACCAGTCATGGTCTTGATAGGAGCTTCAAAGCCTTCAATGGCTTCATTGATTGTAGTCAATTCTTCCTGTGCTTTTTCAATCTTCTCTACCAGTTTGTCTCTTTTAGTTCTCAAACTCTTGGTGTTCTGGGCTGTTCTTTTAACAATAGCCAACTCAAATCTACTTAACTCTTTCATAATGTTCAATTTATAAAAATTATTTGTCTTTGCCCTATTTCATTGGGCTTACTTTGCAGTTTATTTATGGTGTATTTCTTTTCATAATATTCCAATGCTTCCATAAAGAAGGGCATTATATCCCCAGACTTTAATAGAAGAGTAACAAACACTGTAGTTTCATAATAAGGCTTATTATGCTCCAAACAGTATTGCATCAATAGAATACTTACTTCTGTTTCAGTCAGTCCACCAAAGGCTACAAGCCTACTAATCCTGACTACTTCATTCCTATTCATCAAACAAAGATTTTACCCATATCAACCTTGATATGATTGTCTTCATCAGATGTAGCAACTACAAACTTCTTACCTCTCAAATGCAATGGTCTTGCTTCTCTGATGGTGTTATCACCACCTTCAAAAGAGATAAGAGTGTTATTCTTTTCTCTATAAATATAACCAATTGCATCTGCTTCTCCACAGATAATGTCTCCAAGTTTACCAGCCAAATCAACTGACATTTCAGACATTTCCTCACCATCTTTCTTGATTTGTTTGTCTTTCACATGAGCCACTAAGATAAGAGTCTCACATAAAGGTTTAAACATATCAATCATCTTTCTGATTGCCTGTCTAAGATACAAATATCCAGCACCATTTGGCAACAATCTTACATCTGCCTTAGGGTCAATCTCAAACTTACCAGTCTTGGGGTCTTTAATTTTTCCCCAACCCTGTCCCATTGCAGTACTTCTATAAAGATGTGCTGCATAAGGTAGAGACATTTCCTCAAGCCTTGTAGCATTGTCAATAGTGATGAATCTGTAAGGGAACTTCCCTTCCTGTTGCATCTTAGCCTCAATCATGCCTTTGACCTGAAAGAGTTGCTCTGCTGACCTTACTTGAACATCCATAACACTTAAGGCTCTATAACCATTCTCCAAATCTATAATAAGATTAGAGTCAAGTGCAGCCATAAGAGTTGATTTACCACTCTTTGGCTTACCAAATAGAACCAAAAGGCTTGGATTGTAGTTCTCTGCTTTCTTCCTTTCTGTAGGTAATACTATCATTTTTCCTCCTTATTTAATTAGTCTGCAAAGGTAATCAATTTAACTAACCTATGCAAATTCATCTTCCACTTTCTTACTCTGGCTTTTCTTATAGAGACATTCATGAAAGTATAGTTGGTCCTCCTTCTTACAACTGTCTCAATATACTCAAGACATCTTTCAAGTTCAGGCTTATTATTAGGCAAGGGAAGTTCAGTAAATGTACTTACAGCTCCATCAAAGAACAGTGGACATATTTGACCTCCTGCCCCATTATCCCTATCCTCAATAACTTGCATAAACCTGATGTTGTTTTTGAATTTGGTCACATCATAACCTTCATATTCCCTTAGACCATACTTAAATGGACTATATAAACCAAGCACAAGATTTGCATCCCTTGTGGTAGTCTTACAATCTGCAAGACCATCTGATGATGGCATCATCTTATTCAACTTCTGATTCTCAATTCCTTCCTGAGCCTGAGCTTGATGCTGGATTGCAGTAATATTAAAATCAAACTGGTCTCTTTGAGTGATGAAATATTTACTCATCTTCTCAATAGTCTGCATTTTATTCATACCACTCTCCTGCATAAGATTTGAATAGTTGTCTAAGATAATTTCTACATATTCATCCTTATCATCTGGTTCATAATAGTCTATTACATCTCTCTCCTCTTCAAGTCCAGCTTCATTCTTCATGATAACCTTCTTGAAGTGGAACTTCCCTCTACTCAAAGCAAAATTCCTACAATACTTGTTAATACCAGTAGGATTTCTCTCTGAATCAATATAGATTATAGTTTCCTTAAACTTCTGGATATACACTTGGTATCTCTCAGATGCAAGCAAATCCAAAATCTCCTGAGGAACTGGTCTATCAGCAGAAGTACTCTTCAAGTCAGTTG
>OIYW01000551.1_pt1 | contig 33796 bp, 33 predicted proteins | sample 1588351 | NCBI WGS metagenome assembly OIYW01 (sample SAMN03283268) | human gut metagenome | biome: human-associated habitat; material: feces | host: Homo sapiens | place: USA | collected 2013 | reverse complement strand
GTGGCCAGCTTCACCCGCTGGGCCTCGCCGCCGGAGAGGGTGGTGGCGGGCTGGCCCACCTTCACATAGCCCAGGCCCACGTCGTAGACGGTCTGCAGCTTTCGCGCCAGCTTGGGGATATCCCGGAAGAAGTCCAGGGCCTCCTCCACGGTCATCTCCAGCACGTCGTAGATGCTCTTGCCCTTGTACTTCACCTCCAGGGTTTCCCGGTTGTAGCGGTGGCCCTTGCACACGTCGCAGGGGACGTACACGTCCGGCAAAAAGTGCATCTCAATGCGGATGATGCCGTCGCCCTGGCAGGCCTCGCACCGGCCGCCCTTCACATTGAAGGAGAACCGGCTGGCGTTAAAGCCCCGCATTTTGGCGTCCTGGGTAGAGGCAAACAGCTCTCGGATGTCGTTGAACAGGCCGGTGTAGGTGGCCGGGTTGGAGCGGGGCGTGCGCCCGATGGGGGACTGGTCGATCTGGATGACCTTGTCCAAATGCTCCAGGCCCCGGATCTCCTTGTGCTTGCCCGGGTGGGCGTGGGCCCGGTTCAGCTCTGCCGCCAGCTTTTTATAGAGGATCTCGTTGATGAGGGAGGATTTGCCCGAGCCGGACACCCCGGTGACACAGACAAACTCCCCCAGGGGGATCTTCACATTGACGTTTTTCAGGTTGTTCTGCTGGGCACCCCGGATCTCTAAAAACTTGCCGTTGCCCTTGCGGCGTTTTTCCGGCACCTCCACCTTCCGCCTGCCGCTTAAATACTGGCCCGTGAGAGACGCCTCGCAGCTCTCGATCTCCCGGGGCGGCCCGGCAAAGACCACCTCGCCCCCGTGGACTCCGGCCCCCGGGCCGATGTCCACCAGGAAATCCGCCTCCCGCATGGTGTCCTCATCGTGCTCCACCACAATCACCGTGTTGCCCAAATCCCGCAGGTTCTTCAAGGTGTTTAAGAGCTTGTGGTTGTCCCGCTGGTGCAGGCCGATGGAGGGCTCGTCCAGGATATACAGCACGCCCATCAAAGAGGAGCCGATCTGGGTGGCCAGGCGGATGCGCTGGCTCTCCCCGCCGGAGAGGGTGCCCGAGGCCCGGGACAGGGTGAGGTACTCCAGCCCCACGCTTTGCAAAAAGCCCAGGCGGGACTTAATCTCCTTTAAAATGGGGGCGGCGATCATCTTCTCACGGTCGTTGAGCTCGAGAGAGTTGACGAATTCCAACGCCTCGGTGACGGACTTGTCGCAGAAGGCGCTGATGTTGATGCCCCCCACCGTCACCGCCAGGCTCTCGGGGGAAAGGCGCTGGCCGTGGCACTCGTCGCAGGGGACGGCGCTCATATAGGCCTCGATCTCCTCCTTGATCCAGGAGGAAGAGGTCTCCCGGAAGCGGCGCTCCAGGTTGTTGATGACCCCCTCAAAGGGCGCTGTGTAGCTGCCGGAGCCGTACTCGCTCTCCCGCCGCAGCCGGATCTTCTCCCCCTTGGTGCCGTAGAGGAGGATGTCGATGATCTCCTCCGGCAGCTCCCCCAGGGGGGTGTCCAGGGAGAAGTGGTAGTGCTCGGCAAGGCCCTTCATGTACATGGCGGCAATAGTGCTGCCCTCCATGGCCCAGCCGCTGGCCTTCAACCCCCCTTTGTTGATGGACAGCCGTTTGTCCGGGATGATGAGCTCCGGGTCAATCTTCATGAACACCCCCAGGCCGGTGCACTTTTTGCAGGCGCCGAAGGGGTTGTTGAAGGAGAACATCCGGGGGGTCAGCTCCTCCACGCTGACGCCGTGCTCCGGGCAGGCGTAGTTCTGGGAGAAGGTGATGTCCTCCCCGTCGATGACGTTGATGATGACAATGCCCCCGGTCAGCCCCGAGGCCGTCTCGATGGAGTCCGCCAGGCGGGAGCGGATGTCCGGCTTGATGACCAGCCGGTCCACGATGATCTCGATGGTGTGCTTGCGGTTCTTCTCCAGCTGGATCTTCTCATTCAAGTCGTAAACCAGGCCGTCCACCCGGGCCCGCACAAAGCCGGACCGCCGGGCCGCCTCGAATTCCTTCACATGCTCGCCCTTGCGGCCCCGCACCACCGGGGCCAGCACCTGGATACGGGTCTTCTCCGGCAGGGAGAGCACCTGGTCCACGATCTGGTCGATGGTCTGCTGCTTGATCTCCCGGCCGCAGATGGGGCAGTGGGGAATGCCGATGCGGGCGTACAGCAGCCGCAGGTAGTCGTAGATCTCCGTCACCGTGCCCACGGTGGACCGGGGGTTTTTGGAGGTGGTCTTCTGGTCGATGGAGATGGCCGGGGAAAGGCCGTCAATCATGTCCACGTCCGGCTTTTCCATCTGGCCCAAAAACATCCGGGCATAGGAGGAAAGGCTCTCCACATAGCGCCGCTGGCCCTCGGCGTAGATGGTGTCAAAGGCCAGGGAGGACTTCCCCGAGCCGGAAAGGCCCGTGAGCACCACCAACTTGTCCCGGGGGATGGTCACGTCGATATTCTTCAAATTGTGCTCCCTGGCGCCGTGCACTACGATTTTATCTAAGCTCATGGCATTTTTCCTTCCCTATCGTCTGTCTCGCTGTCCACTGTAAAATCCTTCGATTGAAAATCCCCGTAATACCGGCCTTTTGCCGGGGTGAATCTCAAAACGCAATAATCGGGGTCTGTCACGCCCCGCTTATAATAGAGCTGGTCCCCTTCCCGCCACAGCCGCTCTTTTACTTCAGGGGTTTCCAGCACCTCCACAGTGCCCGCCAGGCTCACCCCCTGGAACCGGGACCGGTCCATAAAGTACACGCTGGCCTTGGGGTCCTCCCGAAAGGCCCGTACCTTCTGGGAGGAGGTGTTCGTGGAGAACCAAATCTCCCGAAAGCCCTTTCTCTCCCTGGGCGGGAGCATCGCCTTCGCAACGGGATAGCCCTCCCTGTCGATATATGTGATAAAGCATACGGGGGCTTCCTCTATCAAGGTTTCGACCCTCTGCTCTAGCTGTTCCATTTCCCTTCTCCCTTCCTCTCGCCTGTTTGGATAAACCGTATCAGCTCTTTCACATCTGCAAAGCCGTCGTAATCGCCCACGACGCCCTCCCGGTGGTAGACCACGCCCCGCTGTTCATTCCGCCCTAAGCAGTCCAGCAGTTCCTCCGCCCCATAGCGTCTGGCGAACAGGGTAAACCCGTAGGGCTTTATTTTCCCCAGCAACCCCTTCCGGCAGCCCTCCTCACAGGCAAAGCAGTGGGAAAGCCCCCGCTCCATGGAGCAGGCCCGGTTCTCGCACCCGTCCTTGTCGGGGCAGTCCCCAGAATCGCACCCGGCGCAGTGCTCGCTCTCGCCGCACAGGCAGCAGGCCAGCCCGCACCGGGCAATGCCCAGTTCTCGTTTCATGGCAACCTCTCCTTATCTTCCAAAAGGCCGGTTGAAGGAACCAATCTCCACAAGATTCCCCTCCGGGTCGGCGACGTAGCAGGTGCGCTGGCCCCAGGGCTGGGTCACCGGCTCTAAAACAGGAGCTGCCCCCTTGGCCACCACTTGGGCGAAAGCCCGGTCCACTTCTTCAAAGGTATCCACATACAGGGCGATTTCCCCATGGCCGTTCAAACCCTGAGCGTACCCGTACTCTTTCCCCGTTTCCCTGGCAAAATTCTCTCGCCCGTAGAGCAGGAACAGGGTGCCGTCCTTTACCAGGTACACATTACCCGCGTCCTCGCTCTCCTGAATCTCAAAGCCCAGCACGTCCCGGTAAAAGCGGATCATCGTTCCCATATCCTGAACGAACAGGCCGAAGCCGTCCAATCTCATGGTATACACTCCTTTTCATCCCTCACAACCGCTTCTCAAAGGCGTACTCGAACAACCGGGTGCCGTCTTCCAGCACTTCACCGAACTCCCCGGGCAGTTGGGAAAAGCCCGCCTTTTGGTACAGGCCCATGGCAGGCAGGTTTTCGTGGGCCACATACAGCCTCAGATACTGGGCCCCAAAGGACTTGGCCAGCTCCTCTATGAGCCCCAAGGACGTTTTTCCCAGACCCTGGCCGCCGTACTCCACAGCGATGCCGAACCGGTACAGGTAGCGGGCCGGGGCAGAAGGCTCCTGCCAGGGCACGTCCCCCTCCCCGTTGTCGTGGGCGGGCAGGGCAAAAGCCCCCGCCAGACGGTCCCCCTCCAACAGCAGGTAAAACTGGCCCCGCTCTATGTCCTTTTCCACAAAGTCCCGGGGATAGGTCTCATCCCACACGCCCCAGCCCTCTTGGTCCATCCGAGCCACCAGGGCGGCGTACATCTCTTTGGCTGCGGGCAGATCTGAAAAAGCTGCCCGGCGAATCCGTATTTCCATTTCAATTCCTCATATCTCTCAGGGCTTGGGCAGCCGGCGTTTTTTCCCCGGCAGGGGGCCGCTGCCCTCCAGCTCCTTGATCTTGTCCCGCAGGTAGGCGGCGTGCTCAAACTCCAGCAGCTTGGCGGCGGCCTTCATCTCCTTGGTGTACTTCTGGATCAGCTCCTGGCGCTCGGCGGCGGTGTAGCGCTTCTTCTTTTTCTTCCCGTCCTCCTTGTGGGAGGAGATCTCGATGATGTCCGCCACGTCCTTGCGGATGGTCTGGGGGGTGATGCCGTGGTCCTGGTTGTACTTCTCCTGGATGGCCCGGCGGCGCTCCGTCTCGGTGATGGCCTGCTCCATGGAGGGGGTCACCTCGTCGGCGTACATGATGACCTGGCCCTGGGCGTTCCGGGCGGCCCGGCCGATGGTCTGGATCAGGCTGCGGCCGCTGCGGAGAAAGCCCTCCTTGTCCGCGTCCAAAATGGCCACCAGGGACACCTCGGGGATGTCCAGGCCCTCCCGCAGCAGGTTGATGCCAACGAGAACGTCGAACTCGCCCAGGCGCAAATCCCGGATAATCTCCATGCGCTCCACGGTGTCGATATCGTGGTGCATGTACCGCACCCGGATGCCGTAGCCCTCCAGGTAGCCCGTCAGGTCCTCGGCCATTTTCTTGGTCAGGGTGGTGACCAGCACCCGCTCGCCCTTCTCCACCCGCAGGTTGATTTCGGAAATCAAATCGTCGATCTGGCCGTCCGTGGGCTTTACGGTGATTTTGGGGTCCAAAAGCCCGGTGGGCCGGATGACCTGCTCCACCACCTGGGCGGACTTCTCCAGCTCCAAGTCCCCGGGGGTGGCGCTGACGAAAATGGCCTGGTTGATGTGGGAGTAGAACTCATCGAAGTTTAAGGGCCGGTTGTCAAAGGCGGAGGGCAGACGGAAGCCGTAGTTGACCAGCATCTCCTTCCGGGCCCGGTCCCCGGCGTACATGCCCCGCACCTGGGGCAGGGTGACGTGGGACTCGTCCACGAACAGCACAAAGTCCTCGGGGAAGTAGTCGATCAGCGTAAAGGGCGCGCTGCCCGGCTCCCGGCCGGAGAGCACCCGGGAGTAGTTCTCAATGCCCTTGCAGAAGCCGATCTCCTGGAGCATCTCCATGTCGTAGCGGGTGCGCTGCTCAATGCGTTGGGCCTCGATGAGCTTGCCCTCGCTTTTAAAGTAGTCCACCCGCTGCTCCATCTCCCGCTCGATATCCCGGATGGCCTTGTCCATCTTCTCCTTGGGCACGATGTAGTGAGAGGCCGGGTAGATGGCAATGTGCTTCAGCTCGGAAATGGCGTCCCCTGTCAGGGGGTTAAACTCTGTCAGCCGGTCGATCTCGTCCCCGAAGAACTCCACCCGCACAGCCTTGTCCGTGGCGTTGGCGGGGAAGATCTCCACCACGTCCCCCCGGACCCGGAACTTGTTGCGGATGAAGTTCACGTCGTTGCGCTCGTACTGCAGCTCCACCAGCTTTTTTAAGAGCTCGTCCCGGTCCTTTTCCATGCCGGGCCGCAGGGAGATGACCATGGTGCGGTAGTCGATGGGGTCGCCCAGGGAGTAGATGCAGGAGACAGAGGCCACGATGATCACGTCCCGCCGCTCGGACAGGGCGCTGGTGGCGCTGTGGCGCAGCTTGTCGATCTCGTCGTTGATGGCGGAATCCTTTTCAATGTAGGTATCCGTCTGGGGGATGTAGGCCTCCGGCTGGTAGTAGTCGTAGTAGGAGACGAAGTACTCCACCGCGTTGTTGGGGAAGAACTCCCGAAACTCCGAGCACAGCTGGGCGGCCAGGGTCTTGTTGTGGGCCAGCACCAGGGTGGGCCGGTTCACCTGGGCAATGACGTTTGCCATGGTGAAGGTCTTGCCAGAGCCGGTGACACCCAGCAGCGTCTGCTCCTTCATGCCTGTGTTCAGGCCCTTCACCAGCTGTTGGATGGCCTGGGGCTGGTCCCCCGTGGGCTGGTAATTGGACACCAGCTGGAACCTTTCAGCCATTCCCTCGCTCATATTCCCCGCTCCCTTCTCCGCCAATTGATGCGAACATATATTCGGATTTCATCTTACTACACCCGGTCCCCCTTGTCAACGCCTTTGAGAAAAATTTTCCCGCTTTTCCCCCAAAATATCCCCCAGCCGAGGCCTTACAGCAGCCCGCCTCTCCGCAGGATTTCCCGTTCCTCCTCCCGAGAAGCCTGCAGCTCCTCTTGGCGCTGGCGGCGCACCTCCCGCTTCGCGGTCCACAGCCAGCCGCTTTTGGCAAAGGAGTGGTAGTCATCCCCGGCAAAGATGATGTGGTCGTTCAAGGTGGCGTCAATGCTTTCCAGGGCCATCTCCACCTGGCGGGTGGCCACAATGTCGTTTTGAGAGGCGGCAGCGTTGCCGCTGGGATGGTTGTGGGCCAGCAGTACATGCTGGGCGTCATAGCGAATGCACAGCTGCAGCAGCCTTCGGATATACACCGGCACCGCGGAGATGGACCCCTCGGAGAGGATGTCGTTATAGAGCAGGCGCGCCTGGCCGTCCAGCAGCATCAGGCACACAGCCTCTGTGGTGCGCCCCAACAGCTTGGGCCGGAACAGCTCCACGGCAGAGTCCGTGTCATAGACATGCTTCAGGTCCCGGGAGCTGTCCTCCAAATAGGCCCGGGCCAGCTCTGTGGTCAGACGCAGGTAGCGCGGGGCCCGCTTCTCCCCCAGCAGGGCGGCCAGCTCCTCTTCCGGCGCCAAAAACACCCCCGCAAAGCTCCCAAACCGCTCCAGCAGCATGGCGGTAAAGCGCTGGGCCTGGCGCTCTGGCAGCACAAAGCTGAGGGCCTCCTGCAGCAGGGTCCGGTAGTGCGTCTCCTCCAGGGAGGCGGGCCCTCCCTCTTCCTTTTTCTTTTTCATACACGTTCCCTCCTTGCGATTTTCAGGGGCTCCCCTCTAAAATTCCTGCTTCAGGCTGCGGGAAAACAGCCCGTCCAGGGTCCGGCGGGGGTCCTCCCCTTGGTAGAGCACCCGGTCCACTGCCTGGCAAATGGGCAGGGACACCCCATGCTCCTCTCCAAGGCGCACCAGGGCCTTCACGGTGTACGCCCCCTCTGCCAGCTCCCCAAAGGGCTCCCCGGTGACAAAGGCCTCTCCATACCGGCGGTTGTGGCTGTAGGGGGAGAACACCGTGGCCTCGTAGTCCCCCAGATGGCACAGGCCGTAGGCGGAGAGCTCGTTGCCCCCCAGGGCCTTGATGAGCCGGGCGATCTCCCGGGTGCCCCGGCTCATCAGCGCCCCCTTCAGGGAGGAGAGGCCCAGGCCGTCCAGCATGCCCGCGGCAATGCCGATGACATTCTTCGAGGCCCCGCCAATCTCATTGCCAATCATGTCCCTGCCATAGTAAAAGCGGATGAGCTGGCTGGAAAAGGCGGTGATGAGCTCCTCCTGCAGGGCCTCGTCCTGGCTGTCCAGCACCATGCAGTTGGGAACGCCCGCTGTGAACTCCTGCACATGGCCGGGCCCCAGCCACACGGCCACCGGGGTATCCTCCCCCAGCTCTTCCTTTACGATGGCGGAAAGCCGTTTGCCCGTGGCGGCCTCCAGGCCCTTCATGCACAGCACAAAGCGCCGGCCCGCTCCTCCCAGGGCGCGCACCTCTCCCAACAGGCCCCGCAGGCTTTGGGACCCCACAGAGACCACCAGGGTATCGTTTTGCAATGCCTCCCGCAAATCCTGGGTCAGGCGGACCTCCTCCGGCAGGGATACCACCCCGTTGGTGCGGGTGGCCAGCAAGCCCTCCATCCGCTTAGAGCCTTTCCGCCCATAGAGGGTCACCTCCTGGCCCGAACGGCGGAGGTACCAGGCCAGGAACGTGCCCCAGCGGCCGCAGCCCAGCACCGAGACCCTCACTGCCGCACCTCCAGGTTCAGCTCGAACCGCTCGAAAAAGCCGATGAGCCTGCCCGACTCGCCCCGCACCGGCTGCATATACAGCCGCTGGTTCCGGGCGTTGACCTTTAAGAAAATCTCCTTGCCGTCCTTTTTCATCTTCTCAAAGGCCGCCCGGATGCGCTGCTTCGAGCTCTCCTGGTCGTGGCAGTCGAAAATGCTTTTGCCCAGCAGGGGGCCGTAGCCCCGCTCCTGGTAATAGTGGTACTCCGCGTACCGGTTGAGGAAGCGGATGGTATAGGTGTCATCCACAAAGACAATGGGATAGGGATAGCTGTCCAGAATCCCCTTCATAATGCTGCTCTGGTCTATAAGCTCCATCAGCGCGCGCTCCTTTCTGCTGGCTATGTTCCCTGTCATTGTAGCACAGCCACCGGGGGAAGCGCAAAATTTTTTCGGCCTGTCACCCTTTTCTCCCCCTCCCCGTCTAAGAAACGGGAAGGATTTCCCCATCCCCGGAAAATCCGGCAGAATAGCAAAATTTTGTAAACCAAATTTTTCTTTTCTTCCTGGCGTTCTTGCCTTATAATAGAGGAAACAAAACCACACACACTGAATAGAACGGAGACCTGCGCTATGAAACACCGTCCGAAAGCAAAAAAACTCATCACCTGCCTGTTGTGCCTCACCCTTTGCTGCCTGCTGGCCCTGGGAAGCCTGCCCGCCCAGGCGGAGGAGGCCTCTGCCTCTCCCGTCCCCGCAGCCCTGGAGGAGGACACCTCCCTGTCCTCCCAGATTTCAGAGTCCTCCCCAGCTCCCTCCTCCACCGAGGAGGACCCGGAAAGCTCTGCCGTGACAGCCCCCACGCCCACTCCCTCTCCCAGCCAGGACCCGGAGGAGAGCCAGCCGGAGACCTCCCCTACCGAGTCCCCGGCCCCCTCGGAGACGCCCAGCCCCACCCCCTCTCCCACGCCTGAGGTAAAGCGCTATACCGTCACCTTCCAGATGGGCAGCTTTGGCTCCACCAGCCTGGAGGTGGAGGAGGGGCAGATCCCCTCCCTGGTGCCGGAAATCCAGCCCCTGCCCGCCGCCGCCATTCTGGGCTGGTTCAATGAAAAGGGCGAGAAGGTGGACCCCGCCACCCTTCCCATCACGGGGGATGTGACCTACACCGCCCGCTGGGGCCGGAACGTGGAGGACCACAGCTCCTATATCTCTGGCTATGACACCGGCCTGTTCTGCCCGGACAAAGCCGTCACCCGTGCGGAGGCGGCCACCATGTTCTATAAGCTGCTGCGTTCTACGGATTGGGAAAAGCGCAGCTTCTCCGATGTGAAGGAAACCGACTGGTATGCCGCCGCCGTGGAGACCCTGGCGGGCCTGGGGGTTGTCTCCGGCTATGAGGACGGCACCTTCAAGCCCACCCGGCAGATCACCCGGGCGGAGTTTGTCACTATGGCCATGGCCTTCTCCACCCTGGAGTACGGCGAGAGCCCCTTCTCCGATGTGGAGGACACCTCCTGGGCGGCGCCCTATATCTACACCGCTCACAAGCTGGGCTGGGTCAACGGCATGGGAGAAGGGGAATTTTCCCCCAACTCCCCCGTGAACCGGGCTCAGGCGGTGACCATTCTGAACAAGATGCTGGGCCGCCAGGCGGACGCCGGGGTGAAGGAACTGGACGATGTGAAGAACTTCTACGACCTGTTCCCCGAGCATTGGGGCTATGCCGCCATTGTAGAGGCCTCCACTTCTCACACCTACCATGTGGAGGGAGCGGACGAGGAAACCGCCGAAGTGTGGGACACCTATGAAAAGGATGAGTCCACCGTGGAGAGCCACTGGGTACGGGAAAACGGCAAGCTCTACTATGTGGACAGCGCCACCCGGAAGGTAGTCCGGGGAGAGACCACTATCAACGGCGTGAAGTATGTGTTCGACAGCCTTTCCGGCGCGGCTTTCAACGGCTTCCGGATGGACGGCGACTGGCGGCGGTACTATCAAAACGGCACCGCGGTCAACGATATCTCCGGCTTAGGGGTGGTCAGCGGGCCCTACTATATCAAGGTGTACAAACCCGCCAACTATTTAATCATCTTCGCCAAGGACCCCGCTACGGGCAAGTACAACACGCCGGTGCGCTCTATGCTGGTCTCCTGCGGCTATGGAACGCCCACCGGCACCTATTACACCCCCGCCCGCTACCGCTGGCTGAAGATGGTGGGCGACACTTGGGCCCAGTGGTGCACCCAGATTCAGGGCAGCTACCTGTTCCACTCCGTTCCCAACTGGACCTACAACAATTTCGACCTGGAGGTGGAGGAGTACAACCGCCTGGGCCAGACCCGCTCTCTGGGCTGCATCCGGCTGAACTGCCGGGACGCCAAATGGATCTATGACAACTGCCAGCTGGGCACCCAGGTGTACATCTCCCCCACAGAGACCGACGGGCCCCTGAAGAAGCCCAGCGGCCTGCAGCTGCCCTCTTGGCACACCTGGGACCCCACCGATCCCACCGCCTACTACGCCTGCCAGCAGCGGGGCTGCCATTAAAATCTTGGGACATACAAAAAAAGGCCGGGAGCGCGCTCCCAGCCTTTTTTGCTGCAAACCAGAGAGCCCCGCGGAGCTCTCTGGTTTTTCCCATTTACTTAGAAGCCCCCTCTTCCGCGCTGCCCGCTTCCTGCTGGGAGGACACAATGGACTTTTTCTTCCAGCGGCCCATACGGAAGGCGATGGAGGTGATCACCGCACCCATAACCCAGCTGATGAGTATGGACACAAACAGGGGGTCCGGGGTGCCGGAACCCATGGCGCCGCCCTCGGGCCGGGTGAGGAATTCCAACCCATAGGCGATGGGCACCCGGATAATGACCGTGGTGATAATGGAGATCCACATGGGGGTCATGGTGTCCCCCGCGCCCCGCATCACGCCGGAGAGGATTTGGGTGACGCCCATGGCGATGTAGCCCACCGCCAGAATCCGCAGCATCCGCATGCCGGTGGAGATGACCTCTGGGGTGGAGGTGAACATCTGCATCAGATACTGGCCGAAAATCAAGATCAGGGTCACCAGCACCACAGAGACGCTCAGGCCGATCTTCAAGCCGTCCCGGGTGCCCTTTACGCAGCGGTCCAGCTTGCCCGCGCCGATGTTCTGGCCGGTGTAGGTGGTCATGGTGGTGCCAAAGGTAAAGTTGGGCATCATGGCAAAGCCGTCCACCCGCATCACGGCGGTGTTGGCCGCGATGACCACCGTGCCAAAGGAGTTGGTCAGGGACTGGACGATAATCATGGCGAAGGAGAAGATGGCCTGGGTCAATCCGCTGGGCAGGCCCAGCCGGATGAGCTGCTTGAGGAACGCAGCCTTGGGCCGCAGATGGGAGGGCTTCACCTGGAGGACGTCCCGCATATGCAGCAGCCGGATAAGGCACAGCCCGCCAGAGACCACCTGGGAGATAATGGTGGCAATGGCCACGCCGGCCACATCCCAGTGGAAGCCCGCCACAAACCACACGTCCAGCACGATGTTCAGCAGGCAGGCGATGATGAGGAAGATCACCGGCATGACGGAATCCCCCAGGCCCCGCAGCACGCCGGAGAGGATGTTGTAAAAGGCGCTGCCGATGATGCCCGCGAACAGGATGATCAGGTAGGTGCAGGACATGTCGTAAATCTCCTCAGGGGTGCCCAGGGCGGACATCACCGGCGGGGTGATGAGGGGGCCTACCACCATGATGAAAATGGAGGAGACAACGGTGGCGGTAATGGTGGTGCCCACGGTCTCTTCCAAGCGCTCCCGGTCCCGGGCGCCAAAGTACTGGGACACCATGACGCTGGCGCCCACCGAGATGCCCATGAACAGCACCAAAAGCAGGTTGAGGATGGGGCCGCTGGCGCCCACGGCGGCCAGGGCGCCGTCCCCCACATAGGCGCCCACCACGATGGAGTCCACCGTGGAGTAAAGCTGCTGGGCCAGGTTGCCAATGAGCAGGGGGACGGAGAACCGGATCAAGTTCCCCGCGGGGCTGCCCTGGGTCATATCCTGGGCGGCAAACAGCGTGGTCAGTTTTCCAGACATAACTCTTTTTCTTCCTTTCCTTCTTGTTTCCCTCTTGGGTCAAATTTGTCCAGGAAACATTATATCACAGAAAAAACAAGAAATCTTTTGTGGGAATTTCTAATCTTTTTCCGGATATTTTTCACCACATTCGCCAAAAACCATCACCCAAAATCAGAAAAGGGCATCCGGCCTTCTGGCCGGATGCCTTTTTTCCTCTGGGAAAAGAGCGGAAGCCGCTTCTCAACGCGCCACCGCCGTGCGGCGCATCAGCAGCCAGCTGAGGGCGGAGAGCACCACCGCCGCCACGGCCCAGGTTCCCATCAGGGCGAAGGGGTTCTCCCAGATGAACTCCAGCACGGGCTCCAAGTATTGGCGGAAGAAGGCCCGCAGCCCCTCGCCCAGCAGGTTGGTATCGAGTATCTTCGCTCCGGGCAGGCCAAAGAACAGCAGAAATCCCGCGCAGGCCCCCACCACAATCCGCAGTTTCACCGGCAGGCGGTAGAAGAACACCACAATAAAGTAGCCCAAAGTCATGGCCAGCGCCAGCAGCACAAAGCTGAAGAGGATGGAAAACAGAGTGTTGACTAGGGTTTGGCCAAAGGCCAGCCTGTCCAAGTTAAACAGGGTGAGAAACAAATTGGCGGAGCCATAGCCCCAAATGGGCAGATCCAGCAGGTCGATGAGGGTGGCCAGCACCGTGTCCGCCGCTGCCATAACAGCTGACACAATCCCTGTGACCGCCAGCCAGGCGGTGTACATGGTCTTCCGGCTGACGCCGTTTTGCAGGTGCATGGGCAGGTTGTCGTGGAAGGAACAAAGCCCGCAGATGAACAAAAACACTGTGGAAAAGGCCGACAGTCCTCCGCTCATATAGGCCCTGATGGAACCGAAAATCCACGCCAGGCAGAGCACGATATGCAGGGCGATTACCACGCCGTAGTAGATGATAACAGGGCCGATGAAGTCCGCCAGCTGGTAGCGGATGGATTGTTTCAGTTTCATACCTCTCCTCCTCACGTTCTGGGGGACCCGGCAATGGTTTGCTCCGGGTCGCTGGTCATCAGCACGAACATCTTCTGTAAGTCCAGGCTGGAGAGCTCCAGACCCTGGGGCAGGGAGGCCCGGTCCGGCACGCCCTGCAGGTGGGCGCTCATCAGGCCGCCCAGGGTGTCTGTCCCCAGCAGGCGCTTGCCCCGGATGTACGCCTCCACCAGCCCCTTGGGCCCGCTGACCGTGTAGCCCCCGGAAAGCAGCCCCTCCCGGTTCCCCTTCTCCAGCACCTGCCCGTGGTGCAGGATGACCACGTCCTCGATCAGGTGGGAAATCTCCTCAATCAAGTGGGTGGAGATCACCGCGGTGAAGGGGCGCTCCGCGTACCGGGCCAGCAGCGTTTTGTAGAACAGGTCCCGGTGGTTGGCGTCCAGGCCCAGCACGGGCTCGTCCAGCAGCACATAGGGGGCGTTGGTGGACAGCGCCACCACGATCTTGAAGATGGAGCTGTACCCGGTGGACAGCTTGCTCACCTTGGCGCCCGTGTTCAGCTGGAAGGCCCCGGCCAGGTTCCAGGCGAACTCCCAGTCAAATTCCGGGTAGAACACCCGGCTCCACTTGAAGGCGTCCTTCACCTTCATGTTCTCCGGGTAGTAGAGCTTCTCGCTCATCAGGTACAGCTTGGAGAGGGCACGGTCGTTGCCTTCGATGGGCTCCCCGTCCACGGTGACGCTGCCCCCGTCGGGGAAAATGCGCTGGGTCAGCACGTTCAGCAGGGTGGATTTCCCCGCGCCGTTGCGTCCCAGCAGGCCGTAGATCTTCCCCTCCTCCAGGGTAAAGCTCACATCTTTCAGCGCCTGCACCTGGTCAAAGCGCTTGCTCACGTTTTCAATGACAATGCTCATAACTCCTCCTTTTCCCCCTGGGCAAAGCCCCGGTCGATGAGCTTTGCCAGCTCCTCCCGGCCGATGCCCAGCCGTTTGGCCTCTGCCACCAGGCTGGCCACAAAGCGGTCGTAAAAGCCTTCCTTCCGTTTAGCGCGCAGCGTTTCCACCGCGCCGGTCTGCACGAACATGCCAACTCCCCTTTTCTTGTAGACCACGCCCTCCTCCACCAGCAGGTTGATGCCCTTTAGGGCGGTGGCAGGGTTGATCTTATACAGCACGGAAAATTCTGTGATGGAGGGGATCTGGCTTTCCTCCGGGAAGGCCCCGGAGAGGATGCCGTCCTCCAGCCCCTCGGCAATCTGCTGGAAAATCGGCCGGTCCGAATTGAAATCCAGTTCCATGGCTGCCTCCTATCTTTTCTAGTTAATTAGTCAAGTAACTAACCACAACACTATAATACACAGGAACGCGCCCGCTGTCAAGGGGGAAGCCTCATTTTTTTGCAGGATGTTGCAGAGTGGGGACCATGGCCCCTTGTCCTTTCTCCCAATCCGCACTATAATGGAGCCATACTCCCGTTTTAGAAAGGATGATTTCATTGGAACCCATTACCATGGACCTGTTTACCCAATACAAATTCCTCTCCGGCCTGCGCCGGGGCCCGCTGGGAGAGCTGGCCTTTTTAACCGCCCAGGCGGACGTGGAGGAGAACTCCTACCGGAAAGACCTGTGGCTCAAGCCCCTGGACGGACCGGCTTTCCCCCTGACCACAGACGGGAAGACCGGCGGCTTCCTGTGGGACGGCCCCCACACCCTGCTGTTCCAGTCCACCAGGGACCCGGAGCAGAAAAAGCGCGCGGAGGCGGGCGAGGAGCACACCGCCTTCTACCGCCTGGACCTTCGGGGCGGCGAGGCCCAAAAGGCCTTTGAAGTGCCCCTTTCCGCCTCTCTGCTGGAAAAGGCGGACGAGGGCGTGTACCTGCTGGCCGTGGACTGGGACCTTCGCTTCTCCAAGGCGCACCAGCTCAAGGGCGGCGCCAAAGAGGCCCTTTTGAAGGAAAAGAAGGAGGAGAAGGACTACCAGGTGCTGGATGAGATGCCCTTTTACTTCAACGGGGCGGGCTACGTCAATAAGCACCGGGACGCCCTCTTCCTCTACGAAGAGTCCTCTGGAAAGCTGACGCGGGTGACAAAAGAGGCCTTTTCCACCGGCAGCGCCCACCTCAGCCCCGATGGGAAACAGGTGCTTTTTACCGGCCAAAGCTACACCGTAAAGCGGAAGAACAAGTCTGGGGTGTATGTATATGACCGGGAGACCGGCCGGACCACCGAGCTGTTAAAGCCCCGCGCCTACGACCTGTACGACGCCCTTTGGTGGGGGGAGAAGATCCTGCTGCTGGCCACCGATGGCAAGCGCTACGGCCTCAACGAGAACGCCCAGTTCTACACCCTGAACCCCGCCTCGGGCCAAGTGGCCCTGCTGGCCCCCTATGAGGACGCCCTGGGCTCCTCTGTGGGCAGCGACTGCCGCCTGGGCGGCGGCCGGGAGTGGGTGCAGGAAGGGGACAAGCTGTACTTTGTCACCACCCTGGGGGGCGCCTCTCAGGTGTACTGCCTGGAAGAGGCTGGGGAAATCCGCCCCGTGTACACCCAGGCCGGCTCGGTGGACTGCATCGACGCGGCGGAGGGTTCCCTGTACTTTGTGGGCATGCAGGACGGGAAGCTGCAAGAGCTGTACCGCTGGGACTGCCAGGCCCAGGAACGGGACCAGCTCACCACCCTGAACGAGAAGGTGCTTGCCGGCCGGTATGTGGCCCTGCCCCAGGCCCTTCCCTACGAGAACGATGGAGTGGATTTGGAGGGATGGGTGCTGCTGCCCAAGGACTTTGACCCGCAAAAGTCCTATCCCGCCATTTTAGATATCCACGGCGGCCCTAAAACGGTCTACGGCGAGGTGTTCTACCACGAGATGCAGTATTGGGCCAGCCAGGGCTGGTTTGTGTTCTTTACCAACCCCCGGGGCGGAGACGGCCGGGGCAACCAGTTTGCCGACCTGCGGGGAAAATACGGCACCATTGATTACGACGACCTGATGGCCTTTACGGACCGTGTGCTGGAAAAGTATCCCCAAATCGACGAGAAGCGGCTGTGCGTCACCGGGGGCAGCTACGGCGGCTTTATGACCAACTGGATCATCGGCCACACCCACCGGTTCGCCGCCGCCGCGTCCCAGCGCTCCATCGCCAACTGGGTGGGCTTTGGGTTTACCTCGGACATTGGAGAGGACTTTGCCCGGGATCAAATGGGCCTGGGCGCCCGGGACAACGTGTGGAACAGCATGGAAAAGCTGTGGGAACACTCCCCCTTAAAGTACCTGGATAACTGCTCCACCCCCACCCTGTTCCTCCACAGCGACGAAGACTACCGCTGCCCTCTGTCCGAGGGGTATCAAATGTATGCCGCCCTGCAGCAGCGGGGCGTGGAGACCCGCATGATCATCTTCCACGGGGAAAACCACGAGCTCTCCCGCAGCGGCAAACCACGGCACCGCATCCGCCGGCTGCAGGAGATCACCCAATGGTTTGAGCGCCACATCTAACGCCTCCGGCGCCATTCCCCTGTACTAACCCTTCCCCCGCTTTCATATGTATAAACACATTGGAAGCGAGGGGTGCATATGTCTGACCGTGTCATCGACGACCGGGCCACCAGGCTCGGCGAATACATTGTGGAAAACAAAGCGACCGTGCGCCGGGCCGCCAAGCAGTTCGGCGTCAGCAAGAGCACGGTGCACAAGGACGTTTCCCAGCGCCTGAAATACCTGGACAGCGGCCTGTACCGGGACGTGAAAAACGTGCTGGCCGTCAACAAGGCCCAGCGCCACATTCGGGGCGGGCTGGCCACCAAAAAGAAATACCAGGCTCTCAAATAAAAAAGGGCGGAGCGCCTCTTTGGGGCAGCTCCGCCTTTTTCCGGCTTACTGGGCGTTGTCCAGCAGGGGCTGGGGGTCCACCGCCACCCCGTCCCGGCGCACCTCTATGTGGAGGTGCGGCTCCTCGGCCGCCTCATAGGGCACGGCCGTCACCACGCCGATCTGCTGGCCCATGGCCACCACATCCCCGGCCTCCACCTGGAAGTCCTCCCCCAGGCCGCAGTAGTAGAACAGGTAGTCCCCGTGCTCAATCAGGGCCACGTTGCCCAGCATGCTGTCGGTGTAGACCTCCCGCACCTGGCCGTTGGCGCAGGCCATCACCGGGGCCTGGGGCTGGGCGCTGATATCCAGCCCTGTGTGGATGCGCCAATCCTTCATGGTCTGGGAATACACCGGCGCCCCGGCGCTGTAGGCATGCAGCACCTCGCCGCCCTCAACGGGCCATATCATCTCCGCGCTGATCTCATACAGAGGGGCGTTGGCGGGCACCTGGGGGGCCTGGCTGCTCTCTGAGGATGGGCTGCTCTCTGGAGCCTGACTCTCCGGAGAGGGCTCTGCCTGCTGGGCCACCTCTCCCGCCGTCTCCTGGGCGGGCTGGGAGGAGGAGGTTCGGGGCGCTTCCGGGTCGTCATTTTCCGTATCCTCTGGATCGGCCGCCTGAGAGGCAGCGCTCTCCGCCTGGCTGGAGACGTTCGTTAGGGCGTTCGCCTCTTCTGGGTTTTCCCGCACATCCTCTGCCTGCTGGCTGGCCAGGGAGGACTCCTCCGTCGTGGGTTCCACATAGCTGTTTACCGCGTCATAGGTGCTCCACGCGGCGACGCCCACCGCCACCAGGCACACCGCTAGCGCCAGGTAAAATCCGCTGCGCCGGGTCTTTTCCTCCGTAAAGCGTTTTCCGTTCATATCACACGTTCCTTTCGGCTCAAAATACGGTCGCACAGGTATTTTGGGCCTGTTGGAACGGGTTTATGCAGCAAAGAAAGAGAAACCCCCGGCAACTTCCGCTGCCGGGGGCCTCTCTTTAGCTTGAGGGGTATTATTGAGGAGGGTAGAACATGTATCTCAAGAAAAGGTGCGGTCCATTTCTTTTGAGTACGCTGTTATTATACCCAAAAATTCCGGGAGAGTTGTTACGGCGCTGTGAATAAACCTTAAAGAATTTCTTCCGATTTTGTGAACTTTTCAGGGGGGTGAAATGCATCGGATTTCCCGCAAAAACTCCGTTTTTTCGCAAACAAATGTTTGCGAAGCGCTTCATCTTGTGCTATAATAGAGAAAACCATTCCAGGAAAGCGGGGCGCGGGTATGGAGCATCTCACGAAAAGCCAGCAGAAAGTCTATGATTTCCTCCGGCAGAAGGTGTCCGGGGGCGTCCCCCCCACGGTGCGGGAGATCTGCGCTGCCACGGGGCTGCGCTCCACCTCCACGGTTCACGCCCATTTGAAGACCTTGGAGCGCCTGGGCTACATCACCCGAGAGGCAGGCTTGAACCGCTCCATCCGGGTGGAGGGGGAGTCCCCTGCCGCCCAGGTGCCCATTCTGGGCAAGGTCACGGCGGGCATGCCTATCCTGGCGGTGGAGGACATCGAGGGCTACATCCCCTTCCCTCCCAAGGCGGGCAAGGAGCTGTTTGCCCTGCATGTCAGCGGCCTGAGCATGCGGGACGCCGGCATTTTAGACGGGGACTATGTGGTGGCCGAGCGGGTCTCCACCGCGGACGACGGGGAGATCGTGGTGGCCATGATCGACGATGAAGCCACGGTCAAGCGCCTGTACCGGGAAAAGGAGGGCGTGCGCCTGCAGCCCGCAAACCCGGACTTCCAGCCCATCTACTCCGACCACGCCTCTGTGCTGGGCAAGGTCATCGCCGTGGTGCGCTACTATTGAAAAAACGCCAGCCTGTGAAAAAAGCCGCCCTTTTGGGCGGCCTTTCTTTTTGTTCCAGGGGGAGAAGCCTCATCCCCGCAGGTATTCCTCCAGGGGCTCCAGGTACTTGCGCTCCGCCTTATCATAAGAGGAGGCCACCATCTGGGCGGCCATCCGGTCCTCTGGGGAGGGATCCTTTTTCCCGGCCAGCATTTTGCGGAATACGCCCATCATCCACTTGTCCACGGGGCCCATGGCCTCGTAGTTCAGGCCGCCCCACAGGTAGAATGCCCGCACCTGCCGCCTCTCTTCCGGGGTCAGGTTCTGGGCCACGCACTGCTCCACGGTGTGCTCCTCGGGAGGCATGGCCCCGGTGAAAAACACCGCCAGCCGCTTGCCCCGCAGCCGGGGCAGCTGCTTTTTGAACCACCCCAGCTTGCGGATGCCCCCGGCGTGGACGCTGGAGCCGAACACCACCTTGTCATAGGCGGCCAGGTCCACGCTGTCCCGCTGGGAAAAGGGGACGCAGCGGCAGGCGAGGTCCTCCTCCAGCCACTGGGCGTAGCGCTTGGCGAAGCCTGTTTTGGAATAGTAAATGACCAGCGTTCTCATAACATCGCTCCCCTTCCAGGCGGGCAAGACCCTTTTCTCCAGCATATCCAACGGCGCGGCCCCTGTCAAGTTAAATCTTCGCTCACTCTGGCATGACCCAATACAGGGGGCGTTGGCTCAGGGCCCAGCCCAGCCGGCGGTGCAGCGCCAGAGAGGCCTCGTTCCCGTGGAAGATCTGGGAGAAGGGCACCCATCCCCGTTCCAGGCAGAAATTGGTCATAAAGGCCATCAGGGCGGTGGCAGCCCCCTTGCGCCGGTGCTGGGGCAGCACCTCCAGCATACCCACGCTGCCCTCAGAGTGCATGCCGATAAAGCCCAGCAGCTCCCCCTTTTGAAAGGCCCCGTGCATCACCCCGGCGGCGATGCGCTTGTGGATGTACTCCGGGTCGGTGAAAGAGTGGTAGTTCTCCAGGATCAAAGAAAAGAACTCCTCCCCCAGGGGGCGGATCTCAAACCCCGGGGGCACGGGAAGGGGCTCTTTTTCCAGATAGGCCGCCTGGGTGCAGCCCCGCAGATCCGGCAGGTGATACCGGTCCCGGAGGAAGGCCCCCGTCTCCCCGTCGTGGGCCGTGGCAATCTCCATGGCCTCCACGCCGGCGCACAGGGCCTTCCCTGCCTCCAAGCTGTCCGCCGCCAGCATGAATGCCTCTCCCGGGCCGTTGTACAGCAGCAAGCCGTCCTCCCGCAAGGAGACCACCTCCACCATACCCCGGTCCAAGGGGCCCAGCATATCCATATACAGCAGGGGGTCCCGCTCCAAATACTCTCTGGCTTTTTGCAGCGCGTCCATCGCCTTCTCCTTTCTCTATGCCTGGAAAAAGGGAGAGCCACAGACCCTCCCCCGTTTTTCATCACTTACCGGATATCAATGCCCTCTAACAGCAGGGGCCGCACCTGGGCCCCATCCAGTCCGCCATAGCGCAGGGGCTGCGCCACCAGGAAATATCCGCCCTGCGGCACCTGGCTCAAGTCGCAGCTCTCCAAAATGGCCACCTCGGCCCCCAAAAGGGCCCGGTGCACCGGGCCGGGATCGCTCATGGGCCCCACGGTCATGCCTTCTACGCCCAGAAGCAGCAGTCCGCCCTTGGCCCACTCCTCCGCGGCCTCCAGGGAGATCTCCACCTCCCCCTTGAGAAGCACCCGCTTGGCGCCGGTGCCCATCACGGCCCGGGCCCATGCGCCGCTTAAATGGCCACGGGCCTCAAGCACCCGGCAGGGGCCCACGCACCGGGAGAGCTCCACCTGGTCGATGGTTCTCCCCCCCGGAAGAAAATGGCTGGGAGCGTCCATGTGGGTGGCGCTGTGGCTGCCCAGGGAGAGCTGGGTCAGGCTGCAGGGCGCCCCCTTCTCCAGCTCCAGCACAGGCTGAAAGCCGGGCACCGGGTCGCCGGGAAACACCCGGGCGGAAAACACCTCTCGGGAAATGTCATAGATCTTCATGGCTCACCTCACAGCCGGGGCAGGACCTTCCGCAAAAGCTCCTGGGCCTTCTGGGCCGAGCCCTGGGCGAAGGTCACAAAGTCCACCGTCTCGCTGTCGTGGGCGTTGTCAGAGATAGTCCGCAGCACGGCGCAAGGCACCTGGTTCACCAGGCAGGCGTGAGCGATGGCCCCGCCCTCCATCTCGCAGGCCAGGGCGCCAAACTCCTTTTGCAGCCACTCCCCCACTGCGGGGTCTGCCACGAACTTGTCCCCCGTGGCAACCACCCCCAGGTGCGCCCGGCCGTACAGGTCCTCCCCGGCGGCGGCCAGGGCCTTCGCCAGCCCCTCCTCACAGGGCAGGAACCGCACGGGCCCCTCCCGGCCGGGAAGGGTCAGCTGGCCCGCGGGCCACTGGTCCAGGGCCGAGGTGTCAAAGTCGTACTCCACACAGGCGGTGGCAATGACCACGTCCCCAATGTGGACGCCCTCTCCAATGCCGCCGGCCACGCCCAGGTTCAGCACCAGGCGGGGACTGAAAAAGTCCACCAAAGCCTGGGTGCACAGGGCGGCGTTCACCTTGCCAGGCGAGCACTGAACAGCCACGCAGGGTACGCCGGAAAGGGTGCCCGCTGTGAACGCCATGCTCCCATGGACCTCCTGCCGCTTGCCCTCCATGGCGGCCAGAATGGCGTCCACTTCCATTTTCATGGCGCCAATGATGCCGATGGGCTGTTGGTTCATGTGGCATGCCTCCTTACAGCTTCTTCCCGGTCTTTTCCGAGATAAATTTGACAAAGTCGCTGAACTCTCCCTTGGAGAAGCCAAACTGGTCCACCATGTAAGCGTTCTCCGGGCCGTAATAGAGATAGATATAGTGCCCGTGCTTGCGCACGTCCACGATTTGGAAATAGGGGAACACGCTGGCAGACTGGATTCCCGAAACGCGGAAAGCCTCGTCATAGAACGCGTAATGGGCCGTGGAGGAAACGCCCCGGTCGAACACCCGGCGCTGGATCTTCTCCAGGGTATGGGGGGCGCTGACAATCTTATAGCCGTAGTAAACCACTACGCCAAAGGTGAGCAGCTTCAGCCACCACTCCGCGTCCACCAGGAAGGAGATCACCAGGGTGACCAAGCACAGCAGCGCGCCCACCACCAGGGTCCCCAGGTTTTTGATGTAGGCCTGGTAGATGCTGAAGGTGTGGATGGCCTCCTTGGTGCACTCTGTAGAGTTGGCAAACAGCAGCTCTCCGGCGATGGTCTCGTTGTTGCCGTGGGTCTTGTGGTATTCCGTCAGGCGCTCGGTCAAGAGGGCCTTCTGCTTTTTGTCCCGCTTGTTGCGGATGGGGAAGTAGATAAGCGGCGCCAGGAACACCAGGATCAAAACCACCAGCAGCCCCACAGTGACCAGGGCCTGGGTGGTATCCTGGGGGGTGATCTCCGGCTTTTCCAGGATCTCTGGGAAGGTGATGGTTTCCGCAATGGAAACCATCAAATCCTCCGTCTCCTGGCTGACGGGGTCCAAATTGCCATAGGTATCCAAATTTAAGGAGTACCCGTTGATGATGGTGCCGTACAGCAGCTCGTTATATCCCATCTCCTGATAGACGCCCTCGAACCGAATGCGGTAGAAGAGGCGCCCGTTGATCTCCACATAGCTCTTTTCCAGCTGGATCTCATCGGTCTTGGTCTGAGCCAGCCCGTCCAGGAACTCGGCCTGCTCCTCCTCGGTCAGGTCCTCCAGGTTAAAGATGCTCTCTGAATCGTCCGTGGTGGACTGGGTCAGCAGGATCGAGGTCTCGCCATCCTCAGAGACCATCTCCACAACGCCGCCCATATCCCGGTACTCCTCCAGCTTACCCTGGGCATCGGCCACTCCCGCCAACGCCCAAGAGGGGTCGTCCACCGGAGTGGACGGGGTGAACGTGTACATCCCCTCGGGGATCTCCAGGGAAAAGTCCTCCGTCGAAAAGGTCTCTGCCGCCGCCGTAAAAGGCAGGGAGAGCACAAGCGCCAGCGCCAGAAGCGCCGCTGTCCATCTGGTGTGCTTCACAATTACATCCGTCCTTTATGTGTTCTCATCGCTCTGGGGAAAGCCCCCAAACGCAGGGTTGTAGTCATTATAACACAAACTCGCCGGGGACAACAGCAGAAAATTCCAAAAAAATTATGAACTCTCTGCCCGGCTCCCACATTGACGGGCCGCCGGGAAGGGGGTACAATACAAGGTAGAACACTGCTTTTTTCAGAAAGGGGCCGGTCCTTCCATGGTAACTGCCGTCATCACCGGGGCCTCCAGCGGGCTCGGAAAGGAATACATCAACGCAATCATCAATCAATATCCCAGCGTGGACGCCTTTTGGCTGGTGGCACGCCGCAAAGAGCTATTAAAGGAAATTGCCCAAGAGCACCCGGACAAGACCATCGCCGCCATCTCCCTGGACCTGGGAGAGGAGGAGAGCCTGGAAATTTTTGAAAAGCTCTTAAAGGAAAACCAGCCGGAGATCAAGGTACTGGTAAACAACGCGGGCTATGGCAAGTGCACCGACTTTTTTACCTCCAACCGGGAATCCCAGACCGGCATGGTGGACCTGAACTGCCGCGCCCTGACGGGCATCACCCGGCTGTGCCTTCCCTATATGCTGGATGACAGCCTGGTGCTGAACATCGCCTCCATTGCCGCCTTTGCCCCCACCCCCCGGATGACTGTCTACTGCGCCACCAAGGCCTATGTATCCGCCTTTTCCAAAGCGCTTCACGAGGAGCTGCGGCCCAGGGGCATTCGGGTGTGCGCCGTGTGCCCCGGCCCCATGGACACGGCCTTCTGGAACGTGGCGGGCGTACCCGAGGGGAAATCCCGCCTGATTGACAAGCTGCCCCGGGTGGACCCCCGGGAGGTGGCGGAGGGCTCTTTGCGGGCGGCTAAACGTGGGAAGATGACCTACACCAAGGGGGCCTTTTACAAGTTCTACCACGTTCTCTCCAAGCTTCTTCCCAACGGGCTTATGATGGAGTTTACCGAGGTCTGACACGCTGCTTTTCCAAAAAGAGGGGCCTTTCTCATGGAAGGGAAAAAGCCCCTGTGGACAGAAGGGGCGCTGCGGGAAGGAAATGGAAAACGGCGTCTTGCTGGCCCCCGGGGGCCGCGGTGTGTACTGGCTTCCGGGAGGGGGGCCCTCTGAAAAGGGGCCTTGTCACCCCCTCCGGCGTCGAGAAAAACGGGGTATCGCGCTGGGAAGGGTTTTTCTCATGGGATTTTTTGCCCAGGACCCGCCCATCACCTATTACTGCCGGAGCTGCCGGACCCTGTTCACTTTCCTAGAGGGGGAGCCGCCGCTGGATGAATGGGAAAACAAGGGCCCGGGCAGTGCCCGGGCCCTTGTTTTCCGGCAAGGCCGGAACTTTATTTTGTTTTCTTGGAAGAGGCCTTCCGTTCCTGGGCGGCCTGCGCCTGGGCCTTTTTCGCCATTTCCTTGACGCCGATGCCGCTGCGCAGCGCGCCCAGCTGGGCGTAGTTCTCGGAGAAACCCTTCTCCACGGGGGGCGTGTTGGCCGGGCCCCAGCGGAAAACGAACTTCAACAGGATGGGGGTGACAATGGTGGTGGCCACCACCATCAAAATCACCGGCCCCAGGAAGTTGTTGCCCATCAGCCCCAGGGCCATGCCCTTGCTGGCCACAATCAGGGCCACCTCGCCCCGGGAAATCATGCCCACGCCAATGCGGGCCGCCTGGTAGTTCTGGTAGTGGCACAGCTTGGCGCCCAGGCCGCAGCCCACCACCTTGGTGAGCACCGCCACCACAATGAGCAGAACCGAGAACCAGACGATGGCCGGGGTCATCTCCGGCAAAGTCACCTGCAGGCCGATGCTGGCAAAGAACAGGGGGGAAAGGTAGGCGTAGCTGAGCACGTCAAACTTGGAGTTGAGGTACTGGCTGCGCTGGGTCATGGAGATAATCACGCCCGCGCAGAAGGCGCCGGTGATATCCGCCACGCCAAAGGCCACCTCCGCGATGTAGGACATCAGCAGGCAGAACACAAAGGCGATAATCACATGGCGGTGCATGCCCTTTTCCGCCTTCACCACCCAGTGGATGTAGAACTTGTAGAACAGGAAGCCTGCCACCGCCACAAAGACGAAGAAACCCAAAATCTGCAGCAGCACAATCCCGATACTTACGCTGGAATCGGCCATGCTGCTGATGATGGTCAGGGCGATGATGCCCAGCACGTCGTCGATGATGGCAGCGCCCAAAATGGCGTTGCCCGAGCGGGTTTTCAGCTTGCCCAGCTCCTTCAGGGTCTCCACGGAAATGCTCACCGAGGTGGCGGTGAGGATAACGCCGATGAACATGTTTTGCAGGAACACAGGGGTGGTGGCGTCCGATTCGATGACGCCGGGCTGGTTGAAGAAATAGGCCAGGGCAAAGCCGCCGCCAATGGGCACCAGCACGCCGATGAGGGCAATGATAAAGGCCGCCTTGCCGCTGTGCTTCAGCTCGTTTACATCTGTTTCCATGCCGGCGCAGAACATCATCACAATGACACCTATCTCCGCCGTGTCTTTGATAAATTCCGTCTCTTGAATCACGTTTAACACAGCTGGGCCCAAAATGAGGCCGGCCAGCAGCGCGCCCACCACCTGGGGCAGCTGGAACCGCTGGGTGAGAAGCCCCAGCAGCTTTGTCGAGAGCAAAATTAAGGCAAGGTCCAACAGGAACCCATATCCGCCTTCCATGCCCATCCCTCCTGTTTTCACAATTTGTTAAAAATTACTCCAGTGTGCTATTATACGCTTCTTTTTTGCAAATGCAAGAATAGAACGGAAACCGAACTTGTTTTCGGCCATTTCTCCAGTATTTCAGCAAAAAACTGGTCTTTTTGCAAAGTTTCGTTTCTCCGGCAGCGCCTTGCGCCGGAAAGCCTGCTGTGCTATACTGAACACAGAAATCAAGTAAGGAGGTCAGCCTATGGAACCTTTCATCCTGCGGGAGGGCCCGGTGGCGGTGCGGCCCCTCCGCCCCCAGGACGCACCCCTGCTTCTCACCTGGATGCGAAACCCCCAGGTGCTGGCGTTTTACGGCGGCCGGGACATGGCCTACACACCGGAGAAAATCCAAGAGGACTTCTACGCCCCCGAGGAGGGCGCCCGCCGCTGCCTGGTGGAGTTTGAGGGTGCGCCGGTGGGCTACATCCAAATCTACCAGCTGGACGCCCAGCTGTGCCAGGAGTACCACTACCCCTATCAGCCGGGGGAGCTCCTTTTTGGCATAGACCAGTTTATCGGGGAGCCGGCGCTGTGGGGCAAACAGATAGGCCGGCGGTTCCTTGCGCTGGTGCTGCGCCGCCTCACCCAGGAGGAGGGCGCCGCCGCCGTCATCTTGGACCCCCACGCCAACAATCCCCGGGCCCTGCGCTGCTACGAGGCCTGCGGCTTCCGCAAGGTGAAATTCCTGCCCCAGCACGAGCTTCACGAGGGCGTGTGGGAGGACTGCTGGCTGATGGAGTACCGCCCCAGCGCCCCCGCTTAAAACAGAAAAAAAGGCCCGCCGAAGGCACGGCGGGTCCTTTTTTATTGTTGTATGCTTGTTTTTCCCTCTCTCAGCCCCCGCAGGTAGGCGTCCGCCTGCTCCCGGCAGCGAAACACCACCCATTTCTTTTCCGGGGCTGCCTTCCGAAAGGCCAAGATCTTCGGCCGCTGCTGCTGGGGAAAGTCCCGGAGGTAGTCCATGAATTCCGGGTCCTCCTCCGTCTCCACCCAGGGCATGTCCGGACGAACGGTTCCCCTGCGGGCGCGCACCCCCGCCAGGCAGACCTCCACCGGATAGTCCAAAAAGAACACCCGCTGGCAGCGGGCCAGCCTGCGCGCCAAGGTGCGGCTGTAGTTCCCGTCCATAATCCAGCTTGGGGTACGGGCCATGGCCTCCTCCAGCCGCTGGTCAAATACTTTATTCTCCACCGTGGTTTTATCCGCGTTCCAAAACAGCCGGTCCAGATAGATGAGGGGCAGGCCGGTCAGCTCTCCCAACGCCCGGGAAAAGGTGCTCTTCCCGCTGCCGGGGCTGCCAATCACCAAAATCCGTTCCATACCGTCCTCCTATTTATACAGGGCCACCCCGGACTTGTCCACCGCCTCGTAGGCCTCGTGGAACGCATAGCCAAAGGCGCTGTGCAGGGGGAACAAGTCCGACAGGGGCACCAGCACAAAGGCCCGCTCCCGGATGTGGGGATGGGGCACGGTCAGCTGGGGGGTGTCCGAGGAAAAGCCCTCGCACAGCAAAATGTCGATGTCCATGGTGCGGGCGCCGTGGTACTCCAGCCGCACCCGGCCCAGGCTTTGCTCAATCTCCAGGCAGTGCTCCAGCAGGCGCTGGGGCTTTAGGCTGGTCTCCAGCAGCACGCAGCAGTTGAGGTAGTCCTCCTGCTGGCTGATGACGTCAAAGGGCTCTGTCTCGTACAAATTGGATAGCTTCACAATCTGGGTGCCCTCCAGGCGCTCCAGGGCGTCCAAGGCCCGGGCCAGGTTCGCTTCCCGGTCCCCCAGGTTGGTGCCAAGGCCCAACACTACTTGCATTTCGCTGCCTCCTCCCGGCGCTGGGTGATTTCCACCGCCATATAGTCAAATTCCGCGGAGACGGGCGCCTCTGGCTTTTGCAGCAGCAGGCTGACCTCCTCCACCTGGGGGAAGCCCTCCAGCACGGCGTCGCACACAGCCTGGGCCGCCCGCTCGATGAGGTCGAAGCTCTGGGCGGTAAAGGCCGCCCGCACCGCCTTGACCACCGCGGCGTAGTTGACGGTGTCCTCCAGCCGGTCGCTGCGCCGCGCCCGGGAGAGGTCCGCCCCCAGGCGCAGGTCCAGCACAAAGGTCTGGCCGTCCCGCTTTTCCTCGGGGTTTACGCCGTGATAGGCAAACAGCCGCAGCCCCTTGATGTGAATGGTGTCCATAGGATTGCCCCCTTCTCCAAACTTGTGTCACGCGCCCTTGAGGGCGTCTGCCATTTTGGCCGCCTGCACGGCCTCTTTCACGTCGTGGACGCGCACCATGTCCGCCCCGCCCAAGATGGCCGCCGTGTGGGCCGCCAGGGTGGCGGGCAAGCGCTCCTGGAAGGGCGGGTTGCCGCAGGGGGCCCCTGTCACCCGCTTGCGGGAGGCCGCCATCAAAAAGGCGCAGCCCTCCACCTTGGTGCGCTCCACGTGGGCAATCAGATCCAGGTTTTCCTCCACGGTCTTGCCAAAGCCCACGCCGGGGTCAAAGCAGAGCCGCTCCCGGGCGATGCCAGCCCTCTGGGACGCCTCCAGCCGGTCCAGGAAAAAGCCCCTCACCCGGGCGCAGATATCCCCGCCGGTGGTGCCCGGGTCCATGACGACGCATCCGCAGCGGGAGCCCGCCGCTACCGCCAGCATCTCCGGCCCAAAGCCCGTCACATCGTTGAGAATGGAGGCCCCTGCCTCCAGAGCCCGCTGGGCCACCCAGGGGTAGAACGTGTCCACGGAAATGGGCAGGCCGGTCTTTTTCACCAGGGCGGGCAGCACGTCTCGGATGCGCTCCCACTCCTCCTCCGGGGAGATGGCCGTATACCCCGGCCGGGTGGACTGCCCCCCCACGTCAATGAGGCCGGCCCCCTCCGCCTTCATCTCCAAAGCCCGCTCCAGGGCGGCGGTGGGGTCCAAGTATTCCCCCCCGTCGGAGAAGGAGTCCGGGGTCACGTTCAAAATGCCCATTACATAGGTCCGGTCCAGGGGGAGGGAAAACTCCCCCGCTTGAAAAACAGGCGTGTTCATGGCGTCCCTCCTGTTCTGCCGGTCACCAGGTCCCAATCTCCGCGGGGCTGGCGAAGATCTCATCCATTCGTTTCAAAAACGGCACCAAACCGGAAAAGTCCATCACCCGGTGGTCAAAGGCCAGGCACATGGGAAGATACCGGCGGACCCCGATGGCCTTCTCCCCCCGCTGGTCCGTGTAAACGCCGGGCTTTTCCTGAAGGGCCGAAATCCCCACCGCGAACACCTGGGGCGGCAGGATCTCCAGCAGGGGCGCCGCTTTCAGGCCCTCTGCCACGGCTTTCAGCAACAGGGTGTTCAAGGTCAGCCGCAGCCCCTGGCCGGAAAGCTCCTCCCGCCGGCGGAGGTACGCCTGGTAGAGCTCCGTAGCGTCCGGCTCGTAGAGATAGGCCACATGGGGCACCTCTTCCCAGGATTTTGCCGTTTGATAGGCCACCAGCCTTCGCTGGGTGTCCAGAGGGATCACTTTATCTTGTTCCATGGAACGCTCCTTTCTCTCTTCTCAAACGGATCACTGGCCGCCCAGCAGGTCCTTTACGATCTCCCCGGCCAAGATCAGCCCCGCCACGCTGGGCACGAAGGCCATGCTGCCGGGGGTGGGGCGGCCCGCGGTGCCCTTCACGTCCCCTTCCTGGGCGGCGGCGGGGGCCAGGGACTCCTCGGTGGAGTACACCGCCTTCACCCCGGTGACGCCCCGTTTTTTCAGCTCCCGCCGCATGACCCGGGCCAGGGGGCACACGCTGGTCTTTTCGATGGGCGCCACCCGGAAGGCGGTGGGGTCCAGCTTGTTCCCCGCCCCCATGCAGCTGATAACCGGCACCCCGGCCTGGCGGCAGCGGAGGATCAGTTCGATCTTGGAGGTCACCGTGTCGATGGCGTCGGCCACATAGTCATAGCAGGAGAAATCCACTTCCCCGGCGTTTTCCGGGGAGAAGAACAGCTGGCGGGCCTCCACCCGGCACTGGGGGTCGATAAGCAGCACCCGCTCCTGGGCCACCTCCACCTTGGGGCGGCCCACGGTGTTTTCCAGGGCGATGATCTGCCGGTTGATGTTGGTGAGGGCCACTGTGTCCCCATCAAACAAGTCCAGGGCGCCCACACCGCTGCGGGCCAGGGCCTCCACCACATAGCCCCCCACGCCCCCGATGCCGAACACGGCCACCCGGGCCCGGCGCAGTTTATTCAGCCCCTCTTCCCCGATGAGCAGCTCCTCTCTGGAATAGCGGTGCAGCATGGGCACCCTCCTTTCACATATCCTCCTCCGGCTCCGCCGGAGGAAGTTCCTCCCGCCGGCTGAAGGCGGTGTTGGCCGCGCAGACGGCGCAGACCTTCTGGGCCCCTGCCCCGTACAGCCCTTGAGCGCAGGCCCGCAGGGTGGCCCCTGTGGTGACGATATCGTCCACCAGAAGCACCCGTTTTCCCAGCGTGGCGCTCTTGGCCCGGTAGGCACCCCGCACGTTGTCCGCCCGCTGGGCGCGGGTTAAGCTGTGCTGGGTGTCCGTCTCCCGCACCTGCTCCAGCAGGTCCCAGGCGGGAAGGCCCAGCTCTTTGGCCACCGCTTTTGCCAGCAGCTCGCTTTGGTTGTAGCCCCGGCGGCGCAGCTTCTGAGGGGACATGGGCACCCAGGTCACTCCGTCAAGCTCTTCCCCCAGGGAGGAGGCGGCCTCTGCCATAAGCGTTCCCAAAGGGCGGGCCAGGGCCCGCTCCTCCTGGAATTTCAGCCGGTGCAGGGTGCGGCGGAAGCCCTTTTCATAGGGGAAACAGGCCGCAACAACCAGAGAGCCTCCTCCGGGGAGGGGGAACTCCCGGGAGAGAGGCTCCTTGGGCAGGGCGGGGACGCAGCCGGGGCAAAACAGCCTCTCCGGCCGCACTGCCCTGCCGCAGCACAGGCACCGGGCGGGCAGGAACAGGCACCACAGCCGCTCCCGCCACCCCAGAGGCCGGAGGACTCTCACAGGCTCTTACAGAACCGGCGGAAGGCTTCACGCCCTTCCTCGGTATCCTTGTACACACCGGCGTTGCCCAAGATCTTTCCAAAGATGACGCCGATGCTCTCCTGAATGGCCCGCTGGGCGTCGCCCTCTCCGGCGCCGGCGGCCTTCAGCTCCTCATACCAGGCCTGGTGCTTTTCCATTTCCGGCCGGGCCATGATCTCCGCCGCCTTTTGTGGCTCTTTCAAGGCCTGCTCCAGCAGCTGGGTCTCCGTCAGCAGCCGGGGCGGCAGAATGGCCAGGCCCATCACCTCGATAAGGCCGATGTTCTCCTTCTTGATGTGGTGGTACTCGGCATGGGGATGGAACAATCCCAAGGGGTGCTCCTGGGTGGTGCGGTTGTTGCGCAGCACCAAATCCAGCTCGTAGTCCTCCCCGCGGCGGCGGGCAATGGGGGTGATGGTGTTGTGGGGCGTGCCGTCCGTGTAGGCCAGAATGTCCGCACTCTCGTCACTGTACTCCCGCCAGGCGGTGAGGACCTTGTCCGCCAGGTCCACCAGCCGGGAGGGCTCTTTGCCGCGCAGCCGGATGACGCTCATGGGCCAGTGGACGATGCCCGCCTCCACGTCCTCAAAGCCGGGGAAGTCCACCTTCTCCCGCACAGGGGCCTTGGCCATAGGGAACTCGTAGTGGCCGCCCTGGAAGTGGTCGTGGGTGAGGATGGAGCCCCCCACGATGGGCAGGTCCGCGTTAGAGCCCACAAAGTAGTGGGGCAGCCGGGTGACGAACTCCAGCAGCCGCGCCATGGACTGGCGGCTCACCTTCATGGGCCGGTGCTCCCGGCTGAGGACGATGCAGTGCTCGTTGTAATACACATAGGGGGAATACTGCAAGAACCAGGGCTCGCCCCCCAGCTCCAGGGGGATGAGCCGGTGGTTGCCCCGGGCGGCCTGGTTGGCGCTGCCCAGATAGCCCTCGTTCTCCCGGCAGAGGGCGCACTTGGGATAGCCGGACTGGGGCGCGCTCTTGGCCGCGGCAATGGCCTTGGGGTCCTTCTCCGGCTTGGAGAGGTTGATGGTGATGACCAAGTCCCCATACTCGGTGGGGGCGGTCCACATCCTGTCCTTCTCGATCCGGTCCACCCGGATGTAATTGGAAGAGCGGCTCAAACCGTAGTAATAGTCCGTGGCGGCCTGCTTGTCCTCCCTGTACAGGTCATAAAATTTTTTCACCACCTCGGAGGGCCGGGGCATCAGGCAGTTCATCAGCTCGGTGTCGAACTGGTCCCGGGCGTCCTGGGTGTCCGGGTCGATGAGCCCCGCCTGGGCGGCGTACTCACACAGGGCTTCCAAAGGCTCTGCCGGATAGGGAAGCTCCTCCTCCACAGCCTGCGGGGTAAATTCCCGCAGGTGCAGCTGGGCCAGCATCCGGTTGGCGGCGTAGGCCGCGTCTTCCAGGGCGATAAGCCCCCGCTGCAGGCCATAGTGCAGAAGGCGGCTGATCTCGAAACTGAGCTTTTCCATTTCCATGACGTTTCATCCTTTCTCTCCGTCCTTGGCTTTTATTGTACTACACCGGCGGTCAAGAAACAATAAGGGTTTTGGGCAGTCCCTCTAAAATTTCCTTTTGGGCAGAAAGACGCCCCCCGGGAATCCCCCGGGGGGCGGGGCTCAGGCGCTGCCCTGCTCTTGGTTCAGTTTGTCCAGCACCTTGGCGATGACAGCCAACGCCCGCACATAGGTTTCACTGGCGTCAATGCGGGTATTGGCCCCCGTGCCCCCGGTGCCGGCGAGGCCCAGCTCCTCATACACCTGCTGGATGGCCTCTCGGGCCCAGCTGGGCGCGGAGGCGATGGTCTTGTACTTCTCCTCATTCTCCCCGTAAACCTTCTGGGCCTCTGCCCGGGCCAGCTTGACCACTTCTTCCTGGGTCATATCGTCTTCCTCCTCTCCTCCCGTCAAAGCGGGGTAATCCTTGTAGGCCCAGTCCCCGTCGAACGCCTTGCCGTTGAGGACCAAGCTGTTGGTGAACTGCCACATGCCGTAGGGCTTGGTGTAATCCAAGCTGCTGCTCCATTGAGCCACCCACTTGTCATAGGGGTCCAGCCGGGGGCTGTTGAGCCGGGTCTGCAGCCAGTAGAGGAAGGAGTAGATGCCGCAGTAGCACCCGGCCTCCTCCATAGCCTGGCAGTAAGCCACACAGTTGTCGATGATGGCTGTGCCGCTGGGCAGGGAGCTGTCCTCCACATCGTACCACACGCCATAGGGGGGCTTGCGCCCGTTCAGCAGCCGCAGGGTGTGGGCGGCCTCGCTGCGGGCCATGTCCGTGTTTTGGGCGTAGGAGTAGAGGTACGTCCCCCAGGGAATTCCCGCGGCCTGGCACTTGCGCACGTTGTTCTCAAACTGGGCGTCATCCTGGTTGGGATAGTCGCTGCCGTAGCCGCATCGGATGATGACAAACTCCACCTGCCCTTTTAGGGCTTGGATGTCCACATCCCCGTTGAACTCCGAAATGTCAATGCCTTTTCTGGGAAGTGCCATGATTCCACCTCCCCTCCGGGAAAAGCCTTCCCGCACCATCCTATGCAATAGCCTGGCCGAAGGTCCCTGCCCCCGCTTTCCATGGGCCCCCGCACAGGCGCCGGGCATGGCCCCGGCGGAATTCCCCCTGGGGGCCCCCTTCCCCAGAGGAGGGCCGGCGGCCGCAGCTAAATTTTTTCAAAACGGGGCTTGACTCCGCCTGGAAAACCTGATATAATCAATACTCGTTACGGGGGCATAGCTCAGCTGGTTAGAGCGCCTGCTTCACACGTAGGAGGTCACAGGTTCGAGTCCTGTTGTCCCCACCACCGAAAAGACCGCTTGACTGTTATGGCCGGGCGGTTTTTTGCGTATCCTTTTTTCTGACCCGCTTCCGCCACGGGCGCGAACCCTGCCTGGAAATCCCCGCGGCCCAAGGCGGAGATGGGGAGCTATGAGGTTCTCTGCCTTTTCACGCGGCGGAACGCTTCCACCCCCCAGGGAAGTGCATCGTCCGGCCCGGCAGGTCGCCAGATGGGCCATTCTACAGTTTTATATCCGGGTGTAGCGCAGCTGGTAGCGCGCCTGCTTTGGGAGCAGGATGCCG
>OIYW01000547.1_pt1 | contig 33872 bp, 43 predicted proteins | sample 1588351 | NCBI WGS metagenome assembly OIYW01 (sample SAMN03283268) | human gut metagenome | biome: human-associated habitat; material: feces | host: Homo sapiens | place: USA | collected 2013 | reverse complement strand
TTGCGCCGCCCGGACAGTCCCTTGCCTTTTCTCTGGGAGACGAGAAAGGCTTTGAGTGGATAGGGGCTTATGACATTACCGCTGACGAGCTTCTTGCCGGGACAGACACCGCCAAGACCGAGAGCAAGACCGCACAGGCGCAAATGCTCATTCTGGAACTGCTTGCGGACGGAAAGCGTATGCCGAGCGCAGAGCTGGAAAAGGCAGTCAATGAGCGTGGGATTTCCTCACGCACCATGAGAACGGCAAAGAGCCGTATCGGAGACAGGCTTGTGACCGAGAAAGACAGCACAGCATGGGTCTGCTATCTCCGAGACTGACAACAGGAACACGGCAAGCGTGGCAAAGACGGCAAGGTTTTTATAGATACCTTAATGTTGCCGCCTTGCCTTGTTCCCTCATACCGACACCGCCCGATGATGAACAGTCACCGGGCATTTTTCATTTACAGGAGGATTTTGAATGAACAATACCGCAACCAACACCGCCACTTGCCCGACTGTCAGAAAGCAGATTGGCAAGACCACCTATATCGTCCGTGTCCATTTCAGCGAGACCGCCAAGGAGACGATGGAGGACAAAATCAAGCGTATGCTCCGTGAAGAAGTCCGCAAAATGTGACTTCTTTTTGAATTTGATGAAAAAGTCCTTGACTTTTCGTCTCTGGCAAAACCGCAAAAAGCATTTTGATTTCCTGCGGCTCCCGGCTGGCCCCCTTTGACATCCCCCAGCTCCGGGAGATCATGTCCTATGACGAGCTGGAGCTTGACCGCATGGGCGACAGGCGCACGGCAACTTTCTTCTGTATCAGTGACACCGACAGCACCTACAATTTTTTGGTGGCGCTGGCTTTTTCGCAGATGTTCAATCTTCTCTGTGAACGGGCGGACAATGTTCACGGGGGCCGCCTGCCCCATCATGTGCGGGTGCTGTGGGACGAGGCGGCCAACACGGGACAGGTGCCGAACCTTGAAAAGCTGGTGGCCGTGATCCGCTCCCGGGAGGTCAGTCTGACGCTCTTTTATAATATAGCTCTTTCTGTGCGTCTGCTCGCTTTTTGGATTCTTCGTCTGCTTTAATAATAGTTTGAATTTCCCCGATTTCTTTCAGCACCCGGCTCTCAGTTCGTTGAAGCTGGTTGGAAATTTCATATATCTGAATTGTGATTTGCGCCCGTTGTTTATAATATTGCGCAAGAATCAAAGCAAGCTGATTCCAGTCGATATCCTCGTCTGTCACGAAAGACTGCCGAACTACCGGGAGAAGATAATCTCTTAAAGCTTCTATGTCTTGCGACGGGTCTAAAGCCTCTTCACTCAAAGAGGCGATTGTTTCAGGACAATTTACATAGGCCAATTTTCTGTATTCTACGTTGGCTAAAGCGTGTTCGGTGAAACACTCCAATGTTTTCTGCAACATCTTTTTCCTCTTGCTCTTTTGCAGAATATCATCAATCTCATCTTTGGATTTTTCAATCAATGCATCCAAAACTATATCAAATGCCTTTTCCACCGCAAAAGTCATGGCTGTTTTCCTTCTTCCTTTTCGCCGGGGACGTCGGCTTCTTCCGGATTACGATTTATTATTGCATAGATAGCAGGATTCACCTTTTCAAACAGTTCCTGGCTGATGATTGCAGGGTGAGCAAACTGGTACAGATACCGCTGCTTCTCGCCCATATTCCTGCATTGCTTTCGACTAAATAAATCCCGCACATAGGTTTTCTGGAGTATCACACTCCCGATGTATTTTTCATTCTGGAGCAGCTTCTTGATGGTTTCTCGGCTCCAGCGCTCTTTTCCTCGCGGGGAAGGGACGCCCTGTTGGTACAACCAGTCTGATATAGCACCGAGGCTGGCGCCGGTGGCCCGCATCTCAAACATCCGGCGTACGATGGAGGCGTTCGGCTCATCGGGACAAAGCGCACCATCCTGATCCCTTTTATATCCAAAGCAGACAAACTCCGCATAGCCAGAGGTTCCGTCCATGAAGCTGTGCTCGATGCCCCAGCGGATATTCCGGCTTGCGTTCTCGCTCTGCGTTTGCGCGAAGGCACAGTAGACCGTGAGATAATACTGCACGTAACGATCCCGGCTGCGAACCCCTTCTTCTTCGAAAAAGGCATCCACCCCAAGGCCTGCAATTCCCGGAGGATTTTGAACATTTCTAGGGAGTCTCGCCCGAACTGGCTCACGGGTTTTACCAGAACCATGTCGATCTCACCGTTCCGGTAGCTATCCAGAAGTCTCTGAAATTCCTTGCGGCGCTTTATACTCAGCCCGGAGGCTTTTTCTGCAAAAACGCCGGCGTTTACCCATCCCGGAGTGCTTTCAATCCGCTGTGTATAGTATCGGACCTGAAGGTCCAGGCTGGTTTCCTGTTCCGGATGTTCCGTACTGACGCGGCAATAAGCTGCTACCCGAAGGGGAGGCTTCTCTTTCTGTTTTTTCTTTGCGCCGGGAGGGGTGATTCTTGTGATGATGCGCAACCGAAACCACTCTCTCCATGTGTTTTCTTCATTGTAGCAAAAAGCTGTTTAACTGACAATTTTTGCCCGACTAGCTTTCATTTTCTGCACGTTCCAGAACAGTTCGTCCGAAATGATGGCTGCATGGGCATTCTCGTACAGATATTGCTGCTCTTCGCCTTCATTCTTCACCTGTACACTGCCGGTGCGGACTGTCTTTTGGAGTAGGACTCGGTCCTTATACTTTTCATTGGACAATAGCTTGTGAATTGTTCCCGGCTCCATTGCGCTTTTCCCGTTGGCGAAGGAATCTGCTGTTTGGATAACTCGACAGCGATTGCCCCCAAGCTCATCCCGCTTTGATGCTGCGTAAAAATATGGTTGACTATTTTGGCCTCTTCCGAATCAATAACCAATTCGCCGTTGGCGTCCGGCTTATATCCGTAGCACTTTCTCTTAGCTAGCTTTAACTCGCCCGACTGAAAGCGCTTTCGAAGACCGGCTTTGATGGATTCGCTTTTATTCATTAGGTATGACCTCTTTGAAAAAGAATGATATAGACAAATATGATTTCTGAAATTTTTACCGATAAAGCAAAAAGCCATAGGAAAACCTGCGGCTTTTCGTTGTTTTTAAAAGAAAAAAGTTGACAGATTCCATTCGGAATCTGTCAACTGAAATGGCATGGGTTAACAGAATAGATACATTTGGCAATTCTTGGAAAACCGGCCTTTTTGGAGTAATCAACTGTTACCAGGCATCCTCCGGCCAGATCCTCTGCCAAAAAACCTATTCTTTTCATCTAAATTATAGCATGCACAAGGAGAAAACACAACACTTTTACTTCAAGTTATCGTTCTCCACGAGCCCTTTTTTTGCTGGGCTGCTGACTCTGCTTCCACTTCCCTTGGAAGAGTTCTTCGGTAGTACATTCTTCAGGGTAATAGAAGTTTTTTCGCACCCAACCGTTTTCTTGGTAGACTTCCGTAATGATACGATCGGACAGAACCTCAATAATGATATCCTCTCCGATTGATGTTTTCCCAAGGAGCGGTACAGGGTACTGCTCGTGATTCTTACACAATTCACGCATCGAGGCCCAATCGCCCGAATCAAAGACCACTTGCTTCAGCACTTCATCCGATATTCGCAATCATCCTTTCCCATCTATGATGTTCTTCATTCAGCAAGATGTAAAGCACATCGGAGGGTCGGGAACTCCGTCTGTGATTATTTCCTTGGCCATCTCAAGTACAATCTTTTCCTTGAGATAACTGAATTGGCACTCGCCGTCTTCGTTTATGTTACGTTCCAGCAGTTCCTCGATTTCTTTCAGGAGTTGCCGCAGGGTTTCCGCTTGATTCATTTTGTTTTTCACCTTCTTTTCAAGTGCCGGCAACAATGAAGTCATATAAGGCTCCTGGTTCTTTTAGGCACCATTCTTTTGTTCCATCGTCAGTCCAGACTTTATAGTCTGGAGAGGCATCATATAGCCACCAGTCGATGTAATCATACTGGTCGTTGACAGCCTCCTTCAAAACTAGAAGGAGCGCAGTCAGGCATCGGTTCTTACACCCAAATACAAAGTGACCGTCACCTACAGATTCGAGCGCCGCGCCGACCTTCTCGTCGATCTCCCGTTGCTCCAGAATCTGGCCCAACGCCGCACAAAAGGTCTCTTTGCTAATCATTGCTGTCCACCCTTCTGAAGCTTCTGTACGGGCTTTATTTCGCCCTGCCAGCGCCGTAAATTGGCCATAGCCTCGCCTTGGGTCTCAGGATTCGCACAGTACTCCATGAACCTGACAACCAATTTTTCCGGCGACAAACCCAATGGTGCAATGAGTGGTTTTACCTGGTCGAGCAGCTCGGAATCAACTTGTATTTCAACGAGGTCTTCATCTTTGTTCGCCATCGTTCTGGACTCCTTTCCGATATTTCGCTGCTTGAAGATCCTTCAGCCATACAGACAGAAGTTCTTTGATTTCCAGCCAGGATTCTGAGCTGCTCACTGGGAAGAGCGGATAGTCCAGGTCCCTCTCGATATCAGAAATCGCAACCGCCAGTGTCCGTTCATCGAACAATTTATAGTTCTTGAGAACGAAGTGGAGCACGCCGGAGCTGTCAGAGTCATCTGAGCGCAAGGCGTGACGAATGGCACTGTTGACAACGCACCCGAATTCATCATCAACCATTGGGCTGACCCAAGACTGTGGACAAAGAACAAGATCGTCTTTTCCATCCCTGGTGATCACAAGCGCAATGTTTTCTTTTCGTACCCTGTCGAGCGTTTCATCTAAATGCTATGCCAAATACTTCTGATCGATTCGTTCCAATGTTTCAATTTTAGGCAAAGTCATCATGGCTGAATCATTCCTTGAGCTTTTCTCGAGAATCCATCCGGACAACGTGCGCAAAAGGCTATACCACACTGAAATCTCGGGATCCTGAGGCTCTCCGTTAAGGTATTCCCGGACGATAGAAATGACTCTATTCAGAGTCTCATCATCAAGCTGGGAAATGTGTCGTTTGATGAAATCGGATACAACGCTCGGCATATAAGTCCGCCGACCAAGCGAATATCGGGTCGCATTCACAACTATAGAACACAGGTCTGCATCAAAAGCCGGTGCCTGACTCGAACAGACACTCCTGAAAACCTCATAGCTTTCGAAGGGGATTGCTTTCATGACCGTACCATCCTTCCATAGTTCAAGCACTTGAACAAGACCTGTAAACATTACTTTATCTTTTCAAGTTGCTGACTGAAATCTTTTGCCAGTTGCAATAATTAGCAAACGGCTCAGATCGCTCGGTAGGCAGGTTCATAAACGCAATAATGTCTTGACCTGGAAAGTAGTAGTGGCAATAAAACGGAGCAACGCCTGTCGGCACAATTCCAATCATTTCTTTGCCTGTTAGGCGATTTTTCAAGGCATTTGCCTTGCGCATACACACAGGAAGACCAGCCTGATGTAAGGCCAAGTAGAACTTGATTGCCTCGACTGTTCTGCTTTCTGACGCACCGGCAACCATCAAGTAATATCCGTCATCAGCTTTACAGACATAGAGGTCAATGTGTGTGCTATTTCCTCCACGACATACTTCCCAGGGATGTCCTATCATGGGACGTTCCTCGTACCAGACAGAGAATTCTGCAGCGGACTCTGGATTGATGGATTTCAGGCCCTCATCCCGGCCATCCGCATGCTTATAATACTGCTCTTTAGGTGATAGGTCTGAGCCTTCGTATTTCATTGCTCTATATCCTAAAGAACAGAACATGTAAAAGTCGCTTGCTGTCATTTCGGGCAGTAGTGGTTTCTGTTCTGGTAGCACCTCTACAGCTTCATCAAGAAACTCTTTAACATCTGATGGTGCAAGGTCTTCCAAGAACTCGTTTCGCCACTCTGGAAACACTCTCCAGGCATCACATCTTTGAATTGTACCTGTGCGATGCTTGAGTGGCAGTTCTCTTTCCAGATGGCGTAAGTATTCGCCGGCTTTGATTTCAAGGATAACTTCTTCTACAGCCTCTACAAGCCAGCCAGTAAACTTAGAAAGGTCATGCATAGGATTGGGTTGCTGATGCGGATCCACTTCCAATACAAGCCGGTGATCCAGTGTTACTGCACGAAACCCAGTCAATGGGTCCTCGACCGCAGTGAAGTGATGCCACTCTGTTTCGTCAGGGAATTCTGACACCCATAATTGTTCAAATTCGGCATAGGATTCCACCTCGCCCGCATCACGGTATTCCTCGAAATCTCCAAAGTCTTCGAGACGTCCACGATTTGCCCGTAGCCAAAGTTCGTAGACTCCATTATCATTTACAGGATCTAAACTTTGAAGCGTTTTGAACAGGTCATTCAGATGGACGTGGGATTTCTCATCGAACAAGAACTGGGAGCCAACGCCATGATGCTCCATATTCCCCAACCAGTGAATGTATGATTGAATTTCTGGAGCAAACATATCAGAGGTCATGGATTTCCCACCTCCTCCGAATAGAATTCCTTCTCATCCTCCAGTCGGATGCAAGCAAGGCGTCCGTCAACATATCCACTCCCGCAGTCAATCCCAAGAAGCCGTTTGCCCCTCCAAATTTTCAAAGGCTCGTCATCCTGATAAAACTTCGTAGGTGTATGCCCGAACACAATCGTATAGTCATTTCTGTTGTAAAATGTCGAATTTAGTCGCATCCAGACTGCAAACTCTTTTTCGCTTCGATAGCGGACACCATATTCCCTGAACAACTCACTTGGGGCAGCATGGACTAGTTTATACTTTCTCCCGTTTATCTCAACGTCAAAAAACAACGGAAGCGAAGCAACATACTCCAGCAGAGATGCCCGATCAGTTTTCCGCAGATGTTTGAGATAACGGTGAGTTACTTCCCCTCCATTATCATACCAAAGCCACAGATTTCTGGTAGACAACATCTCCGCAGGTTTTTCAGGCCGAAGCGCATCCAGCATCATCAACTCGTGGTTGCCAAGAAGCACTTTAACATTCGACATCTTCATTATTTGCCGGAGCAGCCGCCCGCCATCCGGGAACCGGTCAATGATATCACCAAGGATGTAAAGAGTGTCTTCAGGTTGTAGATCGATCTGAGAGAGGATAGATTGAAACCGCCGACTATTCCCGTGGATATCTGAAAGAACATAAGTCATTGGGTCACACCACCTCCTTACAGACAGTATCTAATTATCAACACCAAATTGTTCTTTCGTGGAAAACTATGTCAACTCATTCATATGCCTCTAACAGAGGAGACCGTTCGACATTATGAAAGAGAAACCTCATCTTATCGATGTGCTTCTCAATGTGCCAGTGACCACAAAACCAATACTGATATGCGAGCTTCTCCTCGATAGTATCGAGCCACTTTTCGGTCGAGTCATCCACTGTGGACTGATCAATAAAAGGAAGAAATGCCTCGCGCGGTTCATACCGGAAGGGACAGGTATGCGAGAGAACAACATCAACTTTCCAATCGACCTGGTCCAGGGTCTGTGCCACCTTCGCTTTGATTTTTTCCGAAGGCTGCTCGTCAGCCCACCAACCATATCCTCTTTCCAGCCGGTATTGTTTGTCCACACTATAGGCACCGCCTATGGTCAGATGCTTGATTCCTTCAAGGTCAAACACTTCGCCATCCGCAGCAAAAAGTAGGCTGGGGCGTTCTGGCTCATACCAAACCTTTCCTCCCCGCCATACTTTAGAGGAATATGATGTAATACTCTCTGGGCGCATTTCGTGGTTGCCATGGATGCAGAGAATTTTCGGCCCTAATTTTGCAAGAGACTTCTTTGTACGGGCGTCACGTTCATCGCCATAGTAATTAGCTCCAACGTCGCCCAAAAGAACCAAAGTGTCTTCGTGAGTCATGTTCATCTGCCTGCAAGCAAAAACAGCAGGAAGCGGATTTCCGTGGATATCTCCCATGTAATAAACCATTGAACAGCCTCCTTCTGTACCTATTATATCAGAACCTTAGCCTGACAGCCGTGTCACCTCAAAAATATATACATTCCTCAGAAAAACATATACACATCATCTATCACCCCATGTGCGACTATAAAAACGACCGAAAGTCATGCTTCTGACTCTCGGTCGATTGCTTTCTCAGTTGGTTTCAGTAGAATAGAGAGCAAGCATTCCTGTCATCTCTTTCGACGCTCTCTCATGGAATGCTTTAGAGCCTTGATCGTGTCAATGATGACACCATCTTCAAAAGCAGAGCAATCTGCCAAGAGAGCTGCCACTTGACTGCTGGTGATGTCATTCTTTTCGTCGAGCTGCTCCATCAACAATCTGTCGGCAGTGACTCCCAGAGCGTTTGCAATCATAACAAATGTGTCAAGGCTCATACTTTTTGCGCCGGTCTCTATGTAACTGATGTATGAAGGGGATTTTTCAACCAGTTCAGAAAGCATCGCCTGTGACAGCCCATTTTCTTTGCGGACCTCACGGATGTTTTTGCCAATTTCGTTGTAATTCAGACTCATAACAAGGCCTCCTTAAAAAAATGTAGCCTTATTATAGTTTGCAGGATATATTATAGCCTTTACTTTATATCAATTTTGCCCCCGATTGATATATTCTATCAAACAGATAGCTTGTAGCATATACTGTAAGGGGGAGGGAGCCAATGGCAGAATTAAGTCCTACAGAGAGTCAGCTGATTGGTTCTCGCATCCGTGAGGCTCGCGTTAAGCGTCGAATGAGCCAGGCTGAGCTGGCTGATAAAGCCGGAATCTCCCTTCCACAAATCAGCACAATCGAAAACGGAAGGTGTGGCATGAAGCTGCATTCTTTCATTCGGATCATTGAAGCACTCCAAGTCTCAGCCGATTCGATCCTTCGTCCGGACACACCGGAAACAAGAGGAATTTATCAAAGCCAGTTTGACGAATTACTGGCTGACTGCTCCCCAAAAGAACTGGAAGCCATATTGAGAATCGTCCGTGAACTTCGAGCAACGATGCTCCAAAGGGATCCTGAATAAGTATGTGAAAGCGCGTACCGAGCAAAACGGTACGCGCCTTTTTTCTTGTTTATAAACCAGGAGTCATCTTCTTGACTTCTGGTTTATTCTTTTCAGCGCCAGCACTTTATATAATGTGTGTAAGTTTAGATAGCGGAGGTTGGGCATGGACAAGATGATTGAAAGCACAAAAGAGCTGATGGAAGAGCAAATGCCATCCTTCGATTTTCTCCTTGACGAAGAAGCAGAAAGAAATTCTTTGTTGGCCGAGCACAGGGCTTGGCTTAAAAGCATAAAGCACGAAAGGCCACTCCCGAAGCACCCGTTTCATGTTGCAGTGTATATCCGGTATTTCAATCAAACCAGGTATGAAAACTATTTATCTGCACACAAAAGGCAGTTTTTGGACACTCTTGCCTTATGTCCCAAGTGGGATTTTGTCGGGTTTTATGTCGATGAGGGAAGCACAGCTCCGAATATGGAAACCGCGCCGGAATGGTCCAGGCTTCTACAAGATTGTTACGACGGAAAAGTAGACCTTGTTATTACACAGAAAGCGAGCAATATCTCCAAGAAACTTTCAGAACTTGCATTCTGTACAAGGCTACTGGCTGCATTGCCACACCCTGTGGGGATCTATTTTATCTCAGAAGACATTTACACGCTGGCTTCCTATTATCAAGAAGATCTGCATGATCCTGTCTTCTTTCCATCCCCCGACTGGAAGGTATTACCTGAAGGTCAGCCACAAGAGCTTCACCCTAAGGAGGAAACCGAAAATATATGATCGACTCGACCAGAAAGCGTCGTGAGCAAGCACAAAAGGACAGGGTGCGTCGCCGCATCAATACAAAGATAGATCCCGAAAACTATGAATTTCGACCCGCCAAGAAGCAAGTCGATTATTACGACAATGAAGTTGAGCAAAGGGTGGCCGTCTATGCCAGAGTATCAACTGGCAATGTGCAGCAGACAACGTCTTATGAGCTCCAGAAAAAGTATTACGAGGATTTCGTCATACATCACCCCAACTGGACTCTCGTAAAAATCTATGCGGACGAAGGTATCAGTGGCACTTCCTTGGCCCATCGTGATGAATTCAATCAGATGATATCCGATTGCCGTGCTGGAAAAATCGACATGATCATCACGAAAAGTGTTTCCCGCTTCGCACGAAATGTTGTCGATTGCATAAGTATGGTTCGTATGCTCGCTGAGTTGTCAAACCCTGTGGGGGTGTTTTTCGAAAGCGAATGCATCTTTTCGCTGAAAGATGATTCTCAGATGGCGCTTTCTTTTCAGGCCACCATGGCACAGGAAGAGTCGCATATCAGGAGCCGCAGCATGGAGACATCGCTGCGAATGCGTCTGGATGGCGGACTTCCTCTGACTCCGAAGCTACTTGGTTACTCTCACGACTCGGAAGGAAACCTTGTTATTAATCCCGAAGAGGAATCAACAGTACGCCTTATCTTCTATATGTACCTGTATGGTTATTCCACTGCCGAAATTGCCCAGATACTCACTGAACAGGGACGGAAAACATATCTCGGAAATGTGACATGGACTTCAAGTTCCATTGTACAGGTTCTCCGCAATGAGCGACATTGCGGAGATGTTTTGACACGGAAGACTTTCACTCCTAACTATCTGACACATAAAGCCAAGAAAAACCGTGGTGACCGGCCACAGAGTTTGTACCGCAACCACCACGAAGCCATTGTCTCCCGCGATGATTTCATTGCGGTTCAGCATTTGCTGAATAATGCCAAGTACGGGAACAAATCTGTTTTACCAGAACTACGTGTGATTGAGAGTGGTCTTCTGCGCGGATTTGTGACGATAAATCCACGTTGGGCCGGTTTCAAACCCGAGGATTATTATCGAGCTGTTGATGGTGTATTGGGCGAAGAATCCCTTCAGCCGCCTTTCACGTCTGACGGATACTCTGTGGAGGGCAACACCGTTTCAATCTGTGCCGGTGATTTTGATATGCGGGGATTTGAAGTCACCCGTTCAGAACTCTTTGACACCAATGGAGCAAACATTGTCATTGAAGGTAAAAAATTAAAGCTGTCTACCGCTTGTGTTCGGGCTTTTGGTGACAAGAGTTCAATTGAGTTATTGGTGAACCCAAGGACGATGCAGCTGGCAGCACGTTCCTCATCTGCAAAGGATCACTCTGCTCTTATATGTTCACGAAAGAACGAGGGACGCTACGTTCCCCGAACAATGTCGGGAGCAGCGTTCCTAGAGACACTTTATGAGCTGTTTGGTTGGAACCCTGATTTTAAATATCGCATTGCTGGCACTCTCTTTCAGACGGCTGATGAGACAGCCTTTATTTTTCAGGTGGACGATGCGGAAGCTTTGCTGCGGCCTTCGGTTATCTCGTATGATGGCACAGATGCGTCTTCAAAAGTGACGCCAATGTTGACCTCCGGCAAAAGGATCCGAGCAGTTCCAGAAAAATGGGCCTCCACCTTTGGGGCACAGTATTATGCACATCAAAGTGTATCCAGCAATATTCCCCAGAACGAGGCTGATTGGAAACTCCGCATGGAAGGGCAACTGTATGAGTCTGGCCTCAAACTGAATGTGACTTCATTTGACCAATTGGAAAGATATATTCAGCGTGAATTGACGAGTAAAGAAAGGATGGAGGGAGTCGCCAATGAATGAGAATGAAACCTCGCTGTACCCTGTTGTAGAGCCAAGTGCATTCCCCATCACAAACCGCAACCAACTGGAGAGTACGATGCTTCGAATGCAGGAAGATCCACCAGCGACTACAGCGCAGACGATGCCGACTGACGTTGATGTTTTGGAACTGGACGGCGAATTCGATTACGAAGGATATCAGGTCGTTCGCCGTGAGTTCTTTGCTCATACTTATGAGCCATCGGTCACCTTTAACAACTACAAATTCTATGTAAATGCAGCTTGCCTTAATCGATTCCCCACAGTTGATTTTGTACAGGTACTGGTCAACCAGGAACGCAAGATTTTGGCCATACGCCCCTGCGAAGAAGACGATAGGGATGCATTTGCTTGGGCCACAAACAGCAGAGGGCGACGCCGTGCTCGTCAGGTTTCCTGCCGTTTGTTTTTTGCGAAAGTCTTCAGTCTGATGGGATGGAATTTGGACAATCGCTACAAGTTGCTTGGACGAATCATTCATGCCAACGACGAATGGCTGATTGTTTTCGACTTGTCTGCGACCGAGATTTATCAACGGGTCTCAAAGGATGGGGAAAAGCCCCGTACTTCGCGTCGCCCGATTTTCCCGGAGAGCTGGAAAAACCAGTTTGGTTTGCCATACAAAGAGCACCAGCGTTCTATGCAGGTGGATATCTTTGATGGGTATGCTGTTTTTGGTATCCGCAATAATACTGAATCAGAAGACACTTCTTCTGGTTCTTTACCCCTGGGGGATGAAGGAGGTCTATCATGAGCAGAAGCAAAGCCTCCGAAATAAAAGTTACTTTCGATCCTTTCCGTTGTCGTATCCGAATCTACCGGAACACCTACAGGGCTTTGGGGTCTCCAAAACATATTCAGTTTCTGGTAAATCCAGAAGAACTCTATTTTGCCATTCTCGGCCTTGACCACCCCATGCGTGGAGGCACATCAAACAAGGTCCCTGATTATTACACAAGAAATACGCAGCAATCAATTGAGGTATACAGCACGCTCATGATCAACCAGATACTTGAGATCGTGGGACAACTCAGCTATGACAACATCTATCAATTAGCCGGCGATGTGGACAGCAATAACCGTATTGCGTATTTCTCGCTCCGCACCATTACAGCCGTTCCACGCAGGAGGAAAAATGAGACCGAAAGAATTTCGACAACTTGAGATCGATCCAGAATTCAAAGCTCTTATTCGACCGCTTCGTCGGGAGGAATACAGGCAACTTGAGTTGAACCTTTCAATTGATGGCTGTAGAGAGCCTTTGGTTGCATGGGGAGATATCATTGTCGACGGGCATAATCGTTATGAGATCTGCAATCGTTTGGGCATTCCCTATGCTGTCTGTCAAATTGAGTTTGACAGCCGGGAAGCCGCTATAGCATGGATCTGCAGCAACCAATTGGGCAGGCGCAACATAACTGAGGAAACTCGAAAATACCTGATTGGTAAACAGTATGAGGCAGAGAAAATTATCGGTTCTCTTAAAAATCCATCTGGTAACAATCAGTATTCTTTGTCTTCCTGCTCGCAAGACGAGATGACAGAGGCCAATCTGCCCTCGTCAGATTCTGACCCGATTCCTGAAACCGGTCGGCGTACTGCTGCCCGATTGGGGAAAGAATATCACCTTTCACCGACCACCATTCAAAAATACGGGCGGTACAGCGATGCTCTGGACTCGATTTCTCAGGTTGTTCCTGACTTTGTACCGCAAGTTCTCTCAGGAAACTATAAGATTTCGCACGAGAACATTGTTGCTCTCTCAGGTATGGATGAGAATGCGATTCGAGAAATGAGTCAACGTATCCAGTCGGCTCAAAACACTTATGTGCGTTACAGTGAAGCCAGAAAAAGTATTACCGGGGTCGAGGGACAAAAACCCGGTCCACGCGTACAACCAGCACCGGCTATCAAAACAATGCCCAGTTATGATCCTGATGCAGAGGTCGCAAGCCTTACTTTGACTATTCCTTCATGGATCAGTTCAATTGACCGGGCACAGTCTAATGCAGATCTGAAACTCGTCTCTAAGGCTGCTCGTATGAGACTGGAAGAAGCATTGCGTCAGTTGGCGAACAAGGCTTTTGAAATGTTAGAAGCCGTAAGGGAGGATTCATGATGCAGGATTTCAGCCAGTTCGTTCCCAATGTTCACTTCGAACAAATACCAATCAAGAACCTGGTTTCAAATCAGGAATATCAGAGGACTGTGTCCCTGCGTCATGTTGAAAACGCAGCCGCACACTTTGATTTGCACCAGATCAATCCAGTGAAAGTCAGCCGAAGAGACGGAATCAACTACGTTTTCAATGGCCAGCATACAATTGAAATCGTTGCTCTTGTGTCCGGATCGCGAGACACTCCAGTTTGGTGCATGATCTATGATGACCTTGCCTACCAAAATGAGGCTGATATTTTTGCAAACCAAATGAAATATGTGAAACCCTTGCGTCCCTACGAGGTGTTCATGGCAAACATTGAGGCGGGCAATGATAAGCAACTCATCATAAAAGACCTCGTCGAATCGTACTCACTCACGATTGGTCAGATTCGAAATTATGGTGTCATCTGTGCTGTTTCAGCATTGGAGAACATCTACGACCTGGGGTATCATGTACTGGATCGCACCTTACGACTCTGTGTCGCCACCTGGGAAGGTGACATCGATTCATTGTCAGCGAATATGCTGAATGGTATAGCCCGCTTGGTGATCGCCTTCGGTGATTCTCTCAAAGACAGTCAGTTCAAGGAAAAATTGGGTGGCATGTCTGTAAAACAGCTGTCTCGAACAGCAAAAGAGCGCCGACCCGGCGCTCTCGGTTACGCTGAGGCAATGCTGCTTGCGTACAACAGAAAATGCAAATACACATTACCGTGGAACAAGCTATATGACAAATCACGTTTTAAGGTCAGCGACTCCTCCGACCAGGAAACAGAAGAGACATATAAGCAACCGGATTTTGAGAACTTTGAGGAAGGCGAAAACACTGAGCAATAACATACTCAGGTGAAGGCAGTTTTAATCGAATGCGATTGTCTCATGGATGCAGTTTCCACCGCCGAAGTAAACCTCGATGTTTCCATTTGAGAACACCTTGATACATTCAACCATCTGGCGGACGATGCTGTCATCGTAGACATCCTGATGTGCTTGCCGCTCATCGATAATTTCTTGGATCTTGGCCATACGCTCCGACATCTCTGCGTCGGTACTTTTTGCCTGCTCCAGAACGGAGATCCGCTGTTTGAACAGAGCTATCGACTCAGCCATCTCCTTGAATTCGCTTTCATGTTCTTCGATGTCCTCGCCATCTCGCGCCGCCTTTTGTATGATGGACACCATTTTCTGATTCAGCGCATCGATTCGGCGCTTGAGCTCATCAATTTCTGCTGTTTCTGCTTGGATGCCCAGGGCTTCACCAATTGTTGCTTTCATTAAGGCGAGATAAGCTGCATGGTCCTGGCTGTTGAATTTATTGATTGCCCTAACGATAGCTGCATGAAGGCTTTCTTCTTTTACAGTCAGTGACATCTTGCAGTATTTCTTCCCGTTTTCCAGACGGTTGGAACATCTCCAGACAACCCTCTTTCCACCCGACGTCCATGTGACACGCCTATACCGGCTTCCGCATTCCCCGCACACCAGCACTTCGGAGAGCGCATATTTTGAATATTTGCCCGCCACCGTCACGGCTTTCTTCTCACTGGCAGGTGCAAGCGTTTTTCTCCGTGCTATTTCTGCTTGGGTCATGTGATAGGTTTCTCGACTGATAATTGCCGGATGGCTGTTCTGGACATAATACATGGGTGCTTCACCCATGTTATCACGCCGAGTTTTGGAGATACAGTCTACTGTGATTGTCTTTTGCAGGATGGAGTCTCCGCAGTACTTTTCGTTTCGCAGTATGTTGTACACCATCACATGGCTGAAGGAGAAATTTTTTCCCGGTATATGGATTTTCTCACCGCGCAGTTGCTCGGAAATGGCTCGTACTGTTTGGCCACTGAGGAACATATCGAAGATGCGGGTAACGATCTTTGCTTCTTCCGGTACTATCTCCGGCTCGCCATCAGCACCTTTTCTATAACCGAGCATACTTTTATACTGCATCAGCACCTTGCCGTCTTCGAATCTTTTTCGATAGGCCCAGGTGATGTTTTTGCTCATGCTCTCTGATTCGGACTGGGCAAAGCCTGCGTAAATCACAAGGTACAGTTCGCTGTCGATACTCAGTGTATCGATATTCTGTTCCTCGAAGAAGATTCCGATTCCTCGGTTTTTGAGGATGCGCACATGCTCCAAGCAATCGACCGTATTGCGAGCGAATCGGGAAACTGATTTTGTCACGATGTAGTCGATTTTGCCAGCGAAGCAGTCCTTGATCATCTTCTGGAACTGGGGCCGCTTATCGGCTCTTGTTCCGGAGATTCCTTCGTCGGCATAAATGCCTGCCAGTTCCCAATCCGGTCGGGCAGCGATCATTTCGGTATACACCTTTTTCTGCGTGGTGTACGATGTCAGCTGCTCCTCGCTGTCAGTTGAGACTCGGCAATACGCAGCCACTCGCTTCTGGTGGTATTTCTCCTTGTCGACCGTCATAGCTTTTGGCGGTGACATTACGGTTATATTCTTTTTACTGATTTTCGTTGCTGTCATTATCGTCTTCTCCTACACAAGCATCAGTTTTTGTAATCAGGCGGACGATCCCTCCCTGTCCAATGGTTATATGGTCAATCAGATCCATAAAATAATCAGGTCTGAAACTGCTCTGCGGCTGCATGACTGACATCCGTTTACGAGCCAATGCTACCGACAGTGCGGTGGTCGTATCCCCATCATCATAAAGTTGGCGGGCATATTCCTTCGCTCGTTCTATGATGTAGCTTTCATCTACCGGCCCCTGTGCCAACCTTTCCATCACTTCCTGACTGATGGCTCTCGCTTGGTCGGAAGTGATTCTTCTTTTTTTCTTAGATAGCAGCAAGGTGTCATTCTCTATAAGCCTATTCATAAGACTCACAATGATCTCCAGCAGATGCGCATCTGATATTCGTACCCGTATGCCACACTCTGGGTTTGTGCATTCCCAGCTTTCACGAATGCGAAGTTTAGCATTTACTCTGCGGTGCATTGGTGCACCGCAGGCTGCACACCGTGTGCAACTCCTGAGCAAGTCAATACCTTCCCGATTTTTCTCGAAGGTGTTTCGCTGTCGGGCCGTCTTTAGCGCGACGGCCCGATCATACAGTTCATCGTCTACGATGGGGGCGTAATCATCGCTTCCCGTGTATTTTGCATTTTGAAGTATCCTGGCCACTCTTGCCTTGTCCCAGACGGTGGTCTTTTCAGTATACGGAACACGGCGTAAGGTAAGCTGTTCTGCGATTGCTTTGAGAGAAGCTCCGGCCACATAGTTATCATAAATGCTGCGGATTACATCGGCCTCATCCTCATCGATTATGATCTGACCATTTTGCATTGTGTAACCATATGGTATATACCGGATCTTTTTCATTGCATATTCATCTCCATTACAGCTTTTCGGTGAAACTGAGTCCCCCCAGAAGGGTGACCATCATTTCGCCATGTTTGTTGATTGCTATTTCTCGGACAGTATCATGCATCAGGCCCTCATCAAACTCCACGAGCGGTTCTTCGATTTCCCACAGGAGGCTTTTCAGGTGTTTGATGTCCACGATCATAGCAGGCAGCCTTGAGATGATGGCATTCTGCCTTTGCCGTTTGAGTTCAGACAGTCTTGCGGTAATCTCCAAGGTTTGCGCCTTGACCATGTCGCCATCCAGGTATCCCTTCGCATTCATTTTTTCAAGCATGAGTAGTTTCGAATTCAGTTCGGATATCTCTCGATCACTCTGTTGAACCAGCATGTTTCCTTGCTTTGTGAAAGTTAACGCTGACTCCAGCATCTTGAGTGTCTGGCCCAACACATCTGTACCTCCAAAGCGCAGTTTGTTCAGCACAGTCAGAATCCCTGTATAAATGCGCTCCTCAGTATAGTATTCAGAATCGCAGAGGTGACGATCCTGTATGTGTTTTGAACAGGCCCATTTGACGCATCCACTCACTTGCCTCCTATGAAAAAACGAGCCGCATTCAGAACACTGAATACGACCCGTCAACGGATATGTGATATTGGTGCTACATTGGCCAAAGGTTTCCTGCCGTTTGGCAAAGAGTTTCTGTACAGCCTCGAATGTCTCTGCATCGATCAGAGACGGATGAGTCTGTTCAGCGTAGTACATATCTTCTTCGCCGCGATTCTTATACTGGCGGAAGGGGACAAAACTTTCCCGATATGTCTTTTGATATTTACTGTCCCCTTTATACTTTTCATTACGCAGGATGTAAGACACTTTCGATGAACGCCAGATTTGCTTTCCGGTTTTAGTCGGAATGCCGCGCTCATTCAGTTCTCTTGCAATTTCGGTAGTGGAATGGCCTTTGAGGTATTGATGGTACATGAAGCGGACAACCTGTGCTTCCGGTTCATATACACTGAGCTGCCTATCGACCAGCCGATACCCGTAAGGTGCGTTGCTGTCGACATACTCACCGGACTGCATCCTTTTCAGGATGGACAGGCGCTGGTTCTGCGATATGGCCTTGGATTCCTCTTGTGCCATGGCGGCGAAGGTGTTAAGCAACATCTCGTCTGCCATGGAGAGGGTGAAGACACCTTCTTTTTCAAACTTCACACCAATGCCCAGCAGCTTCAGCTTCCGGCAATACTCCAACGCTTCCTTTACGTTTCTTGCAAACCGTGATACGGATTTCGTGATGATCATATCGATCTGGTGAAGTTCACACATCTGGATCATCCGCTGGAACTGTTCACGATTTGCCGCTTTCATACCGGAGAGTCCTTCGTCGGCAAAAATCTCTACCAATTCCCAATCAGGATTGTTGGCAATCAGTTTCGTGTAAACGTCCACCTGACGAATATAGGAATTGTGCTGATCTGCGGAACTCGAAGACACACGGCAATATGCGGCCACACGTGTCTTTGTTCCTGGCCGTCTGGCAAGCGGAGAAATCACTTTTGCAGTTGCCATATTTGATTCCTCCCTCCTGCAAACTGTATATGATTTTGCCTTGAGTGTATATGTTTTGGTTTGTACCACATTGTGTCACAAACCTCTTTGGGTTCCGCAACACAACATTATACTCAACAAAGAGTCAATGTCTATGGGAAGAGTGGAAGGAATTCATTTTTGACGATACCAACAATTTCGGGGGCGGAAACCGGCATAATGCCGACTTGTTACTGTCATCCTGCAATGTGGATTTTGGACCCGGTCAGGTTCTGATAGAACAGCTTGGCCCGCTCGAACTCAGCATCGGTGATGGCACCTTGGTCTTGCAGGTCACGAAGAATGGAGAGAATGTACAGAAAATTGGCGGCTTTAGTTTTCGATTCAACTACCATAGATTATCTCCTTTTTCTGTGTTCAATGGCAAAGATACAGGCGCTGCATGGCTGCGCTCATATCTTTGCCATCGAACTTTCCGGCACTGCCTTTTGAGTGAACGCACATCCTGTGCAAAACTTGAGGCAGTGCTTTTTTGTCTGATGGCAAAGACGTCCGTATTCGACACTACTTCCCCGGACGAGGGCGGTCGATTGAACTGTGCTTGGCAACACACTCCGGGTGTCTAACCCCTCCGAGGATCTCTCGAAGCTGTCCCCATTGGTTGAGTCTGTGGCTGGGCAGGGGTACCATTGTAGGCAAGATAAGATTATTGCGAAACAGCCTGCCACGGCTGCTTTGGGCTGAGTGTTCATCGCTCGCCGCTGGTTGGGGATTCACCTCCTTTCCCAGCGGGTCCTGGCGCACTTGCCGCATCGCTTTCCTTTTAATCGGCTTATCTGCTGATGTTATTCAATCGCCGGATATGACCATCCACAAGATGGTATTTGTCAATGTTCTGTGGGCAGAGGAAAAAGTCCTCTCGTTATATACATGTAACACGGCCCCCTCAAAACGGTCACCCTTCCAAAAATTTTTTTATTTTTTGTTCAAAATGACAAGCATATCGACGTGCTGTACGCTCCGCTACTCCATACCTATCTGCAAACATCACTGCACAGATTTCTGCACCGTTCTTCATGTAGATGTCCAGCATATCGACCGCCCAAGGTTTCCACTTGCGTAGTTCCTCACGTAATTCATCGAGCATTACATCAGCTAAAACATCTTCAAAGCCCGGATCTTCTCCGTAAAGGGCAGGCTCGTCCAACTTGCCCTGGCTGCTTGCGTGAACAGTTCTTTCCAGCGAGAGTTGGCTATATTGTTTACCGAGTCGATAGTTTCTGCTGCGGGTAACTTGCTCCTTCTTCCATTCCAGATATTCAGTGCGATCCACCTCAATGATTAAAAGATCCGGCTGATTGGGATCCAAAGATTTCTCCCGGATAAAGTAGCGGCGATTTTCCTCGCCAATCTCCTTATTCGATAGCATCACACTGTTAAACTCATCACGGGTCCCGATCCGCAGTTTCTTCTGGCCGTTATTGGTTTCTTCTTTGAACAGGTAAGTAGTATTCATGCTGTATCTCCTATCTTCTCTTCACAATCATTTGGTAGTGGCGGGCATGAAAAAAGAAGGTCAGGGATACCGGGCGATACTGTCTTTCCAGCTGGTTCTCATCTTTGTCCTTTCCGCTGGTGCAAAACCACTGAAAGGTAAGACAAAATAAGAGCCGCATGACCGCAATCATCCCATACCGAAAAAACAGAGTTCCACAACTCTGGTCATGCGGCATTAGGATGACTACACCAATCAGGCGGCTCCACAGCTCAGCTATAATGTATTCAATTTTCAGCTTCTGGTCGGACTAGTGTGTACGATGATTCTCCGCATATTCATAACATCGAAGACGGTCACCTTTCCACACTTTTTGCATTTTGTTTCTACATGCCCTCGGGTGTCCTCATACACAACAATCGAGTTATGCTGACAATAAGGGCATTTAATGAATCTCGGCTTCTGCTCCGCAATCGCTTGCCTGGCACGAATGATTTTCCCCATCATCTCCGGGGAAGGCTCTGATATTCTGATATTCTTGCTCACGGCCACACCTCCAATGGATCGAGCAATTCTCTATAAGGACGATCTTCGATATAACCCATCTGGCGGAGACGGATAATGGCGGCAGATTTTGACACACCCAATGCATGGCAAAAGTCTGTAAGAACCATTTTATCTGCGTGGGAGAAGCGGCCTTCGTAGTTTGTCAGTTTCCTGCACTGGCCAAACAGCCACATGGCCCGTTCTACTTCCTCCTGGGGCATCAGCAAGGCGGCGCCCAAAGCATTCGCCTGCCATTCATTCCAATCTTCTTTTGTTTTGAGATCCCGCAGCGAGTAGACTTTGCGCGTTGCATAATCTCGGCATCGATATTGCTTTTCTTCTTCAGTTTCCAACTGAAAAAGGATTTGATGAGCGCATTCGTGAGCAAGGGTGAATCGACGCTTCCCACACAGCTTTTTGACCTGGCCCACTTCAACAAAGCTCGAATCCAACAGCACCTGATTCCGACTAAGCGGAATCGTTCGTGCAAGGCCCCTTTCCTCAATGACATACTCGGCATCCGCATAGCTTGTAAGCCCACATATGCTTCCATCAGAAGAAAGCCGGACAACGCTGACACTTAACCCGAGATACTCTGTCGCAAACTGGTCAATTGGAGTGGCTCGTATTCCTCGCCTTGGTGGGCAAGTGCTGTCGTGGAAGAAGAACTCATTGAAATCACGAATTGTCGCTGCTCCAATCTCCTCGATTTGCCGAAGAGACAATATCATTGAGCGGCCCCCTTCGCTTCCACAAACCACTTGTTTCCTTCGCTGAATAAGAAGGTTTCCTTCCCGTTGATCATCACTGTATATCGTATCCCACCTCCGCTAACCTTGGAGGATGCGGCTCGGCATTTATATTTCAGCTGCTCGATACGATAAACACGCCCATTTGTCCAATGAATAAAGCGAGGATGGATAACCCCGTTTATGTCAACGTCTATGTTGACTGCGACATATTCCTTTCTGCATTGAACCTCCATTGCTGACACCTCCGTGCGTACAGGGCTCTATCTTCACGAACAATATTTCGCATTTGGATTGACAAACCTGCTGTTCGTGTGCTACCATGAACACGAAAGGAATTTCGTGCTGTGCCTCCATTATAGCCGGAACGTTCTTTCGTGTCAATCCCCAATTATGAAAAAATGTTCGTGTTGCAAGGAGAGCAAAAGAAAGAGGTGTCTTTATGGGATTCAAAGAACGGCTTAAAGAGAAGCGGATAGAAGCCGGATTAACGCAGGCTGAACTGGCTGAAAAGGTATCCGTAACGGCCAGAACGATCCAAAACTATGAGATGGGCACACGAAAGCCGAACTCTAAAGTTGTCGCTGATATTGCAGCGGCCCTCGGCACTACCGTCGATTATCTTTTAACTAGTGCAGATATCTATGTGGAGGCTGCGCGCGAAAAGGGTGGCTCAAAAGCTGCGCGGGACATTGAAGAGCTTGTCAGTGAAGTAACCGGTCTTTTCGCAGGTGGTCAGCTGTCAGAGGATGCCCTTGAGGGTGCCATGCGAGCTTTGAACGACGCTTATTGGATGGCTAAAGAAAAGAATAAGAAGTTCACTCCCAAAAAATATCGCCATGAAGGGGGATAAGTCCGGTTTTTGGGACATGAAGTGTGAGATAATGAGTATGGGTATCCACATGACGGAGGTGGTCCTTTGGCTGGCGAAATGCTTTCAGAAGTTGGCGCATCGTTGGTGCGACGCTTTGGCACTAGAGATCCTTTCCAGATCGCAAAAGCTTTGGGCATCAATATCGTCTTTTGTGAGGATTTTGGTTCGCTGAAAGGGATGTACCGGGTTATCCGGCGGAATCGGTTCATTTTTCTCAACAAGGAATTAAGCGATAAGATGCTTCATATCGTTTGTGCTCATGAGTTGGGCCATGATCAGCTCCATCGAAGATTGGCCCAGGCAAATTGTCTGCATGAGTTTATGCTTTATGATATGACTACTCGTCCAGAGTACGAAGCGAATATTGTTGCGGCAGAGATTCTCATCGATACCGATGAGCTTTTGGAATACATTTACAGCTACAACTACTCTGCAGAACAAATCGCTATGGCTATGGACACAGATATAAATCTGGTAGCTCTGAAAATCGCACATCTGACCGGTTTGGGGTATGATTTGCGGCCGGTTGAATATCGAAGCGATTTTCTTCATTAAACTGCCAATAAGGCAGAATATGTTCGCAGGATTTACAACCCCTATAATGATAACTACTAACAAGGGGGATTCAAAATGGAAGAATTATTAAATGCACCCGTAGTGGACAACGAAGTTAAAGGATTGGATGGCTACTCAGAGAACATCGTAGAGTGCTTTGACAACGTACCCGATATTGCAAAACCGTTGATTGGGAATGCAACGAAACTCTTTGATCGGATTGAGTCCATGCTCTATTCTGCTCCTGCATTCATAGGTGCGGTCAGAGCTGCAATTCCCGAAGAAGCTTACCAGGTGATTCTGTCTGATGAGCAAAAGGAGGCAATTGCCAAAGGTGCATTGAAGCTTATGACCAAAAAGGATGGCTCGCTTATGGCCAACCTTATTAATCCCAAAACCAAAAAAATTGTGTCTACAGTTTCCTTGGGGAAGGTTCAGCTTACACCTGAATTGACACAAGCCATGACGAACTATGCCACACAATTGCAGATGGCACAAATTGCTGAGCAGATCCAAGTTGTCCAGGTGGCCGTTGAAGAAGTTCGCCAGGGGCAGGAATCTGACAGACTAGCGACGGCATACAGCTGTCAACAGAAACTATTGCAGGCTGTTTCCATTCAGAATCCTCGCTTGAAGGAATATGCTTTGATGCAGCTCGTTTCTGCTGCTGAGGATAGTCGAAACCTTCTTATGCAGAGTCAGACTGCAAATGCCGCATTCATCAGCAACCAACCAGAATCTTTTTGGGGAAAAGTAAAGGCAGGAACTCTGACACAGAAACTGGATACACGCATGAAAGAATTGCGCGAAGGTCTGTGTGCAATCAATATGGTTTCTCTTGCAGAAGCAATTGCCTATCAAGAATTGGGTGAAAGTGATGCGGCGAAGCTGAGTCTGGAATACTTTGCCAAGTACATCGAAAAAACATATCTTGAACCAGCCGGCTTTATCGAGCGATTGGATATGTACAATCCAACACCGGAAAGATACTGGTCCAACACCTTGCCAGAAATCAAAAGGCAAATTTTCGAATTGTCATCTACCAGTCAAGTTCAACTCTTGGAGGGAACCAAAGATGGAACAAAGGCTTTGCAGGAATAAGAAATGTCGGCGTCCTTTACCGGATGGATATAAACATAAATATTGTGAGCGTTGTCGAAACGAGCACGCAATTCGTTTCCGGAATGGATGCAAGAATGCATTGGGCGTGGCTGTAATGGTAGGTGGCGTTGCAGCCACCGTACTTACGAAAGGAAAGATCAATATCACAAAAAAGTGATATTCATTTAGAAAGAGGTTAGCCGAGGCATGAAGCAAAGAGTCTATATTGCTATTGATTTAAAGAGCTTCTACGCCTCGGTCGAATGTAGAGAACGTGGTCTGGATCCTCTTGATACCAACCTGGTCGTGGCTGATGAAAGCCGAACCGACAAGACAATCTGTTTGGCAGTGACACCCTCCCTCAAAACATACGGCATTTCCGGTCGAGCACGTTTGTTTGAGGTCGTTCAGCAGGTAAGAGAGGCAAACCGTGGTAGGCTGCATGATGCTCCAGGCCACCGTTTTTCCGGAAAATCGTGTTTTCTTTCCGAACTGACTGTCAACCCCACTCTGGAAATCGACTATTTGATAGCTCCTCCTCGGATGGCTTATTACATGGAATACAGTTCCAGTATCTACAGTATCTATTTGAAATACATCGCACCCGAGGACATCATAGTGTACTCGATTGACGAGGTTTTCATAGATGTCACGGACTACCTGTTCACATATAAGCTGACAGCTCATGAACTTGCAATGAAAATCATTTTGGATGTTCTTGACACCACGGGTATCACTGCGACCGCAGGGATCGGCACAAATCTTTTTCTCGCAAAGGTCGCCATGGATATTGTGGCGAAACATATTCCTGCTGATAAGAACGGTGTCAGAATTGCAGAGTTGGACGAGATGAGTTTCCGGCGCAAATTGTGGACTCATCAGCCGCTCACGGATTTTTGGCGGGTTGGCCGCGGATACTCGAAAAAGCTGGAAGAACACGGAATGTTCACCATGGGTGATGTCGCAAGAATGTCCGTTCACAATGAAGACTTGCTCTACCAGCTCTTTGGGAAAAATGCAGAGCTGCTTATCGACCATGCATGGGGCTGGGAACCTTGCACCGTTGAAGCTGTTAAAGCCTACCGTCCCAGCGATAACAGTCTTGGATCCGGCCAGGTGTTACACTGTCCGTACACTGCTGAGAAAGCACGTCTGGTCCTTCGGGAAATGGCCGAACTGCTATCTCTGGACCTAGTTCGCAAAAAACTGGTCACCAATCAAATTGTTCTGACAATTGGATTTGATATAGAGAACCTCACGGATCCTGCACGGCGCCAGCTGTACACCGGGCCTGTCGTAAAGGATCACTACGGTCGCATGATTCCTAAACACGCACACGGCACGGAGCGCCTTGAGACGTATACATCATCAACCAAGAAAATCATAAATGTGGCTACGACTCTTTTCGATAAAATCGTAGATGCCAATCTACTGATCAGGCGAATAAACATTGTTGCCGGACACGTGCTGCCGGAGGATGAGGCTCCGAACCGCAGTGATGATTGTGAGCAGCTTGATATGTTCACTGATTACGCTGCTGTTCAGGCCCAGCGGCAAAAAGAGGAAGATGAATTAAATCGAGAACGTAAAGTGCAGGAAGCATTGCTTACCATCAAGAAGAGATTCGGCAAGAATGCGATCCTCAAAGGCATGAATCTTCAAGAAGGTGCAACTGCCAAGGACCGGAATGAACAAATCGGAGGGCACAAGGCATGAAATGGGAATATGATGACATCGTGAATCTTCCACATCATGTTTCTTCAACACGGCCCCAGATGTCGATGCAGGATCGCGCAGCTCAGTTTTCGCCCTTTGCTGCTCTCACCGGATATGATGCCGCTATCAGCGAAACCGCCAGACTAACGGACAGGAAAATCGAATTGAGCGAAGATGCCCAAGAAGCACTAGACCTAAAAATGGCTGCAATTCGCAGCCAGCTCTCATCTCATCCCTTCGTCACGATAGTCTATTTTGTTCCAGATGAACTTAAAGACGGTGGTGCTTATTTGACTCACACCGGGAAAATCAAACGGATAGATGATGTAGAGCGAACCATTATAATGGTCGATGGAACCAAGATTCCTTTTGACGATGTATTTGACTTGAACGGAGACACCATCTCCGTCAATCAAATTGAGTAACAAAACGAGGGGCGTTTATTGCGCCGATGAGGTGGCCGCGATGTATGAAGCCTTAACAAAATACATTGGACAATTTGATGATGTGGGTACCTGGATTATCGACCGGGAAAATGACGGATCCGATGAACGTCCAATCCAAATGCCGTATATGTCATATTCCAAGGCTATTATGAAATTCGTTTCAGAAATGGATAGTTTCATGGTCTACAACTATGGAGAGGTGTTAAAGCGAAACGGTCTTCACTGGGGAATGGAAATGGGCAATGCTGATGTTTCAAAGTTTGATGCGGAGGATGTTTTGGCATTGCTGACTGGTGCGGTTCGAGCTGAGAGATTTTGTGATGGAGCTTTTGCTTCTTTTGTTCGATCTGGTGCGATTGACCGCTGGCTACGGAGGTTAAAAGAAATCGATGAATCATGAAGAGCTGGAAACCTTGGGCCCCCTTAAACTGGAGACCTATGTTCGTATCCGTCGCTGCCGAGAGACTGCAGAAGTCGATTTTTGACCCAAGTAGACGATTCTCTCGTCCCCCCTTTCCATGAAGATGAGACACTAATGATGAAAAGACAGGATCATATCCATGTCGGAGATTTGGGGATGTTCCTTGTCGATGGCCAGCCGAGGTTAAAGCTGATGGGAGCGGATGCACTGTATTCTCTCAACCCAAAGTGTCCACCAATCTATTTCAACTTGAACCCGATGCCGAAGTGTATTGCAAAGTATATCGGTGTTCTGTCACCCGAGTGGATAGATGATAATGGATTAGGACGCAAGAAAGTATTACAGGGTAGGTGATGTTAGATATGGGAATAAAGTGGACTTGGGCAAACAAAAAATATTTAGCCAAAATTGCATGTGCGCTAACCGGTACCCTATATGCGATATTAGGATTTATCGGCACGCTTGCTCCAATAGATGAGATTCTCCCATCAAAAATCTCGCTTTTTCATCGAATAATAATCAGCCTGATAATCGTAGCGAGTCTGTGGCTCATATGCTTTTGCATTGTATCTCTATTTAACTACAAAACAGAAAAAGTAAAAGTTATGTCCGTCAATAATGGGCATGCTCTTTACCTGCAATATGGTGATCTATTTGGCGAAAACGAGATCAATCAGCCAGGTTGCAGGCGTAACATCATCATTCCTGTAAATACATGTTTTGATACTATCGTCGATGATGTACTAGTTTCTTCATCAACCCTACATGGCAAGGCTTTTCTTCAGCTGTACAATTCTGGTGCATACACAGTTAACAGCTTAAATCAGACTATTCAGCAGTTGCAATCCGTGAGATTGCGAACTATCCATTCTAGAGCGTGGCGTTAATCTGAACATTCATAATAAGCCGATTTGGAAAGATAGACGGGAGTTTCGAGATGTGTTTCCGTTGTGTTTAGGCAGTACAAAATGATCCTCAAGTATCGGAGATGAAGATATGGCATATCAAAGCGAGGCCGCCCTTGAGCAGCAATTCATAGAGCAACTCAATAAGCAGGGCTATACCAGTGTATCTATACCAGACTATGATGCTCTGGTTGAGAACTTCAAAACACAGTTCGCAGCCTTTAACGCTGCGAAACTCGATTCCCCTTTGACACCTAAAGAGTGGGAGCGAGTGCTTAACATCATGCTCGGAAAATCGGTTTTTCAGAGCGCCAAAATTCTTAGAGATAAGTTCGTGCTGGAGCGCGAGGACGGGACAAAAGTGTATCTCTCGTTTTTCGACGCCGACCACACAAAGAATATTTTTCAAGTTACAAATCAAACAACCGTTGTTGGAAAATATGTCAATCGCTATGATGTAACAATCCTCGTTAATGGTCTTCCACTCATTCAAGTTGAGTTGAAGCGGCGAGGCATTGATATCCGCGAGGCAGTCAATCAAGTAATGCGCTACAAAAAGCATTCCTACAACGGACTGTATCACTTCATACAGCTTTTTGTTGTGTCCAATGGTGTAGATACAAAGTATTTTGCCAATTCGGACAGGGATATGCTTCATAGCCTTGCTTTCTTTTGGACAGATTTTGACAATGTGCGTATCACCAATCTGAAAGAGTTTTCCATCTCCTTCCTTGCCAGGGATCACATCATCAAAATGCTGACGAGATACACCATCCTGAATGACACAGACAAGTTGCTCATGGTGATGCGCCCTTATCAGGTATATGCAGTGGAAGCCCTCGTCCGGCAAGCTACACTCACCAATCGCAATGCTTATGTCTGGCATACAACTGGTGCAGGAAAAACGCTGACTTCCTTTAAGACAGCACAGATTCTTGCCGCCAACCCCAATATCAAAAAGGTTATCTTTCTTGTTGACCGAAAAGATTTGGACTCCCAGACTACAGAAGAGTTCAACAAGTTTGAGAGCGGATCCGTCGATGCTACTGACCGCACGGATGTCCTTGTAAAGCAAATGCAGGACAAAAACAGGCAGTTAATCGTTACAACGATGCAGAAAATGGCGAATGCTGTGAAACGTCCTCAGTATGCTAAAATCATGGATGTCTACAAGGATGAAAAGGTCGTTTTCATCATCGACGAATGTCACCGTAGTCAATTCGGGGATATGCACAAGGACATCGTGCGTCACTTCCAGAAGGCCCAGTTTTTCGGATTTACGGGAACCCCCCGTTTCGAGGTCAATGGCAAGACCGAAGGGAAAATCACACAGACCACAGAAATGCTCTTCGGAGAATGCGTTCATAACTATCTCATCAAGGATGCCATCTTTGACAACAATGTTCTCGGCTTTCATATCGAGTACATTAAGACAATGGAAGGCGATTTCGATTGGGACGATCCTACAATGGCAGATGCGATTGACATAGGGGAACTCTATATGTCTGAGGAACGGATGTCGCTAATCGCAAACCATATCGTTCAAAACCACAAGGCCAAAACCAGGAACGGGCAATACACCGCTATTTTCGCCGTCTCATCGATTGAGGCTCTTGTCAAATACTATGACATATTTAAGAAGATCAAGCATGACTTAAACATCAGCGGTATCTTCTCTTATGGACAAAACGAAGAAGCCGAAGGCAAAGACGAACATAGCCGGGACGCTCTGGAACGGATTATCAAGGACTACAACGAGAAGTTCAGCACAAACTTCTCGACAGATACCTTTGCCGCCTACCACAAAGATATTTCTGACCGTGTGAAGGGCAAGAAAACGAAGCCCCTTGACATTCTCATCGTGGTAAACATGTTCCTCACCGGGTTTGACAGCAAAACGCTCTCCGTCCTCTATGTGGATAAAGATCTGAAATATCACGATCTGCTGCAAGCCTATTCACGCACGAACCGTGTTGAGAAGGAAACAAAACCATTTGGTATTATCATCTGCTACCGCAATCTGAAGAAGAGGACGGATGACGCTCTCACCCTGTTTTCTCAAAGCCATGATACCTCCGGCATCGTTGTCCCTGACTATCCCTACTTTGTCGAGAAGTTCAATGAGATGGTCACTCGTCTGAAAGAGATTGCTCAAACACCGGCAGATATTGACACCATGCAGAGCGAGGACGATCAAAAGCTATTTGTTGTCACTTTCCGAGAGCTGACCAAATATCTGCAATCGCTTCAAACTTTCATCGAGTTCAGCTTTGACCAAGATGCACTCATTATGAATGAGCAGGAGTATCAAGACTACAAGAGCAAGTATCTGATGCTGTATGCTAAGCAAAAGACCGACAAAGAGGTTGTCTCCGTATTGAACGATGTTGACTTCTGCATCGAGTTGATGGAGAGCGACAGGATTAATGTGGCCTATATCATGAACCTTATCCGCAACATCCACTTTGATGATGCAAAACAGAAGGACTATGATATCAAACACATCAAGGAAGAACTGGGCAGAACCGACAATCCCCAGTTGCTCCGTAAGGTTGAGATTCTTCAAGCCTTCTTGGATCGTGTTGTTGTGGGACTGGAAAGTGCAGATGAGATTGATGCAGCCTACAATGACTTTGAGAATGAAGCAAAACGTGAAGAGATCGTTGCCTTTGCAAGTACAGAAGACATTGACCCCACTATGCTAACTGACTTCATCTCGGAATATGAATTCTCTGGCACAATGGATGCCGGCAACATCCGCGACCGTATCGACAAACCTATGCCGTTACTGAAAAAACGCTCCTTGGTCAACAGAATCGTAGACTTTATCCGACAACACACCGAGAAATTCCAATAAGGAGAATATAAAATGGACAACAGCATTCAGGCGCATCAAAAAGAACTTTGCAATAAACTCTGGGCTATGGCGAACGCTCTCCGCGGCAACATGGAGGCCTATGAGTTCAAGAACTATATCCTGGGCATGATTTTCTATTATTACCTTTCGGATCGCACCGAAAAGTACATGATTAACCTGCTGAAAGATGACAACATCAGCTATGAGGACGCTTGGGCAGATGAGGAATACAAAGCAGCAGTTGTAGAAGAAGCTCTGCGTGACCTGGGATATATCATTGAGCCACAGTATCTTTTCCGCAAGATGGTCAAGATGGTGGAGAACCGTTCTTTTGACATAGAGTTCTTGCAGAAAGCAATCAATGCCCTCATGGAATCCACCCTAGGCAACGACTCACAGGATGACTTCGACGGATTGTTCTCCGACATGCAGCTTGATTCCACTAAGCTGGGGCACACTGTTAAAGACAGAAGTGCTGTTATGGCAAAAATTATTGCCTCTTTGGATGAGATCAACTTCGGTGTGGAAGACACAAAGATTGATGTCCTTGGCAATGCTTATGAGTATCTAATCGGCCAATTTGCTGCAACAGCCGGCAAGAAGGCTGGTGAGTTTTATACTCCTTCTGGCCCTGCGGAGCTGCTGTGTCGTTTAGCTTGTCTTGGGCTGACCGATGTTAAGGATGCAGCCGACCCTACTTGCGGATCTGGCTCGCTTCTACTTCGCCTCAAAAACTATGCAAATGTGCGAAACTACTATGGGCAGGAGCTTACTTCCACTACCTACAATCTTGCCCGAATGAACATGATTCTCCGTGGCATTCCTTACCGTAATTTCAACATCTACAATGGGGACACTTTGGAGCATGACTATTTTGGTGATATGAAGTTCCGTGTACAGGTTGCCAATCCCCCATATTCAGCAAAATGGTCTGGCGATCTGAGTTTCATGGAAGATCCTCGTTTTAACGAATACGGTAAGCTTGCCCCGAAGAGCAAGGCTGACTTTGCTTTTGTGCAGCACATGGTACATCACATGGATGAGGATGGACGTGCTGTTGTGCTGCTGCCCCACGGTGTTCTGTTCCGTGGAGCTGCGGAGGAAGTAATCCGTAAACATCTTATCCAGAAATTGAATGTGCTGGATGCTGTGATTGGTCTCCCTGCTAATCTCTTCTTTGGCACAGGTATACCGGTGTGCGTCCTTGTACTCAAGAGGGAGCGCAACGGCAATTCCGATAACATTCTGTTTATTGATGCTTCTAATGACTTTGAAGCCGGTAAGAACCAGAACATCCTCCGCGAATGCGACATTGATAAGATCGTTGAGACCTATGAGCGTCGTGAGGATGTGGACAAGTATGCTCATGTTGCCACCATGCAGGAAATCGAAGAAAACGGCTTCAACCTCAATATTCCCCGGTATGTTGATACCTTCGAGCCGGAGGAAGAGATTGATCTGAATGAAGTGGCTGCTGAGATCCGCAAGCTGCAAAGCGAGATTAAAGACATAGATGCTACGCTGAAACCGTTTTTTGACGAGCTGGGACTTGATTTCCCGTTTGAAGTGGAGGGCGAATAATAATGGCAAATGTATCCTCAAGTAACGGTCTCGAAAAGCGTCCAAAGCTCCGCTTTCCGGGCTTTGACGATCCGTGGATGGAAAGCTCTTTTGATGAGCTTGGATCGTTTTACAATGGTCTATCTGGCAAATCCAAAGACGATTTTGGTCAAGGTTCAGACAGGTTCATAACATATATGAATGTCTATAAAAATACGATAGCTGCCCCCGATGGGTGTGAATTGGTGTTGGTCGAGGATGGAGAACATCAAAACAGGGTGGAGTATGGAGATATTTTATTCACACAGTCATCTGAAACTTTAGAGGAAGTGGGGCTTTCATCAGTGTGGCTTCACAAAGCATCGCCTTTCCTCAACAGCTTTTGCTTTGGATTCCATTTTGCGGGAAAAGAGATGATCAATCCAAGGTTCATAGCATACAGCCTTAGAACATCCTATATGCGTGAAAAAATCATTCGTGAAGGGCAAGGTGCCACACGATATAATTTATCCTCAAACCGATTGAAGCCTATAAAGCTGGTATATCCCTCCTATCAGGAGCAAAGCAGGATTGCCAGCCTTATGTCTCGTTTAGAGACAAGGATTGAAAAACAGCAAGAATTGATTTGTACACTCAAGAAGTATAAAAGAGGTGTCATGTCTGTGCTTCTCACCTCAAAAGATAATCCGTACTATTCGGCTGAAACATGGAAAGAGGTGTCTTTGGGTGATGTGGCAAGCGGCTTTGAGTATGGCATGAATGCCGCTGCGACGATATACGATGGGTCCCATAAGTACATTAGGATCACGGATATAGACGATAGCTCCCATCGTTATACCCAAGACTCTCTGGTTTCACCAGAGGGGCAAGTGGAAGAGAAATATCGAGTTCTGGAAAACGACATTTTATTTGCTCGTACAGGGGCATCCGTGGGCAAAAGCTATTGCTACCTGAAAAGTGATGGGGAGCTATATTTTGCAGGCTTTCTTATTCGCATCCATGTAAATTCAGGCGTTGATTGTAGTTATGTCTTTCAGAACACATTGACCGAAGCATATAGACGATGGGTAATGCTTGAGTCTGCTCGTTCTGGTCAACCGGGAATAAACGCTGAACAATACAAACAATATCGCTTTCTTCTTCCACCAATAGAAATACAGAAAAAGATTTCACTCTTGGCTTCTAACCTCGATGTGCGAATCTCCAAAGGTGAAAGTCTGCTATCTCACCTCGAACAAACAAAGGCTGCATTGTTGCAGCAACTCTTCATATAAAGAGCTGCTGCAACAGAGAACTACGCAGAAGGATGAGCTTTTCCAGTTCCTTCTCACACAATTCGACACGGTTGCTGATTGCTTCGAGCATATTGACTATACGGCGTTGAGTTTCTGGGTCTGGGTAGGTTATTTCTATCTTTGAGATTTCACTTGCCTGTACATGGACAATGGACTTGCCCTGTGCAACACGAGCAATACTCCCATTTACAAGGTGGTTAAGTATATAGCTCATTATTCTTCCGTCTACCTTGGAACTGCGGAAAATGTTCAAGTCACCGGCAAGGATAACTCCGGGCAGCATAACACACGAGGCGGTGGAGATTTCTTCTGGTGTTTCGCCGGAAGTGGGTATAAGCACATCACCTACAATACTCCGATACACAGAATCGACTTCCGCTTCTGTTTTCCTTACAACAGAAGTAATGACCTCATGATAGGTTGTGTATAACTCTCCGTACAGAATGAATGGAGTACCCGTTTCGGAAATATCAGCCTTTGATAATGGCGCACCCTTGATAAAAGAGCCAAGATTGCCTATGGTATCACGATTCCATTGAGCATTTTTCAGCTTGCAGTTCTCAGGTGACAAAAGGCTACGAACGACACCTCTTTTATACTTCTTGAGGGATTCGACAAGTTGTTGCTGCTTCTTTGCTTT
>OIYW01000537.1_pt1 | contig 34147 bp, 28 predicted proteins | sample 1588351 | NCBI WGS metagenome assembly OIYW01 (sample SAMN03283268) | human gut metagenome | biome: human-associated habitat; material: feces | host: Homo sapiens | place: USA | collected 2013 | reverse complement strand
AGGTGCCGTCGCCGCGGCCGGACACGATGCCGGCTGCCACAGCGTCCATCACGTTCTGATAGAACCAGTCGCCAGGCTGCACGTCCGTGAACTGGCTGGCCGTGGTGGCAGTCAGGGTGTACACGTTGGTGGTGGCGTTGTCTTCGGAGACCACAGTGATCTTCAGAGGACGCACCAGGGACACAGCGTCCCCATTCTCAAAGCTAGCATAGCCGCCCACAGTGACGGTAGCCAGCTTGGAAGCCTCGATGGTCAGCTCCTGAGCGCCCAGGTTGGTGCCATAGGGCAGGCTCACGGTGACAGTCTTAGCAGTGTTGTTGATGGTAGCGGAGGTGTTGCCAACCTTCACAGAGGTGAGCACAGCGCCGGTCTCAGCGGGGTTGACCTTTACTTCCACATCGTAGGGAACAGACAAAGTGGTATTCTCAGCAACAACGGTCAGAGCAGAGATGACAGTAGCGCCCAGCTTCAGCTCATACTTCTTATCAGCGCTGTTGTAAGCAACAGTGAAAGCGGGGTTAGTAGTGTCATTGTCAGGAGCGTTCTCAACCTTGTTATCGGTGCTCATCTGCTTGTCGCCGCCATTGATGAGGGTGGCAGTACCAGCCTTCAAGGAAGCGCCGTCAGAAACAGTGAAGTCAAAGAAGAAGGGGTCAGCGCCAGCCTGCGCGTAGCTGTAAGGCACATTGATGGTGACCTTTTTGCCGCTGATGGTGGAAGTGACCAGGCCATCGTTGGCGGACAGGGAGGTCAGAGCAGTGCCAGTACGGTTGGTGCCGGTGGCCTTCACCGTGTAAACAGTGTAGTGGTTGTCGTACTTGGCAGTGGACTGAATACCGGACAGAGTGGAAGAAGCAGTGACTTCGTAAGCCAGGTACTCATCAGCAATCACATACTTCTGGCCATCGGTCAGGAACTTGACCAGGTCAATCTGAGAAGAACCAGCCTTGAAAGCGCCAGTTTCGGTGTCGATATCGACCTTGACTTCCTTCAAAACATCGGAGTCAACTTCGTAGAGCTTTGCGCCCTCGGACAGGGTGAAGTTCACGTTGTACTTCTGAGTACCAGTCTTAGCAGCGTTAATCACACTCTGAGGCAGGGTGATGTTGAACTGGGTGCCAGAAGCAGTCACGTCGTAAGTGGTCTTGTACTCCACCAGGGCAGTGTTGGTAGCCTCGGTGAGGATGAAGTCGGAGATGGACTTGCCGGTCTTGGCAGCTTCCTTGGTGAAGACCAGCTTATAGGTGACAACGTCGCCGCCGTCGGAAGTGATAGCAACCGTGTTCACAGCGTCACTTGCGAAGGGATCGGTGGCCAGAGTGATGGCAGGCTCAGTGGTCTGAGCAGTCTTAGCCCAGGTATACACGGTAGTCGTGCTGGCAGTGATGTCGGTCTTAGTGGTGGAGTAAGGCACAGTGAAGGTGATGGTGTTGCCAGAGATAGAGGCAGTGTACTCAGCCTCATCGTTGCTATCCTTGTCGATGGTCAGCTTACCAGAAGTGATCTGGGGGTTCTTGTTGGCGTCCTCAGCCTTGGTGATAGTCAAGGTGTAGGTGGCCTGACGGCTGTTGTCAGGAGACTTAACAGTTACAGTGATCGGCTTGGAGCCATCCACGCTGGAAGTGGTGGCAAAGTTTCCATCGCTCTTAGCATCAGTCAGAGAAACAGTGCCAGCAATAGCTCCTCCGGACAACGTAACAGTAGCGCCCACCGGAGCGTTGATGGTCAGGTCAATATCGGTCAAGGGAGCATTGGCACCAGAGGAAATCTCAGCAGTCAGCTTGTTGCCGTTCACAGTACCAGTAGCGGCAAAACCGGCAGCATCCGTAGCAGTGAAGCCAGTAATGGCAGTGCTGGTGCCGTCAATGACCATCTTCAAGACATACTCACGATTGTAGGTGCTGTTGTTGTCAGGGCTGGTGACCTTCAGCTTGGCACTCTTATTGTTGTACAGATAGGCAAAGTTGAACTCTTCGCCGGACTTGACTTCCTTGTAGGTGCCAGAAGCGGTCTCAATTTCCACCTTGGTATAAGCAGAGCCAATGGTGAAGGTGGGAACCAGGTTCAACTTGCCGTCCACCAGAGCAGTGTCAGCAGGCATGTTGAAGGTAACGGTGCCATCCTCATAGCCTTTGTTGGCGCCAGAAGTCTGAGTGCCGAACTCGCCTTCCACATCGCCCAGGCTGATAGCAGTCAGGGCATCGGCTTCCTCCACAGTCACAGTCCAAGTCTCGGGATTGGTGCCCTGCTCAGGAGCCAAAGTGAAAGATTCAGAAGCACCCTTCGTCATGTTGGTCTTAATGTTCGCAACAGTGAAGGTAGTGCCGCCAGTGATGGTAGCGGTGGAAGTCTTTTTAATGTCCAGAGCAACTGTCCCGGAATTTGCAGCCTTGTAGCCATAAGGCACGGTGAACTTGATGGTGTTGGCAGCATTGTCTACCACGCCGGTGTACTTGTTGTCACCAGTGCCCAGAGTGGCAGAGGTAACGGAAGCCTCAGTGCTGGCCTCGCCCATGGTCCAGTTCACAGTGTAGGGGGCGCTGATCTGGTCAGCGTCCTCTGGCTTGTCGGACTTGACAACCCAGAAGGTGAAGGTGTTGCCCACACCAGCGGTGTCCTCGTCGTCAGCCAGGAAGATGGATTCGCCATTGTCAACGGTATCATACTGGCCATCGCTGTTGACATAGCGGATTTGCTCGTCCACGCCCACGGTGTTGACCACCAAGGCGGGAGCGCTGTCTTCTTCGTAGTTGAAGTTGACAGTGTAGGTGCTGCCGCTGACCGTGGGGTCTGCGCTGAAGCTGGAATCCTGACTATTTTTGTCAGTACCAGCTGCCAACGTGGGCGCGCCGACAGGCGTGTAATCGCCTACGGCCGCCGCAGCGCTGAGCGGAATCATTGCGACGACCAGCATGACAGCCAGAAGCATCGCAAGTGATTTCTTCAGAAACTTGCTTTTCTTCATAATTTCAACCCTCTTAAATTTTAGATTCTCGCAGGGCTTTTTCCCCGCGAGTTGAAGTTATCTATAAACTTCAACTTTCGGGGGCGGGGCTGTGGAAAACTGCGGCCCCAGAAGCGCGGCCGGGTGGGGGAGAGGGGATGCTCTTCAACAAATGTTCAACTTTCCCCTTTTTTCTTGGGGGAGGCGCCGTCCGCCGGGGCGGGGGCCTGGGCCTGTTCCCGGGTGGTGAGCAGCACGTCCGCCATGCAGTCGCTGATGCGGCTCTCCGCCTGCTGCATCACATGGCTGTAGATGCTGGTGGTGGTAGAAACGCTGCTGTGGCCCAGCCGGTGGCTGATGCTGACGCTGTCCACCCCGTGGAAGAACAGCATGCTGGTCATGGTGTGGCGGAAGGCATGGGGGTTCAAGTGGGGCAGGCTGTGCCGTTTCTGGAACCGCCCCAGCCAGTTCCCCAGCTGGCTGGGATTCATCCGCCCGCCCCGCTCCCCGGGGAACACATAGGGCGATTCCTCCCACCTCTCGCCCAGCTCTTCCTTCAGGGCCTGCTGCCACTGGCGGTACTCCGTCAAAAGGGCCATGGTCTCCTCTGGCAGCTTGATCATCCGCACCGAGTCCCGGGTCTTGGGGCTGCCCTCATACACGCCCCGGTCCCCGGCGTAAAGCAGGGTGCAGTCAATGTGGATCTGCCCATTTTCCCAGTCCACATGGTCCCATTTCAGGCCCAAAAGCTCCCCCCGCCGGCAGCCGGAGACCAGCAGCAGGTGCACCGCCGCCCGCCACTTGATGGGCTCGGCCTCCAAAGCCCGCAGGATCTTTCCCACCTCTTCCATTTGGAAATAGTTGGGGTCATGCGCCTCCCGCTTGGGGGGAGAGGCCCGGTGGGCCGGGTTTAAGGGAATGCGCATCTCCTTTTCCGCCTGCCCCAGCACGATGGAAATGACCAGGTGGCAGTTCATAATGGTGCGGCTGCTCAGGCATTTCTCCTCCCGCTGGGTGGAAAACAGCAGGGAATAGGGCAGCTCCAGCGCCTGGGCGATGCGCCGGGCAGTGGCGGGCTTTACGGCTTCCCCCTGGCGCAGGCGCTCCAGGCTGACCCGCTTTCCGTCGCTGCCCGTCACGCAGGCCGACTCCCCCCGGGCCTCCACCACCTGCCAAAGGGCCGGGCGGGCCGCCGCCTTTTCGTTGTCCTCCCGGGCCTCCGGCAGGGAGAGCTGCTGGTACACATAGTTCAAGTGCTGGGGGCGGATCTCCCCCAGCCGCAAATGCCCCAAAAAGGGCAGCACCCGCTTCAAGCTCTGCCGGTAGTGGACCAGTGTCAGGTGTTTCAGGCCCGTGCGCTCTTTCAGCTCCATCACATATTCGGCGTACTGGGCAAAGGTCTGCCTCCCGTCTGTCAGGTATCCCTCCCGGCACTGGCGCTCAAACACGGCCGCCTGCTTTTCCGCTTCCTTTCGGGCCCGCTTCTCGCTCCAGCCCTCGGGCACATGCCAGGTCATGGTGTAGGGGGTCAGCTGTTTGCCGGTACGGGGGTCCCGCCCCTTGTACACGCGGATGCTGTAAGACACCACCGCCCCTTCTTGGTTTCTCCGAGCCTGCAAATACGCCATTCCATACTCCTTCCCGCGGCTGCTTTCCCGCCGCTTTTACAAGATTTCCTTTAGGATAGAGTGGGAACGCCCTCCCTGTCAAACCTCCCATTTTCCCGTTCAACTTTTTTTCAAGTCCGTGGCCGGACAGGACATGTCGCGGTCCTGGTGCCCAGTGGGCACCGTTCAGGACCGGTCTACGTTGCCACTTCGGTCGGTGCTGGGCGTCTGCCACTGGCAGACAGCACCCGAGGCGGCAGCCGAGACCGGCGCTTTAGGGCGCCGGAGTCTCGCGGAAACGGCCGATTTAGCGGCCCACGCTTTTATCGGGGTGAAAAACGGGGCTTTTTAGGTCCGTGGCCGGACGGGACGAGTCACGAACGCCGCTTTGGGGCGGCGGAGCTGGCTGAGGGCAGCGAACAAGAGGCCCGCGTTTTTATCAGGGCGGGAAACTTTTTTAGTCCGTGGCCGGACGGGACGAGTCACGAACGGCGCTTAAAGGCGCCGGAGTCTCGCGGAAACGGCCGGTTTAGCGGCCCGCGCTTTTCCCAGGGTGGGAAACGGTTTTTTTAAATCCGTGGCCGGACAGGACCGGTCTGCGTTGCCACTTCGGTCGGTGCTGGGCGTCTGCTGCTGGCAGACAGCACCCGAGGCGAGCCGCCCTTTTGCGGCCCGCCAAGGTGGGTACAGGAAACAGGAAAGGGACAGCCAGGCCGCGGGGCAGGGGAGGGGGCGGGGCACAGCAGGACAAAAAAAGGACCGCCCAGCGGGGCGGTCCTTCCTCCATGCAAGGGAGGCTTATTGGTAGATATAAGCGGCCTGCAACGTCTCTTCCGGGAAGGAGAGGCTTTCCAGGGCGGAGAGGGTGGTCTGGTTCACAAAGGTCTGGGGGCCGGAGAACGTGTACACCGGCACATCGGCAATGTCCCCGCCCAAAATCAGCTCCACGGCCATATCGGCGGCCTTTTGGCCCATTTCCTGCTGGGTAAAGCCCATGGCCGCCAGGGCGCCGGACTCCACAAAGGTGTCGGCCCCGGTGTACCAGGGCAGGCCCGCCGTTTTAGCGGCCTGTGCCACGGCCTCTGCCTGAGAGGCCACCGTGCTGTCCGCCGGGGTGAACACCGCGTCCACCTTGCCCGCCAGAGAGGCCATCACGCTTTCCGCGGTCTGGTCCCCTTCCACGGCAGCTTCCACCGCGGTCAGTCCCTTCTCGGCGCAATAGGCCTTGGCCCGCTCCACGTCCGCCAGGGAATTGGCCTCTGCCGGGTCGTACAGAAGGCCCAGGGAGGCCAAGTCAGGGTCGGCCTGGAGCGCCAGGTCGATCAGGCTCTCCACCGGTGTGGGAGAGACCGCCCCCGTAATCTTCTCAGAGGGAGCGGCGCCCTCCTCCAAGCCCAGGGTTTCCACATCGCTGACACCGGCGAACACCACCGTCACATCGCTGTCCGCGGCAGCGGAGATGGCCGCCTGGGCCGCCGGGGTGGCAATGGCCACCAGCATATCCACGCCGTCCTCCACAAAGCCGTCGCAGATCTCCACCGCCTTTGAGGCTTCGCCCCCGGCGTTTTGATAGTCGATCTTCACCATTTCCTCGCCGCAGCCCCACTCCTCCAGGCGGCTCATAAAGGCCTCCCGCAGGCGGTCCAAGGCAGCGGTCTCCTTATACTGCACCAGGCCGATGGTGTAGGTTTCCTCCTGCACCTGAGAGCTTTCCACCAAGCTGCTGGAGGGCAGGGAAGAGGGCTCCTCCTCGGTAGAGCAGCCCGCCAGCGGAAGCGCCGCCAGTGCCAGGCACAGCAGGGCGCTGCCAATTCGTCTGAACATGCCGTTTTCCCCCTTTTCAAGGCTTTTGGAAAGACAAGGTCCCCGCGCCCCCTTCCAGGGAGAGGCCGCGGGGACCATATCCGCCCGCGCCGGGCCTAAGCTGCCGGGGCGCGGTTCCCGTCTTCTGTTTTTCTCATTAAAGCATACCAGGGGCCCTTTGTCAAGAGGGGGCTCGCTCCTCGGCCAGCGCCTCGTTGGCGTCCAGGGGGGCCAGCTTTTCAATCAGGGCGTCCACCTCTGTCTTGCGCACCAGGCCGTTATAGCCGCCGTTGAGCACGGCCGCGTAGCGGGCGTCCTCGCCCTCCACGGGGCAGAACTCAATCACATCCGGTTCGCTGCCGTCAAAGTACTGGTACTCCACCCGCAGCACCGGGGCTTCCGCGTCATAAGTGGCCTCCTTGGTGGAGAGCACCGCCACGGAAAGCAGCTGCTGGTAGAAGCTCTGGTAGTTCTCATAGGTGATCTCTTCCCCCGCGGCGTTCTGGATGGACAGGTCATAAGAGGTGTTGTCCTCGGTGGACTTCTCCTCGTTGACCGTGCGGGTGGCGTCATAGGCGTACACCATGTCCCCGTCCACCGTCAAGGTCAGGCGGCTTACGTTGGTGATGGTGGGCAGCCAGACAAAGCTCATGCGCATGTCCATCAGGTCAGAGTCCGCCCAGGTGGAGACGGAGTCGGCGGCCACTTCATACACCAGCTGGATGTCATCCAGAATCAGGTAGCGGTTGCCGTCCTCATTCTTGGCGCTGACCGCCATGCTGTGCTCCTCGCCGTTCATGTTGAAGGCAATGGTGGCCTCGGGCTCGGCCAGGCCGTACTCCTCCAAGACCTCCTGGGTGCGGCCCACCGCCGCCACAGAGTTAGCCGAAAGGGTCTTCAGGGCGGTGACCATCTCCGTAAAGGTGTTGGAGCCGGACTCGGCGTACACCGGGGAGGTGATCAGGTAGCTGCTGATCTTCGAGCTGTCATACACAATGGTGATGGGGGCGTCCAAGTGGGTGCCGCCCAGCTCCACGCTGTACAGGATGTCTGTCAGGGTAGCAGTAGAGCTGGAGCCCTCGCTGTCGGTGGTCTCCTCTGTGCGGTCCGCCACGGAATAGAGGGTAGAGGTGTTGATAAAGCTCAGGGAGCTGCCCAGCAGGTAGTTGGAGACCGAAGAGGAGATGTACACCACGCCGTCTATCAGCACATAGCGGCCCGTGGTCTCGCCGGCCTCGTTGCCCACCACAATCTCCTGCGTGGCGCCGTCCTTGTAATGGATGGTGATGGTGCTGGCGTTCTCGCCGGAAAGGCCAAACTGCTCCAGGTTCTCCTGCTCGCCCAGGTTCTTGGTGGCCTGCAGGTCCTCCAGGGTCTGCACGCCAGAGGTGATGGAAGAGGTGGCAATGTCAAAGCTCTCCAAGCCCTCCACCGTGAACTGGGTGCTGGAGGAGCTGCTCTCCGAAGAGGAAGACTCTTCGGAAGTGGTGGTCCCCTCTTCCACGGGGACGATGACGAAGCTGTCCTCGGTGTTCTCTACCGAGACAGAGGAGAACTCCTCCGCGTCGGTTTCCAAAATGGTCTCTGTGGCGGTGGAAGAAGAGGAAGAGGAAGAGGAAGAGGAAGAGGTCTCCTCCTCTTGGGCGGGCATGGTCAGCAGCAGCGCCGCAGCGCCGCCGCCCACCACCACCAGCACCGCCAGCATAATCAATAGCATGCGCAGGTTCTTCTTCATGGGCTTACAGGTGCCTCCTCTTCAGGAAGATGATAAGCCCCGCCGCCAGGATCACCACCGGAATGCCGGCAATGAACACAATGCCCAGGATGTTGATGGTGCCGCGGCTGGCGGTCACATCCAGCACGTTGGTCTGCACCCGTTCGGTGGAGGTGGTCACGCTGCTGGCGTCCGTTCCGGTGATGTACAGCAGCAGGTCGCGCACATAGTCCGCGTCGGAGAAGGCAGTGGTGTTCATAAAGCTGTCGGTAAAGATGACAGAAGAGCCAAACACCATCACGCTGCGGCTGACGTAGGAATCATTCACTTCCACCAGCTTGCTGGAAAGGGTGGCCACCACCTGGCTGGCGGTTTCGGGGTCGGCGGCCTCCTCTTCGGTGGTATCCTCTGTAATCACATAGCAAGAGTCGCTGGTGGTCCACAGCTCATAGGTGGAGATGTCGGCGTTGGCCTCGAAGAGCACCTCCAGGGGGGCGCTGTAATAGGAGACCAGCCGGTCATAGCTGTTGTTCTCCAAGATCTCGTCGGTGGGGGTTACCAGCACGCCGGTGGAGTCGGACACCACCATGTTGCCAGAGTCGGTCTCGGCCACCAGGCCGGCCTGGGGAGAGACGCCCCACTCCTCCAAAAAGGCGGTGAGGTTGGGCATCTGCCCCTGGGTGGGATAGCAGGTAACCAGCACGGAAACCGGCTCTTCCCGGCTTTCGTCATTGAGGAAGGTGCGCAGCTTGTCCATCTCCTCCGCAGAGTAGTCCGTGGTGGGGGTGGCAATCATCAGCACCTGGGTGTCCTCGGGGATCTCCTCGGTGAGCATGTCGAAGGTGACCACCTGGAAGTTCTGGCTCTCCATCATGTCCACAAAGCTGGCCATGTTGGAGTTGGAGAGCATCTCGTTGTGGCCGGTGGCAATGGCCAGCACGGGCACATCGTCCATGTTCACCATCTCCAGGGCAGAGGCCAGGGCGCTGTCCACCATGGAGTAGCTGGCCGTGGCGTAGGTGCTCTGGTCCTGCTCAATGCTGAACATGTCCGAAATGGAGAGCACCCGGTAGCGGTCCTCGGTGCGCACCAGCACCTTGCCGGTGGTCAGGTTGTCGTCGGCATAGTCGCTGATGAACTGGGGGTTGGTGTCCGGGTCCACAAACTCCACGGTGATGTGGGAGTTGGCCTCCGCCAGGCGCCGGGCCAGGTTGGAGACCTGGCTGGACTCGATGCCGTAAGAGGAATAGGTGCTGTAAACGGAGTTGGAATCATAGCCCTCCTCCGTGCCGATCAGGGTGATGGTGGTGTCCTTATCCACGCTTTTCGCAATCTCCATGGCCTGGTCGGAAAGGGTGTTCAGGCCCTGGGCGGTCATGTCAATATCCAAAGAGGGGAACCGGTCCGTCAGGACGGTAACCCCCACGTTGACGGCCACCACAATGGCGATGAACACCACGCTGAGCAGGGTGGACATGCCGCCCCGCTTAAACCGGTTGGAGGTGAAGGGGTTCTTCCATTTCCGCTTGGCGGGCTTGCCCTTCTTCTGTTCTACCTGCTTTGTCTCGTTCTGTTTCGTTTCCATTGTTTTCTCCCTCCTTTAGCTCCAGCGGCGGCTCTCCACCTTGCGGGCGGTGAGAAAGATGAACACGGCGGCCACGCTTAGGAAGAAGACCACGCTGGAAACGCTGAACAGCCCCTGGGTAAAGGTATTGTAGCGGCTGGTAAAGGAAAGCCATGTAATTACGGAGCTGATAATCTCGTTGGGGATGGCGGCGGCCAGCATGTCCAGGTACATCAAAAATACCGAGACAATGAAGGTGCCGATGGCGGCAATGATCTGGCTCACCGTCAGGCTGGAGATAAACACGCCGATGGCGATGGTGGCGGCCCCATACAGCAGGGCGCCCAGGTAATTGCCAAAGACCTCTCCCCAAGAGGGCTGGGAGAAGGTGCCCATCACCAGGGCCGGCAGAATGCCCCCCAGGGTGGTGGCGATGAAATACACAAACCAGCAGGCGAAAAACTTGCCCAGCACAATGGAGGCAACCCCCACCGGCGCGGTGAGCAGCGCCTGGTCGGTCTTGTTCTTCTGGTCGTCGGTCATGCTGCGCATGGTGATGATGGGAATAATCATCATGCTGAAGGAGAACATGTAGGCAAACACGTCAGCAATGTAGCTGGAAGAGCTGCTGAGCATAGCCTGGAAATAATAGAAGCCGTACAGGGCGGCCAGCACCGCCACAAACACATAGCCCACAGGGGAGCTGAAATAAGAGCGCACCTCGCGCTTGAAGATGGCTTTCATCAGGCTTCCCCTCCTTTCTCAGAATCCTCATCCGTTTCCGGCGCCAAGTCCTGGTCCCCATCCAGCTCCAAATCCTGGTCGGGGTCCAGCTGGGGGGCCTCCCCGCCTTCTTCCTCCTGTGGGGGAACAAGGGCGGCGTCGGTGCTGGTCAGCTGCAGGAACAGGTCCTCCAGGGTCAGGTCGGTGTTGCGCAGGGCCAGCATGGGCCAGCCCTTGCGGGCCATCAGGGCAAACACATCCCGGCGGATGTCCTTATCCGGGGTGGATTCCACGCTCAGCTCATAGATGCCGCTCTCCTTTTCGCCCAGAGAGTAGGCGTCCACCACGCCGGGCACGTTCAGCAGGGCGTGGACCATCTCCTTTTCGGGGCCCTCTGCCCGCAGGATCAGCCGGTGGTCGGGAGAGAGGTCGTGGGCCAGGGTGTCAGTGGCGCCGTCGGCCACAATACGGCCGTTGTTGATGACGATGATGCGCTCGCACACGGCCTGCACCTCGGGCAGGATGTGGGAGCTGAGGATGACCGTGTGGTTGCGGCCCAGGTTTTTGATGAGGGTGCGGATCTCGATGATCTGCTTGGGGTCTAGGCCCACGGTGGGCTCGTCCAGAATGAGCACCGGGGGGTTGCCAATCAGCGCCTGGGCAATGCCCACGCGCTGCTTATAGCCCTTGGAGAGGTTGCCGATGAGCCGGTTGTACACGTTTTCGATCTTCACCAGCTGGCAGATCTCCTTCAGGTGCTTCTCCCGGGGGAGCTTGGCCTTCTTCAGCTCATACATGAAGTTCAGGTACTCTTTCACCGTCATATCCATGTACAGGGGCGGCAGCTCCGGCAGGTAGCCGATCATTTTCTTGACCTCGTTGGGCTCCTCCAGGGTGTTCTTTCCAGAGACCGTCACCTCGCCGGAGGTGGCGGAGAGGTAGCCCGTGATGATGTTCATTGCGGTGGATTTACCAGCGCCATTGGGCCCTAAGAACCCTACGATGGTACCCTCCTCAATCTTAAAGCTCACGCGATCCAGCGCCAGGTTCTGCCCATAGCGCTTGGTGAGGTTCTTGACCTCTATCATGTCCGTGATTCCTCCTGTTTCCGTCTTTTCGCCGGCCCCCTTTCCAAAAAGGGGAAACCGTGCCATTAACTTTACCATAGTACCGCAAAATTCCTTACTTTGCAAGGGTTTTTCCGCACGGCACCATGTTTTTTCGTAATTTTAGCCCATTTCTGTGAACATTGCGTGACGCTGTTGTGACGCTTTGGCCCATTCTGGGCCATTTTCCCCGTTCCGCGGTTGACGCAGGGATTCCAAATGCCGTAAAATAGAGAAAACGATCTGGAAAGGAAGGGAACTCTATGGCAGAAATTCGCCCCCTGCGGGCCCTGCGCTACAACCTGGAAAAAGCGGGCCCCATTGAAAACCTCACCTGCCCGCCCTATGACATCATCAGCCCGGACCAGCGCCGGGAGCTGCTCTCCCGCAGCGGCTACAACCTCATCCGCCTGGAGCTCCCCCAAGAGGGGAAGAACCCCTACCAGGAGGCCGCCCACACCCTGAACCTCTGGCGCTCAGAGGGGGTCCTTCAGCTGGATATGGAAGAGGGGATGTACCTGTATGAGGAGGAGTTCCTCTCTCAGGTGGACCAGGGCCAAAGCCGGAAAGTGTTGGGCCTGGTGTGCCGGGTGCGGTTGGAGGACTTTGCCAACGGAGTCATCCTTCCCCACGAGGAGACCCTTTCCAAGGCCAAAGAGGACCGGTTCCGGCTGCTCTCCGCCACCCGGTGCAATTTCAGCTCTATCTATTCCCTTTACCACGACGAGGGGGGCGTCACCCGCCAGCGGCTTTTGAATTTGAAGGAAACCTGCCCGCCCCGGTATGAATTTTCCGACGGCTTGGTGACCCACCGGCTGTGGGTGGTCAACGACCCGGTGGCCATCCAGGCCCTGCGGGAGGACTTTGCCGGGCGCAAGCTGTACATCGCCGACGGCCACCACCGCTATGAGACCGGCCTGCGCTACCGGGACGCCCTGCGGGAGCAGGGGGCTTACCTGCCCGGCAGCGAGTACATCCTGATGACCCTGACGGACATGGAGGACCCGGGCCTGACTGTGTTCCCCACCCACCGGCTGGTGCGGGGGCTGGAGGGCTTTGACGGGGCGGCCCTGCTTTCCGCCTGCCAGGAGGACTTCTCCCTGGCCCCCTGCAAGACCCGCCAGGAAAGCCTGGCCGCCCTGGAGGAGGCCTACCGGGAGGGGCAGCACGCCTTTGCCCTGTACAGCGGCCGGGAGTGGACGGTGCTCACCCTGAAGGACCCGGCGGTGATGGAGGCCCTGCTGCCGGGCACCAGCCCCGCCTACCGCACCCTGGACGTTTCCATCCTCCACAGCCTGGTGCTAGAGCGCCTGCTGGGCATTGACAAGGAGAACATGGCCAGCCAGAAGAACCTGACCTACACCCGCTCCGCGGAGGAGGCCCAGCGCTCTGTGGACCAGGGGGAGAGCCAGTGCTGCTTCCTTTTGAACCCCACCCGGGTGGAGGAGATCGGCCAGGTGGCCCAAAACGGGGAGAAGATGCCCCAGAAGTCCACCTATTTTTACCCCAAGCTCATCACCGGGCTGGTCGTCAACTCCCTGGAGGACTGACCCCCCAGCCCGCGCCAATGCTGAAAAAAGGAGTCGTTGCCTGTATGAACGAGAAAACACTGAAGGACACCACTGTATTCGACGGCCATCTCATCCGGGTCCATGTGGACGACGTGGAGCTGGACAACGGCCAGACCGCCAAGCGGGAGATTGTGGACCACCCCGGCGGGGTGAGCGTGGCGGTGCTGACGGCGGAAAACGAGCTGCTGTTTGTCAAACAGTTCCGCTGCCCCTACAAAGAGGTGCTGATGGAGCTGCCCGCGGGCAAGCTGGAAAAGGGGGAGGACCCCTTCGAGGCCATGAAGCGGGAACAGCGGGAGGAAACCGGCACCACCGGCAAGGACTATGTCTTTTTGGGGAACCTGTACCCCACCCCCGGCTACTGCGGGGAGATCATCCGCCTGTGGGCCTGCCGGGTGGACCAGGAGACCGGCCAGCTGGACCTGGACCCGGACGAGTTCCTCCAAACCCTGCGGGTGCCCCTTGACAAAGCCGTGGAAATGGTGTTAAATAACGAAATCCCCGACAGCAAAACCCAGGTCGGGGTGCTGAAGACCGCCGCCCTGGTGCACAAGGGCCTTCTGTGACACCTGCGGCGGCGGGAAAACCCTGTGGCAGAAAGGAGAGACCCCTATGAAACCCTTTATCCGCCTTGCCTGCCTGGCCCTGTGCGCTGGGCTGCTGCTGGCCGCCAGCGCCTGTTCCCCGCAGGACTCTTCTCAGGCTTCCACCGTTTCCGAAAGTTCTGTGGAAAGCGAAGCCACGCCTACGCCGGAGCCCACAGAAGCTCCCACTCCGGAACCTTCCACACCCACCCCGGCGCCCACGCCTTCGCCAGAGCCGGAGAGCTCCCCGGCAGCGGGGGACTTTGAAGCCGCCTTTGCGGACAACCCCATTGACGCCCAGCTGGAAGAGGACCTCTCTTTCGCCTCCTCCAACGCCCTGGTCCAGCAGGCCTACAGCAGCGCGGTGGACCGCTGGGAGACCCTGATCCAGACCGCCTACGCCCAGGCGGAGGAGGACCTCTCTCCCGAGGCGTTCTCCACCCTGCAGGCGGAGCAGGAGGCCTGGGAGCAGGGCCGGGAGGCCAGCGTCCAGTCCCTACGCACCCAGAACAGCGATGACCCCTTGGCGGCCGCCCGGGCCATCGCCGAGTTTTACCGCGCCCGGGGCCAGGAGCTGTGCAAGGCCATCTACGATGCCACCGGCCAGCTGCCCTCCTTCCCGGAAATAGACGCCGGCCCCCAGGGCTAAATCCCTGTATTTCCCACCCCGGGAAAAGCGCGGGCCGCTTGTCCGCCGCCTCCCGCAAACTCCGCCGCCCTAAAGCGGCGTTCGCGACTTGTCCCGTCCGGTCACGGACCGATGAAAAAAGCTCCCCCAGCTGGGGGAGCTTTTTTGCTGCCGTTTTCCACAGGCTTTTACTCTTCTGTGGAGTCTTCGCCCTCTTCCTGGGAGAAGGTCTCGGGCTCTTCGGGCAGGTCCTCGCCCTCGTCGGCGGTGCCGTCGTCCTCAATCTCCACGTCGTCCACCTCGTCCTCCTCGTGGGGGACCCGGGCCAAGGTGGCCACCCGGCTGCCCTCCTGGACCTTCATCACCCGCACGCCCTTGCTGGGACGGGCGCACACCCGCACGCTGCTTGCGGCAATGCGGATGATGACCCCGTCCTCGCTGATGAGGATGATGTCGTCGTCCATGTCCACCACCTTGATGGCGGCAACAAAGCCGAACTTCTCGGTGTGGTAATTCAGCAGGCCCTTGCCGCCCCGCTTCTGCACCCGGTAGTTTTCCGCCGGGGAGAGCCGGCCAAAGCCGGTCTCTGTCACGGTGAGCACCAGGCCGCCCTCCCGCAGGATGGACATGCCCACAATGCAGTCGCCCTCCTCCAGCTTCATCACCCGGACGCCCCGGGCGGTGCGGGAGAGCTCTCGGATATCCGTCTCGTGGAAGCGGATGGCCATGCCCTGCTGGGTGGCCACAATCAGGTCGTCGCTGCCGCTGGTAATGCGCACCCAGCTGAGGCTGTCCCCCTCGTCCAGGTCAATGGCGATAAGGCCGCCCTTCCGGGCCGTGTTATAGGCGGAAAGCTTGGTGCGCTTGATCACGCCGTTTTTCGTCACCATCACCAGGTAGCGGTCCTCGTCGAACTCCGTCACCCGGATCATGGAGCTGATCTTCTCCTCGGGTTGCAGGGGCAGCAGGTTTTTGATGTTCATGCCCCGGCTGTTCCGAGAGCCCTCGGGGATCTCATAGCACTTGAGCTTATACACCCGCCCCAGGGTGGAGAAGAACATCACATAGTCGTGGCTGCCGGTGACGAAGATCTCGGTGGCCACGTCCTCGTCCCGGCGGTTCATGCCGTTTACGCCCCGGCCGCCCCGCTTCTGCTGGTGGTAGTCATCGGCCTTCTGGCGCTTTACATAGCCAAAGTTGGTCATGGTGAGGACGCATTCCTCCACGGGGATCAGGTCCTCGATGTCCACCTCGCCGCTGACGGCGGCGATCTCGGTGCGGCGCTCGTCAGAGAACTTCCGCTTCATCTCCTGGGCCTCGTCCTTGACGATGGCCAGCCGCCGGCCCTCGCTCTGCAGGATCTCGTTGAAGTCGGCAATGTGGGCGTGCAGCTCGGCCAGCTCGTTTTCAATCTTCAAAATTTCCAGCCCTGCCAGCTGCCCCAGCTGGAACTTGCAGATGGCGTCGGCCTGCAGGTCGTCAAAGCCGAAGTGCTCCATCAGCGCGGCCTTGGCCTCGGGCCGGCCGCCTTTGCAGGCCCGGATGGTGGCGATAATCTCGTCCACAATGTCGATGGCCCTTTTCAGGCCCTCTAGGATATGGGCCCGGTCCTGGGCCTTTTTCAGGTCAAACTGGGTGCGGCGGGTGATGACCTCCATCTGGAACTTGATGTACTCTTCCAGAATCTGCCGCAGGTTTAAAAGCTTGGGCTCCCCGTTCACAATGGCCAGCATGATGACGCCAAAGGTGGTCTGCATCTGGGTGAAGGTGAACAGGTGGTTTAAGACGATCTGGGGGGAGGCGTCCCGCTTCACGTCGATGACAATGTGCATGCCGTTGCGGTCCGAGTGGTCGTCAATGTTGGAAATGCCCTCGATGCGCTTGTCCTTCACCAGGTCGGCGATGCTCTCAATCAGGTGGGCCTTGTTCACCTGGTAGGGCAGCTCGGTGACGATGATCTTCGCGCGGCCGGTCCGCTCATTCTCCTCGATCTCCGCCCGGGCCCGCACGGTGATGCGGCCCCGGCCGGTGGCGTAGGCGGCCCGGATGCCGCTGCGGCCCATGACAATGCCCCCGGTGGGGAAGTCCGGGCCTTTGATGTGCTCCATCAGCTCCTCCAGAGTGGCCTCTGGGTTGTCGATGAGGCAGCACATGCCGTCGATGACCTCGCCCATGTTGTGGGGCGGAATGTTGGTGGCCATGCCCACGGCAATGCCCGTGGAGCCGTTGACCAGGATGTTGGGGAAGTGGCTGGGCAGCACCGTGGGCTCTTTCAGGCGGTCATCGTAGTTCGGCTGAAAATCCACCGTCTCCTTGTCGATGTCCTTGAGCATCTCCACAGAGAGCTTGTTCATCCGGGCCTCGGTGTACCGGTAGGCGGCGGGGGGGTCGCCGTCGATAGAGCCGAAGTTGCCGTGGCCGTCCACCAGCATATAGCGCATGGAGAAGTCCTGGGCCAGGCGCACCATGGCGTCGTAAACAGAGGCGTCGCCGTGGGGGTGGTAGCGCCCCAGCACAGAACCCACCGTGTCGGCGCACTTGCGGTAGGCCTTCTCCGGCCACAGGGTGTTCTCATACATGGTGTAGAGGATGCGCCGGTGCACCGGCTTTAAGCCGTCCCGCACGTCGGGCAGGGCCCGCTGCACGATGACGGACATGGAGTAATCCAGAAAGGACTGCTCCATCTCCTTGGTCAGATTGATGGGGATGATCTTTCCCACAGGTTCTTCCTGAATCGGGGGGGTATTTTGATCCATGGGTACTTACTGCCTTTCTCCAGGCCGCGCCTGGAACTTTATCGCTTACATTGCACAAGCGGTTTAAACGATGTGGAAAACAAGCGCCCCAAAAACGGGGCCTTGCTTAAACGTCCCAATTGGCCTCTTTGGCCCGCTTCATAATGAAGTCCCGGCGGGGCTCTACCTTATCGCCCATCAGCACGGTGAAGACCTCGTCCGCCTCGATGGCGTCCTCCACCTCCACCCGGCGCATGGTGCGGGTCTCCGGGTTCATGGTGGTCTCCCACAGCTGCTCGCTGTCCATCTCGCCCAGGCCCTTGTAGCGCTGAATCTCATACCCGCTGCCCAGCTCGGCCATAATCTGGTCCCGCTGGGGGTCGGAGAAGGCGTAGTAGTGGCGCTTGCCCTTGGTAATGCGGAACAGGGGGGGCTGGGCCAGGTACACATGGCCCTCCTCCACCAGAGGCCGCATAAAGCGGAAGAAGAAGGTTAAAAGCAGGGTGCGGATGTGGGAGCCGTCCACGTCGGCATCGGCCATGATGATGATTTTGCCGTAGCGCAGCTTGGAGAGGTCAAAATCCTCCCCAATGCCGGTGCCCAGGGCCATCACCACGGGCATCAGCTTTTCGTTGGAGTAGACCTTGTCCAGCCGTGCCTTCTCCACGTTGAGCATCTTGCCCCACAGGGGCAGGATGGCCTGGAACTTCCGGTCCCGCCCGCCCTTGGCGGAGCCTCCGGCGGAGTCGCCCTCCACGATGTAGATTTCGGTCTCCTCCACGTCGCGGCTCTGGCAGTCGGCCAGCTTGCCGGGCAGGGTGGTGCTCTCCAGGGCGTTCTTGCGGCGGGCCAGGTCCCGGGCTTTCCGGGCAGCTTCCCGCGCGCGGGAGGCCGACAGCGCCTTGTCAAAAATGGTGCGGGCGGTGGCGGGGTTCTCCTCCAGGTAAGCCATCATATTTTTGTACACCATAGAGCTGACCAGGGAGCTCATCTCCGTGTTGCCCAGCTTGGCCTTGGTCTGGCCCTCGAACTGGGCCTCCTTCAGCTTCACGCTGATGATGCAGGTCAGGCCCTCCCGCACATCCTCGCCGGAGAGGTTCTTGTCGTTCTCCTTGAGGATATTGTACTTGCGGGCGTAATCGTTCATCACCCGGGTTAAGGAGCGCTTAAAGCCGTCCTCGTGGGTGCCGCCGTCGGTGGTGTGGATGTTGTTGGCAAAGCTCAAAATCTGTTCCTGGTAGCTGTCCGTGTATTGCATGGCAATCTCCGCCGTGGAGTTGCCGTCCTCCGCCGCCGCGGCGAAGTGGATCACGTCCGGGTGGATGACGTCCGCAGACTTGGTGGTGTTGATGTACTCCACAAAGGAGCTGACGCCGCCCTCATAGCAGTAGGTGTTGGCGTAGGGGATTTCCCGGTCCTGCTCGCTTTCGGGCCGGTCCTCCGGGGGGCGCTGGTCGGTGAGCTGGATGTTCACCCCGGCATTGAGGAAGGCCTGCTCCCGCAGGCGCTTTTGCAGCACGTCATACTCGTAAACCGTGGTCTCCTTAAAGATTTCCGGGTCCGCCTGGAAGCGCACCACGGTGCCACGGGTGCGGCCCTCCGGGGCGGGGCCCCGGTTTTCCAACTCTGTCACGGCCTTGCCCCGCTCGAACCGCTGGAAGTACAGGGTGCCCTCAGAGACCACCTCCACCTCCAGCCAGGTGGACAGGGCGTTCACCACAGAGGCGCCCACGCCGTGCAGGCCGCCCGAAACCTTGTAGCTGCCCCCGCCGAACTTGCCGCCCGCGTGGAGGATGGTGAACACCACGGTCACGGCGGGCAGGCCCGTCTTGTGCTGCACCCCCACAGGGATGCCCCGGCCGTTGTCCGAGACATAGACCATGTTCCCCGGCAGCAGGCGCACGTCAATCGTATCGCAGAAGCCCGCCAGGGCCTCGTCGATGGCGTTGTCCACAATCTCGTACACCAGGTGGTGCAGGCCCCGCGGGCCGGTGGAGCCGATATACATGCCGGGCCGCTTGCGCACCGCCTCCAAGCCCTCCAAGACTTGGATCTGGTCGCCGTCATAAGCTTTTTCGACCTTTGTCATGTCCGTCATTTCGTTGATATCCAAGCAAAAACCCTCCTAAAAGGAACGCGCCGGCTCCCGCGGGGACAGGGCGCAGAGCACCCGGCCCCCCGCGGGAAATGGGGCTTTCTGAATTCCGTTTCACATCTTACGCATCGAAAATACTCTATATTAGTATAACAGATTTTTTCCTTTTTGTAAACATGGACTCCCGCAAAACCCGCCGGGAAAAACCGCCCGGAAAACCCCGTTCCCCTGGGGCCTTCCGGGCGGAAAGCTGGCGGCATTCCCCTTTATTGAGAGTCCTGCTGCTCCTGCAGCTCTTTCAAGCGGCGCTCAATGTACGCCGGGTCGTTATATTTGGCAAAAAAGTCCTCGTTCGAGACGGGCAGCTCCACATCCCCCACCACGCGGGAGGCCTTCCGGGGCTCCTGCACAGGGGCCCGCCGGGGCGCTTCCCGCACAGGGGCCTCCTGGGCAGGGGCGGCGGCTGGGCGCCGGACCGGCTGCGGAGGCTGGGCCGCCGGTGCGGGGGCCTGAGGCCGGGAAACGGGCGCGGGCTGCCTTCCCGGCACGGGGGCCGGGGCCCTCTGTTCCTGCTCAGGGGCAGAGGCTACCCGCTGGCGCACAGGGGCCTCTCCCTGTGGAGGCGCGGAGCGGCGGGCCGCCCCCTGGGCGGTCTGCTGGGCAGCCTGGCGGCGCTGGGCCGCGGGGCTTTGGGGGGCAGGGGCCGGCCGACGGCGGGGCGGCTGCTGGCTGGGGGGCAGCACAGTGGTGCGCTGCACGTTCTCCCGCACTGCCCGGGGTGAGGGAGCCTCCTTGGAGGGAAGGGTAGGCTGGTGCTGGGGCCCCGCCACCTGCTGGCCCCGGGGCAGGCTCTCATACTCTCCCGAGGGGGAGGGGCGGCGGGAACGGCTGGGCCGGGGCTCCGGCGGCGGGGCGGCGGGAGCCTGACGCTTTTTCCGGCCTTTTTCCTCCCGGGGCACCTTTTTAATCACGGGCTTGGCCAGGTAAACCATGAAAAGGCTCAACAGGAAAAAGACCGCAAAGGGGATAAGGACCTGCAGGCAGGTGGTCAAATCCACGTCATCCAGAATAAACCGGTGGAAAAAGTACACCGCGCCGCCGCAGAACACGGCCAGCAGGGCGAACACATAGACCAGGGGAGAAAGGAAAATGTTGGAGATGCCGCCGCAGCGGGGGCACCGGTACTCGCCCTGGCGCTTTAAGGACCAGGTGCGGATCAGGTTCACCCGCTTTTTGCAGTACGGGCATCGGGGAACTCCAAAATACTGCATAGAAAACCAGCCTTTCTTTGGGTTTGTTGGGTGGGGCTCACTGCCCGCTGAAAACCGCCTCTGGCTTGCCAGAGGCCCGGCGCAGCAGGGTGGCCGTGGACAGCTGGGAGATGTAGACGGTCTCCCGGCCGTTATGGACACAGACGATAAAGGACTTGGGCAGCTCCATAGAGACATTTACCACCCGGCCCTCCTTTTGGGCTTTGGAGAGAAACGAACGGGTGTGGCGGGAAATGGTGGAGTTGTCCATGTCGAACACACCCACAATGTCCCGTTGGTTCACAATGGTGTCCTGCCCCAAATGCAGATACATGGCGCGCGGCCCCTCCTTTTGGCAGCCGGCGGCTGCCCGTTGTTGGGTCAGGCTTCCCCTACCTGTTCGGGGAATACCTGCCCGGCCTCCACCCGGAACCGCAGGCCCGTCTCCTGCAGGCGGACGGTCTCTGGGCTGCAGCAGGTGAGGAATACCTGGCGGCCGTGAAGGTGGTTCAACAGGTAGTCTTGGCGGCTTTGGTCCAGTTCACTCATCACATCGTCCAAAAGCACCAGGGGCGTCTCGCCGGAAAGCTCCGCCAAAGCCTGGGCCTCGGCCAGCTTCAGGGCCAGCACGGCGCTGCGCTGCTGCCCCTGGGAGCCGTACATCCGGGCGGAAAGCCCGCCCAAAGTGATCTCCAGGTCGTCCCGGTGGGGCCCCGCGCTGGTAAAGCCAGAGCGGATGTCCGAATGCTCCGTGCGGCGCAGCTCCTCCCGGAAGAGGGCCTGCCACTCCGCTGGGGCGGCCCCTTCCGGCAATGGGGGGGAGGGGGCGTACGCCAAGGAGAGCTCTTCCTTTCCCCGGGAAATGCCGTGGTAAATCTCTTGGGCACGGGGGGCGATCTTCTCCACATACCGGCGGCGCTCCTCCATAACGGCGGCCCCCAGCTGGATGAGCCGGGCGTCCCACACCTCCAGGGTGTCCCGCAGCTCCGGGAACCGGGAGATGTCCTTCAAAAGGGCGTTGCGCTGGGAAAGGGCCCGGTGGTACACGTGCAGCGTTCCGGCATAGCCCGGCCGGATCTGGCACAGGGCGCCGTCTAAAAATCCCCGGCGCCGGGCGGGCCCCTCCTTCACCAGCAGCAGGTGCTCCGGGGAGAAGATCACCGCGCAGACCTTGCCCACCAGGGCGGAGCCCGTCTTTTTCTTTACCCCGTTGATCACCGAGGCGCGCCGGCCGCTCTCAATGCGCAGCTGGGCCTTTTGGTCCCGGCCCTCGCTGAAAAAGTCCAGGGCCAGGGCGGCGGCAGGGGCGTTCTCCCCGGTGGCGGGGTCCAGCCGGGGCAGCTCCCCGTCCTTGCCCCCCCGGAAGGAGTGCCCCCCGGTGAAGAGCCACAATGCCTCCAGCAGGTTGGTCTTGCCCTGAGCGTTTCCGCCGTAGATCACGTTTACGCCCCGGCAGGGGAAAAGCTCCTGGTCGCATAAGTTCCGAAAGCCTTGGGTGCCAAGGCGGGTTACATACAAGGGGCATGCTCCTTTCCAGAGGTCAGCCCTGCTGGGCCGCCACCTGAAACCGGCTCTCCCCCAGGGCTACGGTGTCGCCGGGGCGCAGCTTCTTCCCCCGCTGGGGGCAGACCTCCCCGTTGACCAGCACCCGGCCCTCTTGGATGAGCAGCTTGGCCTGGCCGCCGGTGTCCACCAGGCCGGTAAGTTTTAAAAAGGCGTCCAGCCGGATGGTTTCTGTGTGGATTGCAATGGTTTCCATGGTGTGGTCCTCCCGGTCACTCGCTCTTCAGGCGCACGGGCAGCACCAGGAACAGGAAGCTGTCCCCCTCTTTGGGCACCACTTTCATGGGGCTCAGGGGGCCGCCCAGCTGCACTTTTACCTCGTCGCACTCGGTGTTGCGCAAGGCCTCCAGCAGGTAGCGGTTGTTAAAGCCGATCTCTACGCTCTGCCCGGTCATCTCCACGTCCAGCTGGTCGCTGGCCCTTCCCATGGAGGTGGTGCAGTTGAGCTTGACCTCGTTGTTGTCGAACAGGCAGCGGATGGGGCTCTTCAGCCGGTCGGTGATCAGTAGGGAGACGCGCTCCACGCTGTCAATGGCCTCCCGGGTTTTCAGCACCACTTCCGTCTGGCTCTCCGGGGGGATGGCCGCCTTATAGTTGAGGAACTCGCCCTCCAGCAAGCTGGAGATCACGGTGTAGTTGTCAATTTTAAAGAGGATGTGCCGGCGGCCCGCGGAGATTTCCACCGGGTCCTCGCTGTCCTTGATGAGCTTTAACAGCTCGCCTAAGGTCTTGCCGGGCACCACAAAGGACAGGTCCTCCGGGAAGTCGATGGCCTCCCGGCGCACAGCCAGCCGGTAGCCATCCACGCTGACCACGTCCAGCATGCCTTTCTCAATGTTGAACAGGCTGCCCTGGTGAATGGGCTTGGCGTCGCTCTCCGCAATGGCGAACAAGGTCTGCCGGATCATGCTCTTGAGCAGGTTCCCCGGCAGGGAGATCTGGGTGGAGTCCGTCAGCTTTGGCAGCTCGGGGAACTCCGCCGCGGGGATGCCGATAATGGAGAACCGGCTGTAGCCGCTCTCTAAGGTGGCCATGTTCTTTTCATCCACCGTGACGGTGACAGTCTCCGCCGGGGTGCGGCGGACGATATCGGAGAACAATTTGGCGCTGAGCACAGCTTTGCCAGGTTCCACCACAAAGGCGGGGATCACGGTGGTGATGCCCAGCTCCAGGTCATAGGCGCACAGCTCCAGGCCCTCTTCGCTGGCACCGATGAGGATGCCCTCTAGGGCAGGGATGGAGGTTTTTGTGGAGACGGCCCGCTGGATATTGCTGACAGCTTCGGTAATATCGCTTTTATTGACGGTAAATTTCATAGGTTCCCCTTTCCGGCCAGCTGGATCTGAGGGGAAAAGCTGGCCTTTTTCTCTTGTTCTTTTATTCTATCTTAGATTTAGAAGCCTTAGTAGGGGCTGTGAATTTGTGGAAAATTGGAGGAGCGCCAGATTTTTCTAGGCGCCAAGGCTGAAAAGTTTTTCCAAAACCGCTGTGGAACCTCCGTGAAGAGGGCTGTGGACTTTGAAAGTTGTCCACAGCCTGTGGATTCCTGTGGAGGGAATGTGAAGGAAAGTGTGGAAAACTTTTCAGGGTAAAAAAGTCCTTTCCCAGCCCTATCCTTTTTATAGTATAGCGCGGCCGGGAAAGGCCGTGTGACCTGTTTTTACCGGTCACGGATGTTTTTGATGATGTCGTCCACCATGGCTTTGGTGTGGGGGTCCTTCTTCAGGTCCTTCTCCACCTGGCGCACCGCGTAGACCACAGTGGAGTGGTCCCGCCCGCCAAAGGTTTGGCCGATTTCCACCATGGACATCTGGGTGATCTCCCGCACAATGTACATGGAGACCTGCCGCGCCTTGGAAATGTTGGCGTTTCGCTTTTGAGAGCGGATGTCCTCTGGGGTGATGCCCCCGTAGGTGCGGGCCACCTCTTCGATGATCTTGTCCACGGTCACCGGTGTGGGCTGGCTGTTGTTGATGATGTCGCTGATGGCCGCCTGGGCGGTGGCCACGTTGACAGGCTTGTTCTCCAGCAGGTGGTAGGCCCGCAGCTTTTTTACCGCGCCCTCCAGCTGGCGGATGTTGCTCTTCAAACGGTTGGCGATGTACTCGCACACGGATTCCGGGATATCCAGGCCGATGCTCTCCGCCTTGCGGGAGATGATGGCGATGCGGGTCTCAAAATCCGGGGGCTGCACGTCGGCGGTCAGGCCCCACTCAAAGCGGGTCTTCAGCCGGTCGTCCAGGGTGGCGATGTCCTTGGGCGGGCGGTCCGACGTGAGGACAATCTGCTTTTTTGCCTCGTACAGCGTATTGAAGGTGTGGAAGAATTCCTCCTGGGTGGAGTTCTTCCCCGCGATAAACTGGATGTCGTCCATCAAAAACAGGTCCGCCTTGCGGTATTTTTCCCGGAAGGCCGGCGTGGTGCCCTGGGCAATGGCCGCGATGATCTCGTTGGTGAACTCCTCGCTCTTGACGTAGATCACCGTGCGGTCCGGGAAGTTTTTGTGGAACTCCTTGGCCACGGCGTTGAGCAGGTGGGTCTTTCCCAGGCCCGAGCTGCCGTAGATGAACAGCGGGTTGTACAGCAGCGCCGGCTTGGCCGCCACCGCCTGGCAGGCCGCGTGGGCAAACCGGTTGGAGGGTCCCACCACAAAGGTGTCGAAGTTCAGCTCGTAGTCCTCCTCTTCCTCCCGCACGGGCTGGGGGGCGGGCTGGGGCACCTCGTCGGGCAGGCAGATCTGGAACGAGACGCCCCCGCCGAACACGTTGTCGAAAGCGTCCTGCAGCAGCTTGCTGTAAAAGGAGTGCACCGTGCTCATGTGGAATTTATTGGGCGCCTCAATAATGGCCACGCCCCGCTCGAAGTCCAGCGAGACAGGCTTCAGGCGCTCCAGCCAGGTGTTGTAGGCCACCTCTGAAATATGGGTTTTGCAATATTGGCAGATAAGCTCCCAAGCCTGATCGAATGAATCCAAACCGATTCCCCTCCAACACATCGTAAACTTCAGCGGCCTCACCCGCTGTATTTCCCAATCCCAGTTAAAATGGGGTTCTTCCTGAAAAGGCCGATACTCAGTTGAAATTATACCATAGTCCCCGTTGCTTTTCAAATTTTTTTCCTCCCTTTTTCCTCTGGTAAAATTGAGGGCTTTTTACACAAGACCTTGTGGTGCCCCTTCACTTAACCCTCTAAAAAATCAATTTATTGCCCGTTTTAGGACAAAATTTTCCAAAAAAAAAGAAAAAAATCCCGAAAGGGCGCGCCGCTCCCGGCAAAAATGGTGTTGACAGCCGTGCCGCATTTAAGGTATAATATGGACTCGCAAGGGAAGAACCTCGAAAGGAGGGTTTTTGTAATGCTGAGAACGTATCAGCCTAAGAAGCTCCACAGGAAGAAGGAGCACGGGTTCCGCAAGAGAATGTCTGACAGGAACGGTCGCAAGGTACTGGCACGCCGCAGGGCAAAAGGCAGAGCGCGTCTGACCTACTGATGACGCTTCAAAGGTCACCTTAGCGGTGGCCTTTCTTTGTTGTGCGCTCTTTTTTCCTGTTTGGAAAAGAGCGCGAGATGCGCGGGGAGGGGCTTTTTCGTATGGAGCAATGGGAGACCCTCTGCCGGAACAACGAGTTCCGGCGGGCTTATACCCGAGGGAAGAGCAGCGTCAGCCCGGTGCTGGTGGTCTATTCCCTGAAAAACCGCCGGGGTTTGGTGCGGGTGGGCATTACCACCAGCAAAAAGATTGGCAACGCGGTGCAGCGCAACCGGTCCCGCCGGGTGATACGAGAGGCCTTTCGCCAGCTGGCGCCCCAGGTGCGCCCCGGGGTGGACCTGGTGTTTGTGGCCCGGGGGAAAACCCCCCATGTGAAAAGCACCGAGGTGCGCCGCCATATGGAGCGGCAGCTTTCCGGCGCGGGGCTGCTTCTGCCCGCGGCGGGCGGCGAAGGGGAGCGCGAAAGATGAAGCGCCTGCTTTTGTGGCTGATCCGGTTTTACCGCAGCGCCATTTCCCCACGCACCCCGGCCATGTGCAAGTATATCCCCACCTGCTCTCAATATGGCCTAGAGGCCATCGAGCGGTTTGGGGCCCTAAAGGGTGGGCTGTTGACCCTGTGGCGCATTCTGCGCTGCAACCCCTGGAGCCGGGGCGGTTACGACCCGGTGCCCGAGAAAAAAGACAAGAAGAATGATTTCGGCAAAAGAGGAGCGTAACATTCGCCATGGTGCAAATTTTCAGTTTCTTTGGAAGTATCCTGGGTTATCTGCTGTGGTTTCTTTACAACATCTTCCACAACTACGGCGTGGCCATCATTTTCTTTACAATTATCGTAAAGCTGGTGCTGTTCCCCTTCTCCATCAAGTCCCAGCGGAGCATGGCCTCTCAGACAAAGCTCTCTGCCAAGCAGAAAGAGCTGCAGGCCAAATATGGAAACAACAAGCAGAAGTACAACGAAGAGCTGATGAAGCTCTATGAGAAGGAGGGCGTGAACCCCAGCTCTGGGTGCCTGACCACCCTGCTGCCCCTGCCCATTATGCTGGGTATCTATTACTCGGTTATCATGCCCCTTTCCAACACCCTGCACATTGCCTCGGACCGCATCAGCCAGGCCACGGATTTCATCGGGCGCATTCCGGGCATGGTGGCCTCTTCCACCACCGGCGGCATTTACGCCGAAATGGATATCATCCGCAACTTTGACGCCCTGAAAGAGTATTTGACCATGTTCACCCAGTCGGACCTGGACAAGATCGACTCCTTCACCCAGGGCTTCCACTTTTTGGGGCTGGACCTGCTGGCAACGCCCCAGGGCGCGGGCTTTTTCTCCTTCTTGTGGGTGATCCCGGTGCTGTCCCTGGTGACGAGCTTTGGCTTCCAGTTCTATATGTCCCATTCGCAAAAGCAGACCACCGGCCAGACCCAGCCCGGCTGTATGAAGGTGATGATGTATGTCTTCCCCCTTATCAGCGTTTACTGGGCGTTCATCATGCCCAGCGCCGTGGGCCTGTACTGGGTCATCTCCTCGGTGACCAGTTTCATTCAAAGCCTTGTCACCAATAAATATTTCAGCGTAAACCACATGACTGCCATGGCAGAGGCCCAGCGGGCCGTCACCCTGGAGCTGGCAGAGGCCAATGTGCGCCCGCTGCCCGCCGCGGCCCAAAAGGAAATTGCGGAAAGGCTGGCGGCCGCGCCCCAGCAGGCAAAGCAGGAAAAGGGCGGCGGCAAAAAGCAGGGCGCCAAGAAAAAGAAGGGCGGCTCGGGCGGCTCTGGAAACTCCAGTACCTATATGGGCACGAAAAAGTGAACCGAAAGGGAGGAAAACGTCATGATCAAAGAAGCCATTGCCAAGGGCGAGACCGTGGAGATTGCGTTTGCCAACGCCTGCCGGGAGCTGGGCGTGGACACCACGGACGCGGAATTTGAGATTTTGGAGATGCCCCAAAAGAAGACGTTTGGCCTGTTTGGAGGCGCCCCCGCCAAGGTGCGGGCCTATATTGAAGAGCCCGACCCTGTAGAGGAGCGGGACCCTGCCCAAGAGGCCGCCGGTTACTTGAAGAGCGTGCTTAAGGAGATGGGCCTGCCAGAGGCCGGGGTTGAGATTCGCCGGGAAGAGGTCGGCGCCGCCCTGACCCTCTCTGGCGAGGACATCGGCTTTATTATCGGCCACCGGGGCGAAACCCTGGACGCCCTGCAGTACCTGGCCTCTTTGGTGGCCAACCATGTGGAGGGCTCTTATTTCCGCATCACCCTGGACGTGGGCAACTACCGGGAGAAGCGGAAGGAAACCCTGGAGGCCCTGGGAAAGAAGATGGCGGCCCGGGCGGTAAAGACCGGCCGGAACTCCTCTTTGGAGCCCATGAACCCCTACGAGCGGCGCATTATCCACACCGCGGTGCAGACCGTGCCCGGCGCCAAGAGCTGGAGCGAGGGCGTGGACCAGGCCCGCCATGTGGTCATCGGGCCCGAAGGGGGCGAGCGGCCCCAGCGGCGCAACGACCGGCGCGGCGGCCGCAATGACCGTGGCCGCGGTGGCCGCGGCGGATATAACGACCGGAACCGTCGTCCCCGCAGTGACCGGAGCCGTCCGAATCCGGCTCCCCGGGCAGAGGGGCCCAAGGCGGACGACCCCAACACCCCCATCTATGGGCGGATTGAAAAGAAATAAGCAGCTTTGGGGCGGCCCTGCGGCGGCCCCTTTTTTGCGTATTTTCCTGTGAAATTGTGGAAAAGGGAGGCTCTCTCATGGAAAAGACCATTGCGGCCATCTCCACCGCCCCGGCGCCGGGGGGGATTGGCATTGTGCGCCTCTCCGGACGGGAGGCGTTCTCCATTGGGGAGAAGGTGTTCCGGGGCGTCAGCGGGAAGGCCCTCTCCCAGATGAAGGGTTACACCGCCCAGCTGGGGGCCGCCTTCGACGCCGCCGGGGAGCGGCTGGACGACGTGGTGGCCCTGGTGTTCCGGGCACCGAAAAGCTACACCGGGGAGGACGTGGTGGAGCTCTCCTGCCACGGGGGGCTCTATGTGACCAAGCGGCTGTTGCAGGCGGTGCTGGATGCCGGGGCCTCCCCTGCCGGGCCGGGGGAGTTCACCCGCCGGGCCTTTGTAAACGGCAAGCTGGACCTGGCCCAGGCAGAGGCGGTGATGGGGCTCATCGGCGCCAGCGGGGAGCAGGCCCGCAGGGCCGCGGAGGCGGGCAGCACCGGCGTGCTCTCCCGGCGGATTGCCGCCATCAGGGGGGAGCTGCTGGAGCATGCCAGCCACCTGGCGGCCTGGGCGGACTTTCCCGAGGAGGACGTGCCCGAGGTGGAGGAACAGGAGCTGCTGGCCGCCATCCGGCGGGGGGAGGAGGAGCTCTCCTCCCTGTTGGCGGGGTTCGAGCGGGGCCGGGCTTACCGGGAGGGACTGGAGACCGTCATCGCCGGGCGTCCCAACGCGGGGAAGTCCACCCTGATGAACCTGCTCTCTGGCTGCGAGCGGTCCATCGTCACCCAGTACGCGGGCACCACCCGGGATGTGGTAGAGGAAACGGTCCTGCTGGCCGGGGTGCCCCTGCGGCTGGCGGATACGGCGGGCCTGCGGGACACGGACGACCCGGTGGAGAGCATTGGCGTGCAGGCGGCGAAAAAACGCTTGGAGACGGCCCAGCTGGTGCTGGCGGTGTTCGACTCCTCCCAGGCGCTGGAGAAAGAGGACTGGGAGCTGATGGAGGCGCTGCAAAACGTGCCCTCTATCGCCATCATCAACAAGACGGACCTGCCCACCGCCATCGACGGGGAGGCGGTGCGCTCTCACTTTGAAAAGACCGTGGCTCTCTCTGCCGCCAGCGGGGAAGGGCTGGAGGACCTGGAACAAGCACTGTCCGAAATATTGGACACAAAAGATTTTCACCCAGAGGAAGGGGTGCTGTTCACCCAGCGCCAGAGGGGGGACGCCCAGGCCGCCTTGGACAGCCTGCGGGAAGGGGAGCAGGCCCTGGCCCTGGGCTTGACACTGGACGCCGTTACCGTCTGTGTGGAGGGCGCCCTCCATGCCCTCTCCGCCCTGACAGGGGAGCAGGTCAGCGAGGAGATCGTGGACCGGGTGTTTGAGGAGTTTTGTGTGGGCAAATAGGCGCGTGACTGCGCGGGACAAGCGCCTTCTTGCCTGCGGCAAGGGCGGAAATGCAACGCCGAAGGCGTGTAAAAGTTTTGATCAAACTTTTTCAAAAGTTTGCGTGGTGTGGAGCGGAGCTCCACGGCCTTAAAACCGGCGCAGCCGGTGGAAGAGTGCAGCGAACGAGGCGCATACGCCCAACGGGCGGTAGCCCCGAGAGCGGGCTCTGTGGCACCCAGCCCGCCCCTTCCACAAGCAAAACCCCGGGCTCTGTGGCACCCCAAGAGGGGGACATTCGTCCCCCTTTTTTTGGAGTATGGGAAGGCGGTGGCTGCGGGTCTCGGGTGCTGTCTGCCAGTGGCAGACGCCCAGCACCGACCGAAGTGGCAACGTAGACCGGTCCTGAACGGTGCCCACCGGGCACCAGGACCCCCCGCACCCCTGTAAGGTCTTGAGGTTTGGTCTCGCCTGCCGGCTCGGTCGGCCGCTGAGCAACGTCCCACCGGGACGTAGCGGCCCCCAAACCCCACAAGCCTTTTGAAAAAGGCTTGAGCGAAAACTTTATGTTGCTTTCCCTTTGATATTTTCCTTTTGGAGGTTCCTATGACATATAACGCTGGTTCCTATGAGGTAGCCGTCATCGGCGCGGGGCACGCCGGCATTGAAGCCGCCCTGGCCGCCGCCCGGCTGGGGTGCTCCACGGTGGTCTTTACCATCAATCTGGACGCCGTGGGAAACTGCCCCTGCAACCCCAGCATTGGCGGCACGGCTAAAGGCCACCTGGTGCGGGAGATTGACGCCCTGGGCGGGGAGATGGGCCGCACGGCCGACGCCTGCACCATCCAAAGCCGGATGCTCAACCTGGGCAAGGGGCCGGCGGTACATTCCCTGCGGGCCCAGATAGACCGGAACCACTACTCCCGCCTGATGAAGCACAAGCTGGAGGCCTGCCCCAACCTGCTGCTGCGCCAGGGGGAGATCGTCAAGCTGGAGCGGGTAGGGGAGGAGTGGCTGCTCACCTCCCGGCTGGAGGCGGTATACCGGGCCAAGGCGGTCATCATCGCCACGGGGACTTTCCTGGGGGGCAAGGTGTTCGTGGGGGACGTCTCCTACGAGAGCGGCCCCGACGGCATGTTCCCGGCGGCGTTCCTGCCGGACTCCCTGAAAGAGCTGGGCATCTCCCTGCGCCGGTTCAAGACGGGCACTCCCGCCCGGGTGCTGAAATCCTCCATCGACTTCACCGGCCTGGAAGTCCAGCACGGGGACGCGCCTGTGGTGCCCTTCTCCTACGACACCGAGGAGCCCTTGGAGAACAAGGCTGTGTGCCACGTCAGCTGGACCAATGACGAGACCAAGCGGGTGATCTTGGAGAACATCCACCGCTCGCCCCTGTACGGCGGGCAGATCGAGGGCGTTGGACCGCGGTACTGCCCCAGCATCGAGGACAAGGTGGTGCGCTTTCCGGACAAGCCCCGGCACCAGCTGTTCATCGAGCCCTGCGGCCTGGACACCGAGGAGATGTACCTCCAGGGCATGAGCTCCTCCCTGCCGGAGGACGTGCAGGTGGCCTTTTACCACACCATCCCCGGCTTGGAGCACGCCCAGATCATGCGCACGGCCTATGCCATTGAGTACGACTGCTGCGACCCCCTGCAGCTCTCCGCCACGTTGGAGTTCCGGGACTGGCCGGGGCTGTACGGGGCGGGGCAGTTCAACGGCAGCTCCGGCTATGAGGAGGCCGCGGCCCAGGGGTTTGTGGCCGGGGTCAACGCGGCGCGGAAAGTCCAGGGGAAGGAGCCCTTTGTGTTGGACCGGGCCAGCTCCTATATCGGCACGCTCATCGACGACCTGATTACCAAGGGCGCCAGCGACCCCTACCGGATGATGACCTCCCGCTCGGAGTACCGGCTGGTGCTGCGCCAGGACAACGCCGACGAGCGCCTGACCCCCCTGGGCCGGGAGCTGGGGCTTATCTCCGACAGGCGGTGGGAGAAGTTCCAGCAGAAGCAGGAGCAGAAGCGGGCAGAGCTGAAGCGGGTGCAGTCCACCACCCTGCCCCCCTCGGAGGAGCTGAACCAGATTCTTGTTTCACGTGGAACATCCCCCCTTTCCACCGGGGCCAAGCTGGCGGACCTGCTGAAGCGGCCGCAAGTCTCCTATCAGGATTTGACGGCGGTGGACCGGGAGAGGCCCAAGTATTCCACAGCAATCTTCGAGGCTGTGGAAATTGAATTGAAGTACGAGGGCTATATCAGGCGCCAGCGGGCGGACATCGAGGAGGCTCGCCGCCTGGAGCGCAAGCGACTGCCCCAGGTGGACTACGCCCAGATCAAGGGTCTGCGGCTGGAGGCCGTGGAAAAGCTGAACAAGGTAAGGCCGGAGAATATCGGCCAGGCGGGGCGCATCAGCGGGGTAAGCCCGGCGGACATCTCCGTGCTGCTGATCTGGCTGGCGGCACAGGAGCGGCAGCAGAGGGAAGGAGCGGACCAATGACGGATATCCGAAAGAGTTTGACAGAAAAGGCAAAGGCCATGGGCTGGAAGGTCTCCGCCGCCCAGGCGGACCAGTTCCAAACCTACATGGAGCTTTTGCTGGAGTGGAACGAGAAGATGAACCTGACCGCCATCACCCAACCGGAAGAGGTGGTGGAAAAGCACTTTTTGGACAGCCTGACCCTGCTCGCCTGGCCCAAGCTGAAGCAGGGGGCCAAGGTCATCGACGTGGGCACGGGCGCGGGCTTCCCGGGCATCCCCCTGAAGATCATGCGGCCGGACATTGACCTGACCCTGCTGGACGGCACCATGAAGCGCCTGAACTTTTTGGGGGAGGTGTGCGCGGCTTTGAAGGTCAGCGCCCGGCGGGTGCACAAGCGGGCGGAGGAGGCCGGCCTGGACAAGACCATGCGGGAGCGCTATGACCTGGCCACCGCCCGGGCCGTGGCGTCCCTGCCCGTGCTGGCAGAGTACTGCATGCCCCTCATCAAGATGAAAGGGCACTTTATCGCCATGAAGGGACCAGGCGCGGAGCAGGAGCTGGAGGAGGCCGCCAACGCCCTGGAGACCTTGGGCGCCGGGGAGCCGGAGGTGCTCTCCCTCTCCCTGCCTGGCGGGGAGGAGCGAAAGCTCATCCTCTGCCAGAAGCTGCGCTTCACCCCCAAGGGCTACCCCCGCCATGGGGGCACCATCTTGAAACATCCCTTATAAGGAGGACACCCCAATGGAACTGATTCTACGCAAGGCGAAAGAGAAGGACCTGGACGGCCTGGACCAGGTGATGCTGGTCATCAGCGATAAGGCCGGGGACCGGGCCACCGTGAAGGAGCTGTTACAAAAGATCAGCGGAGACCCCCAGAAGTATCTGCTGGTGGCCGAGGACAAGGAGACGGGCGCCATCTGCGGCAGCCTGCTGGGCGTGGTGTTCGAGGATATCTGCGACAGCTGCCGTCCCATCCTGCTGGTGGAGAACGTGGCCGTGCTGGAGAGCTATCAGGGAAAGGGCGTGGGCCGGCAGATGTTCCAGGAGATTGAGCGCTGGGGCAAGGAGCAGTGGAACTGCCACTACGAGATCCTGGTCTCGGGCATGAACCGCACCGGCGCCCACAAGTTTTACGCCGCCCTGGGTTTTGAGGAAGTGAAGGGCTTTAAAAAATACCTGTAAAAAATCCGGACCGGCCGACAGGAATCAACAAACGCCGTAGCTCCCCCGTGGTAGAATAGTCCACGGAAAGGGAGGTACGGCACATGTTTTTTAAGGACAAGCTGAAACTGACAAAGCTGCCTGTCAGCCGCATCCTGCCCAACCCCTCCCAGCCCCGGAAAGTGTTCCGCCAAGAGGAGCTGGAAGCCCTGGCCCAGAGCATTAAGGAGAACGGCCTGCTCCAGCCGGTGACGGTGCGCCGGGAAAACGGGGCCTATTACCTGATTGCCGGAGAGCGCAGACTGCGGGCCTGTAAACTGGCGGGCCTGCGGGAGATCCCCGTCCTCATCGCGGACTGCGAGCCGGAGGACAGCGCCGTGCTGGCCCTGCTGGAAAACCTGCAGCGCCAGGACCTGCAGATGTTCGAGCAGGCCAACGCCCTGGCAAGCCTGCTGCAGGAGTGGCATATCACCCAGGAGGAGGCTGCCAAGCGGCTGGGCATCAGCCAATCGTATCTGGCCAACAAGCTGCGGCTGCTGAAACTCTCTCCCCAGGAGCAGAACGAGATCTTAGAGTACAAGTTGACAGAGCGCCACGCCAGGGCGCTGCTGCGCGTTGAAGATATCCCCCAGCGGCAGAAGCTGCTGCGCCAAGCAGGGGAGAGGCATCTGAACGTCTCCCAGACAGAGGAGCTGGTGGAGTCGGTCCTTCAGCCCAAGGGGCGCAAGCCCGCCCCCAAGCGCCGTTTCATCGCCAAGGACATCCGCCTGTTCATCAACACCATCGACCACGCGGTGGACGCCATGAAGACGGCGGGGATCGAAGCCCAGGCGGAGAAGACGGAGACAGAGGAATACATCGAGTGCACCGTGCGTATTCCCAAACAACACAGAGTACAAGTTTAACCCATTCCCTTATTCATTTCCCACAGGAGAGGCGGCGAGGCGAAAGCTTCGCTGCCTTTTCCGTTTTACGTGAATCAAATCGGTAAACCCACGGCAGGGCGCGAAAACTCGCCTCCTCCTCTGGGGGAG
>OIYW01000532.1_pt1 | contig 34522 bp, 32 predicted proteins | sample 1588351 | NCBI WGS metagenome assembly OIYW01 (sample SAMN03283268) | human gut metagenome | biome: human-associated habitat; material: feces | host: Homo sapiens | place: USA | collected 2013 | reverse complement strand
TTTTACCATCTCTCGCGCATGCGCGGTAGTGCGGATTAAATCAGAGGTTCCTTAGATTTTGGGCAGATTTTTCCGTGCGTGCCACAGGCACGCCAGCATCCCGGCGGCGCTGATGGCAAACAGCACGGAAATGCTGCGCTCTGTGCCAAGGCTATGCTCTAACGTAGACTGGATTCCCGAAGCAGCCAGCGTGGCCATATAGCCCATCAAATTGGAAACGACAGCCACCGCGCCGAGGTATACGGTTTTCCCCTCTTCTGGGCAGGACGCATATTCCATGTTCAGCGTGGCAAGGCTGGAAGCCGACGAACCTGCGGTGGCGATGCACTGCAAAACCGGCGCGGCGAACAGCGCCGCTGTCGGTGTGATGAGAAACCAGCCCATGTAACCACAGCAGGAAAGCGCGCTGGCCGCGGTGAGTACAGAGCGCCAGCCCCTGCGATCCGCCATGCGCCCCCAAACCCAGTTGCAGAAGATCCCCGTCACGGAGGCAAGAATCGTCATGACGCTGATGTAGCTGTGGGAAAGCCCCAGCCCGCGCAGGAGATACACCGGTAGGAACACCGAGGAAAAATTCCCCGCGATAAACCACAGCGTATCGAACAAGATGACTGAACGAAATTTGCGGTCACGAAACGGACGCAGGAAATCCTGGGGCCTGATGTTCAAGACTTTCTGCGACGGGGTTTCCCACACATGGGAAAGCAGTGCGATGTCCAGAAATGTGAGCAGCAGGATTGTCCCATATACAATAAAGTAGCCCGTCTGCGGCTGTCCCTGACCGATGAAATAGTCCAGCTGGCGCCCCATCAAAAACATTACCGACGCGTTGACGATGGAGTTCAGGATATTCTTTTTCGCGAAGAAATTGCCCCGACTCTCCTGCGGTGCGATGGAAAGGATCCATTGATTCAGTCCCGGCGTAACAAAGCCCGCGCACATGCAGGCGAAAAAATAAAGCAAGAATACCGCCGTCTGCCGCGACGCCGAATGGGAAAAAAGCAGCGGGACGAAAGCGGCAAGGCCCATGCTGAATCGGAACCCCAAACATACCAGCACGATGCACAGCTTACGGTAGCGCAGCCGTTCAAACAAGAACGGAGAAACCGCCTGCAGGATGCACCCCAGCATAGGAAGCGCACCCACAAGTGCGCTGAAGGCCGGGCTTGCGCCCATCCACGTGAGATACCCCACCAAAAAGTTCCCAATGCCAAGAGAAAAAATTGTGCCGGCAATTGCCTCTTCCGCCAGAATGATGCGGCGGCTCTGCGCCAGCTGCTGTTCTACCGGAGGCGTATGGGGGAAAAACTTTTCATACAACCGCATTTTCCGCATTCCTCTCACATGATTTGGCCGCCGCCCTGACATTTGGCGTGCTTTTCTTCCTGTTTGAACAAACGGGGGGATCGCCGCCAAATACTCAAACGGCGATCCCCCAATCGGAATCAGCTTTTAGCAGCTCGGCTGCCGCGGCAATTATGCCGCAAGGAATTCATCTACCTGTCTCTGCAGGTCGGCGATATACTCGTCAATTCCCGCATTTTTCAGTGCTTCCACCGCCTTAGGATATTCGGTGTCGAAATCCACAAAGCCGGAACGGATCGCTTCAAACTGCTTTTCCACTTCCACAAGGTTGAGTTCGATCTCTTTCAGGTTTTCGTCGCTATAAACAAAGCCGAAAATCGGGCTGCGGATTGCATCGTCATCCCACGTCTTGGTGGCTTCGATATAGGCTTCATCTGTTTCAACGGGGAACATCTGATAATTCTTGTTGCGGAACATCCACTCGTAGAACAGCTCATCCGTGATAAGGCGGTTGATGCGGCCGTTCACAATCTCGTAGTCCTTGCCTTCCACGCCATAGAGCGCGAACAGATAGTTCTCCTGGCTGGAATACAACCAGTTCAGCCATTTCATTGCGCCGGAGGGGTTGGGCGCGGAATAGGGGATGCAGATGACCTCGCCGCCAGCTGCGGTGATATACTTCGGCTTTTCAGGGGCGAGGAGGTAGTTCTTCATCACCGCGTCGGGCGCATTGGCGCGCACGGCGTCAATAATCTCGGTTTCCTTGCCTAAGCTGCCTTCTACCCACAGGTAGTTGCCGCTTTGAACACGGGAATCACGCTCGTTGTAGTTAGTGGTCATCTCGTCCGGATACAACCCGGCCAGCGTCATCTCACGGTTGAATTTCGCCACTTTCTGGAACGCTTCGCTTTCGTAATAGCTGAACACTTCCTTGGTCTCTTCATTGAAGAACGCGAGGAAACCCTTGGCGATGTTATGCGCCGGCTGGTTGGAGAAGTAACGGGTGAGCGGCATCAGAATCGGGTCACCTGCGCCCTTAATGTTGGGAAATTGCTCCATCGCGCGTGTCGCAAATTCTTTTAGATCTTCCGGCGTGGAGATTTCCGTCATGCCGACAGCCGTCAGCAGATCCTGCCGCAGGCAGACCTGCTGGAACATTGCGGAGCTGGAAGCGTACGCGGAGGGGATGCCGTAGATTGTGCCGTCGATCGCGCCACCCTGAATGTGCTCCATGGGCAGGACTTTTAGCATATCCTGTCCATACTGCTCAATCAGATCATCCAGCGGCTGGGCTTCTTTCTTATTCACAAATTCGCCCAAATCTGTAAGGCCGTCCCAGTACAGGTCGATTGGTTCCTGCGAACCCAGCATAATGCCCTTCTTATCCCAGTATTGATCCCACGGCACGAAAATGACGTTCACTTTCATGTTTAGATCCTCGAGCATCCGCTCGGCGAATTCGCCGTTCAGGAAACTCGTCATGCGGTCGGACTCCTCGCCGGGGTACAAGATGGTAATTTCCTCTGGCTTGCCGGAACTCGTGTTTCCACCGTTGCCCGATGTCGCCGGAGCACTGCTTCCCGCGCCGCCGTCCTGGCCGCAGGAAGCCAGAAGGAGCAATGCCATCACGAAGCAAAGCAGCAGACTGATTGTTCTTTTCATGTTCATCCTCCATTTTCTTTAGTATATGTTTACAGACCTTTGGGGGCTCTGCCCCAAAAGATCCCCCAACCGAAGTCATGCACCCCGCACGGGGCAGACGCATGCGGTCATTCCTTCACCGCGCCGCTCATCACGCCGCTTACAAAATATTTCTGGATGAAGGGATACAGGAAGATAATCGGGCCGATGGTGATGATGGTGACAGCCATTTTCACCGTCTCCGCGGGAAGCTGGAGCGTGCCTGTGACACCAGCCGGAACGCGTCCGGAGCTGATGGCGTTGACATTGGAAAGAATGCCATATAGGAAATACTGTAGCGGAAACAGTTCTTTCTTTTCGATGAACATCAGCGCGTTCCACCAGTCGTTCCAATAGGTGAGCGCGTACATCAGGCCCACGGTCAGGAACGCTGTTTTGGAGAGTGGCACCGCGATGCGCCAGAAAATGCGCATCCAGCCCGCGCCCTCAATCAGCGCTGATTCATATAGTGCATATGGAACCTGGGAAAGATAGGTCCGCATCAGGAACATATTCCAAACACTGAACAGGCTGGGTATAATCAGCGACCACACGCTGTTTTTCAGGTGCAGGACATTGGTGCAGATGAAGTACCACGGGACAAGCCCGGCGGAAAATACGATCGTAAAATTGCACAGATAGGCAATGACATTCCGGTAGCGCAGCTTTTTGATAGAGAGCGCAAACGCGCACATACTGGTGACGAGCAGCGAGCCGATTGTGCCGACCGCCGTGATGAAAATCGTCACCGCGTAGCTGCGGGCAATCTTCGCGCCGCTGTTTACAAAAATATACCGGTAGGTGTCCAGCGTGGGCGCCTGTGGGAACACGGAATATCCGTTGAGAAGTACTTCGGTTTCATTGGAGAAGGAAACCGAAACTACCATCATAAGGGGATACAGGCAGATAAGCGCAAACAGTGTGACGAACAAAACCGCTACAATTTTGAAAATACGGTCCCCGGTACGTTTCTTAATACGCATCAGAACAGCCCCTCTCCGTCGTTGATCTTTTTGGCCGCATGGTTGGCCAGAGTCACAAGGATCAGGCCCAGAACCGACTGCATCAGGCCCACCGCGGTACCATAGGAGAAGCCCAGGCTGCGCATGCTTCGGTACACATAGGTATCAATGACGTTTACCGCGTCCACGAGGATCGGGTTTTCCCCTACAATGCCGTATACCATGCCGAAGTCGCCGTAGAAGATGCGGCCCACGCTCAGAAGAGTAAGCACCACTGCTGTGGGCTTCAGCATGGGGATGGTGAGGTGCAGGATTTGTTGGAAGCGGGAAGCCCCGTCGACCTGCGCCGCTTCAAACAGGTTTGGGTCGAAATTCGTAATCGCCGCAAGGTAGACAATGCTGTTGTACCCGCTCCATTTCCACACGTTTGCGGCGATGAGGATCGTCTTCCAGTATTTCGGCTCGGCAAACCAGCGGACCGGCTCCATGTCCATTGATTTCAGCACGTTGTTTACCACGCCGACATCCGTAGCGAGCAGACCGTAGACAATCGCGCCCACAACAACCCACGAAAGGAAGTACGGAAAAAACATGACGCTCTGCACCACGCGCTTGTAAATGCCAAGCCGCATTTCATTGAGGAAGATGGCGAGCGAAATCGGAACGATCAGGCCGAGGATGATCCCGAAGAAATTGATGATGAGCGTATTTTTTACCACGTTCCACGCGGTGAGCTGTTTGAAGAAGATGCTGAAGTTCCGCAGGCCGACGAAGGGACTACCGAATACGCCGTCCAGCGCGTTAAAATCGGTAAAAGCCATCCAAATTCCGCCAAACGGTAAATAGCACAGAAGGAAGAGTAGCAGCAGCGCCGGCAGGCACATCAAATACAACGTTTTGTTTGTATTCAGTTCGCGCAACACTCCCTCTTTTCTTCCTGATTTGGCCCGTTTTTGTCTTGCTTTTGCCATCGTTCTATTCTCTCCTTTCCTGTCTCAGCGCAAAGAACGTGCCTTCCGCATCATCCCGGGAGCTTCGGATCCTCCAGCGGATAGTATCCATCCGGATAATAAGTATCCCAAACGATATATAATTCTGGCCGTGGTGTGTCATCCAGCACAGCCGTACCGAGGGAAAGCCAGCCGTCTCCGTCGTTCTCACTGCCGAGTGGAATAATGCCGCAGCCGTTTTCCTTCCACACACGGCACTGCAACTCATAGCAGCCCGGGGCAATGCCCGGAAGCTGCGTGATTTCGTTGTGCACCGTATCGCCCACCGGCCAGACGCGCGGCGCAAGCCGCACCAATATCGGGAGACATCCCTCCGGTGTTTTTAGGCGCAGCTGCATTTGCGAAGCCGTGTAAACGGGCGTATTGCCCACGTTCTGCAGCCAAAGGCGCAGAGGGAGCGCCCCGCCGGAGGACAGCGCTTTCGGGTAGGTGACCCTGCGCACCAAAAGTGTGCCTGGAACCGCGCCGGGAACGTCCGCGGCCAGCACATGCCAGCCATCCATTGCCTGTTTCAGCGCCGCGCCCCCGTCGGGGCATCCTTTTGCCAAAAGGAAAACCGGAGCGGACTGCCACACAAACTGCAATCCCTGTTCCGCAAGCTGGCGGCGGACAGGCAGGATGCCTGCGCGAGCATCCAGAAGCAGGCCAAACGGCAGGCCCGCGATGCGCAACGCTGCAATCTGTTCCGTCTGGTCAGCTCGGGCGATCAGCACCGCGCCGTCAAACGCGCGCCGCCAAACGGAGAATTCAGCGGGATCCACCGCATCCGTGTCCAGCAAAACGCCCGCGCAGCGGCATCCGCCCTGTGTCTGCATCCCGAGCCGTTGCAGGAAAATCTCCGTGCCGCGCAATCCCTCGCTACGCGTGGGGCGCGGCGATAGCAGCACCATTCCATCCGACGCGGAAACGGAAGCACCGTCCCACGCTGACTGTTCCACATCACACACCGACAGCCGTGAACCGTCCGCGGACGGCTTGCGATAAGGCGGGCGGATCTTTTCCACAGGAAGCGTCTGTTCAAAATATTCTAAAGAATAGATATTCATGTTTTATTTCCTTCCTGCACACATAGAGGCTGACGCATCTGCTCCCAAACGGCCTTATAAACGTTTTCTTCTGCGTAAAGCGGTTCCTGCTCTATGCGGGATAGGTCCTGCGCCAGCACAAACATGCTACATGGTGTGAAGCGCCCGCCTGTTTCCATATACGCCGCCGCCGCTTTCTGCAAACGGCTTTTCAACTCAATCTCATCCGGGGAGCGCTTGCCGTGGTATAGCTCGCGCCACACCTGTCCATCGCCGCTTTCAATCGGGTAAATGTACATCTGCTTCTGCATCATCGCAATGTTGCCGCGCCCTTCCAGAAGCATTGCGAGGTGCGGATCATACAACCAGCTTTCGCTGCCAAAGCCTTTGATCTCAATCTCCGGGAACCATTTCCGGAAGAATTCATAGCACGTCAGACAGTCATCACGCAGATGCTGCGGGTCGTATCCGGCTCCGCCCGGGATATGGAAGCCCATCAGAATATCGCCTTTCTGAAGCACCATTTCCCATTCCGATAAAGCAATGCTGCGCGGCTGCGGCTCCACGGTTCCCGCCGGGCAGATTGGCCAGCCGGTCACGACGCCGTCCTTTTCCTCATACCGGATATCAAACGCTTCTGGATCATACTGGCCATTTACGCCGTCCAGCATCCCGTCGCGGCGGATTCTGCGCGGTTCGGTGAAGAACGCCACGGTTTCTTTTCCCTTGCGGAACACCTGGATCGGGTCATCCAAACGGAACGGGATGAAATTGAAGCGCCCCATCGGGAACAGGCTGCAGGTGTAAAAATTCATATCCCACGGGAAATCGGCCACACGCCCGTCTCCGGTCTCCCGCATTTTTTCTAGCTGGCGCCTCGCGGGGGAAAACGGCGTTTTCTCATAACATTCCAACGGCATCCCCAGCTTTTCCATGCGTTGCATGGATGGCTCGATACAGGCGAACAGCAACAGGCAGGAGAAGAGGTCCGCGTGCGCCACGCCCTTTTTGGGCTCCATCGCCTGATAATCGTCAAGGTCCAGCCGGTGCCTGGCCGCGCACATATCGTTTACCAGAAAGTTCGACAGCTTCAGCAGTTCTGGATTGCCCTCGATCTCGTCCAACGCTGCGAACAGCCGTCGCTCGTTCTGCGTGCCCGCGTCAAAGCGGGCGCACAACTCGCCAATCAGCCCACGGCGCATCAGCGCGTGCGGCTGATAGTCGACCGCATACTGGTCATACAGGGCATCCAACCCCTCCGGGAAACCGGAGAGCTCAAATTGCGCCGTAAGGCGCGCGAACTCCGTCATTCTGCATCTCTCCTTCCTTTACACAACCCGCACAGCGCACAGCGGGTAGAAGCCATCCGCGTCGCGTCCCCCAATGGCTAGGCGAAGCGTCTTGTCAAGATATCCGGGCACCGGGAAACCTAGCTTCACCTGATACGTTCCCTTTGGTGTATTCTCCGGAACCGCCATCCGCTGCGCAACACGCACATCTGCGTCCGGCATCCATTGGCGGATATCTGCCTGAATCGGCAGATCGAACGAGGCGTTTTCTCCGGCAAAGCGGAGCATGGGGGAATAATTGTGATAGCACGGGGCGACGCCGGTATTGCTGACGAGCATTTCAAAGTCGATCGTCCCGCCTGCCTGAGTCTGTTCGGGAAGCGTGCAGGAGTGGATCTCGTACCGGTAACCCATCTTCCGCACCCAGCGCTCGATACTTTTTTCCCACGCCTGAGGAATGGTCGTACCCTTTGCGTTGTAGGAGGAAATATGCCATTTCAGGCTTTCGTCGATGATGTAATCAATGTCCCAGCCCTGCAGATACCAATCGTTGGTGTGCCAGCACGCTTCAAAAACGACCGGGGCTTCCTTCCACGCGTCCTGCATATGGAAATTGACGACATTCTGCGGATAATAATCCTCCATATGGCTCCACTGCCCGGGATGGAAACCACCCATATCGCCGAGACAGTCTACACGGAAGCCCACTTTGGCCCGATGCCGGCGAATGCACGCTACGCTAACCGGATCATGCAGCAACGCTTGAATCGGCGTTTTGGTAAATCCATCGAGGTACGCGCTGACAACCTGCTCTAGCTTTTCCGGGACCACAAACTCCGAGCCGCCGCCCTCGCCCCACGCGCCTGTAATGGCGAGGTCCACAGAGGAAATACGTTCATCCCCGTCAAAACGTGCCGCGAACGCGCGAATAAATTCAGACCAGCGTTCCGCGTAATCCGTCGTGTTGGGGTCCACGCGCCAGAATGGATAATCCGGTTCTTCGGGCCATCTTTCCCGCATCCATAAGGGCACATCCTCTTCCGGGCGTAGCGCATAGGGCGCGATGCGCACAATGGAAGTACAACCCATCTGACGGGCTTTTTCGAGGCCGTTATCCAGGATGTCCCAACGGTATTTACCCGGTTCGGGCTCCAGTTCCTTCCACCGCCCTCCGCAGTAATACAGGCCGGAATCCGGGTGGTTCCATGTTTTTGTGCTTTGCGGGAAGCGGTATTTTTCCACAGGGGTGCCCCTGTTATCCCGCAGCTCGGCGGGATCTCCCATCAGGTGAGGTGCCGCAATAAAGCCAATGCCGGGGTTGCTCAAAAGATCCGAAATAATTTTTGGGATTACCGTCTGCATGTCGTTCCTCCTCCAATAAGGAATCCTGCTGCGCCGCAACCCATGCGGTGCCATCAAACATATGTTTCATCGAAATATCTGCATCCACTGTTTTTCAAAAGCCCGATTTTTTTCTTCAGATGTTCCGGCGGACACTCAAAGTCCGTCGCCATGCAGCCCACGCAGAGGAAACGGGCCGCCGTCCCCCCGTGCAGGTGTAGGCAAAAGGCAATTTCGTCATTTGTCATTGGGGCCCCACAGGCCGCACAGGCAAGCTGCTTCATTTTTCTTTCCCCAACTGACGGCGGTAAGAATCCAAGTCAATTGTCTGTCCCGTCAACCGGCTCATCTCCGCCGCGCCGGCCATCACATGGCTGTCCACAGACATGCCGATTTCGGAGCGGGCGGGGCGTCCGCCGTTCTGCAAAAGGCTGATGAAATCATCCACAATGCCGGAATCGCCGCCACCATGGCCGCTGCGCGGCTCGGACACATGAATCATCTCCGACTGATAGCCCTCCACTTGGTTGGAGGAGAAGGAGAGCACTTCGATCTCATGCAGTCCATCATCGCCGAAGATTTCCCCGTCCTCGCACATGACGTGGATGGTGCGGGTCATCCGGTTGGTGAAGGCGGACATATTAAAGCTTGCCGTCTGCCCGCCTTCGTATTCCACAGCGACAACCTGTTGGTCGCACACGTCATTGTCGCAACGGTATACACAGCGTCCATAGGGGCTGTGATCCAGCTCTTTGCGCAGGACGTTGGGGTCCGACGAGGATGTAATCACCGCCGCGGGCCAATCCCCCGCCGCGGGCAAGTAGCTTTTATAGGCACTGAAGCGGCACCTGCCCTCAACCGGGCAGTCCGCGCAGCGGGCTGTGCTGCCGGCCGGCGCATTGCTCTCCTTGAAATAATGCAGCGAACCGCAGGAGGAGATGCGCTTTGCCTGTGCACCCATCAGCCAGTTCAGCAGGTCCATGTCATGGCAGGATTTCTGCATGATGCTGGGGCTGGCAATATCTGCCCTGCGCCAGTTGCCGCGCACAAAGCTGTGTGCGAAATGAAAGTTTCCGATGTTTTCGTCCAGTCGAATCGACACAAGGCGTCCGATGCGTCCGGAATCAATGATTTCCTTGATCCGGGAGAAGAACGGCGTGTAGCGCAGGACATGGCAGACCACCACATGCAGTTTCTTCTCTTCGGCGCGGTGCAGGATGTCCATGCACTCGGCGGGATTCGGGGAAATGGGCTTTTCCAGCAGGACGTGGTAGCCCAGTTCCAGTGCTTTCATCACCTGCGTGTAATGATCCCGATCCATCGAGGCAACGATCGCTGCGTCGGCGATTTTTCCCTGCGCCCACAACTCTTCCGCCGCAGTGAAGCACCAATCCGCAGCCACGCCCAGCTGGGCCGCAGCTTCTTTGCGGCGCACGTCATTCGGCTCTACGATGGCCACGATCTGCGCGCAACCCTTTTCCATCATATAATCCGCGTACACCCGTCCGCGCTGTCCTGCGCCGATCAAAACGATTTTCACAGCACATTCCTCCTCACTTGTGATTGGGGCCCATGTTTTGTTTCGTAAACATTACGCAAATTTTGCGTTGCATTTAAGCTCAAATTCATTATAAAAGATAACGCAGACAGAATACAATCAGGAATTTGCACAAGTTTTTTCTCGATATTTAGAAGATTCGTTAAAGCGTTTCCGATGCTTTTTTTCGGTTGTTTCGCGAAAACCTATACGCAACAAAGGAAAATTGAATTTTTTGAAAAAAACTGTTTACATTTGTTTCGTGATATGTTACGTTAAAATTACCATAAAAAGACACTGGAGGGATTTCTATGGCATCTATCCGGGACGTTGCCGCTTTGGCAGGAGTATCTGCCGCTACCGTTTCGCGTGTGCTCAACAACGACACCACCTATAAAATACGGGAAGAAACACGCAGCAAGGTGTGGGACGCCACCGCGCGCACCGGATATAAGCAGAAAGCCGCTCCCCACTCAAACAAGGCAGCCGCCGCGCCGTTGGACAAGCGCATTGGCTGCATCCTGAGCGTGACGAAAGATAAATACCGCGACCCTTATTTCATGAGCATCTATGCCGGGGTGGAAGCGCGCCTGATGGAAAAAGGGTATTCCATCGCATTTTTAAAGACTTATTATGAAGTGCAGGAGCCGGAAACTCTCCGCGCGATTTTGGAAGCGCCGCCCGCCGGAATCATTTTGATGGAACAGCTTTCCCCCTCTCTTTACCGCAGCCTGCGTGCGCGCATTCCCGCTTGCGTGGGGATCGACACGCGGACCCCCGATATTGATATTGTCGGCTACGATCATTTTGACGCGGGCATGCACCTTGCCAACCATCTTATCAAAAAAGGCCATCAAAAAATCGCCTTTTTGGGCGGCAGCATCTTCGGGCCGAAGGGGGCGGTGAGCCGCCGCTACCTCGGATTTGCTGCGGCCATGCACATCGCCAGTCTGCCCGTTCGCCCGGAGTGGGTGCTGGACTGCCAGTGGGACGAAATTCTCTGCATTGATCTGGTTAAAAAGCTGATGGCGCAGCCAGACCCCCCCACCGCAATCTGCGCAGCCAGCGACCTGATGGCGATGGCCGCGCTCAGCGCGCTGTATTCCATCGGTATCCGCGTACCGGAGCAGGTGGCGGTAATCGGCCTGAGCAACATCCAACTCTCCCAGTTTTCCAGCCCGCCCCTGACAACGTACGCCGTGCCGACGGAAGCAATCGGCCAAGTAGCGGCAGATTTTCTGGATGAGCGGCTGCGCGGCTGCGCCCTGCCGCCGCGAAAGCTTTATCTGCCGATCACAAAGGTCGTGCGCGCGTCCGTCTGAGCCGAAGCGAGCTTACGGGACAGGCTGCTCGAGAGGCATCCCGGTTTCATCATAATGCGCGCGGTAATCATATCCTGTGGGGATAAAGCCGTGCCGGTTACCTGCGGGGTCCCCGCCGCGCAGGAGCCCCATTCGGTGCGCATAGAGCCAGAGCGGCGTGATGTATAGCAACGGCGTGAGGAATTCATCCACGCCGCCCGGCATTTTCACCACATGGGCAGCCAGCCGTGCGATGGCAGGGTCCGGGTCATCCGTCAGGACAATCGTCGGCGCGTAGATCCGTTTAGCCGAACCGAGCGTATCCATCAGCTTCTCCTTGGACGGCCCCAGCGGGGCGACCAGCAGAAGGGGGGTTGTTTCGTCCACTTCGCGGTATCTTCCGTGCAGAAAATCCTCCATCTCACGTCCTTCTGCGGGAACCCACGCCATTTCAATGATTTTCAGCGCGCCCTCCTCCACTGTCCCAACATTGGGCCCTGCGGCCAGGCAGTGGTGGATCGGCGCGTTTTTATATTGCGCGGCCAACTGGTACATCTGCTCTGTGATTCCGCCCAGCTGCGCCGATTTTTGAACGGTTTTCTCCAGCTGCGTGTCCCACCATGCGGCTTGCCGCGCGGTCAGGTGCCCGTTCGCCAGCCCAATGGCAATCGCCAGCAGGTAAACTGCGGTGATCGCCTGAATATACGACGTGCTCTTAGCAGAAGGGCCCTCCGTCTTTGCGTCTGTCAGGATCAGGCGGCGCGCCGCTGCAGGCACCCGCGCGTCGATGGAGCCGGAGACGACGATGTCAAGTGCCCCCGCTCGCTGCGCCGTCCGGACACAGTTTTCCACGGAGCGGGCCGTCCCTGTCTGTGAAATGGCGAGCAGGCAGACATCCGGCCCGAGCAGGTTCTCCGGGATATAATGGCTGAAACTATAGCAGGGAACTGCTTGGGCGGGAATCCCGGCGATCCGCTCCATATAGCTTCTGCCCACCTCCGCGGCGTATAGCGAGGTGCCGCCGCCGGTCAGATACATCCGCCGGATCCTGCCCAGCATCCCCTCTTCGCAGAGTGTCCGGATGCTCTCCCGATTCAGGCGGAGGTTTTCCGTCCAAGGGGCGCTTGTGGTCAACGACAGAATCCGCTGCAGCAGACGATCTTTTTCTTCCATGATGTTCTCCTTTTGACGGATATTTCCCAAAGTCTCTCGTTTTGCGCGGCTCCCTTCACAGCGTCCGCCCGGGGCACGGCGGGACGCCTCCCCCCTCCCAAGTCAGCCAGGCTGCGCCGATCATGCCCTCCTCGTGGACATCCAGCCGCCCGCTGCCGATGTAGTTCAAAGAGCGCCGGGTTGGGGCCGCGCAGTGTTCCTCAATGAAATCCGTCAGCACGGGCAGTAGCCCGTGCAGCCCGGCTAGCTCCCCGCCAAACGCGATTGCCTCGCTGTTTGTAAAGCTCAGCAGATTTACCACCGACAGGCCGATTCCGCGTTGCACATGGTGGACGATATATGTAGCTAGCGAATCGTTTTCCGCGGCGCATTCAAAAATTTTCGTTGGGGAAAGTGCACCCACCCGGTCGGCCTGCCGCAGTACGGAATGCGGGTACTGCTCAAACAGGCTACGCGCCCAACGTACCATCCCGCGGCCAGAGGCGAATTCCTCCAGCCGGCAGACACCGTCCTGTCCGCCTAAATCGTACAAATATCCCCCGTATTCTCCCGCGTAATTCGCCGCGCCACGGATCAGGTTCCCCTCGCTCACAACGCCGACCGCGATGCCCCTTCCGATGTGGTAATATGTAAAGTTCGGATAGATCTGGCCAATCCCGAAACGGTTTTCCGCAAGCGTGCTGACGTGGATGTCATTGTCGATGAAAGTCGGGTGGCCCGTGGCGCGCTCGATTAGGTACCGCAGCGGAACGGGGTCAGCAAAGCCGTGCACCTTCGCAGTGTAGAGCCACATGCCCGCCTCGCGGTCAATCCAGCCGCCCATGCTCACGCCCACGCGGTCATACTCCCAACGGCCTTCTGCCTGTCTCTGAAAATCCGCAATGTCGAGCACCAGCGCGTCAAGGAAACCAGCGACGGAGGAGGTTTCCCATGGATAGCGTCGGCTGAACAGCACGTTTCCTTCCCGGGAAACGATTCCCATTTTAACCCGATCTTCACGGATATCAATCGCCATCGCCGCCTGTACCCCGCATCCCGCAGTGCCGCCCATGGCCGTCCCTCCCTGTTTTACAAAAAGCGCTCGTCTGGACGTGTGCAGAACAGACGCACGTTTCGGAAATGGGATGCCCCATTCCGTTTATTTTCAGTATACCTTGTCCGTGCGAGATTTTTCTACAAGGAAAATTTTCATCTTTTCCCCCTCTTTTTTTGCGCTTTCATGAATTGTTGTTATTCCTACAACGATTGTTGCATTTCCTTGATTTTTGAAAACAGAGCACGATATAATCAAACTAATTTGACCGGAGGGAAAGCCGTATGCTGTTTTATCAGGTCGAGCTCATCAAGCATGGACACGACACGTGTTTGGAATTTATGGAGTTTGCCGCTTCGGGCGATTACGCGGAAACACAGGCCCATTTCCACTCCACCATGGAAATTACAGTGATCGTGGACGGAGAGGGATTTTTCAAAAGCAGCGGCGCGGAGCATCCCTTTGGAAAGGGCGACTGCTTCATCTTCAACAGCATGGAGCCGCACAATATTTTTTCCGAAAACGCGTCGGCCAGCTTGAAATATTTATCGCTCAATTTTGTCCCTTCGTTTATTTCATCTCTGGAAATGGAAGATTTCAACCTGCGGTATCTCGAGCCCTTTTATTTCACAAACCGCTCTTGCCGGATTCCGTATCCGGAGCCCTGCGCCAAAGAGGTGGGAACGCTGTTCGGGAAAATCCAGACGGCTCTGTATGAAAAAAAAGACGGCTACCCGCTCGCGGTGAAAGCCTATCTTTTCCTGATGCTTTCCGAAATTGCGTGTCACTATCAAAAAGACGTCCCCAGCCTGAACCCGTCGCGGCGGGACGTTCCCGTCCTGCAGGATTCATTCACCAAGGTGCTGGATTACATTGAGGAAAACCTGACGCAGGACATCACGATCGACCAGCTTTCTCAGGTTGCGGCGATGAACCGCTATTATTTTCCACGTTCTTCAAAAAGCAGATGTCCGAATCCCCGGTTCAGTACATCACACGCAAGCGCATCCGGCTGGCCATTGAGCTTTTGAAAGATGAAAACCTTTCCATTTTGGAAGTGGCGCTGCGTTCCGGCTTTAACAACGCAGCCAATTTCAACCGCGCGTTCCGCCAGCTGACGGAAACGAGTCCCAGCGAATACCGTAAGAAGCAGAAAAAGGATCGGCGCTGACCCTCAGGCTGCCGATTGGAGAAGGCAGGAGTGTTTATGATCAGGGTGCGGGAATACATCGGAGAAAAGGCATTTTACGCGAAAGCGGCCCGAATCGCGCTGCCGATCATGATGCAGGGCAGCATTTATAACCTAATCGGGCTGCTGAACAACATTATGGTCGGTCGCGTCAGTACCGTCCAGATGAACGGCGTAGCGGTTGTCAACCAGCTGATGTTTGTGTTCTATTCCTGCATTTCGGGGATTTTTGGCGGGATCGGCGTGTTTACTGCTCAGTTCAGCGGAAAAGGCGACGAGGAGGGTATCCGCTATACTTTCCGTTTCAAGCTAGTGACAAGTTTCCTGCTGAGTGCGGCGACCATCCTACTGCTGGGCATCTGGGGCAAGCCGCTGATCCAAAGCTACCTGAGCGGCGAGGGTCTTGCGGCAGACGCCGAAGCGTCGCTCGCCTATGGTATGGGGTATCTGTGGATTATGTTAGTCGGCGTGCCGCCGTATGCGCTCATCAACGTCTATTCCTCCACATTGCGGGAGCTTGGGCAGACAAAGATGCCCATGTTTTTCTGTGTCTTTTCCATGGTGGTGAGCCTTGTCCTGAATTATGTGCTGATCTTCGGCTTTGTGGGGATCCCTGCCATGGGCTGTTACGGGGCCGCCGCCGCGACGCTGGTCGCGCGATTCATCGAGCTGGCCGGCGTGGCGGGCTGGACGCATCTCAACGCACACAGGCTCCCCTTCATACAGGGCGCGTATCGCTCACTGCATATCCCCGGCTGGCTCGCCCTGCGAATTGCGAAAAAAAGCGCGCCGTTCGCGCTCAACCAGCTACTCTGGTCCATGGGCGTTGCCGCGCAGACGCAGTGCTACTCTGTCCGCGGGCTGTATGTTGTCAGCGCAAACAACATTGTAAGCGCGCTTTCCAGCCTGATTATTGTTGTGGCGAACGCCGTCGGCAACACGGCACGAATCGTCATCGGACATATGATGGGCCGGTCGGAAGCGCCGGACAAAATCCGTTCCGTTTACCAGAAATTCATCGGTCTTGGCTTTGTGTCGAGCTTTGCGGTCGCACTGCTTTATGCGCTGGCGGGACGATATTTCCCTCTAATCTACAACACGACCGACGAAGTGCGGCAACTGGCTTCTTCCTTTATCCTCATCAGTGCACTGATCCTGCCGTTCACCTCTTACCTGACGGTCGTTTCTGGCGTGCTCCATACAGGCGGCAACGCCAATCTGAATTTGATTTTCGACACCGTGTTCATCTGGCTGGCATGCGTTGCACCCGCTAGTTGTCTCGTCCATTTCACGGGGCTGGGTATTCTGTGGATTTATGGGTTCTGTCAGGCCACGGAAATCCTGAAAACCTTTTTGGGCATACTGCTCATCAAAAAGGGCCGCTGGATCCAAAACGTCGTGGACCACGCCTGAGACGCGGGACGCGCAAAACAAGCTGAAAATAGAAGGATCGAAGGAGGACCCCCCATGCCTTTTGCCGACACCACTCAAATGCTCCACGCCGCACAGGCGGGCGGCTATGCCGTCGGCGCGTTCAATGCGGAAAACATGGAGATGGCACAGGCCATCGTGCTGGCTGCTCAGGAGGCGCGCGCGCCGGTAATCCTGCAGACAACGCCCTCGACGCTCCGGTACGCAGACCCACAGCTATATTGGAGTAATGTTCAGGCGCTTGCGCAGCGCGCCAGTGTGCCGGTGGCGCTGCATCTGGATCATGGGAACAGCTTTGAATTATGCGCACAGGCGCTGCGCGCGGGGTATACCAGCGTGATGATCGACGGAAGTACGCTGCCTCTGGTGCAGAATATCGCATTGACGCGCGAGGTGGTGCGGATGTGCGCCGCGAACGGCGTTCCCGTGGAGGGTGAGCTGGGCCGTGTCGGTGGCAAGGAGGACGACCTCGAGTGCTCGGAAACTGGCTACACCGACCCGGACGAGGCCGAGCGTTTTGAGGTGGAAACGGGGGTTTCCAGCCTTGCCGTGGGCGTAGGCACGGCACATGGCGTTTATGCCGTCCCGCCGGTGCTCAACATTGAGCTGATCGATCGCATCCGGCAGCGGTTGCGCATCCCGTTGGTGCTGCATGGAGCATCCGGTCTGGAGGAGAAAGTCATCCGGGAATGCGTCCGTCAGGGGATCTGCAAGGTGAATTTTGCCACCGAGCTCCGCGCCGCGTACACCCTTGCGGTGCGCCGGATGTTGGCAGAAAACCCGGACATAATCGATCCGAAAATTTATGGCCGTGCAGGACGCGATGCGGTAAAAGAACGAGTGCTCCATCGCATCCGTGTCTGCGGCTGCGCCGGGCGGGCCTAATGCGCTCCCCGCGGGCACAGCGCGGCGCACCTCAAACAACGAGCTGCCGGAAAGCCGTTTCGTCAGAAGCCCGGCAACGACTCCGCCGCGATTCACAAAAGCATGCACCTCTCCCCGGGTGCACACTTTTGGAAGCTGCTCCGCTTTTGCATCATCGGAAAACAGTTTGAAACCAAATCATAAAAAAGCCGCCGCGCAGGAAAAACCTGCACGGCAGCTTTATTGTGCTTACGTTTTTCGGTGGATCAATCCACAAACGCCCGCAGCGGAAGGACGATTTCAAAGGGATTCTCCAGCTCCTGACGGACGGCCCAGCGAACAAGCTTTTCTTTTCCGCGCATCTTCAGGCTCGCCGAAACGTGAATCACCTCACGCTCCGACGCACCCCAGAAACGTTCGGGGATCGGAAGAGCGAAGAGATTTTCGTCTCCCTTGAAGGGCGCGCCCACAGGGAGCTCTTTTTCCGCAGTAGAGCCGTCCGGGAAGTATGCTTTCAGCCGCAGCGCGCCGGGAATCGCGCCGCAGCCATCGTTCAAAAGCTGCAGCACAAGGTCCTGCGTCCGATCCGCGTTTTCCCGGCGCCACGCCATTGCCGGGCGCAGACGATAGCCAACCTGCGCATCCATCTGATCCATCAGATCCTGATAATTGTGTGTGCTCATGACAAAATCCCACGGCGTGAATGCCACCCCGAAGTAATTTGCGCCGTAATCCAGACAATGCTGTACCATTTGGGACGACGTAAACAACAAAGGCGCGGTGCGCGGGATGTGCGCGCGGATCGGCTCCCAGATCATTGCGCCCTTTTTCGCGCCCCGGTGAATCCACCGGTACTCCTCGGTATTCATATGGGCTTGGAAACTGTCGCGCCGCAACCAGACGCCGTTCTGTTCCAGAACTCGGTCGGCAAAGCCGTACTCAGTATAGTGCAGGTTCATGCACGCGGGTGTGGTGGGGAAAGCTTTCAGATGGCTCTCCATCAAAAACTCAGTAACCTCTTCAACGTTGTCCGGTTCCCAGTTGATTTCTTCCTTTTGATCGGGGCGCTGCAGGCTGTAATGATGCGCTTCCCCCCAAAAGCCGTAGCCGGACACGTCCGCGAATTCAAGGCGCGGATCCTTGTCAAACCGTTCGCCCAGCAGGCAATTCAGTTCGTTCCAGTATTGGAGAAATTCCGAGGAGTATTCCGGGAAATATTTCGGGTACCACTCCTGCACGCCAATCGTGCGCCAGTAGGGAATCATTTTCACATGGTCTTTGATGAATTCCGGGACGCTGTCTTTGTAAACAGACGTCACCGAACTGGACATAATCCGGAACGACCATGTTTTATTGTACTTTTCGCACGCTTCCAGCATCCACTCAAATTCCTTGGGCAGAGAAAGCTTGCCTTTTTCCTGCTGGATATCGCGCCATTCGCAGCGATAGTAGAGGTTGTCGCAGTGAGGGGAAGCTGCCATGCGCTCCAAGCTCTTCCGGTCCAGCGGCGTCATCTCATGCGGCACGCTGGGCTGGATCTCCGCCCATGTGTATCCAAACCGCATATGGTCGCTATAAACATAGCCCTGTACGCCCATCCCGGGGTTGGGCACCTTGCCCACGGCCGGGTCGAAATAATCCAAGTGAATTGCGCGTTCTTTTGCCGCCATTGCTCTCCATCCTTTCTCTGTGGGTTTGATTTTACGTTCAGTATAGCATATCCCCGCCGCGCCCATCCACAACCATTTTTGGATGATGCCCCGCAGCGCGCGGCGCGTTTTGCATTTCGTTGTATCTTTCGCAATTATTATTAGAAGCGCTTGCCCGCATTCCTTTTTCTGCGCTATACTTTTTCTGCGTTATAACTATAATTATTCAAAAAATGGAGGGATCGTCTTTATGAATACCGTAATGGGCGTGGATGTCGGGGGAACGAAAATATTGATCGGCATCGTCCGGCCGGACGGGACGATCACTCATGAGCGCCGGTATCCGTCCCAGCGCGGTGCGAAGGATGCCGCGATTGCCGCCGTAAAGAGGGCTGTCGCGGCTTACTGGGCGGAAATGGTGGAAACCAAAGTCGTTCCCAAACCGGACGCGATTGGCCTTGGGCTGGTGGGGCAGGTGGATCACCGCTGCGCAGTTTGGCTTTTTTCCATCGCCACGCCGATTCTGGAACCGTGTCCGCTGGGGCAGGAACTTATGCAGCAGTACCAAATCCCCGTAATCGCGGACAATGACGTACACTGCGCCACTCTGGCGGAAATCCAGTTCGGCGCGGGGCGCAGGTTCCGGGATTTCGTTTATTTGAACGTCGGTACTGGCATTGCCGCCGGGCTTGTCAGTGACGGGCGGCTGATCCGCGGGCATCAAAACAACGCCGGGGAAGTCGGGCATATCGTCGCCAACATTGACGTGCCGTGCAAATGCGGGCGCACGGGCTGCATCGAAACCTATGCTTCCGGCGGCGGGATGATCCGCCACGCACGCGCGCTGATGGAACAGTACCCCGATTCCGTTCTGGCGCGGTTGGATCGGGAAGGCCGCATGGTTTCCTCGACAATCGTTCAGGCGGCACACGAGGGCGACGTGCTGGCTATCCGCGTTGCAGACCTGATGATGAAGGCGCAACTGTCTATGGTGCAGGACATCATCAATTTCATGGACCCGCAGGCGATCATCTGCGGCGGCGGTGTCTTCCGCGATTCATGGCTGCTCCAAGGCATCATCGACGGACTGACCGGCTGGTTGCCGCCGAACAACCTCGCGTTGCTGGACAACATCACGGTTTCCCAGTTGGACCCGCAGAAAATTGGGCTAATCGGCGCGGCGCTTTCCGCTTACCAGGCGTCCGTGTAATCGCGCTTCCCATTTGGTGATTTTATCACGGAAGAACGTGTGATTATGGGGGAGAATAACATCACCGAATAAAATCGGCGCGGCGGAATCAGGAAGCGGAGAGCCAGTGGGGCCCGTGTTCACATAGACAAGGCGCGGTGGGCTTCCGGTTCCGGCGCCTGCAAACCGGGGCAACGGGAATGGGAGCAAACGAGCATTCTTCCGGCCGCTGGAACAAAGAGAGGACTGCGAAACATCTGTGAAACAGATCGATCAAAATGATTTTGAACAGGAAGCCGTGCGCTCCGAGCAAACCGTACTGCTGGATTTCTGAGCACCTTGGTATGGAACGTGCCGGATGGCGAGGCCAGTTCTAGAGGAAATCGTCGCTGAGCGGCCCGACCTCAAGGTTAGCAAAATCAACATCGACGAGGGGGCCGAGCTGGCCGGGTGTTTCGGCATGATGAGCATTCCCATGCTCACTGTAATGAAAAACGGAAAAATCGTGAATCAAGCGGTGAGCACGCGCACTCCGGGGAGGATTTGCTCGAGGCCGCACCGAGGGTCTTCGGAATCTCCGCGTCGATGAACTGCTCGAGCGGCTGAGGGAAACCGAGACGGACAAACTTGTCTATGTGATGTGCCGAGCCGGTCTGCGCAGCTGTATCGCGTGCCGCATTCTGCCGGGTAGCGGGTACGATGCCTACAACTTCTCCAGCGGTTTCCGATATTATGGCTCGGTGTCTGGCCAAATTCGGACAAGTGTGCGGCTGTATTTTTCATAAAGCGGGCGCGCTACAGCGAGCACCGATCCTGCCGGGTTCTATCTTTCCAGCGTCCCGGTGTTACAGCTTTCTGGAACTCTTTCGGCGAATTCCGGCACAGCTCCTCCAGCATCGTCCCGTATGTATCCCTGTCAATATTCAAAAGAGAAAACAGAGGAAGCGGATACACATGCTTCAAAGCCCTGTTCAACTGGCGCTGCACGGCAGCGGCCAGCGTGGGGCTTTTTTCTTTGTCCCGGGCGAAAAGGGAGTCCCGCACGAAGGAAAAAGCTTGACGGGGCCACCATACGGATACAAAGTGAAATATGCTGTACGACAGCCCCACTACAACTTTGGATTTCAGAGAGTATAGTCTTTGTGAATCTAAGCGAGCGAATAGACTTATGACGCAGGTGGGTAAGGTTAGTTCCACTGGAGGAAGTTTAGAATTCGATTGCTTGCATTTCGTCACAGCGCGAACATTGAAAAGCCGTGAATCATCGTACCTGAAAATAACTCTTACCTTAAAGAATAAGTCTATTGTACACCAAAATTCTCTGGTTGTGCATTTACAAAATTTGTTTATGAAAAATTTTTTGCAAAAAACTGGCGGAACCGATAAGAAGCATTTTGGGTTGTGCATAGGTCTTGACAGCTTATACCGCACGCTTGAGAAGCTTAGAAAACAGGTGTTTAAGTTATAATATCAATCAAGTTGAAAGTTGATTAAGCCCCTTCGGCTTCGGAATCAATATGATCCCATAAAACCAAAAAGATTTAATTAGCACACTTGTATTTGTGCATTTTTCCGCAAAATGATAACAATATCATAACGCCCTTATAGAAAATGCTCTCAAAATGATGAAACCGATTGAAAAGGTGTAGAACATATGCTATCGTATAAACAGAAATGATAACGATAACATTTTGAGGAAATGAATCATGTCAACATTGAAAGATGTAGCGCGTAAAGCGCAGGTGTCACCCATCACTGTGTCCCGCGTAATCAATACGCCTGAGAAGGTCAAAGCTGAAACATGCGAACGGGTGCGGCGGGTGATGTCTTCTCTGCAGTACATACCTAATGTGGCAGCAAAAAATTTAGTGGCCAAGCGTAGTGGCATTATCGATGTTTTCGTACCGGAAAGTATAGACCTTAGCAACCCTTTCGTGATGCACTTTATCGCTGGAATCAGCAATGTACTCAGCAGGCGGATGTACTCCTTTCTCATTCTCCGCGATCGTTCACGGGAACATTTTTGCGATGGATATATTGTGACGGGACTTTTGAAAAACGAAATCCTGGAATTTCACGAATACGCAAGCCAGCGTTCTCGGCCCATCACCCTGTTTGGCCACACGGAGCTGCAGGATGTAGACTGCATTGATGTGGATAACATCAGAGGCGCGAAAAACGTGGTAGATCGGTTAATCAAGGCGGGCCACTGCCGCATTGGAATGATCAACGTACTAGAAAACAAGGACTACACGGCGGATCGATATGCCGGATATGAGTGTGCCATAGAAGATGCCGGTATTCCGGTGGATCCTACGCTTGTCATCCAGGCAGAAAACAGTGTGGAGGGCGGCTGTAGCGCCGCCAAGAAACTTTTGGCCACCACCCGATGCACTGCGATTTTCTGTGCAACCGACACTATGGCCATTGGCGTGTGCAAGGCCGCCGCGGAGATGGGCCTTCGCGTGCCGGAGGATTTTTCATTGGCGGGATTTGACGGATTGGGTCATCACTTGTTGTGTACCCCTCATGTGACCACGGTACGCCAGCCAGTCTACGAGATTGGTGAACGCCTTGCCAAGACTCTTCTGGACCGATTGGATGGCAGCCAGAAGCGGATTTGTGAGTTGGTAGTACCGGAGGTGGTAGAAGGCCAATCAGTGGAAACGGTTCCCCGGTGACCGCAATACGTCCGGGCTTGGGCGTATTGATGGAGATAGATTAGAACAAAACACAAGAAAGGTGAGGGTTATGAAAAAACTAATTTCAGCTGTACTTGCATTCGCACTGACGCTGTCGCTCGCAGCTTGCGGGCAGAGCGCCCCCGCCAGCACGCCCTCCGGCTCCAGCGCCCCTACGTCCGCGTCCGTCTCACAGACCGACACGGCCCTAAGCGGTACGTTGGAAGTTTGGTCCTCTGGCGAAGAACTGGGCCGTTTTGTGGAAGGTTTCAACAAACTGTACCCCGATGTGACCGTAAACATCACGGTAGTTCCCAATGCTGACTTTCTGGCAAAATTGACGCCGACTCTGGCCAGTGGTCAGGGCGCGCCCGACATTTTCACCGGCGAATCCGACTATGTGAAGTATCTGGTGGATTCCGGTTATTGGGAGGATCTGCGGGCCGAGCCTTACAATGTGGAGCAGTATACCTCTGATATGTGGGAGTATGTGGTGGGCGTTGGCACCGATGATTCGGGCGCTATCCGCGCTTTGAGCTGGCAGGCATCTCCGGGTTCCATTATGTATCGCCGTGATATGGCGCTGGAGGTATTGGGTACCGAGGAACCTCAGGAAGTATCCGCCCTGCTGAACAGCAACGAGGCTATGCTGGAGGCGGCCGCCAAATTCAAAGAGGCCGGTATTAAGATGTTCGCCAGTTGGCAGGATATCATGAATATGCAGTTCTCCAACCGGGAGCAACCCTGGGTCGTGGATGGCAAGCTGATCATCGACGACTCCATGCTCGAGTTTATGGACATGGCCAAGACCATCACCGAGAAGGGCTATGACTTAAATGTGGATCCGTGGGCCCCGGAGTGGTCTGCAGCGGTGGAAAGCGACGACACCTTCTGTTATGTACTGCCTACCTGGGGATACCAGTTTGTGGTGAAGCCTTCTGCCGTCAACACGGTGGGCCAGTGGGCGCTGTGCGAAGGACCTGTGCCTTATGTGAAGGGCGGTACTTGGCTGGGTATCTACAAGGACAGCCCCAATAAGGATCTGGCTTGGGCTTTCATGGAGTATGTAACTTGCAACAGCGAAGCACAGCAGGCCTACGCCGCAGAGTATGGCGAGTATGTTTCTCTCAAGTCCGCGGATGAGGCTTTGGCGACCGGTGAGGGTGAAAAAGTGCTGGGCGGACAGAATCTGTTCGCGTTCTACAACGACCAGATGAGCAAGCTCCCCAATGACTTGATGACCGCTTACGACGGGCAGCTCAACACCGCTTTCCTCTCGGCTGCCAAGCTGTATGCCACCGGCGAGCTGGATAAGGACGCTGCGGTCCAGCAGTTCAAGGATGACGCGCTCACAGCATACCCTGAACTGACAGTGGAATAACACGATCCGAAGGGACGGCGGCGCACAGTTTGTCGCCGTCCCTTTTTCACAGAGGAGTACCAAGGATGAACAAGCAGAAACGGCGGTGCATCCGCCACATTGACAAAGGCTGGTACGGCTACCTTTTCATCGCACCTTTTTTCGTGGTGTTCGCAGTGTTTGGGCTGTATCCCATTATCTACACCTTTTTTCTTAGTTTCCAGAAGTGGGATGGCCTTTCGCCAATTACTTTTCTTGGCCTAAGCAACTATCGGCGGCTGTTCACCGACCGAGTGTTCTACCTAACGGTCTGGAACACGCTGCGCATCTGGGTGTTCAACTTCCTGCCGCAGATGGCATGTGCGCTGGTGCTGTCAGCCCTGTTCACCTTCAACCGCGTTCGGGGAATGAAATTTTTCCGTGCGGCCTATTACCTGCCTAACCTTATCACTGCGGCGTCGGTGGGGCTTTTGTTTAATCTGTTGTTCGACGGCGACAAATCGGTGGCCAACTACATTTTGGTAGCTCTGGGAGTACCGGGTGCACCCTTTTCCTTTTTTAACAACGGCACCTTCACCTCGGGAATGGTCTCCTACATCCAGTGGTGGATGTGGTTTGGCTACACCACAGTGATCGTAATGGCAGGCATCACCACCATTGACTCTTCCGTGTACGATGCAGCCCTAGTGGACGGTGCGGGTAAATTCCGGACCTTTACCCGTATCACCCTGCCATTGATTCGTCCTACACTGATTTATATGACCATTACCTCCATCATTGGCGGTATGCAGCTGTTTGACGTACCGGCCACTCTAACCAACGGGACTGGAGATCCCAACAAGGCGGTTCTGACTACCGCTATGTACCTCTACAACCAAGGCTTCAAGAGCTTCAATTACGGATATGCATCTGCCATGTCGATGGGACTGTTCCTAATTATTGCTGTGCTCAGCGCCTTTGCGCTACGGGCCATGCGCAGAAAAGAGGATATCTACGATGGCTGAAAAAACATTTGACAAACGGCAAAATACCCAGAGCAGGCTCCTCTCCGGCACAGCAAAGATTGTGATGTATCTGTTCTTAATTGCACTGGTGCTGCTGAGTATCGTGCCGTTCTATCTGGTCATGGTCAACGCCACCCACTCCAGTTTTGATATCGTGACCCGCTTAAACCTGCTGCCTGGTGCCAGCACTCTGGAGAATTATGCCACCATGCAGAGCCATGTGAACATCTGGCGGGGTTTTCTCAACAGTTTGTGCATCGCGGTACCCTACACTGCTTTCACAGGATATTTCGGCGCACTTGCTGCCTTTGGATTTGGCAAATACCGCTTTAAAGGCAGGAATGTGCTGTTTGCCGTGGTGCTAGCTTCCATGATGATCCCCAGTCAACTGAGTATGATTGGCTTTTATCAGCTCAACCTCAGGCTGCACCTGCTCAACTCTTACGTTCCGTTCATACTTCCCGGCATTGCCAACGCCACCGCGGTATTCTTTCTGCGAGGTATCATTGAGCAGAGTATCCCCCAGTCCATGATGGAAGCGGCACGGCTGGAGGGCTGCGGTGAATGGAAGATCTTTAATCGCATTGTGCTGCCCTGTGTACTGCCCGGCGTGGCCACCATGTGCATCTTCAACTTTGTATCCTGTTGGAACAATTATATGGGACCATTGATTCTTCTGACCTCCAATAAAAAATACACCATGCCGGTGATGATCGCCATGATCAAGGGACTGTATCTCTCCAACTACGGTGCCATGTACCTTGCCATCGCGATTTCCATCGTGCCCATTATCATCGTTTATATCTTCTTCTCGAAATACATCATCAACGGCCTCACTGTGGGCTCGGATAAATAAGGTGGAAAACATTTATGAAACGAGTGGAATGGCGCTGGTCAACTGAAAGCGCCCGCTGGCAGACCGGAAAAGGCTGGGAGGCCACCAAGCGTCCAGCAACCTTATATGCCGATGGGAATGAATACCAAAAAATGCACGGATTCGGCGCTTGCTTCAACGAGCTGGGATACAAGGCCCTCCTGCAGTTGAACGTTGAGGAGCAGGAAACCCTATTGAGAGAACTGTTCGCTCCTGAAAAGGAAGGGTGTAATATCAATTTCTGTCGGCTTCCCATCGGCGCTAACGATTATTCCCTAAGCTGGTACAGTCTGGATGAAACCGCAGGAGATTATGAACTGAGCAACTTCTCGCTGAAGCGGGATGAGCAGGCCTTGATTCCCTTTGTGAAGCGGGCGATGAAGTACGCGCCTGATCTTCGCCTGTTCGCCTCGCCATGGAGCCCCCCCACTTGGATGAAAAACCCGCCGGTCTACAACTGGGGCAAGCTAATTTGGGAAGATCAGAACTTGTCCGCCTATGCGCAATATTTTGTAAAGTACGTGGAAGGTTACGCTCAACGGGGAATTCGAATCGACCAAGTGCACGTGCAGAACGAGCCGGTGGCAAACCAAAAGTTCCCCTCCTGCATGTGGACGGGTACCGAACTGCGCGATTTCATTCGGGATTGGCTTGGCCCAGCGTTCCGCCGTGCAGGGCTGGATACTGAGATTTGGTTAGGTACCATCAACGCCCCCGGATGTGACTACAATCGGCTCATTTTCGACAAGTGGGCCACCGAAGACTACGACTATTTTGCCAACATCGTCCTGCAGGACGACCGGGCGCGGCAGTATATCGCCGGCGTGAGTTACCAGTGGGGTGGCAAAATCGCTATCCAGCGAACCTTTGAGAGCTGGTGGCCCCAGATCCGTTTAATGCAGTCGGAAAACGAGTGCGGCTTCGGCGACAATACCTGGGAATACGCAAAATATGTCTGGACCATGTTGAAGCACTATATCAGCAACGGTGCCGAGAGTTATCTGTACTGGAACATGATCTTGGAGCCTTGGGGCCGTAGCACTTGGGGCGACCCTCAAAACGCCATGGTAACAGTTGATCCGGGGCAAAAGCGTGCGGTTTTCAATCCGGATTTTTATGTGATGAAGCATTTCTCCAATCCCATCCGGCCCGATGCTGTTCGGCTGGGCATCAAGGGACACATGGCAGCGGACAGTCTGCTCTTCCGCAACCCGGACGGCAGTTATGTGGTAGAAGCGTTCAATCCCTTCCCCGAAGAGAAAGATCTAATCGTGGAGCTGGAAGGTGAACGGCTCTCCTTCACGCTGGCAGGAGAGTCCTTCAACAGCATGATTCTTCAGAAATGACACGGAGGAATGGGCTATGACGGGATACATCGTTACTACCTTTGAGAAAGACGGGCGTCTTGCCGAGTACACCGCCGAACTCGCCAGTGTGCCGGATGAACAAGGGCAGGAGTTGCACCTGGTGAATCTCTACCCTCAAGTGCGCTATCAGACGTTTCTCGGTTTCGGAGGCGCCATCACTGAAGCGGTAGGGCTGGTGTTGCAGGCTCTGCCCCCTGAGACGGCGCGGCAGGTACTGAATTCCTACTACGGTCCGTCGGGCATTGGCTATTCCCTGGTGCGTACCCACTTGGACAGCTGTGATTTTTCCAGAGAGAATTATTGTGCCATCGAGGATGAGGACACCGATTTTTCCACCTTCTCATTGCGCCACGACGAAAGGAACATTATTCCCTACATCCTCATGGCTGAGGAATTAGCGGGCAAAAAGCTACCGGTCATGCTGTCGCCCTGGTCACCGCCCGCCTTTATGAAAACCAACGGCAGCCGCAATGGCGGCGGAAAGCTCCGGCTTGAGTATGCGGATCTTTGGGCCCGATATATCTGCAAATACATTCACGAATACCGCAGGCGAGGCGTCCAGGTCACCCGCCTGTCCATTCAAAATGAGCCGAACGCCGCACAGACTTGGGACAGCTGCCTGTATTCCGCACAGGAAGAGAGAGATTTTCTGATAAAGCATCTCCACCCCACTCTGGTGGAAAACGGGTTGGGTGATTTAGAGGTATTCGTCTGGGATCATAATAAGGAACGCATGTTTGAACGCACAGCGCAATGCATCACCACCGAGACGGACAGGATGGTCGCCGGCGTGGCGTTCCATTGGTACAGCGGCGATCACTTTGACGCAGTGCGCCTTGTGCGGGAATGCTTCCCGAACAAACTGCTCATGTTCTCAGAGGGTTGTATCGAGTACAGTCGCTTCGACAAGACTCAAGCACTTAAAAATGCCCAGATGTATGCTCATGACATGATTGGTAACTTAAACGCCGGTATGAACCTTTTTATCGACTGGAACATCGCCTTGAACGAGGAGGGCGGGCCCAATCATGTGGGCAATTTCTGCGAAGCGCCCGTCATCTGTGACACTCGCACCGGGCAAATCAACTACAAGCCGTCTTTCTATTACATCGCCCATTTCAGCCGCCACATTAAAGAGCATGCACGGAGAATCGCCACCACCTGTTATTCGGAGAAAATGGAGGTGACCGCATTTGAAAACCCTGATAGCACTATCGCGGTGATTCTCTTGAACCGAACTACAGAGAAATTGCCTGCCACACTTCGCCTGGAGGGAGAATTGTTTTACGTGCCCTGTCCCCCTTGCTCTATTTCCACCATCGTAATCAAATCATAATCTGTGAAAGGAAGTGTTCTTATGAAAAAAAAGATCATATCCTGCTTGCTGGCGATTACAATGATGGCCGCTTGGACTCCGCCGGTCTTTGCTTCAGAGGAGGGGCCGGCTGTCGCAGTGTGGGTCTCAAAGGTCAACGCCTCGGACAGTGGGATGGAAAAAGGACTGGAACAGCAGACGCCGCTGCAGTTCCGCATGGATGACGGTGTGAATATCAGCAATCTCATCACTGTGGAGGAGAATAACACATATCAGACAATGGATGGTTTCGGCGCTTCCATCACAGAGGCCAGCGCCCATCTGTATCAGACGGAACTCTCTAATCAGCAGCAGATAAGTATGATGACGGCTTTGTTTGACAAGGAAACCGGCATCGGCTTGAGCATGCTGCGTCAACCCATTGGTGCGACAGATCACTGTGTAGCCCCCTATACCTTCGCTTCCTCCGAACAGGCGGACAGCCTGCCTGGTTTTGACTTTTCCCATGAGTTAAAGGAGATATTCCCAACAGTGGAAGACGCACTGGCGGTGGAACCGGGCCGGGTAAAGGTGATGGCATCTTGTTGGAGTCCGCCGGGCTGGATGAAGCAAAACGGTTCCGAACTCGGCATGTATAACAATGTCAAGGGAACGCTCAAAACGTCGAAATACCAAGCCTACGCCAACTACATCACTAAGTTCATTCAGAATTATGAGAGCCGCGGCATCGACATCTACGCCATCACTCCTAATAACGAGCCAGACCACGCAAGCTATGACTGGCCAGCTCTACCCATGTCCCATACACAGGCCCAAACGCTGGTAGCAGATTATCTTCGTCCCACGCTCACCCAGAACGGGATTGATGCCAAGATCCTTTGCTGGGATCACAGCTATACCACCACCAATTACCGAGAGGGTTCTTATCCTCTGGAATTTTACGAAGACGCAGATGCTAGGAATGCGGTAGACGGATCGGCGTGGCACTGGTACGAAGGGGACGAAGAGGTGATGTCTGTCGTCCATAAAGAATATCCTAGCAAGGATATCTGGTTCACTGAAGGATCTGGTGGAGAATGGGGATTTCCAAAGTGGAAAACAGCGTTTCTTAACCAGAGCAGTTGCGTCATTAACATTGCTCGCAACTGGAGCAAGAGCATCATCTTCTGGAATCTGGCCTTGGATGAAAATGGCGGCCCGGACTATTACTACGATGTTAACCAAGGGCACGACTCCACCAACCGAGGCTTAGTGACCATCGATACCCAAACCGGGAATTGGGAATATAATGTTGACTATTACACCCTGGGCCATGTCAGCAAGTTTGTGGATCCCGGTGCGGTGCGCATCGACTCCACCAGTCTGGACGGAAATATAGAGACGGTAGCGTTCAAGAATCCCGACGGCGGAAAGGTACTGGTACTTGCCAATCTGCAGGATGCGGCACAGACAGTCAAGATCCGCTGGGGCGACCGCTCCATGACCTACACCATGTTGCCGGAGTCTTTGGTCACCATGACATGGAGCGGTACTCAAACCGGCACCGATACCGAACCGATTTGGTTCAACAACTTGGAGAATAACACCAACTATAGTGCAGGCACCGGTGCATCAGTTAGCCCAGCAGCGAGCACTGCTAATCTGGGTGGAAGCAACGGAATAAAGCTGACAACCACCGCAAACGGAGACCCGGGGACCGCTTCCCAGTGTGCCACGATCACGCCTCAAGAGAGCGCGAGTGTGGATGGATCCCCGTATCAATATTTGACTTTTTCTGTGAAGGATATGGTAAATCCTGGCAGTTGCACTGTCAAAGTCACTTTTGTGGACATGAACGGAAATGAATCCTCTGCCTGGAGCCATGAAAAAACTGTGTATGAGAACTGGACCCGCGTCTGGGTGCCAATGGGCGGTGCGTTGGGCTTTGACCGGACACATATCGCGCAGATTCGATTGGGCTTCTACTGGAAAGGGGACTATTATATTGATGACATTGCTTTTTGTAACGGATACAGTGATGGAATCCCGCCTTTGAGCAACAACCTTGTGTCAAACGCCAGCTTTGAAGACGACGGAAGCGCTGTGGCACAACCCAAGGGATGGCATTTCGAAGGAGCAAATCCCGAGTCTACCTACCTTGAAAAAAACAGCAACTCTGCTTCGGGGAGATTTCATGTTGTGCACTATTCGCCACAGACCCATGATGCTTATACGTGGCAAACGATCTACGATTTGCCCAACGGCACCTACACCTTGCGCGCAATGGTGCAATCCGGAGGCGGACAAACCCAGAATAAGATCTTGGCCACGGATTTCGGCGCTACGGAAATGAGCGTGGACATTCCAGTTAGCACACCTTGGGTGCAAGTGGAAATTGACAACATTCAAGTCACCAATGGCAAATGCACCGTGGGATTCTATACCGAGGGAAATTCTGGTGACTGGAGCTGTGTGGACAACATCGAATTTTTCCCAGCTTCTTCTGGCTGATCTGTAATAGTAAAACATATTATAAACATAAACCAAAATATACAGCAAAAAACCCACGTCAGCGACGGACATGAACCGAGTACATGTTTACATTGTGGTACGCAAGTTGGGGGAGACTGAGTGGCAGATGAACTGGAAGATGTGCTTTACTATCTTACGCGCTCCGATGACGAAAGCGCCGAAAGTTTTTGGGACATGACAAAGGAGAAAGCGGAGCAGAACTGGAATCGAATGCAAAATAGCCTGCAAGGAAAGTGCCGCAGAGAAGATATGATGAAACGGGCTGGCAGCTCTGTAGCACATTGGAAAAAATTCATGAAGTAATCGAAGAACTCCGTACAGAAGTCAATATGTATTTTACAACCGACAAGATTTTGGAGGTAAGCGGAGAAATGTCTGAAGCTCTGTTTGAAGAGAAAAAAAGAACCAGTATTATTAAATCGAATGGGATTCGATCAGCAGAACAGTCCCGCAATGACAAAGCTGCGGGACAACGGGATATGGGACTATTCTGGTAATTCAACTCCGAGTTCCAACTCCTTATCAGCCGTCTGAGTTTGGTTGATAAGCAATTTGATTTGTTCGATTTTGCTATTGCGGGACTTGCACTTTTCGGCGTAAGCCCCGCTTTTCTGTATATAAAAATAAGTGCAGCGGATTCACCGCTGCACTTTTAAAAATCATTTTCTGTTCTGGGACCAATCAGCCGAAAAGAATTGCTAGATAATCTTGCCGCCCATCCAATACACGTAAAATAGAAAGCATGTTATCCTCGCTGATCTCATAAAAAACCAAATGCTTGGCGACTATAAAAAAACGTATAGAAGTTTTTATTTCAAATTTTGCTCCCATAGATACGCCCATCATTGGATTCTCTTCCAGCAAAGATATTGCCTTCAAAATAGATGCAACCAGCTTTTGAGCGGCCCTTTTATTGCCAAGGGTCTCTGCAATATATTCCTGCGTTTGACGAATATCCAATACCGCCTGACGCTTATATACTATTTTCATTTTTCAACTCCGAACATGGCATAAACTTCATCTTCAGAGTGAATTGTTGCATCCTCCTGCGCAGCTTTCAATTCTTTCATCAAACGGGCCATCGCCTTGGCTTTGATGATTTCAGCATTGTTTTCATTCACCTCGAAAGGAAAGCCTCCTGCATTCAGAGACTGCTGAAAAAAAACGTTGACCGCGTCTGTTAATGTGAGTCCATTTTTTCCATACACGTCTTCCAACTGTTTGCGCAGCACCGGATTGATTCGGATGCGAAACATATCCGTTTTCGCGGATGAAACGATATTTTCCATTTACTCCGCCTCCTGTCTAAAATCAGCATATCACAATCGTTTTAATTTGTCAATATTGTGGCCACAAACGTGCCACAACTCTGCAATTTCATAAAAAGGCAAGATGCAAAAAGAATTATTTCAAAGGTTCTTTTCGAAGTTCATTCTGATTCGTATGCTGCGTCTGAATATGATTTATCAATTCACTTGTTGCCATTTTTTCGAGTTTTCATGCATACCGCTCCATTTCACTGAGCGTAGATAACCAGACTTCATATCGATTACGTTCCATATCGGCCACATGTCGAATTTTAATAACATCCTTTGCCGGAGCATCTCCCGGCGCAATGCACCAAATGACGTTGCCTTCTATTGAAATATGTGCAACCATCTTGTAATCGCCATTTTCCTCAACCGCTTTATTGCAAACTGCAATTCTATTTCCGAGACAGCCCATAAAAAGTTCAAAGCGCGGCGTCGCCCGGCTGCTAATCTGCGCCTGCAGACGGGCATGGGCCTTTGTAAGTTCAGGCTCTCCGGAAGACATTCCATCTTCCAGAAGCGTGAGATACTTTTTCATATAAGGATAATCAAAGCCGTGGTTGTCACAGCCAGTCAATACGTTTCTCTGTTCACCGACGTATGTTTTATATGCTTATCTGTTATTGTAGCCTTTCGGTGCAGACCGCAGCTGCCGCAATAATATAAACACAAAGGCCAGTAGGTCCAGTCTCGACTTCTCACTCTCCTGCAGATTTGAGGTGAGAAAACGGCACGCGATTTTGATGAATATGGAGAGCGATATCGATTTGATGCTTTCTACAAAATGGGTTTCCTCCATAAAGCAATCAGCTCTTCCGGGAACTGACCCATCAGCGGAACAAAGAAGCCAAGTTCGCACTTTTAATTATGCGTTATGTGTTGATGCTGGCAGATGGATACATCGGCAGCTTTGTGAGAAAACCCCGCAACGCCGGATAACGGAACAGAATCAAGACACTAAAGCTTTGCAGGCTTGTATTCATGCAGAAGCATATCTATGATACTTGGGTTGTAAAACCCGACTTTCTAATTGCGTAGAAATAATGGTAAAATGAATGTTTAGCGTTTTCTAGGGATACGCTGATTTAATCCCCAAATGTCCACCGTTTTGGTATAAACAATTTTGGTATAAACAAGAAAAACGGTTAAGACAGTAGGAATATGAAGGGGCAGCAAAGTTTAAACGATATCGAATACGGTATGCTTAAGCACAAAATCAAGCGTGAAGTATTCCTGGATAAGATGGAAAGTGTCATCCACTGGGACAAATGGTGCGCCATTATCGAGCCCTTCTATTACAAGGGTGAGCATGGTCGGCCGCCCAGAGGTATCGAATTCACGCTACGGATGTATCCTTCTCCAGGTGTGGTTCAACCTGTCCGCTGAGGGCACCGAGGCTAATATCCATGACATCTACGCTTTCCGCAAATTTAAGGGCATCAACTTTGCCGAAGAGTAGGTTCCTTACTCTATGTCCCTTCAGCATTTCTGCAAGCTCCTTGAGGACAACAACATCGGCGAACACCTTTTTGCAGAGCTGGATGCAGGTCTTGAAGAGGCCGGTCTCGTGTACTGTGTCGGCGCTATTGTTGACGCCGCCATCGGTCGCTACGCCCAGTTCTACAAAGAATGAGAAGAAATAGCGGGATCCTGAGATGTACCAGACCAAGAAGGACAGTGGTATTTTGGAATGAAGGCATATATTGGCGTGGGCCGGTTTCGGCATGGTTTATGCTGTTGAAGCCACCGCCGCCAATGTCCACGATGTCGATATCGACGAAAAACTTATCCTTCAGAATGGCGCTGTTGTCTACGGCGATTCTGGCTATCTGGATTTGCCCAATAGGCCTGAATTTTAAAAGAATGGGCATGAGTCCAGAATTGAATGCCTCATCAACCGCAGCCCCTCTCCGACCAAAACTCCCGACATCCAACACAGCCCTCCGTACCGTTAATATCGGCACAGGGGGCTATTCGTTGCACTGCAGCATCAATTGACATACTTCCATAGCTCACGCACGAAGAGAGACATAAAAGTGGCAAATTGCATAAAAAAAGCAAAACAATTAAGGAACCTCTGATTTAATCCGCACTACCGCGCATGCGCGAGAGATGGTAAAAT